>Ga0075154_10001968_pt1 | contig 13899 bp, 12 predicted proteins | sample JI71714BDNA_FD_70965 | JGI IMG/M metagenome (GOLD analysis project Ga0075154, IMG submission 70965) | Wastewater effluent complex algal communities from Wisconsin, to seasonally profile nutrient transformation and Carbon sequestration -... | ecosystem: Engineered > WWTP > Effluent > Algae... | reverse complement strand
ATGGCCCGAGGCGAGTTGAAGGTCTATTCCTCGAACTACGCGCTGTACCAGTCACTCAGCAATCGCATCATGGCCATCCTCGAAGAGCTGGCTCCGCGAATTTTTGTCTACAGCATTGATAAGAGCAAGTTGTATAGTGCCGGCACCCAAACTACTAGGAATTTCCTATGGACACTGTTGCTTCGTTGGTGGGCGGTGAATGGCGACGTTAGAACGCATTCTTCTCGTACCCCACTACCTGGTGCGCAGCTCGAACACTGTCACTTACTCCCGCAGTAGCAGCCGTCCATCTATCGAGGGCCTGCCGCAGATATTCTGGAAAGATTTCACGCCCTGGAGAGAGGCAAATCTCTGGGCGGTGGAGCGAGCAACGAGTGGTGACGCGTCGCTGAAGACCGTTGCCAGCAACATGAATGGCCTTTTGAACTACGCCAAGTTCCTTGAATCACGCGAATTGCATTGGTTCGAGTTCCCTGCCCGAAAAGCCGAACGCTGTCTGGTGCTATACCGGGGAGCGTTGATCAAAATGCGCAATGCCGGACAGATCAGCCCCTCTACGGCGTCTGAGTACATGCGCAATTGCATCATGTTCTACCGGTGGGTGAGGCATAAGGAGCTTCTTGCTCCACACGTTCTCCTGTGGCGGGACAAGCCATACGTCGTCAAATTCTTTGACCGAGTAGGTTTCGAGCGAACGATCACTGGAACCACAACCGATCTCAGCATCCCAAACCGCAAACGACCAGGCCTGACACTGGAGGACGGCCTGTTGCCAGTCTCGGAGAGCGACCGCGATGCAATTTTGGATTTCGCCGCCAAGAACGCCACGCCCGAACTCTACCTCATGCTGGCACTGGGATTTTTTACCGGCATGCGGCTCGGCAGCATCTGTGATCTCAAGATTCAGACTCTGGAACATGCCATCCCCGATCCTTCCGCAGAAGGACTCCTACGCCTTGCTGTTGGTCCGGGCGCAGCTCCGCCAGTGCACACGAAGTTCGGCGTGACGGGCCAGGTCTGGATACCCGAAGCGTTGCGCGATGAGTTGCTGGAATACGCCAAGGGTTGGCGGCGGATGGAGCGAGAGACGAAAGCCTCGCCCGAGAATCGTGATCTGCTGTTCTTGACCCGATTTGGAAACCCCTACGGCAGGCGTGGCACCGACCTGTCTTCGGCCGTGAATGTCGAGATGTCGGAGTTTCGAAAGCGCGGCGTCAATGCAGGGCTACAGGTGCTTCGTAAGTTTCGATTCCATCAGTCGCGTTGCACCTTCGGCACCGATTTGGCCCGTCTTGCGCTGTCTGCGTGTGCCGATGTCGCTCTCGTAATCGCGATGGTCAGTGACGCGCTGCTCCATGGCCCTAATTCTGAAGCCACCACCTTCAAGTACATCCGATTCGTGCAGGCACTACCGATCAAACAAGCCCTCTCCCATAGCTTTATGGTGGCATTTAGCGGAATCAGCTTCGGGGCACGGCAGGATGGTTAGCTCCGAAATCGATCTCACTTTCCCGATGCTTGAATATGGAGCCACTGAAACGCCCTGGGACCTTCGGCCATTGCTGTTTCGCGGAGGCGCAGCTTCAAAGGTGAAGCACGTGGCTCGCCAAATTGCGCAGGGCGAACTCGGAAGTCTCTTGCCAGAACGTATCGAGCTGGTGGCGCGGCTGCATGAGCACATGACTGACGACCTGGCTGGTGGCGGAAGCCGCTTCTCGGCACAGAACAAGATCAGTGCGTTGCGGCGCTTCTTTGCCTGGAGCGATTCAGAAAGAGTGGAACTCCGTCTGGAGACGGTGGCCGACACGTTCATTCGTTGGACCGACCACTTACTCCAGCGCCAGCGAGTTGAACGAAGCTTTAGCGAAGGGTCGCTGTACGATCTCACCAGACTCACAGCGACGATGCTGGACCGAGCATTGGACCGCCAAGCGAGCCTGAGCAAGAGCACTCGCATTCGTAAGCCGCGCGGCAAAGGCAAGGTGCATACGAGCAAAGCGGACAAGCAGAATCTGCAAGACACCTTCGCATTCGGACACCTTCTAGCTGACGTATGCAATGCATTGACGTTCGAGGCAACTACAGGACCATTGCCGGTCTACATCCGCTTGCGCACAGGCCAAGTGCTGGAGCAATGGTCCGGACTGCCCCGCCCGGAGAAAGCAGCGGCCCGCCGTACCAGGCCGCAAAGCCGAGCGCAAATCGAAGCATCCCTGGCAGCGCGTGCCGCCCACGATGCAGATCGGACAATGCGGACCCGCTACCCCCTCGTCAATTTACGGATCGAGAGCGAGTTGCTGATGTTCATTGTGCAGACCGGCGTGAACCTCCAGCAAGCGCATACCCTGCGGGTTGAGCAGTTTCATTACACCAGCCACTTGGACGGCTACCAGGTACGTAGCTACAAAAATCGACGCGAAGGAGAAGTGCTGTTCGAGATCTTCGCCAGTTATCGGGAGTGGTTCGAGCGCTATCTCGAATGGCGTTCCGAATGGTTTCCCAATGAGCCGGATGGTCTGCTCTTTCCGCTTATACGCAGCGGGGGACGAATCCTGGAAGAGGCGACACAGTTCACGAACGTTATGCGCATCTGCCGCGAGCTGGATATGCCGATAGTGAGACCGCGAAAACTGCGGGGGACGCGCATCAACTGGTTGCTTCGGGAGTCACAGACCCCCCAACAGGTTGCCGAGTTGGCCCAGCACACGGTGGAAACCCTGATCCGCGTATATGCCGACCCCCACCCGCAGATCGCTATGGTGGAGATTACGCGCTTCCACCAGCAAACCGATCCCTCCCTTTCACCTCCTGCTCCTGGCAGATGTGTTTCAGCCACACCGGAGCCGGTAGGCGCGATGCCGAAGCATGCCCCGCAACCCGACTGCATCAATGCTGCCGGTTGCCTGTTCTGTACCCAGCACCGGGACATCGAAAGTGAAGATCATGTGTGGTCTCTCAGTAGCTTGCGCCACCTCAAATCGCTTGAGTTAGCACGCTACCGCCCGCCGAGCTCCGGCAAGCAGCCGACTCCAAAGCATCCGGCATTGCTGGTGATCGATCGGCTGACGGCCAAGCTGCACTTCTTCAAAGAAAGTAGTGAGGTCCGCAGGCACTGGGTCGAAGAAGCGCGAGCACGCATAAGCGAGGGGGATTACCACCCGGCTTGGGATGGCTTCATCCGATTGGTAGAACTGAGACAAAGATCAGCATGACGAAAAGTGTTCTTTCCGAACTTGGCCTCGGCATCGACTCGCCCTTGGCGGTTCCTGACGCGCCGAACTATCGGCCGCCATGCTGGCCGCCCCAGCGTGATTGGCCAGTCATCCGTGATGCCACTGGCCAGGTGGTGAGTCGATGGGGTGATTCCGTTTGGCGGCTCGACCCGTGGGCTGGGAAAAAGGTCACTCTCAATTTTGGCGATGGCCCAGCTAAGAAATATGTCGCAGGGATCGATCCTGCGAACGCAGATTTATTGCGCACCACTATCGGCTGGTGGCTATACGGCCCCAATGGAACCCGTGGATACCGAGGCCTGAAAACGCGCTTCGACCAGATGCGTCGACTGTTCGTCTTGTGTACTCAAGAAGGCATTCTCGCATCCGAACTGAGTCATTTTCCGCGCGTGGCCGATCGTCTCCCGGAGGTGCTCCAGGCTTCCCGGTCCGGTGAGTTTTTGACATTGCTGCACGAACTGTACGAACGGCGGGATGCGCTGGGTTTTACCTTGCTGGATCGCGGAGGGTTGGCACGCCTCGCAGCGGCCATGCCCGACCATCATAAACTCCAGACACCCTATATCCCGCCCCGTATTTGGCACTATCAAGTCACTCGGTTGCGCGAATGCCTGGATGACTTTTTGTCCCATCGAGCACAAGTCGAGGAGTGCTTCCGATTCTGTTTGGATGCCTATCGGCACAACTCCGCCAATCTCGAAGGACAAGGCAGGCCTCAATCCTTCTATCCGTTTCAGTGGCCGTCTGATGGGACAAACGGACAGCGAACTGGGAATCGGTACTATGGCTCATTCATCGACACCGCGCATCGGTTTGGCATTGGGGAGCTACTTGAGCGTTGGCTGGGCGTGAGCAACGACGAAATCCGGGTCCAAACGTTGAGTCGCTATCTGCACCTCGTGAGTCGGGCTGGCTTGAGCTATTTGCTGAATTTCAGCCTCATGCGAGTCGAAGAAGCGTGGAACTTGCGGGCCGATTGCCTGCAAATTGAACGCGATCCGCAGTTTGGCGACATCCATGTATTGCGTGGACGAACGACTAAGACGATGTCGGATGCTGAGGCCCTTTGGGTGACGTCTCCTTCAGCGAAGGTGGCGGTTGAAGCCATGCGTGTGGTCGCAGACCTCCGCGCAGAATGCGCCTTGCCCTCCGGCGCACGCTCAGACCCGGGAGATTCGGCCAAGCGCTATTTGATTGATTACATGCTTGAGCCTTGGGGAACGAAGTTCACCAAAATCAACCTTGCGCTTCGCCCGTCGATCCCGAGCTATGCCAACTCGCTTCAGTCGTTCGACAAGCTGTTCGATTCTGAGCAGTTGCGCATTACGCCGGAAGATTTTGAACTGGCGCGATTAGTGACGCCGACGCTGACCGACGAGTTTACGGTTGGCAAAATCTGGCCGTTGGCCTGGCATCAACTGCGACGAACCGGTGCGGTCAACATGCAGGCATCCGGTCTGGTCAGCGACGCTTCCTTGCAGTTTCAGCTGAAGCATGTCGCCAGAGCGATGAGTCTCTACTACGGACAAAACCACTCGCGGGTGCGGCTGGAAGAGAAGGCCCATACCTATTATGTCCGCACCATGTACGAAACTTTGGGTAGGCAACTGCAACAGCTTACGAGCAGCCGGTTCGTCAGCCCCCACGGTGAGAAACGGAAATCTGAGATTGTCCGGCTCATCTCGCCGGTTGATGCCAAGAAAATGATCAGTCTTGCCAAGAAGGGTACGGTCGTTCATCGCCCCATATTGCTGGGCATCTGCACCAATCGATCTCCTTGTCCTTATGGCGGCATCGACAACATCGCTCATTGCGGAGGAGGCGACGCCTCTGGAGAGCCGAAGCCATGCGCAGACGTGCTGTATGACTCTAAGCAACTCAACGAAGTTGAGGCGTTGGACGCAGTCCTGGACGAGCGCCTGGCCATTGCCGACGTAGACAGCCCGCTCAGAGCCTCACTTGAAGCCCAGAAACGTAGTGTGGAGAACTATCGCGATGTCATTCGACAATCAGAATCCCACTGATCCAGCCAAGCGTATGAGCGCAGGCGATCTGTATCGTGCAGCGTTCGAGCGCCTGAAGAGCAATAAACCCGAGCGACTGCCGAAAGGCACCCCTGTAAGTCAGAACAACGTTGCCAAAGAGGCCGGCAGCGATCCCTCTGCATTGAAAAAAACGCGGTTTCCTCTCCTCGTTACTGAAATCCAAAAATACGTTAAAGCGCATGCTGACGAACGTCCGCAGTCTGTGCGCCAGGCCAGCTTACTGGCACGCAAAAAGAATCGTGGCCTTCGGGAGCGGATCGAGGAAGTCACGCAGCAACGGGATCACCTTGCCAGCCTGCTAAGTGAAGCCGACGCCACCATTCTTGAACTGTATGACCGCATTGCTGAGTTAGAGCGGCAACTGCCTATCTCAAATGTCCTAACCATTGATCCGAGAGGCCGCAAAAAATTTTGAATCAGGGGGCTCGCAGCAATCAGAGGAAGTCACACACTAGGCGTTCGAAAGATCTTCATTGAGTATGAAAGTGCGCAGCTGCACACGTCAGACTAACCAAGTACATTAATGTTGACCATTTCTTAGTCCCCGACTTGACCAGTAGATGGAAGAGACGCTATAGGCAGAGATCGGCCAGAAGCGGGCCGGGTTGGTAGGGCTCGGTTCTATCGCTCTCGATCCGATTTCGCTTTCATCGCCTTGCGCACGAGCTTGCCGAAGGCGCGGTCCTTTTCACGGTGCTCCGCGAGGCTGGCGAAGTTGAAGGCATCCTCGGCCTGGAGCTTGCGCCAGCGGGCGAGCCGCTGGGAATTGAAGCTGCCGTCTTCGATCGCGGCCAAGATGGCGCAGCCGGGCTCGGTTTCATGCTGGCAGTCGATGAAACGGCAGTTTGCGGCCACCGCCTCGATATCTTCGAACACGTCGGCGATGCCTGCGGCAGCGTCGGTCAACTGCAATTCGCGCATGCCCGGCGTGTCGAGGACGAGGCAGCCGCTCGGCGTGCCGTGCAGCTCACGCCGGGTCGTGGTGTGCCGGCCCCTGGCGTCGTCCTCTCGGATGCCCTGGGTGGCGATGGCCTGCGTGCCGAGCAGCGTGTTCGTCAGAGTGGATTTGCCCACGCCCGAAGAGCCGAGGAAGGCGATTGTGCGGTCCGGTTTGCACCAGTCGGCCAGCGCCTGCGCAGGTTCCGCGCCGCGAGCGTCCAACGCCACGACCAACACGCGCTCCGATACGGCCTGCGCGGCGTCGATGAAGGTCGCGGTGTCTTCAGTGAGGTCCGCCTTGGTCAGCACGATGACCGGCTCTATGCCAGCCTCGAAGGCCAGCGCGACGTAGCGCTCCAGCCGGGCCACGTTGAAATCCGCGTTGCAGGAGGTGACGACGAAGACGGTGTCGATGTTCGCGGCTATCAACTGCACTTCGCGGCCTGTGCCCGGCGCGCGACGCTTGATCAGGCTCCTGCGCTCCAGCACGCGGCTCGGCCTCGGGCGCGCGCGGTCCAGTAGCAGCCAGTCGCCGACCGTGGCCTCTGGTCCCGGAGGGATCGTCTCGTCTATGCCGTCGCCCGCTATCTGCAACCCGCTGCGATGCACGGCGACCACCCGCACCGGCGGTGTCACAGTCAGCGCATCAGCGTCGATCTGCTGTGCAAAGGCCGGCCCCCAGCCCAGCCGCTCCAGCGCCGAGGGTTCGCGCCGTTTTGGCATGCCTTCGGGCAGGCAGGAGGAGTCGTCACGAATCATGGGACTACCAGAGCGCTGGATCGTCAAAGGCAGCGACGCAGTGCGCCGGCCCGCTCAAGGAGGTCAGCGGCGCGTCCGTCAGGGACTGAGCGATCCAGCCCTGCGGCTGCTGGAGCGGCTGCGGCGCGGGCAGGTCGGCTTCCGACACAGGCTTGAACCCGACTCGCCCGTAGAACGCCGGATCTCCATAGGTCACGGCGATGTCCACGCCATTCTGCCGGAGCACGTTGAGTCCATGCGCGATCAGTCGTTGTCCGATGCGCTGCCCCTGACGTGCCGTGGCGACCGCCACGGGCGCCATCATGAAGACCTTGCGCGGATCGCCCGCATAGGTGAGGCGCGTGAAGAAGATGCCCCCAAGGAGCGCGCCATCCTCCCAGGCGGTTATAACGCGCAGATCCTCAGCTGGCGTCTCCGCGATCAGGCGACGCGCGAGGGCGCTGATAAGCGCGCCTTCCCCCGCACCCTCCGAGGCAGTGAAGGTCGACGCGAAGAGCTGCGTGATCGCGTCGGCGTAGGTCTCGTAGTCCGTTGAAAAGTCCATTGTCATATCTCAATCGGCGGGCTGAGCCTGCCGGTTGTTGGGAAATCGGTTCAAGCTGCCCGTCATGGCTTTTGCAGCACGAACATCTCGAAGCTCACGATCCCGTCGCAGGTATGGTAGGCGGCCAGTTCCGCGCGCAGGTCGTTCAGCACACGGCTGCCTTCCAGCCGCTGCTCCATCTCCGCGACACGCGCTTCGAGCGGACGGTAGTAGGTATCCATAGCCTCTCGCCCCATGTTGAAATGCCCGAGCACTCGGTATCCGGCCCGCCGCGCCTGTTCGAGCCGGACGGGCACGCACGCCATGGCCGGGTATTCCGAGGCCCAGAAGGTGCGCAGCTCGTCCGAGGGCATTTCGGTGCGCCAGACCATATCGGAGAAGACCAGCACGCCGCCGGTGCGCAGGAGGGGGCGCCAGTCCCGGAGCGCGCGCTCTACGCCGATGATGTAAGCGCTGCCCTCGGCCCAAATCACGTCCCATGGCTGCTCTGGCACCGGCAGCTGCGCCATGTCCGCATTACGGATCTCGACCCGGTCGCCGAGGCCCTTCGCCGCTACTCGGTCCCGCAGGCGGTCCAGCGCGCCCTCGTCCGTGTCGGTCGCGATGATCCGCGCCTTGGTGGCCCCCGCCAGTGTCGTCGTCGCCATACCGGGGCCACAGCCGATCTCGAGGAGCGTCTCGAGTGCGAAGGGAATCATGGCGAGCGCATTTCGCGTTGCGGCCTCGGTCCCCGGCCCCCACCAGTCGAGCCCGGAGAACACCGCCATGAAGCTCGCCATGTAGTCGTCATGTGCATTCATGTCCTTCGACAGCCACGCCACCCGCGAGGCCTCCTCGCTGGAAAATCCTTGTGTCATCAGCCAGGCGCGGTGCAGGTCGGGCGCGACCCGCTCGACCTCCTCGTGCCAGTCCTTCAGGCTGCCGCGCCCTAGGAGCGCCGCGAGCAGGTCGCGCGACCGCGTCTTCTCGGCGATCTCGCGCTCCAGCGTCCAGAGCCGCTGGCCCAACTTGTCGTGATCGAGCTTGCCATCGAGACAGGCCTGGCATTCCTGCAGGCTCAGGCCACCAGCCTGAAGTTGCTGCATCAGCCGGAGGCGCTGTCGGTCAGCATCGGAGTAGACGCGATAGCCATTCGCCTGGCGCTTACCCTTCAGCAGCCCGAGTTTCTCGTAGTAGAGCAGCGTAGCGCGCGAGAGCCCCACGCTCTCTGCCAGTTGCGAAATCCGATACATTTGCCACCTTATCGCTCACACCGACTCTTAACTGTTGAAGCCATCCTAAAGTGTGAAGCTATAGACAGGTCAAGTCCGGTTAGAATGAAAGTTCATTTTTGGCCGTTCTCTGCCTGTCGCATCTCTGTCGCGGATGAGAAAAGTAGAGCGAAATCTGTGGTCAAACCAATGCAAACGGTCAGTGAGCACGATTGGGTTACCCGATGTGCTATGGACATGACTGATCCATATCGCATGAAAATGGCTTCCTCCTATGGACAAAGAGACGCGGGTTTGGATATCGGTGTGACGAGGCATGGAGTCATGTCCATAGCTAGTGTTCTTTCCTTTACATCGATGAGGCATTTGCCGATCTGACCGGCATGCCGGAATCACTGGAAACCCTTTCCAGAACACTACAAAGCGAGATCAAACAGAAAACCGGCATACCCGTGGGCATCGGTATCGCCGGCACTAAAACCTTGGCCAAGTTAGCCAACCACGCGGCCAAGCGCTGGCAACGACAAACTGGCGGTGTGGTCGATCTACGTGACCCTATACGCCGCGACAAACTACTCAAGGTCATACAAGTAGAAGATGTCTGGGGCATCGGCAGACGCATGCAAGTTCACCTCAACGCACTGGGCCTCAAAACAGCCTGGGATCTAGCCAATAGTGACGCCTGGGAACTGCGTAAGCGCTTCAATGTGATCATCGAGAAAACTGCGCGAGAGCTTCGCGGCACTGCCTGCCTTGAACTTGAAGAAGCTGCGCCGGCCAAGCAGGAAATCTGCTGCAGTAGATCGTTTGGAAAACGCTTAAAGACCATCGGACCGATTCAGGAAGCCGTCACGGCTTACGCCACAAGGGCTTCTGAAAAACTTCGCCAGCAGGGCTCACTGTGCCGGCAGATTCGCGTCAGCCTACGCACCGGTATGTTCAACCCGACTGAAGCCAAATATGCCAATGGATTACTTTGCCAGCTGCCCTACCCGACCGACGACACGCGCCTAATTATTGCAGCAGCCCGAGAAGGCATAAGCCGACTGTACCGGGATGGATTTAGCTACGCCAAAGCCCAGGTATTGCTTTTGGATTTGTGCCGCCGAAATGAGTACACGCAGGATCTATTTGCCCCCGAACAACCAGTAAAGACTGAGAGGTTGATGAGCGCGCTGGACGCTATCAACAATCGATGGGGGCGCGGAACCTTGCAACCTGGGCGACTAGCCAAACAGGCTGAGTGGGGCATGCGCAGGGAAATGCTTTCGCCTGCGTACACCACTCAGTGGTCAGGCCTACTGGTAGCAAAGGCCAAGTAGCGTTGCAGCTAGACGTATGCAGAGATACTCACCATCAACGGAAACGTTTCAGATTGCCCTTACGCAGGCATCGAGCCCCCGCAGGTTTCAAGCGCAGGTGCTGGGCATCCTTGACCAAGTATTTCATCGCCTCGTGCGTTTTAGGGCGTATCGACTGATCCCCCCTTTGAATAGGGCCGATTCCGAGCTTGTCGCCATATTGATTCTTGTCGTGATTGCAGCTGTGCGCATAGCCTTGGCCACGCGTGATGCCATCCCACAACTCCCCGATCTCGATGGCTTTCCAGACATCGCGGCATACCTGGTTGCCATTGAAGAAATAGGCGGCATGGATGTGGTATCCCCGCCCATCATTGCGATCTCCCTGCTCAACTGAGTAAATGTGCCCGATGAGATGCTCGAACGTCGGATGGCGGCTGTGTTTTTTGATCATTGAATCCAGATCTTCAAAGACGTGCTCTACTCGCAGCCTGACCTGAGCTTCAGGGCGGTAGTAGAAGTTAAGCCGGATGATCGTTGTGCGCGAGTAAATACTCATTAGAGCATCCGTATACTCCACGATCTCTCTCTCCTGCTTACGGGCCTCAAAGCTAAGATCCCCTGGCCTACGCTGATACCACCGCTGACGGGTCAATTGGCGAATCCGTGCGACAAGGACGTTCATGCTGTGGTGGTGGTCGAGGTAAGCCGTACCCCGTTCATTCAGACAGACAGGACCGTCAAGATCATGCACAAGGCCTACGTCCTGGCAAGCCTCCTTGAACGCCTGAAGGTGCTCGCTGTAGCTGTACTCAACCCGATCATCAATAAGGTCGATCATCTGTTTGATGCGAGTGAAATGCCGGGAGAGCCTGGTCTGCTCGACGCGCTCGTAACCTGAGCGGCTTTGCGTTATGCGAAATGCCGGTGTGTCCGTATTTTCGATGGCCTGGACGATTGACTCAATTTGCAGGGCTATGTCGGATTGAGAGAGGTGAGTGTAAGTATTCCGGTTAGTCATGGTGGGTACCTGGTTAGTTATGTCGCATACCAAGTACGTGAGGTGTTTCTTTTTACTGGTCTTATTTCCACTGATGGTGGTCAATGGTGAGGGTGTTGACGCTTGCTATTAAATAGATTTATTAGATAGTTAAAAGCTATATAAATAGATGCAGCCCTACCCAGCCCCGACCCTCCCGACCAGGCAGGGCAATGGGGAGCAACATTTCCGAGCCTGTCGAGAGATTTTTCACATTACATGCTGGGAGAGTTAGCTGAGAGATAATCGGGCTTAGCAGTGCCTCAAGATGGCCCAAACGGTGACCAGGCCACTAGGGAAAATTCAGATTAGAGCTAACGGTGACCCAACGGTGACCAAAACTCAAAAAACTGGGCAGAAAGAGAAAACCATCAGGCATAAAAAAATCCAGTCACCGCTAAGTGACTGGATTTCTAGGGTATTTTTGGTCGGGACGGAGTGATTCGAACACTCGACCCCTTGCACCCCATACGCTTATTTTATAGATCCCCATAGATCGTACCGGACGCTATTGGACAGGCCAAACCCTAGTAAATACGGGCCTTACAGGCTAACCTTGCATCCAATAACGTCCGACACCATCCACCACCAGCCAAGCATTTTGGTGGCACAAAAGTGGCACAAAATTTCGGCGCGAGGAATTTTACTAGGGGTAGAGAGTGTCCAAGGTAACGATCAAGCAATTGGAGGCACTGACAGCGCAAGATGACGGCAAGGTCTTCCGCGAGGATGGAGGATTGGTTGCTGAGGTGCGCGCAGGAGTCCGCGGGATCACAGTTCAGTTCAGCTATGAATTCAAGCTGGATGGCGCGCGCACCAGGAAGCGCTTGGGTAGTTGGCCGAAGAAAAGCTTGGCGCAAATTCGGTCTGAGCGAGACGAAGCCCGGGTACTTGTCACAAAAGGATTGCACCCCACTCTTGCAGCAAAAGCAGCACGGATCGAAGCGCAAGCGGCAATCGCCACCACTATTGCTGAAGCGGAGCGTGAAGCCGCAGAAAACAAGACAGTGGCCGATCTGTTTGATGACTGGATACGTGACGGCGTCTCCCGCCAAGACGGCAATGCTGAGCTGATCCGCAGCTTCAAGAAGGACGTCCTGCCACTGATTGGCAAGAAGCCGCTGCGCAACCTTAGCGAGAAGGATCTGCTCGCAGTCCTGCGCTCTGTCAAATCTCGCGGCCTCAATCGCACCGTCGTTATCCGCTGCAAGGACATCGGCCAGATGCTGCGCTGGGCCGAGAAACGCAAACCATGGCGTGGCCTGATGGCTGACGGCAATCCGGCCGACCTGATAGACGTCAACAAGCTGCTCGACCATGACTACGAAGAACAGCGTGATCGACTGCTCTCCCCTGATGAGATTCGAGAACTGCGTGACATCCTCGAACGCCTGGAGAAAGACTACGAAGATCTTCCTGCTGGCCAGAAGTATTCCGGCATTCGACCGGTTAACACGCGTGTCCAGTGCGCGCTGTGGATTTGCCTGAGCACGCTCTGCCGAATCGGCGAGCTGCTTAAAGCCGAATGGCGTTACGTGGACCTGGAGAAAGGCACCTGGTTCATCCCGGCAGAAGCCACCAAGGGCCATAAAGGAAAGCGCCAGGATCACCACGTGTTCCTGTCAGCTTTTTCCATCGCACAGTTCAAACGCCTGCAGAAAGAAACCGGCGACACGCCGTTCTGCTTCCCCAGCAAAGACAATCAAAGCCACGTCGACACCAAGACTGTCAGCAAGCTCATCGGAGACCGCCAGTGTCGATTCAAGAACCGCAACAAGCCACTGGCTGGCCGGCATCATGATGACTCACTGGTGCTGAGTAATGGAGCCAAAGGGGAATGGACGCCGCATGATCTCCGCCGAACCGGCGCAACCATGATGCAGGAGCTGGGAGTGACACTTGAGATCATCGACCGCTGCCAGAACCACCTGCTGGGCGGCTCAAAGGTTCGCCGTCATTATCTGCACCATGATTACGCCAAGGAAAAAAGCGAGGCATGGCGGTTGTTGGGCGAGAAGCTGGAGTCGATCCTTGCAGGTAGCCAAGTAGCTGCTGTCGAGCCTCAGTAGCCAGCTTCTTTTTGATGGCGAAAGGCCAAGACATAGGCTGTGTCGTCTGCGCGCTCATAGCGGTACAAAGCTACGTAACCTGAGTCACCAAACTCGATGATGAGCTCACGCAGCTCCGGCAGATCTGGAAATGGACGCCCTACTTCCGGACTTTCCTCCAATCGAGCAAATTGGCGCTCGATTGCCTGTGCAGCACGGCGCGCGACCTGCGGATCTTTATCGGAGAGGAATCGCCTGCAACGCTCCAATCCCTTCGCCGCGCCTTCAGTGACAATCAGTCGTGGCACTTGGGAAGCTCTGCCTCAGCATCTGTACCCCAGCTACCAAGCCAGGTGCGAGCCTCTTGGCCGGTCAAATGCCTGCCGGTTTCCTGATACGCAGCCCAAGATGCCAGCGCTTCTTGTTTGAAGCTCTCGCGGGCCTCCTCACGCTCGACGTACTGGGTGATCGCCTCACGCATGATCCAGTGAGATGAACGCTGCCGCAAACCAGCCAAATGCTGAATGCGACCTTTCAGCTCGTCGTCAATTTTGATGGAAGTGGCCATGGTTAGCCCTCCGTTATCTAAAGGTATTACCTTTTAATAAGGTAGCAGAGAAAAAACTGTGCTGTCCATGAATACGCCGATGGGCATAACACTGGATGGCCCAATCCAAGCCCGAGTATCTGCTGCTCAAAGGTCTTCCAAGGATACCTGGATGGGTTTTACAGCTGCCCGAGCCTTCGCCAATGTAGCCAGCTCGAAATCGTCCAGACGTT
>Ga0075154_10001967_pt1 | contig 13903 bp, 10 predicted proteins | sample JI71714BDNA_FD_70965 | JGI IMG/M metagenome (GOLD analysis project Ga0075154, IMG submission 70965) | Wastewater effluent complex algal communities from Wisconsin, to seasonally profile nutrient transformation and Carbon sequestration -... | ecosystem: Engineered > WWTP > Effluent > Algae... | reverse complement strand
TCGCCGTAGGCGCGACGAGCGCGCCGCCGACGGCTGCGCCGATGAAGGCCGCCCCCCAGGCGAGGCGGCCCATGGTGCGGAAGACACGCTGCTTGCGAGAGAGGATGGTGAAGGTGGCGACGCGCTGGTTGATGTTCTCCAGCGGTTGACGGCCTTTCGACTTGAATGCCGCCGACGGGCTGGTGCGCGCCATCGAGCGGAACTCGCCCGAGACAAGCGCCGAGTTGGGGGCGGCCAGCGACTGCAGCCGGGCGGCTACGTTGACGCCATGGCCAAGCAGGTCGTTGTTGGCGGCGACGATCACGTCCCCGACATGGGCGCCGACGCGGATGGCGGGCTCGCCCTTCGGCTTGCGGTTGATCAGCTCGTCGATGGCGGCGACCGCTTTTCCAGCCGAGGCGAACTCCAGCATGAAGCCATCGCCCGCGGTGTTGAAGATGCGGCCGTCATTGCGGGCGACAATCTCTTCCACGCGCTTGCGCACACTCGCGACCTTGTCGGCCGCAAGCTGCTGGTTCTTCTCGGACATGGTCGAGAAGCCGACGATGTCCAATGCAACGATGGACGCGAGCCTTACCGGCTGCGGCTCTCCCTCGGTGGTCATATTCCGCCTCTGATCCCCGATAGCCGGCGCATCTTGGCCCCGCGCGCGAAAAAGTGTCAGGGGCTTTGGCAGGCCGGACGCCAACCTAGCGAAGGGAACCTTCTCACGCTGCGGTTTTGACTAGCAAGTGCCCAATGTCGCGCCATCCAGTCGACAGGGCGACCCAAGGGCAAGGCTTGCGTGCCTTCCGCGCCCGGAAACGACTCAGTGGTGGTCCGGCGCCCTCGCCCAAACCGCCGTCTGTAACTCCCCGGCAAATCTGCTATCCTGATCCAGTCAACGCCCCGATACGGCACAAGAGGGCGGGCTGGCAGATACGAGTAGAAACGCAAAAAACCAGAGCCAGGAGAAAACAAATGGCCAGATACGGTTACACCCCTCCCGAAGCCACCAACGCCCGCAAGGAAGCACAGGGACGCCAGCTCACGCTGTTCGGCGCCGTGCTTGTCGGACTGGGCGGCATCGGAATCATTCTTTCCTCGGTGCTCAAGGCCGTATGGCTGGGCATTCTCGGCGGGCCCATCGGCGCGCTGTCGTGGCTTGCGCTGCTGGTCGGCGCGGGCGTGTTCTGGTGGGGCTTCACCACCATCCGCGACGCGCGCGCGAACAGGCGCTGACGGCATGACGAACGCCGCCGACGAGCAGGCTGAACGCTTCAAGAAGGGCCAGCGCCAGTTTATGACTGGCGCTGCCCTTGTGATGTTCGGGCTGATCTTCGGCGGCGGTCTTGCCATGTTATTCTACTTCCTCGGCCAGAAGCCGGGAGCGATCGTGGCGATCGCGGCGGGCGGGGTATCGATCCTCGTGGGCATCGTGTTCCAGTCGCGCGGGGCGCGGGTGATCAAGAGCAAGGCGTCATGACATTCGCTTGGATGGGGTGGACGCTGCCGACTGCGCTGTTCTTTGGCGGGATTGCGCTGGCGCTGGTGCTTCTTGGGTTCCTGGCGAAGCTTGCCCCCAATAACGAGCCGCGCGTGGGCCTGTTCGGCGTGGCGACGCAGCGGGGCGACCGGTTCTTCCTGACTCTGCTGGGCGCGGCCTTCATCCACCTGGCCTGGATCGCACTTGCGCCGATGGAATGGCCCCTTTGGGCAGCTTCCGTAGCGGCGGTGGTTTACGCGGCGGTCGTTTTCCGATTTGGTTGATCCTCGACTCGGCGCCGTAGACGCGCCGGCAGGGAGGATTCTATGCGGCTCAACACGCGCCTGCGCGCGCTTGGCATTTCCATGCTTGCGGCGGGGGCGCTCGCCGCCTGCGGGCCTAACCAGACGGTCTCCAAGGAGCCCAATCCCAACGCGGCGGCTGAGATCGCCAAATTCCTCGATGCTGAAATCGGCGACATGTCCACGCTTGACCGCGCGGCGCAGGAAGCGGAGCTGACCTGGTTCGCCAACGCGGCCGCGCCGTTCCAAGGCATGGAGATCAGTGTCGTTTCAGAGAACATCGCGACGCACGATTACGAGTCGCGCGTGCTGGCCCCGGCTTTCACGGCGATCACAGGCATCAAGGTCACCCACCTCACCATCGGCGAGGGCGATGTGGTCGATCGCCTGCAACGGCAGATGCAGTCGGGCGAGAACACCTACGACGCCTATGTGAACGACTCGGACCTGATCGGCACGCACTGGCGTTACCAGCAGGTGCGCAACCTCACCGACTGGATGGCGGGCGAGGGCAAGGACGTGACCAGCCCGACGCTGGACATGGCCGACTTCATCGGCGCGAGCTTCACGACCGGGCCGGATGGCAAGCTCTACCAACTGCCCGACCAGCAGTTCGCGAACCTCTACTGGTTCCGCTATGACTGGTTCAGCGATGCCAAGAACAAAGCCGACTTCAAGGCCAAGTACGGCTACGACCTCGGCGTGCCGGTGAACTGGTCAGCTTACGAGGACATCGCTGAATTCTTCACGGGCCGACAGGTCGACGGCAAGGCCGTCTATGGCCACATGGACTACGGCAAGAAGGATCCCTCGCTCGGCTGGCGCTTTACCGACTCGTGGCTGTCTATGGCCGGCAATGGCGACAAGACCAATGGCCACCCCAACGGCTTCCCGGTGGACGAGTGGGGCATTCGCGTCGACGAGAATTCGCGGCCCGTGGGCTCGTGCGTTGCGCGTGGTGGGGACACGAACGGCCCTGCCTCAGTCTACGCGATCGCCAAATATCTCGAGTGGCTGAAGGCCTACGCGCCGCCGGCGGCGCAGGGCATGACGTTCTCCGAATCCGGCCCGATCCCCTCGCAGGGCGAGATCGCGCAACAGATGTTCTGGTACACCACCTTCACCGCCGACATGGTGAAGGAAGGTCTGCCGGTGGTGAACGCCGATGGCTCGCCGAAATGGCGCGTCGCGCCGTCTCCGCATGGCGCGTATTGGGAAGAAGGCCAGAAGCTAGGCTACCAGGATGCCGGCGCGTGGACGATCATGGCGAACACGCCGACCGATCGCGCCAAGGCGGCCTGGCTGTACGCGCAGTTCGTGACGTCCAAGACCGTCGACGTGAAGAAGAGCCATGTTGGCCTCACCTTCATCCGCGAGAGCACGATCCAGCATCAGTCATTCACCGATCGCGCGCCGAAGCTGGGCGGGCTGGTCGAGTTCTATCGCTCGCCGGCGCGGACGCAGTGGTCGCCCACGGGCACCAACGTCCCCGATTATCCCAAGCTGTCGCAACTGTGGTGGCAGAACATCGGCGATGCAGCGGCCGGCACGAAGACGCCGCAGCAGGCGATGGACGCGCTGTGCAAGGCCCAGGAAGAGGTGATGGGGCGCCTCGAACAGGTCGGCGAGCAGGGCGAACTGGGGCCGAAGCTCAATCCGGAAGAGCCCGCGCAGGTGTGGTTCGACCGGCCGGGCGCGCCGCGCGCCAAGCTGGCCAACGAGGACCCGGCGCCCGAGACGATCGACTACGACACACTTATCCAGAGCTGGAAGAAGTAGCCGCCACCGCCTGCAACCTCGCGAAAGTCCCAAGTTTTCGGGCTTTCTGCCGGGGTTGCAGTCAAGGCTTGCACCGTTCCGGAAACCGTTTAGGAAGGCCGCTCGCTGAAGGCGGCTGCCTTGAGCGATTGCGCAGTGGGGAGGTGGCCGAGTGGTCGAAGGCGCACCCCTGCTAAGGGTGTAAGGGGGTAACCCCTTCGTGAGTTCGAATCTCATCCTCTCCGCCAGCGCTATCTCCTTCATCTGATCCGGCCGCCCGGCGGTCACGGACTGGCGCGTGACCGGTATTCGCGCGGATCCAGCTTTCCAGCCGCTCGCCTAACCGCCTCGCCTTGGCGAACAGGGCGGGGGCGGCCATGATCGCGGTATGCGTGATGTCGTCCGTTTCATCCTGAATGGCGTGGCCGCCGAGGTTCGTGCGCCAGACCCGACGATGACGCTGCTGGACTGGCTGCGCGTTGAGCGGCGGCTGACCGGCACGAAGGAAGGATGCGCCGAGGGCGATTGCGGGGCGTGCACCGTGATGATGGTGGATGCTGCCGGACGCGTGCGCGCGGTCAATTCGTGCATCACATTTGTGCCGATGGTGGATGGCTGTGCTGTGACCGCTGTCGAGGGGCTGGGCGGCAATGATCCGGTGCAGGCGGCTCTGGTCGAGTTGCACGGATCGCAGTGCGGGTTCTGCACACCGGGGTTCGTGATGTCGCTGCATGCGCATCGGGCGAAGGGCGGATCGGCTGAACGTGGCGCGATCTCCGATTGCATCGCGGGGAATCTGTGCCGGTGCACCGGCTATGGGCCGATCCTGGAGGCGGGGCGAGTTGCTTGCGCGGGCCCCGCGCGAAAGCTGGTGACAGCGCAGCCAGACCCCGAGGCGCTGGGCTATCGTGGTGATGACGGCCGCGCATTTCATGCACCGGAGACGCTGGACGAGCTTTGCGCGCTAAGCGAGGCGACCCCGGAGGCGACGTTGCTGGGCGGAGCGACGGATGTCGGGCTATGGGTGACGAAGAAGGGTGAGCGGCCCGGGACCATCATCTCGGTGATGAAGGTCAGCGAGTTGCAGCGCATCGAGGAGACCAACGGACGCGTCAGCATCGGCGCGGGCGTGCGCTATGCCGATGCGATGGCGGCGCTGGTGGACGTGCACCCGGCATTCGGGGACTACCTGCGGAGGCTGGGCGCGGCGCAGGTGCGCGACAGCGGCACGATTGGCGGCAACATCGCGAATGGCTCGCCGATCGGCGACATGGCGCCGGTGTTGATTGCGCTCGGCGCAACGATCCGGCTGCGGTTGGGCGTGGCGGAACGTGAGGCGTCGCTGGAGCAGTTCTTCATTGCCTATGGAAGGCAGGACCGCGCGCCGGGTGAAGTGGTCACGCAGATCCATATCCCGAAGCCTCCGCAGGATGCGTTCGTGGCGTTCGAAAAAGTGTCCAAGCGGTTCGAGCAGGACATCTCGGCCGTGAGTGCGGGGCTGTTCGTGCGCGTGGCGGATGGCGTGGTGAGCGAAGCGCGGCTGGCCTTCGGCGGTATGGCCGGGACGCCGATGCGTGCGCGTGGCGCGGAGGCGGCGCTCGTAGGCCAGGCGTGGGGCGAGACGAGCGTGCGCGCGGCAATGACGGCGCTGGCGACGGATTTCGCGCCACTATCGGACTGGCGGGCCAGCGCGACGTATCGGATGGAGGCGGCGCAGGGGCTGTTGCTTCGGTTCTTCCACCAGACGCAGGGCGATGCATTGCGCATGGCCGATCTGCGGAGCGTTGCGCATGGCTGATGCGACTCAGGCCAGCGGGATTGTGGGAAACGCGCTGAAGCACGACAGCGCGGAGAAGCATGTCTCCGGCCGTGCGCTCTACATCGACGACATGCCTGAGCCGGAGGGCTTGCTGCATCTCGCCGTGGGGCTGAGCGAGCGGGCGCATGCTCGCATTGTTTCTCTGGATCTGTCGGCTGTGGAGGTGGCGGCTGACGTGGTCGCGGTGCTGACGGCGGGCGACGTGCCGCACAACGATGTGAGCCCGCTGGGCCGGGGCGACGATCCGCTGCTGGCGGATGGCTCTGTGGTTTGTCACGGGCAGGTGGTGTTCGCTGTGGCGGCGGAGACGCGGGCGGCGGCGCGGGCGGCCGCGAGGCTGGCGAAGGTTGTCTATGAGGATCTGCCAGCTGATCTGACAATTGCGGATGCGCGAAGGTCTGGCTCGGTGATCGAAGCCGCGCGGACGATGCGGTTGGGCGATGCAAAGGCTACGCTGGCTGGCGCGGCACATCGCGTGGTTGGGCGCATGGTGATCGGCGGGCAGGATCATTTCTATCTCGAGGGGCAGGTGGCGATGGCCGTGCCCGGGGAGGACGGCGAAGTGACGCTGTACTCCTCGACACAGAACCCGACCGAGGCCCAGCATGTCGTGGCGCACATGCTGGGAATGCAGTCGCACAATGTGATCTGCGAAGTGCGGCGGATGGGCGGCGGGTTTGGCGGCAAGGAGACTCAGTCGACGCTAATTGCGGGGCTCGCTGCGCTGGCGGCAGTGACGACGGGGCGCCCTGCAAAACTGCGGCTGGACCGCGATGAGGACATGGCGGCGACTGGCAAGCGGCATGATTTCGAGGCAAGCTATGCGGCGGGGTTCAATGCCGATGGCGTGCTGAGCGGATACGCCGTGGAGTTGGCCTCGCGATGTGGAAACTCTGCTGACCTCTCGATGGCGATCAATGATCGCGCGATGTTCCATGCGGACAATGCGTATTTCCTCGGCAGCGCGGAGATCGTCTCACATCGCTTCCGCACGCATACGGTTTCCAACACGGCGTTTCGCGGGTTCGGCGGGCCGCAGGGCATGCTGGTGATCGAGCGGGCAATGCAGGAGGTCGCCATCGCGACAGGGCGCGATGCGCTGGATGTTCGGCTGGCCAATCTCTACGCGCCGGGGCGGGACGAGACGCCGTATGGCCAGCGCGTGGAGCAGCATGTGTTGCCAGCTCTGATGGCCGAGCTGGAGCGGACGTCTGGCTATCGCGCGCGACGCGAGGCGGTTCGGGCGTGGAATGCGCAGCATAGGCACATCAAGCGCGGGCTTGCGATGACGCCGGTGAAATTCGGCATCTCATTCACGGCGACGCATCTCAACCAGGCGGGCGCGCTGATCCATGTCTATGCAGACGGGTCTGTCCAACTAAACCATGGCGGCACGGAGATGGGCCAGGGGCTGATGATCAAGGTAGCTCAGGTTGTGGCCGCCGAGTTCGGGCTGCCGCTGTCTGCGATCCGCATCATGGCGACATCGACGGCGAAGGTGCCAAACACATCGGCGACGGCGGCTTCAGCGGGCACCGATCTCAACGCAATGGCGGCGATGGATGCGGCCAAGAAGATCAAGGCGCGGATGGCGGCGTTCGTAGCGGGCGCGTTTGGCGTTGACGAGGCGGAGGTGTCGTTCGCGGCTGGGCAGGTACGCTATGGCGGCAACGCGATGACGTTCGCGCAGGCGGCGAAGGCGGCGTACATGGCCCGCGTCTCTCTGTCAGCGACGGGCTTCTATCGCACGCCGAAGATCGGGTGGGATCGCGCGGCGGGAAAGGGGCGGCCGTTCTTCTACTACGCTAATGGCGCGGCGGTGTCCGAAGCGGCCATCGATGTGCGCACAGGCGAGAGCCGCATCCTGCGCGCGGACATCCTGCATGATTGCGGTACCTCGCTGAACCCCGCCATCGACATCGGGCAGATAGAAGGCGGGTACATCCAGGGCATGGGCTGGCTGACGACCGAAGAGCTTTGGTTCGACGGCAAGGGCAAGCTGCGCACGCATGCGCCGTCGACGTACAAAATCCCTGTCGCGGGGGATCGGCCCGAGATGCATATCGCGCTGTGGGACGGAGCCAACAGCGAAGAGACCATCTATCGCTCGAAGGCAGTGGGAGAGCCGCCGCTGATGCTCGCGATATCGGCGTTCTGTGCGCTGCACGATGCGGTGGCGGCGGTGGGTGATCACAAGGTGATGCCCGAGCTTGAGGCGCCGGCGACGCCGGAACACATCCTGGAAGCGATCCGGCGCGTGTCGCGCGCATGAGAGCTTCGTGGGCATCCGAAGCGCTGGCGATGCTGGACGCGGGGCCGGCCGCGATGGTGACGCTGGCGGGCGTCGAGGGCTCTGCGCCGCGCGAGGCAGGGGCGCGAATGATCGTGGGGACCGATCGCATTGCCGGGACGGTGGGTGGCGGCAATCTGGAGTTCCTGCTGATCGACCAGGCCCGGCGGCTGATGGCGTCGGATCGGCATGTGCTGCAGCAGGACTATCCACTGGGGCCGCTGCTGGCGCAGTGCTGTGGCGGGCGTGTCCGCGTGCTGGTGGAGCGGCTGGGTGATGCGAGCCGCGAGTGGCTAGTGCAGGCAGCGGCTTATGAGGCGGCAGGCGAGCAATATGTGCTGCGCGGCGAGGTCGTTGATGGACGCGTGTTGCGCGGCGTGAGCGTGGGCTGGGCGCGTCCGGCGGCGGAAGGCGTGGCGCTGTTCGGTGCGGACGGCGCATCGGCCGGGCGTCGCGAGGAGTGGTCTGTCATCATCGAGCATGTGCGTCCGGTGTCGGCCTGCATCTACATCTTCGGAGCCGGCCATGTGGGTCGGGCGCTGGCGCCCATCGTGGATACGCTGCCGTTCCGTATGCGCTGGATCGATTCGCGCGAGGAGCTGGGCGGCGCGGATGCGCGGCTGGAAATCGAAGCTGATCCGGTGGCGGTTGTGCGCGAGGCGCCGGCTGGATCGTTCTTCGTTGTGCTGACGCACACGCATGAGCTGGACTATCAGCTGGTCCGTGCTGTGCTGGGGCGGGGCGATGCCGCCTATTGCGGGCTGATCGGGTCGGCGACCAAACGGGCGCGGTTCCTGTCACGGTTCAGCAAGGATGGAGTCGATGCGACGGGGCTGACCTGTCCCATTGGCGCCGGGGGCATCAAATCGAAGCTGCCTGCGGCGATTGCAGTGGCCGCCTCGGCGGAGCTGCTAGTCAGACTGGAAGGGCTTAACGAGATCATCCAGCCGGACAGCAGGTCCGCCGCGCGCACGGCACGATAGCCCGCGCAATGCCACGTCATGGGGGTCCGATGAGGGGTGTTACCCGGAGTCCGCATGCCGCCGCACTGGCCCCCCGACAGGGAGCTGGTTGGAGGCCAGCCGCCCGCAGATGAAGCCTATATCTGGGTAAGCGCGCCTGGCTCGGGTTTCGGGTCAGGCCGGACGCAAGTTTCTTGCGGAATCTCCGGTTGCGCGAAGCAGGTCCAGGAATTGCAGGGTTAGCCCCTGCGTGGTTTATGATCGCGCAGGGGTGTTGCCGCGTGACCGAATTGAACGGCCAGGGCGATAAGGCGCGCGAGCTGAGCGCGGCGCGGGACGCATTGCTGCGGGCCCATTACGATGAATTTCGGCGTGTGGCCGGCCGTGTCCTTAACGGCGATGCGGCCGCTCTCAAGATCCAGCCCACAGACCTGGCGCATGAAGCGGTAATCCGGCTTTCGAACCTCGAGCGGCTGGAGTTCAAGGGACGGACGCATTTCCTGTCTCTTTCGGCGCGTGTGATGCGCCAGATCCTGATCGACGAAATCCGCCGCATGCGGGCGCAGAAAAGGCAGGCGCCGCCGGTTTCGACCGAACTGCCGCCGGAGATGGGCGCGCAATCCATCGATCTCGAAGACCTCGACCGCGCGCTGACCAAGCTGGAGGCTGTGGCCCCCGATCATGCGCGGTTGGTCGACCGGCGCTATTTCGCCGGGCTGACGCTGGAAGAAATCGCCGAGCTGGATGGCGTGTCGGTGCGCACGGTGAAGCGGCAGTGGCGCGCGGCGCGTGCGTGGCTGGTCGCGGAGCTGGGCGCAGGCTGACGGCATGGAGACGAGCCTTTCCCTGCGCTCGCTCGCCCTCTTCGAGGATGCGCTCGATATTCCTCCTGACGAGCGCGCAGAGTGGCTCGCGCAAGCATGTGGCGGCGATCAGGCATTGCTGACCGAAGTGAAGCGACTTCTGGCGGCGGACGAGCTTGCCGAGCGGGCGATGCCGACGGGCGGGCTCTCGCCAGATGACGCGCCAATGCCGGCGCGGATTGGTCACTATCGGATTGTCGACAGGCTGGGCCAGGGCGGCATGGGCGATGTGTTCGCCGCCGCGCGCGACGATGGCCTGTTCGAGCACGTGGTGGCGATCAAGCGCGTGCGGCCATCGCTGTTTCCGGCGACGGCGCAGGCCTTGTTCGACCGCGAGCGGCGGGCGCTGGCGACGCTGAGCCATCGGCATATCGCGCAGCTGTACGATGGCGGCGTGGACGAGACGGGCGCGCCGTTCTTCATCATGGAGCTGGTGCGCGGGGCGCCCATCGATAGGTATGTCACCGACAACGATCTGTCTCCGCGCCAGATCGTGGAGAAGGTGATCCAGGTTTGCGAGGCCGTTCAGCACGCGCACCAGAACCTGATCGTTCACGCCGATCTCAAGCCGGCCAACATCCTCGTCAACGAAGCGGGCGATCCGAAGATCGTCGACTTTGGCGTGGCGCGCCTGCTGCGCGAGGAAGAAGCGGAGGCCATGCATCCGCAAACGCGCGGCTACGCCAGCCCGCAGCGCGCGGCCGGAGCATCGCCAACACCGGCTGACGATGTGTTCGCGCTGGGTGTTGTGTTGCGCGTCCTGCTTACGGGCGAGCGCGCGGACATGGAGGATGCCACCACGCTTGCCTCGCAGGCCATCGAGACATCCGAAGCGTTTGCGAGCCGACCGCCGGAATGGCGCCACAGGCGCAGCCGAATGGTGCAGGGCGATCTCGACGCGATCATCGCGCGCGCCTGTGCGCCCAAGGCCGAGCTGCGCTATCCCGCCGCCATCGCGCTGGCGGCTGACCTCCGCGCGTGGCTCGAGATCAGACCGCTTGCGGCAAAGGCGCATGACAGGCTGCACGGGTTCAGGCGGTTCCTGCGGCGACGACGCTGGCGGGTGGCGGGCGGCGTCGCGGCGACGCTGGCGCTGGTGATTGGCCTGTCGGTGACGACGGCGCTGTGGACTCAGGCGGAGACCGCGCGGCGACAGGCTGAGCAGCGCTTCACCGAAGTGCGGAGCCTGGCGAAATACCTGCTCTACGATGTTTATGATCGCCTGGAGCGGACGCCGCATTCCTTGGCCATGCGGCGAGACGTGGCGCGCGTGGCGCAGGGCTATCTCAACCAACTGGCGGATGCGCCATCGGCGCCGGCGGACGTATTGTTGGAAGCGGCCGACGGGCTGGTGCGCGTGGCCGATCTGCAGGCGGGGCGTTCGCGGCCGAACCTGGACGAGTTTGACGAGGCGGTGAAGAATCTCGACAGCGCAGATGCCATTGCGGCCCGGCTGTCGGGCGGGGAGTATCAGGCGCGCGTGGCGGGCCTGCGTGCCGGGATCGCCGTGCGGCGCGCGGCGCTGGTGATGAACTCGACGCAGGACCTGGATGCGGCGGGAAGCCTGCTGAAGGCCGCGCGGGAGCACCTTGGCGAGGTCAAAACGAGCGATCCTGCGCGCCTCGCACTGGCGACGCGGATTGCGCTGGAGGGGGCGATCCTCGGCAACTGGAAGGGTGACTATGCCGTCGCGCGCGCGCGCGCGGAGGAAGCCGTGACCCTGGCGGGCGATCTGTTGGCGCGGGACCGCGCGGCGCGGGAGCACTGGTATCTTGCGTCGCGATCACAGGATGCGTTGGCTGAGGCCATCTACTATGGCGTGGGCGAGGCGGCTTCCGAGCCGGAGTATCGCAGGCTGGTTGCCGTGACATCGGACTTTGCTAACGCGAACCCGGACGACATGCTGGGCAGACGCATGGTGATCGAGGCGCACTGGGCGCTCGGGACAACGCTGCTTGGTGTTGGCGGTCGAGCTGCAGAGGCGGTATCCGAGCTCGATCGCGCAGCGGTGTTGTTGCCGGGCCTGCTTGCGTTCGAGCCTGATGACGAGGGGGCGATCCGCACGGAGCGTATCGTGCTGGCGGCGCGGGCGCAGGCGCTGGCCACGGCAGGGCGATTCGAGGAGGGCGTTGCGCTGCTGCGTGGGCAGCTGGACATCAACACGCGTGCAGCGGAAGCGCCCGGCGCGCGGCCGGAATTGCTGCGTTCGCAGGGGGTGACGTTGGCGATGCTGGCTGATCTCTATGCGGACAATGGCGCGGTGCGCGAGGCATGCCCGCTTTATGCGAAGGCGGTGGCAGTGTTCACGGGGCTGGACCAGCGCGGGTTACTCTCGCAGCTCGACCGGGACGCATCGTTCAAGATGGTGCGGCAGCGGCAGGAAACGCTCTGCCGCTAGCCGTCGCGCGGATCACGCATCCAGAGCGAGCATCGCGAAGGTGGCGAGCCAGTGCTCGCCCATATAGTCGCCGGAAACATGTGACAGGCTGGCGTCGATGTGGCGGGTCGCTGCTTCGTTGGCGCGTTGAGAGACGGGGTGGTCGCCAAGTTGGGCTGCGAGGGCGCGCCAACACCACGCGCGCGAGAAGTTCAGTCCGTCGAGATGAGCGATCTTGCCATCGGTGCGGTCGCTGACTTTTGGCGGGGCGAATAACTGGGTGGGGTGGCCCTGCGCAAGGCGTGGGAGGAAGCGGCCGAGCCATTCGCGGAATGCCGGCGGCGAGAGCATCCGACGCATGCATTCGACTTCGATCAGCGCGGGCGAGAGGAAATCGTCCTGCGAGGGTTCCCACGCCTGGCAGTCGCGGTCGCCGCCGTACCAGGCGAGGCATTTCTCGCGCATCAGGTCGTACAGTCGGGGATCAAAGGCTTCAGCCCAATCGGCGGCCATGCGAATGGCGAAAGCCGTAGAAGTGTGGACGCCGGTGCGCACAGGATAGTCGGCGAGTGGGAGGAAGGCGCGAAAGCGCTGGGCAAAGGTTTCGGCGAGAGGGCGCAGGTTCATGGCCGCGGTGGCGAACTCGCCTTCCGTGTGCAGCTCAAGTTCGGCCTGCAGCGCGAGCAGCCAGCCCCATCCATAGGGCCGCTCGAAGCCGCGCGCTGACGGGCGATTGAGATAAGCGACTTCGGCGGCGACGTTTGCCGGGATAAAAGCTTCAGCGAAGATTGCGCGGATGCGCGGGGCGGCGGCGATGTCGGCATGGCGGCGCAGGGCGCGCGCCATCAGCCAGTAGCCGTGCACGCACGAATGCCAGTCGAATGAACCGAAGAAGATGGGATGAGCCGCGCGGGGGCCAACCACATCATCCGGTCCGGACATCACATGGTCCATCTTGTTCGGATACTCGCGCGCGACGTGGCCGAGGGCGAGGTTCGCGAACTTTTCTGCAAGGTCGGGCGTGAGCCGGGTCATTCCTTCACTGGCTCCTCAACGGGTGGCTCGCCGTAGCCGCCGCCGCCGGGGGTTTCGATGATGAAGGCGTCGCCTGCTTGCATCTCGACGCGGGCGGTGGCGGGCAGGTTCTCGATATCGCCATTGGCGCGGCGGACGGCGTTGCGGCCGGGCGCGCCATTGCCGCCGCCGCTGAGGCCGAAGGGCGTGGTCGAGCGGCGGTTAGAGAGGATGGCTGCGGTCATCGGCTGCAGGAAGCGGATGGTGCGCAGGGCGCCGTCACCACCTTGGTGCTTGCCGGGGCCGCCCGAGCCGCGGCGGATGTCGAAGCACTCGATGAGGATCGGATATCGCGACTCCAGGATCTCCGGGTCGGTGAGACGCGAGTTTGTCATATGCGTCTGCACGGCGGAGGCGCCATCGAAACCGGGGCCAGCGCCGGAGCCGCCGCAGATGGTTTCGTAGTACTGGTATCGATCGTCGCCGAAGGTGAAGTTGTTCATCGTGCCTTGCGACGCGGCCAGGCGCCCGAGCGCGCCATAGAGCGCATCCACCACCACCATCGACGTCTCGACGTTCCCCGCCACCACGGCGGCGCCTGGGCGCGGGTTCAGAAGGCAACCTTCGGGGACGATGATGTCGATGGGGGCAAGGCAGCCTTCGTTAAGCGGAATGGCGTCGTCTACCAGCGTGCGGAAGACATACAGCGCCGCTGCGTACGTGATGCCGAGCGGGGCGTTGAAGTTGGCGTCGCTCTGGGCGGAGGTGCCGGTGAAATCCAGTGTGACGCGGCGGGCGGCTTTGTCTGGCTTTACGGCGAGGCGAATGATGGCGCCGTTGTCCATCGGAGCTTTGAACTGGCCGGGCGCCAGTGTGTCGATCACGCGGCGGATGTGTTCGGCGGCGTTGTCCTGCACATGGCGCATGTAGGCTGCGACGCCCTCGCGACCGTAGTGGGCGACGAGGCGCCCAAGTTCTTCCCCGCCGCGCAGGCAGGCAGCGATCTGGGCCTTGAGGTCTGCGAGGTTGCGGTCGATGTCCCGCGCGGGGTGC
>Ga0075154_10001966_pt1 | contig 13905 bp, 15 predicted proteins | sample JI71714BDNA_FD_70965 | JGI IMG/M metagenome (GOLD analysis project Ga0075154, IMG submission 70965) | Wastewater effluent complex algal communities from Wisconsin, to seasonally profile nutrient transformation and Carbon sequestration -... | ecosystem: Engineered > WWTP > Effluent > Algae... | reverse complement strand
ACGTGTGATCGCCGATAACCACCGCAGCTTTTCCTGGTACACCTGCTACGTCCAAGCCCACACGGCACAAGACGCTGCCACCCTGATGGAGGCGCGGCACCGCTTGCTGTCGGATCGCGATCAACCCCCGCCCGTCTCCACGCCCCATTGGGTCGTCCATCGGGCCGAGACCGCCGTCCCGTTGCCACCGCTCTGATCACCCACCCATCGCCCACCTTCCTGTCCCGCAAAGGTCCGCCATGCACGTCGAAGTCACCCTCACCCTTGCCGGGGAAACCACGCCCCAGGCGATGGCGGGCCTCGTCGAGGCGCTCGACAGCCACCGCTTTGTCCCAGCCCCACATAACCTCGATCACGGGACCGCGATCGCCTGGTTGCGCGCGCGACGCGACGACCTGGGGCGCTGCGTGCTCGTGGTGTCGAGCGAAACCCACGGGATCACCTTGCCGGCCGTCACCCCCGACAGCGTCCATGACGGCATCGTCGCCGCCGGGCTCGACGCGACGTGGCGGTTCCACCGGTGGGGGCAGGGGAACGAGCCCTGGATCCTGTTGGAGATCCACCTGGCGACAGGGATGCGCGAGATCTACTGGGAGAGCGACAGCTGTGCTCCCTTTGAGCCCGACGAAGGCGCCAGGGACGCCGCCCACCTGGCCGTGCGCCGCGCGCTGTGGGCGCACCGCGCGCGCATCCATTCCTCCCCCCTTCTTATCGGCGAGACGGCCCACAGACGCCTGTCCGAACGCGCCCTCTTCGGGACTCCGCCCGCCTGCTACCCACGGTGAAAGGCGCGAGGCGGCCCACCGCCGCACTGCCCTCCCGCACCCCACCACAGGACACCACGATGGCCACCCGGACCCCCCAGCGCACGAGCAGCCCGATGTGGCACCTGCTGGTGCCGCACGCCCTCTTGCTCGACGACGTCTGCGCCGCCCTCGCCACCATCATGACCGCGCCTGGTAATCATGCGGTGCGGGTGGACGCGGGCGTCCCCTTGGAAGGATGGCCCGTTCCCTTGAAAGCGCATGGCGATGGATGGGCCCGGTGGGGACGCTCCGCCCCGTCCTCCGCGCTCTGCCGGCTCGCCAAGATCGGGTGGACCGAGGTGCGCTTTCCTGAATCGCCGCACCGTTTGTCCCGCAAGGGCCGCATCCCTCCCCCAGAAGCGTCCGTCTGGACCTATACCCCCGAAGGGGACTGGATCGAACAGGACATGCCCCTGGACGAAGCGGTGGCGCAAGGGTGGCTGCGGCGTTCCTACCGACACATGGACGGCGCCTCCCACCACGTCGTCCTTGCCGCCATCCAAGAGGCCCTGCGCAACGGCGATCCCATCGTCCAATGCATCGAGATCGGCGGAAATGTTCCCTGACACCCGACCGCCCTCTCCGCCGCCCTCCTCGCGGCACGCGCCCCACGCCGCCTGCCCTCTTCCTCCCGGCGCCATGCCCCATCAGGACACCCCATATGGCCCACGTTTCCTGTTCCCTGTCGCTCCACGGCGTCCTGGAACCCCAAGATCGCGGACGGTTCGCGGCGTTGATCCAAGGCAGCGCTTGGATGGAGGACTCCCTCGACGTTGCGCGCGGCGCGACGCCATGGGGACGTTCCCTCCCCCCGGATGACGGGTTTTGGGGCATGATCGCCGACCACCAGGCGTTCGACACCGGCGTCCTCACGCTGCCGATGGTGGTGCGCGAAGAGGATCTCGCCCACCCCGACACCGATCTCGTCGACGCGCTCGTCGCGATGGGCCTCGCGGTCTGCTGGTCTTGGCGGCACAACGGCGTCCAAGCCGCCGGGATGGACGTCTGGGATCCCCGCGATGGGAAAGGCCAACGCTTCTGGCTCTCCTCCGAGGGCAACCTGCTTGTGCCTATCGAACGCCTCGGTTCGCCCCACGCCATGGCCCATTACCGGCGTTTCGCGGCCCTCGCGCAAGCCCTGCCAAGGGTGCCTTTTTGCACCGCCTCGACCGCGCATGCCGTGCTGGCCGCACGCGCGCGTTTCCCCGACGACGCCTTCGCGCCGCTCCACGCGCCGCTGCCCTGAACCACCGCCGGTGGGCGCACGCCCCCACCGGACCCCATTTCCCCACCGACCGTATGGGACGGACGCCGGACCCCCGCTGCTGCCGACGCGGGTCCGGCGGATCCGTCCCAACCTTTCTTGCAAGGAGCCAGACGATGGCCAAGAACCTTGAAGCCTTCTACGACACCGAGACGACGGGCGCCGACCCGACCTTCGATCAGGTGCTGCAGATGGCCGCCATCCTGACGGACGACGACTTCGAAGAGCTCGAAACCTTCGACGAACGCTCGCGCCTGGCGCCGCACATGGTGCCCACCCCGGGCGCGCTGAAGGTTACGCACGTCGATCCCTACGGGATCGAACGCGCTCCCCGCTCGGCCTATGCCTTCGCCAAGCACATGCACGCCACGTTCCTGCGCTGGGCCGACATGTCGAACGTCTTCGCCTCCTCCGGCTGGAACACGCTGGGCTACGACGAGGAGATCGCGCGGCGGATGTACTACATGAATCTGCTCGATCCGTATGTGACGAGCGGGAAGAACAAGATCCGGGTCGACTACCTGCTGATGACCCGCGCGCTGGCCGCGCGCAACCCGGCCGTGCTGGTCATCCCCAAACGCGCGGACACGGGCAAGCCGAACTTCAAGCTGGAGAACATCGCCACCGCCAATGGCTTCGACGGCCACAACGCGCACGACGCGTTGGGCGACGTGCGGGCGACGATCCACATGGCGCGCTTCGTGCGCGACATCGACCGTTCGCTCTTCGACCACGTCCGTGCCATGGGCTCGGCCAACGACGCGATGTCCTTCGTGGAAGACGAGAAGATCTTCCGCCTCCTGGGCGGCCCGATGATCAACCCCGGCATCCTGGACGTCTGCTTGCTGGCCACCGATCCGAACAACCCCAAGGCCAAAACGGCCTGGAACCTCGCGGTCGACCCTACCCCGTTCCTCGACCTCTCGCCCGAAGACATCCTCGCGGCGATGAAGAAGAGCGGCACCCCGTTCCGTTCGGTCAAGTGCCACAAAAGCCCGCTCGTCTTCCCGATGGGGTGGGAGTTCCTCAACCACGCGTCCGGCACGGAAGCGCCCACGCCCGATCTCATCGACGCGCGGTCGAAGATGATCCTCGAGCACCGGGACTTTCAAGCCCGTACCGCCGAAGCGCTCCGGCTCAAAACGGCCTCCTACGAGGCCAACGAACACCTGGAGGAAAAGATCTACGACGGCTTCCCGTCCTGGGCGGACAAAGACCGGATGAAGGCGTTCCACAACGCTTCCAGCTGGGAACGCCGCCTCGAGATCCGGAAAACCTTCGAGAAAAAAGAGCTCAAGCAGATCGCCACCCGGATCATCTGGGCCGAAGCCCCGCACGTCCTCGATCCCGAAACCCGGGCCGCGATCGACGCCAAGGTGGCCGAAACCCGCTTCACCCTGGAAACGGACTACCCGTGGACGACCATCGGCAAGTTCATGGAGGAGCTGGAGGAATGGGACGCGAAGCTCCCAGGGGACGAAGAGGTGGCCAACATCCGTCAATGGGTGCTGGAGACCTTCCCCATCGCGGCCGAATGGCGGCCTAAGCCCAAAGAGGACGAGGCCGTCGCCGCCGACACTTCGACGGAAGGCACCGCCGCAGGCGGGCCTGTCGACGAAGAGGAAGCCGCGGCCGCGGCCCTGGAAGCCGAACAGCTGGCCCCGACCACGCTCGTTCCCACGGACTGCGTGCCGGGCGACAACGCCCCGGTATCGGTGCTCGCCGAGGTCACCACCCCGGTCGCCACCGAAGACGCTCCTGCCCCACAGGGGGCGGCCCCACCGGCCAAGGCCAAGTCGCGCAAGGCGCCCAGCTACCTGGACGGCTTGGACTGAAACGTATCGGCTTGGGGGCGCGCGAGCGCCCCCAAGCGTCTTTTTGTCTGGACGATCAGATGGTCGGCAATCCGTTTAAACGGCGCACGATCATCTGCGTGGCCACGCTGGCGGTCCCCAAGGCGCTCGCGACGCACGGGTGGCTGTCGGCCAGGATGTCGCCGGCCGCGAACACCCCAGGCACCGATGTTTCCATCGACCGCTCCACCACCACGTAGCCCTGCTTCAAGGCCAACGAGGGCGCCACCACCGGTAGCACCGCTTCCCAGCCGTACATCACCAAGACGACGTCGTAGGGGTACCTCCCGTCCGCATGCCCGATCCACCCGTCCGCGATCTGGATGTTCCCGTGGACCACGTCTTCGTCGCGCACCGCCCATTGCTTGCGGTTGGCGCGCGAGCTCTTGCGGGCGAACAGGCGCCAGTCCTCGTGGCCCACCTTGCGCAGCGCGTTCCCGCATTGGAAGGCCGCGTCGCCGCCGCCCAGGATGGCCACCCGCTTGCCCAAGAACATCTCGAAGGATTCCACCTGCGCCAACCCGACGACCTTCTTGTCCGCGGGCACCGCCGGTTCGTCGCGCTCTCGAGTCCCCGTGGCCAACAGCACGAAACGGGTTTCGATCTGCCCGCCGTTGGCGAGATCCACGCGGAACCCTTTGCCTGTTTTCTGGATCAGGACCGCCTCGCTGTCGACGACGGGCGTGCCGTTCTCGGCCACCCGCTTGCGCATCTCTTCAGCGACGTTCCGCGCGGGCGTCCCCTTTGGGAACACGCTTAACCACGAGTTGGAGTAGGGCGACTTCGCCTGCAGGCCACCTATCTTGCCCTTCTCGATCAGGACGTGATCCACGGCGCTCTGCGCGCACCAGGTCGCGCTTTGCACGCCCGCGGGACCACCCCCCACCACCACCACGTCCGTCTTCCTTGTCACCACGATCGCCGCTCCTGTTCCCATATGTTTCCGCCCACCTTTGTCGCGCACGCTTTGGCGGGGATACGGGGCATATGGGGACCTATGATCGCCGGGTCCAAAACAGTCCTCGTCCCGTCTTCCTTGTCCGCGCGGGGCCGACCGGGTACACAGGCCCGGCACGCCCCCGCGCTCCCTTTTTTCGCGTCAGGAAAAACCTCCCATGGCAGGTGCCCTCCTCCCCAAGCCCACGGTCATGGAAGACCTTTACGCCCTGCTGCCGGCAGGGGCGTCACGCTTGCCCTCGGGCGCCGTCCTGTTGGACGGCGCGCACCGCATCGGGCGGGAAAGCCACATGGGCGGGCATATCTTCGGGCGGGACCTGGCGCAAGCGGACACCTTCCTGGCCATCGTCGCGGGTTCCTCGCCGGACCTGCGCGTGGCCGCGAAAGAGGTCGCCCGTTGGGCATCCCTGCGCCACCATCTCCACCCCAGTGGCGCCGTCACCCGCTTCCCCTATGGGGAGATGCGCGCCGTCGGGCCACGCACCCGCGTCCTGCGGTGGGACGATGGGAGCGTCAACCTCCACCACCACGGCCGCTTGCTGCCGTTCTCTTGGTGCAGCCCCGACGATCCGTCCAAGCCCGCGCACCGGGCTGTGGCACGCAGGCTGCAGGGCCATCACCTCTTGCCCGCGGAATCGTCCGCGCTGCGCGCCGACGCCGCGCTCGACGACTCCTGGTTCGCCCTCCACGCCGCCACATGGAACCTGATCGCGCGCTCCCCTTGGCGCTTGGCCTGGCCTTTCCTGTCGGGCGCGGACACGGACGTCCTCACGCCCTGGTGGTTGGAGACCAGCGGGTGGCGTTCCCAAAACGGCCCCGCCCTGGAGGCCGGGCTCCTCCATGCTTTGGATATCGCGGGCGTCACCCTGCCCCCGGACGCCAACGTCGTTTTCCAGGCCGCGCGCGGGGATCTCCACGCGCGCCCAGGCGCAGGGACCAAACGCGGGGCGAAGGTCACCCTGATGGGCGCGCCCCAGGGTTCTATGGTGGAAGCCGCCATCGCGGAGGCGATCCAAGGCTTCGGGCCGCTGCAACGGGTGATGGACAGCCACCACCTTTTCGTCCATAGGCACCATGCCGTGGGACGGGACGGCGCCACCGTACGCTCCGTCCATACGGACGAAGCGTTGTGGGGCGCCCGGATCGGCCAGATGACGGCCCATGCCCGGATGGCAGGGCTCCATGCACTCCACGCCCTGGACGTGTCGTTGCCCGCTTCCTGAACCGCCCCTTTCCCAAAGAGCGGCCATCTCCGCAAAGGCCGCACCTTCCACCCCTCTCGTCGGCCACCTGTGCAGAAAGCCCCGGTATGGACACCCCTTTGGATCTCCACGGTCACCCTTTTTTCGATCCGTTCCACCTGGTGGGCTTCGGGTTCGGGAACACCGGCTCCCCGCAAGAGCCTTCGCCGGCGCGCGCAGAAGCCGGACGGCTCCTTGCAGCGCTTGGGCGGCGATCGCCCACCCTCCGTTTCGACGGGACGTTGGCGGACCTTCGGTCTTTCGCCGCTTGCGAAGGCTTTGCCCTCCGGGCCGCGGCCCATTCCTCGTGCGATCGGTGGGTGGTCTTGCTGGAAAGCGGGGGATTCGTGGTCGCCCTTCCCACCCCAGAAGGCCCACGCTTCGTGCCGACGACCGCCACTATAGGCTCCACCGAAGGCCTCGATCTGCCCCGGTTCCTGCAAGCGGTCGATCGGCACATGGACGGCTTGGGCTTCGCGACGATGGCGCGCCTTCCCTGGCGCCTGGCTCCGCCTGTCCTCGACGCCCCCCGTGCGAACGGGGAGATCGTCCCCGGGTGGTGGCCGGTCTCCGGCCTCACCGAAGGCGTGTTGGACGCTCTCGCCCTCCTCCTTGCAGGGCGCCCAGGACTGCCTTGCGCGGTGCTCGAATCCATCGGCCCACCGGAAGAGGTCTGCCTCACCGTCCAGCCCGCCGTCCCCTACGGGGCCGCCCTGGGCTTCACCGCTCGACTCTTTTTTCACAACGCCAGACGGGGCATCGTACGGCGGCCTCCTCGATTCGGCGAGTCGCCGGGCGACCAGGTCGTCCACGCGCTCTTGCGCGCCCACCATCTGTTCCACCATGTCCCGCAAGACGGCGCCCTCGACACACCGGCGCTGGTGGAGAAGATGCCCCTGGCGCTCAACGGCCATCAAAGGCTGCGGGGGGAAAAGTGGCTCGCCACGCACCTCCCCGGCCTGCTCGCCTCGTACCTGCCCGGCCTCCTCGCCTCGCTCCCCCCACAGGGCACGCCCCTTTGATTCTCCCCACACCACCGTCGGCGCCGTGCGCCGACGGTGGTTCTTTGCAGGATGACTCGTCTGGCCACATCTGCCTTTGGACTTCCTTTCTCTTGCACCCAAAGGTCGAATATGCCCGCCTTCTACGTCGTGAACACCCACCCCAAAAGCGGGCAACGCACGCTCCACCGATCGTCGTGCGGGCATCTTCCCAAGAAACGGAACGCCGTCTCCCTGGGCTTCTGCCTCACCACAGGACGGGCCGCCAAGGCAGCGGCCGCGCAAGGCTACGCGCCCCTCCACCTCTGCGCGCATTGCTGCGGATCCAAGCCCCGCAGGCATTGACTCTTTTCCACGGTCCACCACACCCTCTGCCTCCCCTGCACCATCGCCGGAACGGGCCCTCCACGAGGCCCGTCCTTCGATGGGCGCGTACAACCGCGCGGCTTGCCGCGCGCTCTGGCACACGACTCCCCCATAGGGCTTTTCCATGCAGCCGTCCCCCCACGTCCATGCGTTGGCTTTTCGGGCGACGCACCTCCTGCCCCTCTGGCATAGAATGGAAGCGACGCTCGAGGCCAAGGGCGTCCTGCCGCTCCACCCCGACACGCCGCTCTCCACGGGCAAGTGCTTGGCCACCTCGCTGGTGGTGGCCCAAGCCCTCCAAGACCTCGGCTTGCCCGCGCGCAGCCTCTGGGGCCGGATGCGCCTGCCCCTCGGGGGCGAAACGGCCCGCGACCCTGCGGCCGCGTGGATGCCCCACGCCCTCACTGTGATCGTGGACGCCTTGGATGCGCCCGTGTTCGCCCTCGACTTCACCTGCGATCAGTTCCTGCGCGCCGCGCCCCTTCTGGGCACCCCCGACGACGTCGGGCTCGCCATCGTCCCTCGCGCCGCTTGGCGCGCCGAGCGGCACGCGGAAACCGCGGTCTTTGAAAGCATGGGCGGGCAGGTGCCGTCGTTCGACGCGCGCCGCACGGCCCAACAGGCCATCGCACAGGACCAGGCGTGGTACGCCGGCCTGCGCGACGCCCTCCTCCCCGCGATCGCGGCCGACGGCTTCGCCCTTGCCCCTTATGGCGCATGCGCCCAGGCGATGGCCACGGCGGACGCCTGATCGTCCAACACCGACCCGTACCGCACGCCCACAAGGAACCCACGGATGGCCAACCACTGCTTTTCGACTCTGATCGTGGCAGCCCCCGCATCCGCCTTAAGCGGGATCCTCTCCGCGATGGAAGGCCCCTGCGACTGGTTCTTCCCAGAAAGCCTCGTCCGCGGACCCGCGCAAACCCTCGCCATCGTGCGCGACGGGCGCGACGAAGACGACGTGCTCTTCGACGACGAATCGCCCGCTTCGGCGCATGCGCTCTTGTCGTTTGAAGCCGAACTCTCCTCGACATGCCCCAACATGACGGCCGAGGCATGGCGCGCGGAGCGCGCACGCCGCTTCGGGCACCCTATCCCCGCGTGGATGCCCCTCACCTCGGGCTGCATCGCCCGGATGGCGTTCGACCCCCACTGGCCAGAGGCCGTTCCCACCGCGCCCCTGTCGATGCCCCGGCTGTTCGAAACCCTTGGCTTGAACGAAGGGGCGTTCGTGGCCGTGGTGGGCGATCTGTCCCGCTATGAGCAAGCATGGGCGAACGACGTACGCCGTGGGTGTGTCCACATCCCCGTGCGGGAACACCTCGTCGAGACCAAATGGGGCGTGATGAACCCCACGCGCGAACCTCCGCAAGACCTCCTGCTGGGCGAGGACACGTGGTCGTTTTCCGTCCTGCGCTACACCACCGCGTGGGGGCCGTTGGCCAACCTCGACAGTGCCCTCTCCCCGCTGCTGGAAAGAGAAGGCGGACGGGCTATTCTGGTTTGGCATGAAGAAGGGGGGCATCAAGGTTTTGAAGCCTTTTGCCCGGATGAGGGTTTTTCGGTCTACAGCAACCTCTCGGTCACGCCTCCCTCCGATGACGCAGGCGGCGCCGCATGGGAGGCCTACTTCACGGCCAAGCCACGTGCCGTCTTCGCGCAAGCTCGGCAGCACATCACGGACGACGTCCTCGCCGCTGCCATGGACGCGCTGCTCGCGAAGCATGATCCCTCTTTTCCTGGCTGAAACGTCGGAGGCCTCTTTTCTTGGAGGGCCTCTCGTCATACGCCTCCAACGCTGGCAGGTTCACCGTCCCTGGTTTTCTGCCCCCCTTTCTGTTCTGTCCACAGGCCACCATGAAGGAACCTCCTCGATGACCACGTCCTCCCTTTTGTTGCATTCACAGCGCTTGCGCCTGCTCCACCCCCAACACCCCCGGCTCTCCTTGGCGTTTTGGGCGCTGTTGTTCTTTGTGGGCGCGCTGCAAGCCATCCAAACCTTCTTTGCACCCCATGCGTCCCCTGTCCACAACGCCCTTGGCTTGGCCGCCGCGCTGTACGCGGGATCTTGGGTGGCTTTTTTGAGTCACGGACTCAGGATCAAGCTGGAGCTGGTGGGGCGGCTGGCCCTGTTCTTCTTTCCTCTGGCCTTCTATCTGGGCGCCTTGCTTTTCGGCTTGCCACCTGTTCCCGCGGGCATCGAATTTGGCCTGTACACCAACACCGCTGTCGAAGCGATGTCCTACGCGGTCCTCTTCGTCGCCTCAACACCCGCCCTTTTTGGACCGGTGGCCATGGCGGCGGTGTACGTCGTCGGCAAGGAACGTCTCAAGCCTGAACCCCTCCGTGGTGGATCGGGGAAACACCGTTCCCAGGACGGCCACGACATCTACAGGAATCCCTACAAGAATCCCCAGGTCTCCCCTCGAAACGCCGTCTGACCGTTTCTCGTCCCTCTTCTTCGACGATCGCCACGCCGCCGTCCTCCAGCGGCGTGGCCTTTTGGTGTCCCGCTCCCCACGCGGCGCCATCCAGCCCTCTGTGTGAGGGCCAGACGTGCCCCGCCACGGGCTTGTGGTGGATGCATCCTGGCTCGCCGCCGAGGGCTTTGCCCAGCAGCCCTCGCCTCGCCGCGCGCAGGACCCGTTCCCGATCCTGGCGGAAGCCTGACCTTTCCATCCCTTGCCATCCCGTCGCACCCAACGACCACAAGGATTCCTTGGATGACCAACTATTGCTCCTCCGTCCTGATCGTGGCGGCACCGTCCGACGCCTTGGACGGGATCCTCTCCGCGATGGAAGGCCCCCGCGACTGGTTCTTCCCCGAGGGCCTCGTGCGCAGCCCCGCGCAAACCCTCGGCGTCGTGATGGGAGGGCTCACGGAACACGACGTGCGGTTCAAGCCACCGCAGCACGCCTCTGCCCACGCCCTCTTGGCGTTCGAAGCGGCGCTCGCAGAGAAAGCCCCGGGCATGACGGCCGAGGCGTGGCGCGCGGAGCGCGACCGCCGATACGGCCATCCCCTGCCCGCCTGGCTGCCCCTCACCTCCGGCTGTATCGCCCGGATGGCGTTTGACTCAGCATGGCCGGAGGCCGTGCCCACCTCCCCCCTGTCGATGCCCAGGCTGCTCGAACCTTACGGTTTGAACGAGGAAGCGTTCCGCGCCGCCGTGGGCGATCTCGCGCGCTATGACGGCGGATGGGTGAACGGCGTCTTGCAGGGCGATGCCCAGATCGTCGTGCGCCAATACCTCCTCAACACCAAATGGGCGCCCCTCGATCCAGAACGCGATCCCGCACAAGGCATCGTCTGCGCAGGGCGCGCATGGTCCTTCGCCACCTTGCGCTACACCACCGCGTGGGGCCCCTTGGCCAACCTCGACACCGCGCTGTCGCCCTTGTTGGAAGGTCGGGAAGGCCGCGCCCTGCTCGTCTGGCAGGAAGAGGGCGGTCACCAAGGATTCGAGGTGTTTTGCCCCGACGAGGGCGTCTCCTCCCACGCCGACATCACGCTGCCGCCCGTTCCCGACGGCGACGGCGCGGACGAAACCTATTTCGCCGCCATGCCCACCATGATCCTCCAAGAGGCCAAGAAAAAGATCCCAGACCGCGTCCTCGTCGCGGCCCTCGACGCGGTCCTCGCCCAACATGCACGGACATGAGCCCTCCCTCCCTATCCACACCGCCCATCGGCCAAGCGCCGGTGGGCGGTACGCTTTTTCATCCCTTTTCTTGTTTTCCTGACGTCTTGTGGCCCGTGCGGCCAAGCCCGCCCCCGCTTGGCGAGGGCCGGTCTTGCCCCACCACGGGCTTGTGGTGGGTGCATCCGGCGCGATCCTCCTGCCCATGGCGCCGGGCCCAATGGCCCATGGTCACACCACCCACCTCTTGCATCCTGGTTGCCCGTCACCGCGGCCCCCAGGGATCCCAGGGCCCCCATCCCTCCCACGGCCGCTCGACACAAGGGACACCACCCGATGAGCAAGACCACCCCCATCCTGCTGACCACCGCCACCCTGTCGGGGATGGCCGACGACCTCCTCGCGCTCCTCGCGCGACACCCCACGCCCTCCAAATCGGCGATCCTGACCGCCATGGCGCGCCGCGTGCGCGGCCCGCGCGCCGACTGGGGCCACCTGACCCGTTCGGACACGCCCATCGTCGCCCAAGGCGCGGAACGCCACGCCGCCCTGCTTGCAGGGGTGGCCCAGGCCGCCCTGTCGGGCACCGCCGCGGGCGGCCAGGCCTATGCCCCCGGGCGAACGGTCTACGCCGTCCTCTACGACGAACGCGACGACTGGGCCCGCGCGCCGTTCGGCGCTTTCGCGACCCTCGAAGACGCCGTCGAGGCCGTCTTGGCGGACAGCTGGATCCGTGACCCGCTCTACAGCGCCGACGAGATCCGCGCCGGGTTGCTGGCGCACCAGGCGTTCACCTTCTACAGCAGCGACGACACGGAACGCAACCCGGACGGCGACGCGTCGCCTTTCTCGGTGTCGATCCTCCCCCTCGTGCTGCCGCCCATGCCCGCTGCCCCCATGGCCGCGCCCGACGGCACGGCGGCCTGAACATGGCCACCAAGACCGGCGGGTGCCCACGCGCCGCCGGTCCCTCTTCCTTGATCCCTTGGGTGACGCCTTGCGCGCCCTCCCTTTCTCAGGCCGCGCCACGCGCCATATCCTGCGGGTCGATCTTTTTCTTCTCCCACTCCTTTTCCTCCTCCTCCTCCCACCCGCAGGCGCTCGATGTCCAACACCGTCCACGAATACCTGCTGATTCAGGCCGCGCCGGACCGCATCGGCGCGCTGGACGCGGCGCTGGCAGGACCTGACACATGGCACGTGCCGCTGGACGCGGTCGAGCCCCTGTCGCGCACCCTGGCGCGGCTCGACGGCGCCACCGGTTGGGACCTCCACAAAGCGGGCTACGCGCCGCTGAGCGCGCACGCCAAGATGCGCGTCGCCGCGCTGTGTGCACAAAAAGACGTGGCCGGGTGGAAGGCCCTGCGCGCGGCGCGCTGGGCGCCGTTCCCCCCTCCCGAGGACTTTCCCCTTTCTCCGGGCTGCGTGCTCGACATGCTCACGCCGCGATCCCAGCCCGTCTTTCGTGTCACGCCGCTCTCGTTTCCCAAGATCCTCCCCCTCCACACGCGCTTCCTGCTGGACGGCTGGATCGGTGATCCCAACGGGCCACCGACCCAAGCCTTGCTCCAAGGCGACGGGGGCGACGCCCTGCCCTCCTTGGGCATGGACCAAGGCTGGTGGTACGCCCGGCGCGACGGCGCGGATTCCACCGACTGGATGGGCATGGCCACCGGCACCACCCACCTCTCCGCCGTCACCGCTTGCCTCGATCTCCCCCAGGGCCGCGCCTATCGGTGGACGGCGGCGAACAGCCACGCCACCTATCTCCACATCGGCCTGATGCCCGTCCTGCGCGACCTGGACGCCCAAGCCTTCGCGTTCTGGCATGAGGACGGCGGACGGGCAGGGTGGTGGCACCTCGACGGCCCCCAACAACGGCACCGCTCCGGCGCCATCACCGTTCCCTCGCCCCAGGAGATGGCCCGCGAGGCACATCAAGGCGATCTTGCCCAGCGGGATGCCGCCTTGGACGCCGCCGTCGTGTCTGCAGAATGGGATCGCTGGCACGCCGCATGGCCTTCGCGCGTCGCCGCCATCGCGCTCCGGCACGCCGCCCACCTCGCGGGCGACGATCGCTGGGCACCCCTGGCCGAATCGTTGGCCCCCTACGGGGATGCAGGCTGACGTCGCTTCCCTTCCTGCGCTTTTTCGCCGCCGCCCTTCCCTTTTTCTTCCCACAGGACATGCCATGGCCACCACCGTCGATCCCTCCGTCGCCGCCCTCATCGCCGCACGTTGGCCCGGCCCACGCGGGGATCTGCTGCTCGCGCTCCATCGTTCGCACGTCCAGGTCCCCTGGGGCGGGGTGATGCCGCACCGCCTCGTGGAAGGCTGGTTCCTCGGCGGGACCCTGCCCAAAGGGATGCGGCGCATGCAAGCCCCTGCCCTCGCGCCCGACGATCTTGCACGCCTCTTGGCGCTCCATCGTGTCGCGGCCGGTGGACATGGGAGGGCTTCGGAAATGGCGGCGGTGCTCGTGAACGCCTTCCTGTGGACGCACCTCTTCCCGGAAGAGTTCGCGGGGTTTTCCCTCGAGGCCCGCGGCGTCTTCGCCTTCGCGCATGAAGACGCGGAAGCCTTCGCCCAAGCGGCCAGCGCGCGCGATCACGTCGCCTACCTCTTGGCGTTCGATCTCAACGCCCTGGACAGCTACCGCATCGCCACGAACCGGCTCTGACGCATCACCCCCTCTTGTTCCCCGCAAGGACCCGCCATGGCGACGACTCCCAGCCCCGCCCATCTCCCCGGCTTCCTGCCGTCGCCCGCGCCG
>Ga0075154_10001962_pt1 | contig 13914 bp, 8 predicted proteins | sample JI71714BDNA_FD_70965 | JGI IMG/M metagenome (GOLD analysis project Ga0075154, IMG submission 70965) | Wastewater effluent complex algal communities from Wisconsin, to seasonally profile nutrient transformation and Carbon sequestration -... | ecosystem: Engineered > WWTP > Effluent > Algae... | reverse complement strand
CTATTCTCAAAACCTTGAGTCAAAGACTTAACTACCAACTCTTCATCGCCCTTAACAACCCCGCTACTAACAATATTGCCAGAAGCAGCAAGACTTACCTTGCGCAAAGAACTCATCTCCCCGCTATTAGTAACTCCGCCATCACTACTGGCAATCGTTAAACCTTCTTCGCCTTTAATCAACCCGCTATTGGTAATGTCGTTCTTTACTTGAATTTTATTGATTTCAGAGGCTTTTAATTGACCACTGTTTTTCAACTCCCCTTCTCTAGAGATAATATTTATTGAATAAGCCTGTATTTCTCTACTGTTATTGACTTCACCTGAAACATTTAAATTTATTGCACCAGGAGCATATAAAAAACCAGAATTAACTAGCTGTCCAAGGCTATCAATATTTAATCCTCCGCTATTGCTTTTAACCGTTCCCTCATTCGCTAAAAACTCTGTTACTTTTATCTGGCTATTACCTACAGATAATAACTGCCCCTTGTTAGTTACTCCTTGTCCAGAAACATCTAAAAACCTCTTTGTTTTAACAATTCCCGTAACGTCATTAGTAAATTTCCCCCTCTGAGCTATAACTAAATCAGATTCAGCTTCAATATTTCCACTATTGGTAAAATTTCCAACAACCTCTATTGTTAATTCCTTACTACTGCTAAGCAGCCCCTTATTAAAACTCTCCGTATCAGCAGATTTGTACACTTGCTTTATCGCACCAGAACGAGAGTAAATTTTACCACTATTATCGATACTAAGAGCTTCGGTTAACACCCCTCTCTCACCTTTAGAAACAATTTTGCCTTTATTAACCACTTTCCCGTCAGCTGATTTAAGCCCAACAAAACCAGAGGCAATAATTTTACTATCCAGCCCCACCTCAATAGCTTTTTTACCAGATATCTCCAAGTCTTTATCAGATCTTACTTGGCTATTTTCCGTAACAACCACCTTCCCTTGACTAGAACTTATTTTAATATTACCAGGAGTTTTTAAATTCCGATGAACAATGTTCCCGTCAGCACTGATTTCAATATCTTCGATATTCGCCGCAACATTAGGTAAGTTAACCCCTACTCCTCTTTCGTTACTAATTATCTTTACCTTTCCCGCGTATAGCCCACCAAGTACTGAAGAATCAATCGCTATAAAAGCCTTATCCCCCCTATCTTCAATACTAGTACTACGCTTAGTTCGAACATCATAATTATTCCTACCAGTAACAATTTCAACCTCTTTACTAGCGTGAATTTTGGCATTTATCCTTAACGCATTGCTAATAATCCCAAAATAATCTAAATTCCTTAGGTTAAGATCTCTTCCAACAATTTCGATATCCCCTTTTTCGATGATAAACTTCTCTAACTCTCCATTCCTATCTAAACCAGCAACTCCAGTTGTTAAGGTAGCTTTGTGAACATTAATAAACTCCATCCCATTTACCGAAATTCCATTTGGATTAGCTAATATATAGTCAGCTTTTTGCCCAAAAATTTCGGTCGGTCCTTTGATACTCGAAGGACGAGTGGAAGTAACTTCATTTATTATCGTATTAGCACTGCTAGACAAATTGGGATTAGCAAACATGGCTCCACCAAGCTCAGACCTTCCATCAGTCCGACTATTATTTAAAATAACCCCTCTTTCTTCAACATTAAATTCGATGAACTTGTTATGCGAGACACCAGCGCTATTGGGGTCATTGATGTTAACAACCGCAACACCGTTAGCTGCGCTAGTTATGCCAATATTACTACCACTCACCCTGCCATCAACAACAATTTCGCCATGACCATAGCACGGCATACAACCAAAAACACTGAATGCTATCATCAGAAAATGTAGCAGGATAAATCTAACAATTTTATACATCTTCCTATTAAATCCACATATAACAAACATCATAACGCTAACCTCACAAATTTATACTCACACTCATATACACCACCTTCCGACGATTAATCGGTATAGGAGACTCAAGAGGTAAAGCTACGGTAATACTGACATTGCAATATCCGCTACTGCTTCTAATACCAGTAGCTATGCCAGACATAACACCTTTTCTAATCCCCTTATCTTCATAGTTACGAAATTTTCCTAAATCATAAGCTCCGAACAAATCCATACTCCCAAAAAGGACCTTTCCTATCTTCGATAAATTAGGCAAATTAACATTTATCTCATTACGCAATATCAAGCTGTTATCGCTATTTTCTACATAATCCTGAAAACCTCTAACCGATGATAAGCCACCTACCGTATCTTTTTCAGTTGCAACTAACATCTTAGGAGAGTATTGACCATTTACCTGTAAAAAATATTTCATAAACTGCTCTTTAGATATCATCCCCAGAGGTAATATCCATGAAAATCCATAATTAAACTTGGTAAATTTTTTAGCCGGAGTTTTCATCATACTAGATGCCATTCTGTAGTAGTCCAGATTATGCCCAGCTGTAAAATTGATATTAAAACTTGCACTACTTGCATTTAAACGCCTCTGGTGTCTAATCCCAGCATCGAATTTACGTATTCTGTAAGTCGAAGTTTCAATCTTATTGTCAGCTATGTAGTTAGAGTAATCATCAAATCCAGCACCAATATTAATACTGCTCTTGCTTTTTCCATCACGATGCACCACCCTGTCCACTATAATCTTAGAAACCTTACTACCACCACTATTTAGGTATTTATTTTTGGGAGTACTTATTAGGGTCTTGTAACTAGCGTCGTTATATTGCAGCATAAAATTGCTGTATTTATAAGCGCCTGAAACGACTATATTATAAGAACGGGTAAACCCTTTGTTTCCATTCCCATCATCTAACGAAGCTCTGTAACCAAATAAATAACTCTCATTCAAGCTAAATAAATTCCCAAAGCTAAAATTGGTAAAAGATTGATATCTCCCTTTGTTCTTACTACCTAAATTATCCACTCCGCTGCTAAAAGACCAACCTTTCGATGGCTTGTTGTCGATAACAGCTATTGTTGAACCATCCTTTTCCCCAGGCTTTAACTGTATAGTAGCTTCTCTCGTTTTATTAATGTTATCCACGCCCTGCTCTATATCCCGTAAATTAACGACTCCTCCAATATCTAAAGGTAAAATATTATTCCAAAAAACCTTACCATTAACGTGCTCAATATTTTCAAGCATCCCCTCATAAACATTAATAATTAACTTCCTTTCCAAAAGATTTTGCTCTGGAACGTAGGCTCTTGTAGTTATATAACCGTTATCTATGTAAATATTGGTGATAACTCCAACCAAATTTTTTATATCCGCTAATTTTAGGCACTGGCCCTGATAGGTATCTTTTATTCTTCTTACCTCTCTTTGCGACAAACTGTAAACCCCTTGAATTTCTATAGTATCTATTTGATAGCATTGAGAATTGCCACCATCCCTAGAAGCAAAGACTACATTTTGTTTTCCAAAAAATATGAAAATTATTAACAATCTTAATCTCTTTTTCATGCAAAAAATGCTTTATATACGATTTAGGTCTTTTCAACAGACGAATCTTTTGTTATGATAAGTTAAATTTAATTAACCTATGATTATTACTGTTGTTGTAGAAACAATCTTAGATTACTTCTTAGAACATAGTTTGTCAATTAAGTTTTTTCAAGCGCATTCGCAATCCCTCCATCCATGGATCAACTCTCCTAATGCTGGCTGAACAAAAACCTGAAATCTTAAAAAAGAAAATGGCCAAGAGGCCTAACAAAAAAGGAAAAAGCGCTAATCTTTGTCTATGAAACGCAAACTATGGAAAAAGTGCTAACCTTTGTCTATGAAAGTATTTTTGAATCCGAGCGCTGCTCATACCAGTCATAAGATATCATAAGATACTTTCATAGACGGGAGGCTAGCGCTTAGATTTCCGAGAGATATTTACTCGGAAAAAAGTGTATTATTACTCAAATTCAAGTTTATTGGTTTTGGTATCTTTAAAATGCTAAAAGCACTACCAGTTACCACCCTTCCTCGAGCAGTTCTTTGCAAAAGACCAATTTGAATTAAATATGGTTCTATAGTTTCTTCTATTGAGTCTCTTTGCTCAGAGAGCCCAGCTGCTATAGTTTCAACGCCAACTGGCCCACCGTTATAGTTATCTATGATAAACTTCAAATAACGATAATCATTACTATCTAACCCAGCTTTATCTACCTCTAACCTATTTAAAGCCTCATCTGCAACAATTTCATTTACTTCAAAATTACTCTCCACAGAAGCAAAATCTCTAACTCGTTTTAGCAATCTTAAAGCTATCCTTGGTGTACCACGAGCCCTGCATGCTATCTCTTTTGCCCCATTTTTCGTTAATTTTATGTTCAATAAACTTGCAGCTCTCAGAATAACTTCTTCTAATTCATTTGGGGTATAAAAATTTAGCCTCAGTGGTATACCAAACCTGTCTCTTAAAGGGTTTGTTAGTAAACCAAGCCGCGTGGTTGCTCCAACTAGAGTAAATTTTGGTAAGTCTATCCTTACAGACCTTGCAGCTGGACCGCTTCCTATTATTATATCCAAAGAAAAATCTTCCATCGCAGGATACAATATTTCTTCAATATTCGTACTTAACCTATGGATTTCATCAATAAATAATACATCATTTTCCTGCAAATTAGTTAATATTGCAGCAAGATCCGCAGCTTTGGATAAGGTAGGGCCGCTAGTTGCTTTGAAATTAACTCCTATTTCTTTAGCTACTATCTGAGCAAGCGAAGTTTTGCCAAGACCAGGAGGGCCATAAAAAAGAGTATGATCCAAAGGTTCGTTGCGATTCCTAGCTGCTTGAATAAACACAGAGAGATTAGTTTTTAAATGATCCTGACCTATAAAATCTTTTAAAAAACTTGGCCTCAGAGAAAAATCATTATCGCTTTCCAACTCACAGCTATCTAGGATTTCTTTAGTCATAAACTTTAATTTAACAATTATAATAATTACTACAATTTTCTATTCTGATATGTTACTTTTCAGGGCTATACGTATTAATTCATTCAATTTTATATCACTATTTTTAGCTAATAAATTACTGACCCTATTCTGAGCGTCCAATCTAGTAACACCAAGACTAGTTAATGCTGCAATAGCATCCATTGCCAAAGCGTTTAACTCGCTTTTGCTAAAATTACTATCAGCAGCTTTTGTAATAATATAATTATCAGAGTACTTATCCTTTAATTCAGTAACAATTCGTTCTGCTAGTTTTTTGCCAATACCAGAAACTTGATTAAATGCCATCATGTCTTTTGTAGCTAAGGCGTAGGCTATCTGATCAGGAGTTAAAACTGATAAAATTGATAGCGACATCTTAGTTCCAACACCTTTTACTGATTGTAATAAGTTAAAAATATTTTTTTCTTCATAACTATAAAATCCATATAAGTGAATATGATCTTCTCGGACATGAGTTTCGATTAATAACGTCACTTTCTCAGGATATTTCAGATTTGCTAAAGTTTTACCAGAACAAAATACTATATACCCAACACCATTTACATCTATTATTGCATGGTCATCAGCAACCAACTCAACTAACCCTTTCAGTAAACCTATCATGAATTTTGTAAATTTAAATTTTTAAATAGCTATTTTTATAGACTATACTTGTTTTAAAAGAAATTTGCTAATGTTTATGATCATGCGAATGAACGTAAACTCCTATTTCGGATAAAGCGTTTTTAAAACTTAAGTTTTCATTTATTTCGTTTGGTTTTCCAGTGCAACATATGTGTCCGTTAATACAAATAACTTGATCGGAATTTTTCATTACCGTAAATAGATCATGCGATATCATGAAAATTGTTAGGCCGGTTTTATCTTTTATTTGGTTAAGATCATTATAAAATTGTTGCTGAGTTGCTAAATCAAGATATTGCGTTGGCTCATCTAATATCACCAAATCGCATATATTTACCAAACTTCCTGCTAAGATAAGTTTTTGCAACTGCCCACCTGAAAGTTTTGAAAGATCAGTATTTTTTAAAGATTCAATATCAACAAAATTAATTAACTTAAGAGAGTCTTTGTTTATACCAGCAAATGTAAGAATTGAAAGTAACCCCCCACCTGTTAATGGCATATTGAAGTTAAAATCAAGCTTTTGCGGAGCATAACTAATTCTCAGATTCTTTCTTAAATTTATCTGACCTTTATTAGGTTTTTCAAGACCCAAAATCATTTTGGCAATAGTAGTCTTGCCTGCCCCGTTTTGACCAATTAATGTTGTTATTTCTTTGTTCTTTAAGTGAAAGCTAACATTATCAACTAAAATCTTACTACCAAAATTTTTTGAAACGCCACAAAACTCAACGAGTTTATCATTCATTGAATCAACTCTCAACTAACATACTTATCCATTTAAAGAACTATTTCTTCATACAATAAATTAAATAGGAGCAAAAGCCAGCAAATATACAAACTAATACAATCACAGATGTCATATTTACCTCTTAAATTTCATTAGATACTGTAATGATTTTAATATTTTTAACGCAAAAATACAAGGTTAAATTTATCAAATATTTTTAATAATAGAAAAATTTGGCACGATTTATGCCTTTAAATAAATAACTAAATTATTAAACAATAAATTTTTTATAAAGAGGGTATATAATTATGGGTGATTCTAATGTTGTAATGTTTTCAAGATCTCAAAGCACACAAGCTAATAATATTGGCGCATCGATGGCGCCTGGTCATAAAAAACGTGAAAATTTATTCGTCAATAATTTTATAGAAAGAGCTAACGTGTCTTATGTAAGGTGTGAGTCAAGAGGTACTCTTGATCTCGCTGGAGATATTGTTAATACTAATATTTATTCTGATATAGCAGTTCAAGGATCAGGTATGATACCAGTTTCTCTTACCTCTAGTAATAATGAGCAAGAAGTAAGATACACTCGAGCAGGAAATTTTCGTCAAGATAAGCTTGGATTTTGGCGCAATGGTCCTGGCCATTACTTGCTTGGTTGGCCAGTAGACGAAAAAGGAAATTTACCATCAAACTCATCTTTACTTTCTTCCTTGCAACCAGTAAATTTTGCTAATATTAAAGGAGGACCTAGGCAATCTAGCACTGTTTCAGTGTCAATGAATCTTGATGCAAGAATTGACCCACTAAGAGGCGCTGGTATACAAACTACTATGAGCCGCGTAGGATTAAACGCTACTACAGGCAAGTTGAATTCGAAGGATATACTTCTTCCTGAACAGTTAAACTCAGGGAGTCTTAGCCTAGGTGACAGTTTTACTTTCACTTCAAGCCCTCCAGGAGTTGCAAAAACTGTTATATATGGTGCCATTGCTGTAGCAAATGCTGTATCAAGTACGACCCCTATTTTAGGAGCTCAAAACCAGACTATGTCTTTTAGCTTTGGCAATGGAGCTAATCAAGTACCAAATAATGCGCAATTAAAAATTGCCGTTGGTGGAACAGAATATACTTTTACTGCTGTGCAAGGTAGTGCTAATGCTGATAATAAAACCTTCAACAACATTCAAAATTTAGCTTCTGCTATTAATAAAGTCAGCTCTCTATCCGCAAGAGTGGATTCTAAAGGTAGGTTATATATAGCTCCTGTAGATCCTAATAAAGACGTGGTATTTACAGATGCTAATGGTGGTACTTTCAAAAATGCTTTAGGGCTTGTGGACATACCAGAAGCTGGTGCTGGGGTTAATCGTTTTAATAGTTTGATGTCTTTACAAAATGCTGTAAATGATAAGGTTGATACATACTCCCTTAAGGCTACTATATCTGACGGCGACATAAAAATCACCTCACTTCTTGCAACTGCAGATTTTAACATTAGCGGTAGATCCTTAGGAACCAAAAGCTTAAACTCTATAACAAGAGGAGATGGAACAGAACAAGGTCGGGGTAAAATTGTTATCAATTCGCCTGCTCATGGTCTGCAAACTGGTGATATGGTTAGAATAATTGGGCTTGGAGGGCAAACACCGGATGGAATTTACGCAGTTGGTAAAGTGGATATCAATAATTTTGAAATATTTGTTTTAAGTAACAATCCATCTGCTGCTGCGGGAGTAACTCTGGCAGACGGTTTTCCAGCTCTAGCTGGTCAGCCCGCCACTACTACAGGCATATTAGGAGCTAGTTGGCAAAAAGTACCAGGGCAAAAATCTTTACCAAGCAACCTTCTAGCTGGAGCAGTAACAAATGCTAACCCTGGCGGTACTAACATCACTATAACTAATGCCGGGCATGGCTTATTAGTAGACGATGTAATTTATGTTTCTGGTTTTGGTTTAAAATCGGTAGGGGGACGTGATGTAAACATCCCAGACGGATATTACCGCGTTTCAAACGTAGGTGGCGTAGGCGGTGCAGATTTTCAGATCACAGCTGTTACTAATGCCGTTGCTGCAGGTGCTGCTCCTGCTTTAGCTGGATTTAGTTATCAGAAAATTGGTAGTTCTGCTGGCGGATTTGGAGCTGGTGGAACAACTACTTTTAACTCTAATGTGATGGTAACTGATGGTGGTAACTTAGGACCAGATTCAACAGTTAGGCTGTTTACAACAAGTAATAACTACAATGTAGGTGATTATATTACTTTTGATGGTCTTGCTGGTGGTGGAGCATTAGTTGACGGAGTTAGGGTTGATAATAATACTAGATATAAAGTCACGGCTGTTAATCCTGCTGCTGGAACTATTGATTTCTTAGTTGTAGGGCAAATAGCTACTACTGGTGATGGTGCAACTAACATTGTTGGTTACGGGACCCCAGCATTTAGTAATATTGCAATCAATAATGTTGGTAAGTTAATGTCTTTCTTTAATATAAAGCAGGACCAGGCTACATATCCTAAAACATATGATCCAGACAACGTTGATAAGAGTTTATCTGGAGAAAGAAATTTTAGTGCTGCGGATGTGTTTACTCATCCCCTGAAGCTCTATGATTCTTTAGGCCAGGAATATACTCTAGTGATGAAATTTGCAAAACTAAACCGTACTCAGTGGGCAGTTGAGCTTACTTCTATTACTGATTCAAGCGGTAATTTTGAAATAGATCTAGTTACCGGAGATGGAAAAGTTATTGCTGGAACAATAGAGTTTGACGATCAAGGACATTATACTGGTAACACAAATCTTTCTAATCAAATTTTAATTCAAAGAAAAAATGGTAGTGCTCCGAGTTATATAACATTAGATTGGGAAAATAAATTAAGTGAAGTAAAGTCTGGAAAAGTGACTCAATATGCTTCTAATAATAACGTTGAAATAGTTCAGCAAAATGGTCAATCTTCCGGTACGTTAAGTGATATTAGCGTTGATCCAGCCGGCTATATTATGGGCACGTTTAGTAGCGGAGAGGTAAGAAAACTCTACCAAATACCTTTAGCTATTTTCCCTAATGTTAATGGTCTTGAGGAATCTGCGGGTGGTACTTACAGAGTTACTAATAAATCAGGTGAAGTTCTTCTAAAACAACCAGGTAGCGGCGGAGCAGGAACGATTATCGGAGGAGCGCTTGAAAATTCCAATGTTGGAGACACCACAGGGGAATTACTAGATCTACAAAAAATAAGCACGATGATACGTGCAAATGCTAGGGCAGCTGGAACTGAAAACACTAATATCAATACTATTCTTGGTGAGCTGAAGACTTAATAACGGCTAGAGCCCATCAAGTAAACTTACAACGCTCACCACTCGCGTCGATATATATAGCTTTACTAGTTCAAGTTTGGGGTGTCAATTTTGAACTAATAAAGCTATAATGCTGGCAAGGAGTCATCCGTGCATTAATGAATCTAAGAAGCGCTTCCTTCAGGAAATTTTATGACCTCGCCCAAATCAATATCTTGATACGAGATATCTAATATTTCAAACACTCTTTTTCCTTTTGGTGTAGTCACTTCTACTACATCACCTTTAATTTTACCAATTAATGCTTTTGCTATCGGAGATTGGACAGAAACCCGTTTTTTATTGATGTCAGCTTCATATTCTCCAACTATCACATAAGTGGACTCTTCTGATGTATCGTCATCAACAAGTCGTACCGTGGCACCAAATTTCACACTATCCTTTGAAAGTTTGGACGTATCGATAATTTCCGCCCTCGATAACTTATCTTCTAAATCTAAAATCCTACCCTCTACAAAACTTTGCTTTTCTCTAGCAGCGTGATACTCTGCATTTTCTGACAAATCACCAAACTCCCTTGCAGTTGCAATGGCAGTTATTATATTCGGTCTTTCAACATATTTTAGATATTTAATTTCTTTTTCTAGCAACTCAAAGCCTTGTTGAGTAATAGGAAATTTGGCCATAATCAATTATAATTATTATTTTATTTTTAGGATTTTAACTATTCAAGTAAATTTTTATTGAATTCATAAAATTTAGGTCACTTAACTAAAAAACCTTTGGGTAATTATAAATACCTAAACAGAATTGGTCAATAAATACTATCGACTATAACAAATTTACTTAAATATGGGATGATTAATTTAAAATCAGCTACGCAACTTCTGTTTACTTTTCTTTATAAGGATTATCCGATTTAGCAAAATACATCCTGATTGGCACCCCTGGCATAGAAAAATTTTCTCTCAAAGAATTCAGTAAATATCTTTTATAAGCATCAGTAATGCTTTCCGGATCATTACTAAAAAATTTAAAAGTTGGAGGACGTAACTTAATTTGAGTACCATATTTAATACGCACCCTCCTGCCTAATTTTTTTTGAATTGGCAAAGGATGTGCATCAATAGCAAAAGATAGCCAATCATTTAATTTACTGGTCGAAATTTTTTTGTTCCAAAGTTTGTAAACTTCCATTGCCTTATCCAAAACTTCATCAGTTTTGTCTTGATTAAGAGCAGACATAAAAACTACCGGAACCCCTTTCACTTGAGGTAATAATTTTTCAAGCTTATAAATAAACTCTTCTTTGTAATCCTGACGAAATTTGATTAAATCCCATTTATTAACTGCAATAACTAAACCCCTGCCCTCTTCTATAACATAATTAGCAATTGAAAGATCTTGGCTCTCCAAAGCAATAGTGCTATCGAGCATTAAAATAACTGTATTGGCAAAGTTAATACTAGATATAGTATCACCAGTGGATAATTTCTCTAACCCCTTGGTAACATTTGATCTTTTCCTAAGACCCGCAGTGTCTATAAGTTTTAAATGATTCCCCTTATAATCTAAATCTACCTCTATTGATTCACGAGTAATCCCCGCTTCAGGCCCAGTGAGCAATCGTTCATTTCCTAAAATAGCATTTACAAAAGTAGACTTACCAGCATTTGGCCTACCTACTATAGCAATTTGCAAAATATTGGAAGTATCTGGATTAGAAATTTCTATTCCATCGTCAATATCAACCTTAGCTGCTATTGCTTCATATAAATCAAGCATGCCTTGTCCGTGTTCAGCAGAAACTGGTACCGGCGATCCGAAACCCAATTGATAAAATTCTTTATCATGAACAAATCTTTTCTCCGATTTATTAGCTATAACTATGTAATTTTTGTTATGCTTCCTTATTAAATTAGCAAAAAACTTATCAGCAGGAGTTATCCCAGCTATATTATCTACAATCAAGCATACCAAATCTGCTTCCACAATCGCTGAAATAGTCTGCTGCATCATTCTGTGTTCCAACTTCCCCTCTTCTGATTCCTCAAGGCCAGGAGTGTCAACAACCCTAAATGACAAAGGGCCAATCTTAGCTTCAGCGTATTTTCTATCCCTTGTTACGCCTGGAAGATCATGCACTATAGCTTTAGCTTTTTTTTGCACACTAAGACGGTTAAACAAAGTGGACTTGCCAACATTTGGCCTTCCTACCAAAGCAACAAGTTTTTTATAACTTTTAACTTTACACCACTGCTCTGCAACACTTACCATAAATCCTTCTTATTGTTTTGATTGAAAATTTGCTTTTAATATCTTTTTCAGCTTCATTCTATCAATTTTGTCTGTTTTCGTCAAACTATAGGTTAACATGAATATGATTCACAAAAAATTGCAGATTAAAAACCTCCTCCGATTCCTCTTTTTTACTACCCGTCATTATAAGTCTTTTACCTTAATTTCAACGAAGAGAGGCCTATAAGGGCAAAAACTACTGCAAGAATCCAAAATCTAGTAACTACTTTCGTTTCCGGCCACCCCTTTTTTTCAAAATGATGATGAATAGGTGCCATTAAAAAGAATCTTTTACCTTTAGTAGCTTTAAAATAACAAACCTGAATTATTACCGATAGGGTTTCAATTACAAAAACTCCTCCAACTATGCCAAGGACAATTTCATGTTTAGTAATAACGCTAATAGTTCCAATAACCCCGCCAAGAGACAAACTGCCAGTATCTCCCATAAACACTTCCGCTGGTTTAGCGTTATACCATAAAAATCCTAAACCGCTACCTATTATAGCGCAGCATACTACCGTAAGTTCACCAACATGCGGAGCATAAATAATTTGCAGATAATTCGCATAACCATGATTACCAACAACATAGGAAATAATAGCAAAAGCTACAGCCGCAATAGTAACAGTACCAATCGCTAACCCATCTAAACCGTCAGTCAGGTTTACAGCATTAGAAGACCCTATAATTACAAACATAGCAAACGGAAAGTAAAAATACCCAAGATCAATCAGCAAATTCTTAAAAAACGGTATGGCCAGATCCGTTACATGCGCATGGCTAGAAAAATATTTAATTGCTCCAAAAGCGATTAAACTAACCGCAAACTGAAAAAATAATTTTGTCTTGCCAGTAATACCACGATAATTAAATTTCCTAACTTTAGTGTAATCGTCTAAGAATCCAAGCAAACCAAAACTTAACAAAACAAATACCACAATCCAGACATACGGATTTCTTAAATCGTTAAGCAACAAAACGGAAAACAATGTAGAACTGATGATGATTATACCACCCATAGTCGGCGTACCAGCTTTCGCAAAATGCGAGTCTGGCCCATCTTCCCGAATCGGTTGACCATTTCTTTGAATCTTTTTAAGATACGAAATAATCCATGGACCTATTATGAAGCTTATAATTAAACTACATAGTATGGCAAGACCGCTTCTGAAAGTTATATAAGTAATTAAATTAGCAATATGCCACTTACTAGCATAGGGAAGGAAAATGTTATATAGCATCTTCTGCTCCTACCCCAAGCATTGCAGCTACTTTTTTTAACCCGATTCCCAAGGATCCTTTGATAAAAATAACTTCTCCGCCTTCTATATAACTGCTAATATTAGCAGCTAACTCGTCTGAATTGTTGAACGTAAAAACCAATATATCCTTTGGAAAATCCTTGGCAATTTGCGGCATTATTTCTCCTACCAAAAACAGTTTTTTAACTCCAGATTTAACAATGTACGGAATTGCCAGTTTATGGATATTTAATGAATCCCTTCCTAGCTCTCTCATGTCTCCAAGTATGCCTATTTTTTTAGGATTATCAAATTGCTGTAAATATTCAAGACCTGCCTGCATAGACTCAGGACTTGCGTTATAATAGTCAGCAATTACCGTATATTTTTTATTACCTTTATTTATTTCAATCACTCTACCCCTACCAATCCTCGGCTTAAATTCAATCAAGCTATTTGCTGCTTTTTGCAAATCAATGTCAGATCCAAAACCAAGAGCATGGACAACCGCAAAACCAGCAGCAAAATTAACCGCCATATGTTTTGGCAAAATCGGCATAACTATTTTTACTTCTTCGGTAAAAACTTTATATATCAACTTCACTTGATTGTTTATAATAGTATAAGATTTAAGACGCACGTCAGCATATTTAGATTTACCAAAAGTCTTGATATTACCGACACCGGCAATATCAATATTTTCCATGCATCTTTTGTAAGTTGAAATATCTCG
>Ga0075154_10001961_pt1 | contig 13925 bp, 14 predicted proteins | sample JI71714BDNA_FD_70965 | JGI IMG/M metagenome (GOLD analysis project Ga0075154, IMG submission 70965) | Wastewater effluent complex algal communities from Wisconsin, to seasonally profile nutrient transformation and Carbon sequestration -... | ecosystem: Engineered > WWTP > Effluent > Algae... | reverse complement strand
CTTCTCAGCAAAAAAAGGAAAAGCAAAAATCAACTCTGCATCAGGAGATGTGACCATAAACATCACTAACGATGTAGAAATAGAAGCTGATAAAAAATCTGATGATCTTACGATTATTTTACCTTCTAACTATAGCGGGAAAATGGAAATATCCAGCGACAAAAAACTCATTCGCCTTAACTTCAGTGAGATTCAACTCACCGGCACCATCACGAGCCAACTTATAAAATGTACAGCAGGCAAGGGCGGTAATATATTAAAAGTAATATCCAACAGCGCACAAATTACGGTAGGAAACTCCACTACAATGGTTGGCAAGTAAAGGCAACTACTTTTTGCTCACCGGAAAACGCATCCTGTAGTCCACGTCAATCTTACCTTTGCTGATGTCGTTTAACTTGCCTTTGAGCAAGGTTCTTTTAAAATCAGACAGATGGTCAACAAACATACGCCCAATGTTATGGTCGTATTCATGCTGTATGATACGCGCTTTCATCCCGTCATATTGCTCTTCATGAAACTCGAAATTTTCATCGTAGTAACGAATGGTAAGTTTGCGCGGACGTGAAACGTATTCATGTATTTTAGGAATGCTGAGGCAGCCTTCCTCCTTTTCCCAAGGCTCACCTTCTTCTTCAATTTCAGCGTTGATGAATACTTTTCTGAAGTCTTCAAAACCTTCTCCCAATGCATCGGCACCAGTTATAAACAACATAATGGGGTAACCCACCTGTTGAGCTGCTAAGCCGATACCATCAGCATTATCCATAGTTTCAAACATGTTTTGGATTAGCTGCTCAAGTTTTGGAAAATCTTTAGTAATTGTTTTTCCTTTTTGTCTTAAAACGGGGTCGCCATAGGCAACAATGGGGAGAATCATGGATATAAACTGTATTTCTTAAATTATCTGCCTTCCAAGAACGATTGCAAAATGAGTGTTGCGCTTATTTTGTCAAGCAACTGCTTATCCTGCCGGTCTTTCTTTTTTTTTCCTGCTTCTAACAAGGTACGTTGAGCGATTTTAGAAGTGAATCTTTCATCTGCCCGGTATATCGTTTGAGCGGGAAACTTTTTACGCAGCAAAGATACAAATTTTTCCACGTGTACAGCTGACTGAGAATCAGTACCGTCCATTTGCAGGGGTTGCCCCACCACAAAGGCCTCTACCTCCTCCTTTTGCAGGTAACTTTCCAGAAATTGAATAACATCCTTGGCGTGAATGGTATCCAACGGGTTGGCAATAATCTGCAATGGGTCAGTAACTGCCAGTCCTACCCTTTTGGTACCGTAATCGACTGCAATAATACGTGCCATTATTTGTGCAGAATTATTCTGAACGTAGTGCCTTTATTCACTTCTGATTGTAAAACTATAATGGTTCCTTTATGGTAATCTTCTACTATACGTTTTACGAGAGAGAGACCCAGACCCCAACCACGCTTTTTGGTGGTATACCCGGGATTAAATACGGTAATGAATTTAGATTTAGGTATTCCTTTTCCCGTATCGGTTATATCAATCACTACTTGTTTATTTTCTTCGCGAATAAAAAAGGTAATAGCCCCGATGCCATCCATCGCATCTATCGCGTTTTTGCTCAGATTCTCAATTACCCATTCAAACAAAGGTACGTTGAGTGGAGCCAGAATGGAGTTAGACGAGTACTCCACCGCAAACTTTACTTTACTGGAACTACGGCTTTGTAAATAGTTTACGGCATGCCCGATTACCTGCACCAGGTTTTCATTTTGTAAAGCGGGTGCTGAGCCTATTTTGGAAAAACGCTCGGTAATGATGTTGAGCCGGGAAACATCTTTCTCCATCTCACGCACTATGGTTTCATCAGCACCTTTTTCACTTTTGAGCATTTCGAGCCAGGCCATGAGTGAGGAAATAGGTGTACCCAACTGGTGAGCCGTTTCTTTACTCATACCCACCCATACACGGTTTTGCTCCGACCTGCGTGAGGCACTAAAGGCCAGGTAAGACACCAACATAAACAAAGCAATTACGCTCAACTGAAAATACGGGTAGTATTTAAGTTGAGTGAGCAATAACGAATTTTTGAAATAGATGTAATTTTTGCTGTTGGCATAAAGTTCAATGATTATGGGCTCATGCTCCTCTTTCATCAACTGCAATTGTTTCGTAAGGTAAAGCGAGTCACTTGCTTTGTCGTTATCTAGATTACGGTGGGAGATAATGTTATCCTTTTCATCCGTGAGAATAACAGGAATAGTTACGTTTTGCTTCTGAATATTGGAAAGAAAATTATTGACCTCGTTCATCAATAAATCAAGCTGGTGATACTGGTTGGTATCCACCTCCCTGAGCGAAGAAAAATCTTCCATAAAGCCGGTACTCACAATCAGTTTGGTTGCCTCGGCCCACTGCTGAATTTTTTTCTCTTCTTCCTGTGCCAGTTTTTGCACCAATGCATTGGTGTACCACAATGAAAAGACACCAATAAACATGGCAAACAACAAGAGCAGCAATTTCCAGTATCTCTTTCGGGTGTAATCGTTCATAAATGTACGCGGTAAAGATAACGTTTAATGGGTAATTCTTAATACGGGGGCGTGTTTGAGTGTTTATGTGTTTACGTGCTTAGGTGTTGATGTGGGGGAGTTTAATGTTTAATGAGGTGCTTTTTTGTGTTTAGGTGTAAAAGTGTTTATGAGAGGGAGGGGAAAGAACCTCTGCTAGATTTGTGTTAATCTGCGGCAATCAGTGAACCGTAAGCTCAGCGAAGCTAAATTAGCGGCAGGAACGCTTCGCTTAATTTTGAAACGAAGTTCAGCATAGCTAATTTTAATGAGGGAAGACCCTCTAATAAATTTGTGGAATCTGTGTTAATCAGTGTCTGTTTTATGCTCGCCTAATTTTGAATACGTTGTGTTTAGTTAAGCGACTGAAAATATTCTTGTCGACTGAACAAATCATTTCTGCGTATAAGCGGGAGATAATTATCTTTGTTTTATGTACGTTGAATTTTCCACAGCTGATGGCCGTCCCCTTAAGGCAGATTTAAGTCGCCCCATTGACCTTTCTACTCCCATAGTGCCGGGTTATAATTGTGTGAATGCCTTTCACATTTCGCCACCGGTGTTTGAACCCATCAGAGTAGGAACCTTTGTGGGCAGTGTAAATGAAGGCGGGGCATGCAATTGCGAAAATCTGCACCTGAATGCACACGGCAACGGTACACATACCGAGTGTGTGGGGCATATTGCTAAAGAAAGAATTACCATCAACAGCATCCTGAGAACATTTCACTTCAGTGCCGAACTCATCACCGTAACTCCATCAGCCGCTGACAACGGTGACCTCGTTATTCTGCGCGAACAGATTGAACGGGCTATACAACACCGCACACAGGCCATTCTGATACGTACACTGCCTAACAATGCAACTAAACTTCACGCACATTATTCAGGCACCAACCCAACTTACTTACACCATGAGGCAGCACAATGGATTCGCGAGCAGGGATACCAACACCTGCTTATTGACCAACCCTCAGTTGACAGGGAAGAAGACGGAGGATTATTACTTGCACATCACGCTTACTGGAACTACCCCCATCAAACCGATGGCGGTTTACGCACCATTACCGAACTGATGTATGCCTCAACGGATGTAAAAGATGGATTATATCTACTCAATCTACAAATTGCTTCACTAGAAACTGATGCCAGTCCGAGTAAGCCGGTACTTTATCCGTTGGTTTGAAAAAGATACTGCTCATCATAGGCCTCACTGCAGGCATTGTATTGGGTGCAAAAATGAAAGTACCTTTGGAGCCCGTACCGTTTACGTTGCAAACTTTAATTGTTTTATTATTGTGCTTTAAATACCCTCCGATAGTAAGCACCGGTGCAGTTATTTTGTATTTATTGCTGGGTTGTTTTTTACCTGTGTTCAGCGGAGAAAATTATGGTAAAGACGTGTTGTTGGGGCCTACCTCAGGTTACTTGTTGGCATTTCCTGTTGCTGCTTATCTATGCAGCTACAGTTACCAACGTATTCAAAATAAAAATTGGGGCATTCGTTTCGGACTGGCAGCAAGTGCTCACCTGTTAATTTTATGCTTCGGAGTGATTGGTTTGATACTGACCACACCACTCTCTTTTTCTGAGATTATGCTGAAAGGAGGGGTACTACTTCTACCGGGTGCAGTCATTAAAAGTGCTCTGGTGGCTTTGGTGAAATAATCTCAAGATGTGTGATCACTCACAATCACCCATTCTCCTGCTATTTTGCGAAAGAGTAATGTAAAATAACCTCCCACATTGCCTTTGGTGCGTTGCAGCTCCCACTTGCCTGTAATAAACATACTTTCTTTACCCAGCTCTTTTATATGTAACAGGGTAAAGAAAAGTTTCCCCATAGTAGCCGTATCAGGATACGATTTTTTATAGTTGTCAAATGTTTTTTGCCAACCGTAGGTTACTCCGTTTTTACCTATAAACTGCAGAGAATCTGACTTCCAGTACCCCTGCATAAACCCTTGCAGGTCGCCACGGTTCCAGGCTTGTTCTTGCATAGCCAACACGTTACGCACAGCAACTTCATTTTTACTTTGAGCAAAAATGTGCAACGATAAAAATGTGAACAGCAATAAAAAAAGGGAGCGAACCATTTTACTTGGCCTCTTCAATGGCGTAGTAGATAGCACTGCTAAATTCTTCCAGCACCAAAAAATTCACCAGCTGAATATCGGTATTGATGGTGGCTTGGTGCTCCCACACCACTTTACCTTCTTTGGCACTTATAAAAAAGCAGCTGGAGTTTCGGTTGTTGGTGAGGTGCATATACACCACCTTGGGGTCTTGCTCTTCAATGGCTTTAAGTAACTCTTCCTTCTCTACAATCTTGTAATTAAACTTATAATGCTTGCTTAGCTTATTTACATCAACCAGTTTTTCATTCAGGTCTTTTCTTTCAATATAGAGTACCCTGTCTTTCATGGATAGTTGTTTGTTAAAAGAGGAGTAGATGTCCTTCTTTTTGTTGGCTGCATCTGCTTTCCACACGATTGTGTTTTGCAACACCTGAATCATACCCGGAAATCTGGGAGCATAGTCCCACAAATCTTTGCGCACATATACCCAGGCGAGCTCATCGGTGTGTTTGTATTGCTTAAACAATTTACCTCCTTTAATGATACCCATGGAGCTTACGTTAATAATGCCATTGGTAGAGATAATTTCTTCATCAAAAATTGTCACAAAATACACCTTGTCGTTGAGTATGATCTTATCAATGGTATCAGCACTTACAAAATCAAACTTCCCCAGGTTCCAATAGGTGGGAACATATTTTGTTAGAAATTGATTGTAAATTTTATCTATTTCATTATTCTCTGTTTTAAGAATAAAATACATCTTCGCATTTTTTACGGCTAACGCCTCTTTCTGATCGCAATTGGCCAATTGTGCTGAAGAGGTTAATGCTGTAAGGAGCATAAGGAAGAAGAAAGAGATAGAACTCTTTTGCAGTGTAGTTATCATAACACATTCATTAAGTACACAAATGTACTACTTTCCGCCAAAGTGTCTATCAGCCTCTTCCAGTATGGGTAGTATCTTTTCCCTGTTGTGCAACTCCGATTCCAGCTTTTGCGCTACAATGGCATTCAGTATGCGTTCATTTACCTTACCGCGGTCGAGTGCATATTTGTAAGGTGTAGTGCTGAAGGTAACCAGTTCATACTGCGATTTAAACTCTTCGGGGTAGAGCTCGGTCAAATCATGTTCAATGTGTTTTTTGTGTAAGAATTCTTTATCACCCACCTTGTCGGCCATTTCGCTGTAGTTTTGTATAGCTAAATCAGCAATGGCATCGGCATTAGGTTTACGCAGTTGCTGGTAATCACTGAAAACAGTGTTCCAATCAGGATAATGTCTGCCAATACAATCATCCATCACCAACACGTCTTCAAAGGAACAATTCATTCCCTGCCCAAAGAATGGAACCACGGCATGTGCAGCATCACCAGCTAAGGCAAGTTTATCTTTTTTCACCCATGGATAACAACGCACCGTTACCAATGATGAGGTAGGATTGGTGAAAAAGTCTTCTATGAGTGTTGGCATCATGGCCATAGCATCAGGAAATTCTTCTTTAAAAAAGTCTTTCACGTGTTGTTCGTTAGTGAGGTTGGCAAAACTTTTTTCTCCTTCAAAAGGCAGAAACAATGTGCAGGTAAAATCACCGGCCGGATTAGGTAAAGCAATCATCATAAAAGCACCTCGCGGCCAGATGTGCAGGGCATTTTTTTCCATCAGAAAAGCACCTGCTTCACCGGCAGGAATACTGAGCTCTTTATACCCGACAGGCATGTAGGTTTGTGAATAATTGAACCGGTCGGAAGTTTGTAAACGGGCGCGGGTAGCAGCAAAGGCTCCGTCAGTTCCAATGGTTCTGTCGGCTTCATATGTTTTTACTGAACCGTCTTCCATTTCAAAAGTAGCAGTAGCTTTATCAATGTCCACATCCACACACTTGGTGTTAAAATGCAGGGTGATGTTTTCATAAGCATCGGCCAGTTCAAGCAGTTGAATATTGAGCCGACCACGGGAAACGGAATTGATGGCCTGCCCTTCTTTACCGTAGGGATGGTAATTCAGTTCACCTGTTTTCATGTGCATCATGCGTCCGTACATGGGAATGGCATCTTCCAGAATCGCTTTATCCAAATCAACTTTTTCCAACGCGCGTAAACCACGGGTTGAAAGTGCCAGGTTGATGGACTTACCTGCTGATATACGGTTGTTGCGCATGTCAGGTCTGCGTTCAAACAGGTTCACCTGAAAGCCCCGCTTGGCCATGTAAATAGCCAGCAATGATCCGGAGAGTCCTCCGCCTATGATGTTAATACGTTCGCTCATACTTATTCATTTTATACTGTGCCTTGCGGCAGAAATCTTTTTATACTATGAAACAAAAAACTTGTGCAGCAATACTCCTAAATGATACACATCGGTAAAGCTGTTGTACAAAGGTGCCGGTGCCATGCGAATAACATCAGGTTCGCGCCAGTCAGCTACCACACCGTTTTCTGTAAGGAACTTAAATAAGGCCCTGCCGCGCTCACCGGCCACTACTGATAGTTGAGCACCTCTTTGGTTCACATCCCGCGGAGTTATTATTTTCAATTGCTCGTGTTCTTCCAGTCCGGCATTTACTTCATCTAAAACAAATTCTAAGTAACCTGTCAATTGAACACTTTTATCCCGAAGTTGTTTCATACCCGCCTCATCAAAAATATCAAGAGAGGCTTTGTGAATGGCCATCGGGAATACCTGTGCATTGCTCAACTGCCAGCCCTGTGCACCAGAAATGGGGTTAAAGCCTTTCTTCATCAGAAACCGTTCTTCTTCATTATGCCCCCACCAACCGGCAAAACGAATGAGCTCTTTGTTAGCTGCATGACGTTCATGCACAAAAGCACCTGATGTTCCACCCGGACCTGAGTTGAGGTATTTGTAGGAACACCACACCGCAAAATCCACGTCCCAATCGTGCAACTGTAAATGCAAATTACCCGCAGCATGTGCCAAGTCAAAACCGGCATAGGCACCTGCTTCATGCGCGGCTTTTGTAATGGCCTGCATATCGTAAGCCTGCCCGGTGTAGTAGTTTACTCCACCCATCATCACCAAAGCCAGTTCATTACCGTGTTGTTGAATGGCAGCCAAAATATCTTCATTACGCAAGGTGTGCTCTCCTTCACGCGGCAATAATTCCACAATTGTTTTCTCAGAGTCAAGTCCGTGAAAACGGGCCTGTGTTTCCATGGCATATTGGTCGGAAGGAAAAGCCCCGCCTTCCATAATAATTTTATAGCGTTGTGTTGTGGGACGATAAAAACTTACCATCATCAAATGCAGATTAACGGTTAGGTTGTTCATCACTACCACTTCAACGGGTTTTGCGCCTACCACACGGGCGGCTTTTTCTGTTAAAAATTTGTGGTAATGGAACCAGGGGTTTTTAGCATGAAAATGTCCCTCTACCCCGTATGTGGCCCAATCGGTGAGTTCTTGTTCAACAGCAGCGCGGGCGGTAACAGGTTGCAAACCCAGTGAGTTGCCTGTAAGGTAAATGACCTCTTTACCGTTGTGCTGCGGGAATAAAAACTGTGAACGGAATCGTCTCAGTGCATCCTGTCCATCCTGAGCCTGTGCATAGCTCAATGAAAATTCAAAATTACTCATGGCCGACAAATTTATATTTTTCCTGTATAGCTGCGCCTGATATTTATCAGTTACGGCCGGTTAAAGCAAAAACGGCAACCCGAGGGCTGCCGTTTCTTTTATGTCTACTCAAAACTGGTTATTGTCCCTGTGCCAGTGAGTATCCTTTTTTATCTCCGTACATGCGCAGTATTTCGAATGAAGGAATGTAGAAGGTATCACTTAGCATGCTCAGCAATGAAAATATTTCTTTCTGGCTCATTTCACCTTCTACCCTTACGCGATAGTGATCAATGCACTCTGTAAAGATGGAGCCCGAAGGCCACACCTGTGTACCGCGGTTGGAAATCATAATCAGTTTTTGTGAAGGCGTAAGATGTGGGGCAATCTTATCGGCAATGGCCTGTCCCAGCAAATCGGTTTCAACAAACAAGTCAACACCTACAATCTTTTTATCGGCATTGTCTACGTTAGATTCCATCATGCGCTGAACCGATGGAGCAGCCGGTTTAGTAAAAATAGCTACACCGTCTTTCGCTTCACGCGGTTTAGAAAACTCCGGTTTTTTACCCAGGTTGTTGATGATGGCCTGCGCAAATTCATTGGTGTTGGAGAACGGAATACTGCGGTCGCCAAAATCAGCGGTGTGTACACCCTGCTCTAAGGTGTAACGTAGAGCGTTTTCAATTTCGGCTGCATGTTTTACGTAACCCAGGTGACGCAACATCATCAATCCGCTTAATAAAAGCGAGGTGGGATTGGCCATCAGTTTACCGGCAATATCTGGGGCAGTTCCGTGAACGGCTTCAAAAATGGAGATGTTGTCGCCAATGTTGGCTGAGGGAGCAAAACCCAAACCGCCTACCAATCCGGCACACAGGTCGCTCATAATATCACCTTGCAGGTTGGTGAGCACCACCACCTGAAACTCATGCGGACGAGCCACCAACCTCATGGCCAGATCATCTACAATGATATCGTTGCAATTGATTTCCGGGTACTCTTTGGCCACTTCCTGAAAAGTCTCCAGAAAAAGTCCATCGGTCAATTTCATGATGTTGGCTTTGTGGGCACAGGTTACTTTGGTAAAGCCTTCTTTGCGGGCCATCTCAAAAGCAAATCGAATTACCTGTTCACTTCCGGGGCGGGTAATAATCCTGCGGCAAATGGCCACATCGTGTGTGTTCAGGTGCTCTATGCCTCCGTAAGTCCCTTCAATGTTCTCGCGCACAATGGTGATATCAATGGGGATACCGGCTTTGGAAAAAACGGTATCTACACCGGGCAAACTTTGAAAATGCCTGCGGTTGGCATAAGTGCTCCAGGTTTTACGGGCAGTAACGTTAATGCTCTTCATCCCTTTGCCTTTGGGGGTTTCCATAGGGCCTTTGAAAACAATGCCCAGATCTTCCACTATTTCTTTGGCTTTGGGGGTCATGCCCGCACTGTTTCCCTGTTCGAAATAGGTTTTTCCCATTTCAATAAACTCATACTGCAACGGAACTTGTGCTGCATCAAACACATGCAACACCGCGTCCATAATCTCCGGACCTATTCCATCTCCTTTGGCTACAGCTATCTTCATATTGTTTTCTGTTTTTTTAATCGGGCGCAAAAGTAATAAAGAGAATTGTTTTTGGGTTACTTAGTGTAAAGTTTATATTTGACTGTAACGATATGCCCCCACGCCTGCCCTCACTCAGCAAAATGACTCCTATGCGAATAGCACTGTTGCTCACCGCATTATTATCGTTACTGCCTTCACAAAACACTTTTGCTCAAACCGATGCCGATTCGCTGGTACTCAAGCGCCCCACTAAAGTTTTTAAAGCCTTGGGGAAAAGATGGCAACGAAACGGACATAATTATCATTTAATGATTGGTTCTTATACAATGAAAAGTTGGAGCAAAGTGGATGATGTTTTCAGTTTAACGAATATGCCTGATGAAAAACAGTCTTTCAATGTCAATAAGAACAAAAGTGTAAATTCTAGAGAACAAGGTTTTGGATTCGGTTATTTACGCGATTTCGGCATTAGCATAAGTTATGAAATGATTAGCAATTCAACCTCATCTATTACTAAAGAAGTTCGCATCGGGGCTGCCTATTCAGACATTAGTTTAGGAGAAAGTAGGTCACGCTTTGACTTTACACTTGACCCTTATCAACTAGGCATTGTAGGAGCTAATTATTCCTGCTCTTTAAATGTAGAAATCATTTCTATAAAAGCTGATATGCTGTGGAATTTCAAACCCTTTCTTAAAAACAAATTGCGATTTTACACAGGTGCGGGTGTGCGAGTGAGTCCGGCATTATTCTCATCGGTTGAATATGATCATTCTGAAACCTTAAGACAATTTGATCCTTTATCCAACCAATACGAAGAAATAGAAAGTAGCTTTATACCAAAAGGAGACGACTTACCCAACTTATCATCAAGTTTTCATTACGGTCTTCAGGCCTTGGGCGGAATAAAATTCAACGCCTCGTGTCGAACTACCTGGTACATCGAAATGCAAAAGGCACTCAACTTTGATACTTTTTTCGGAGCTAAAACATATGTAGGCACATCAACTCTTGTAGCTATAGGCTTGCGTAAAAGACTGCATTATTTCGATTTGGTTGAACCACCTAAAAACCCCGATTTAACCGCACCACCAATTTTTTGATTTCTCTATACTTATAATGAGCATAAAATTAATAAATTGAATCACATCTATATGACCCTACGCCTGCCCTCCCTTAATAAAAAAACGCCTTTGCGAACAGCACTGTTGCTCACCGCTTTATTTTTTCTGCTGCTCTCACAAAACACCTTTGCTCAAACTGATGCCGATTCGCTGGTACTCAAGCGCCCTACTAAAGTTTTTAAAGCCTTTGGAAAAAGATGGCAACGAAACGGACACAATTATTCTTTCGTATACAGCAAGTATAAGTATTCAAAGGCGTACAACATTGAAGACTACCTGAACATGGTACCTGACACGACTATCCTTAACCGATTCGCCAATGACAAAAGCAAAAATGTGAAAACAGATTATTTATATGGTACACCTTACGCTTATGGAGTGGATTTTAGTGTAAGTTACGAGATGCTGCCGGATAACTCGTCTGCTTCACAAAAAGAACTGCGTTTCGGAATATCCTATCTGCAAACTTTGTCCAGTCCCAGTCAAATCCAATCATTTTACTTTCCGAAACCAACTGCCATTAATGAAGAGTTGAAATCTAATTTCGTGTTCGTTCAGGAAAACAAGTTAGTGTCCCTTCGGTCTGATTTTCTCTGGAACTTTAAAGGTATGCTTAAAAATAAAGTTCGTTTTTATGTTGGATCTGGGATAACACTAAGCTCAGCTTTATTAAAATCAAACAAGTTGAGTAATGAACGTTTTTCTTTGGAAATAGATACTTCCGGCAACTTCCCTTACCTGATTGGCAAATCCTATATTTCCAATTCGGACTCTCGCTCTTTTATACATTATGGTATTTCAGGAATTGCCGGTATAAAAATAAATGCTTCCTGTAAAGCCAACTTTTTTGTAGAAATGCGCAAGTCATTGGATTACGATAACTATTACGGGTACAAAACATTTAATTATTCCACTACTGCCATTACGTTTGGCATACGAAAAAAACTCAACTACTATGATTTAATTGAACCACCGGAAGACTCCGATTTAACCGCTCCCCCTGTTTTCTGATTTTCCCTTACTTTTGCGCGCATGGGCCTCACCCACATTCAACAACTCATATTAGCCGGAGAAAGCGATACACTCGATTTCAAACAAACCATTTCATCGGCAGCTAAAATTGCCAAAACCATGGTATCCTTTGCCAACCACAAGGGCGGTCGATTGCTGGTGGGCGTTACCGATAAAAAAATGATCAGCGGTATTCAAAGTGAAGACGAAAAATACATGCTCGATTTAGCCGCACATTTTTACTGTAAACCGGAATTAGACATTGAACTGATAGAATGGGAAATAAACGGCAAGGTAATTATTGAAGCCATTATTCCTGAAGGCCCCGACAAACCCTACTATGCCAAAGGTGAAGATGACAAGTGGTGGGTATACATTCGGGTAAAAGACAAAAGTTTACTGGCCAGCAAAGTGGTGGTGGATGTACTGCGCAGGCAACACAGTATGCAAAACACCATTATCAATTATTCAAAGCACGAACAATCGTTACTCAAATACCTCGAACAAAACGAGCGCATCACCCTGCGCGAAACCTGCAAGTTGTTAAATATCTCCCGCTGGAGAGCCACCAAAATGCTGGTGAACCTGGTGAGTATTGGGTTGGTGAGGTCGCACACCACAGAAAAAACGGAATACTTCACATTGAGTTAAGCATAGAACAGACACTGATTGCACTGATTTACACAGAATATTTAAGTTACCATTCCTCATTAAAAATTAAGAATTAAGAATTCAAAATAAGCGAAGCGTCTCTGCCACTGATTGCACAGATTAACACAAATTTAGCAGAGGTTATTTCCCATCCCTCTCATAAACACATAAACACTTACACACCTAAACACTCACAAAGCACTTCATTAAACATTAAGAATTAAGAATTCAAAATTAAGCGAAGCATTCGCTTAAAAGGTGTAATTTTGCCACTCAATTTTCACAATATGAAATTCGGTGTAGTTATTTTTCCGGGCTCCAACTGCGATCAGGATGCCATCAACGTGTTACAGGAATATTCCAACCAAACGGTAGAGAAGCTTTGGCACAAGGATACTGATTTGAAAGGGTGCGATTTTATTCTGCTGCCGGGCGGTTTTTCTTACGGTGACTACCTGCGTTCAGGCGCTATTGCACAACTTTCGCCCATTATGCAAAGTGTAAAAGAGTTTGCTAAAAATGGCGGCTATGTGATGGGCATTTGCAACGGATTTCAGATTTTGTGCGAGGCGGGTTTATTGCCCGGAGCCTTGTTGCGTAATGACCATACCAAATTTTTGTGCAGCAACGTGTACCTCAAATGCGAGAACACGGATTTGTTGATTACCCGAAACATTGATGCTTCCAAAGCCCTTAAAATTCCTATTGCCCACGGTGAGGGCCGTTTTTATGCGGATGAGGCCACCATCAAACAAATTACCGACAACAACCAGGTGATGTTCCGCTATTGCGATGCTGAGGGCAATGTAACGCCTGAGGCCAACCCCAACGGGTCTTTGCACAACATTGCGGGTATTTGCAACGAAGGCCGCAACGTATTTGGCATGATGCCTCACCCCGAGCGGGCCGCTTCTGAGCTACTGTTCAATACCGATGGCGTAGCCCTTTTCGAAAGTATTGTAGCTTAAGGTTTTCTTGTCATTTTTCCCGTTAAATGAGGGAAAAAATTATCTTTGCCGCACTTATGACAGAGAGAAGAGTTAGAGTGCGTTTTGCGCCCAGCCCCACCGGACCCTTACACATTGGTGGCGTACGTACTGCACTATACAATTATTTATTTGCCCGCAAAAACGGAGGCGACTTTGTACTGCGCATTGAAGACACTGACCAAAGCCGCTTTGTGCCCGGTGCTGAACAATACATTATTGAATCACTCAAATGGTTGGGCATTGAACCCAATGAAGGCATAGGATTTGGTGACGGTGCACATGCACCATACCGCCAAAGCGACCGCAAAGCGGAAGGTACTTATGCTAAATATGCCGAGCAGCTACTGGCCTCGGGCCACGCCTACTACGCCTTTGATACTCC
>Ga0075154_10001959_pt1 | contig 13927 bp, 9 predicted proteins | sample JI71714BDNA_FD_70965 | JGI IMG/M metagenome (GOLD analysis project Ga0075154, IMG submission 70965) | Wastewater effluent complex algal communities from Wisconsin, to seasonally profile nutrient transformation and Carbon sequestration -... | ecosystem: Engineered > WWTP > Effluent > Algae... | reverse complement strand
TGCAAGATGATTGGTATTTACCAGATGAAAAAACCAAAAGTATTTTGGAATGGGTAAAAGGCGTGTTGCAGGATCTTGGGATTGGATTTGGTTGGGCAGTCTTTTACTTTACTGCTTTGGTTGGCTGGACCAATGGCCAGACAATCGGCAAAAAACTTTGTCAGATTAAAATTGTCCGGTTAGACGGTGCCGCACTGGATTTATGGCAAGCCTTTAGTCGTCAGGGCGGATATGGTGCAGGTTTTGCTACTGGCTTATTAGGGTTTTTACAAATTTTTTGGGATCCAAACCGGCAGGCGATTCAGGACAAGGGAGCCGGAACCGTGGTGATCCGGTTAAACAAACCCAAACAACCTTTACATCATTAGTCGAAAATCCAAAGGTATTTTTAAAATTCCTAAACAGAGCACAGCACTCAAGCCTGCCGCTTGAAGTGGTTTGGGTATATACTGGTACGACATCCTAAAAACGACCTGTTAAAGAGTCGTGTCCCAGACGAAGATAGCGCGGTGGAGTTAAGTATGAAAGATGTTGTCATCAGTGGTTCTGGGGTCTTTACCCCGGATTCTGTTATTACCAACGAAGAATTAGTTGCCAGTTTCAACCAATATGTTGATTTGTTTAATGCCGAAAATGCGGAGGCAATTGCCGCTGGCGACGTTGCGGCGATGGATTATTCCAGTTGCGAATTTATTGAAAAAGCGTCGGGTATTCAATCACGACATGTGCTTTACAAGGAAGGCATCCTTGATCCAAATGTGATGCAACCGGTCTTTGCAAAACGCACCGAAGAACAAATTCCAGAAATGGTCGAAATGGCCATTGTTGCAGCCAAAGAAGCATTGGCGCAAGCCGGTAAAACCGCAGCTGATGTTGATTTAATTATCTGTGCGGCTTCGAACATTCAACGGGCATATCCTGCGTTATCTATTGAATTACAACAACAATTAGGCGCTAGCGGCTATGCATTTGACATGAATGTGGCTTGCTCTTCAGCGACGTTTGCGATTAACAATGCCGTTAATGCGATCCGCGGAGGAATGGCGAAGGTGGTGCTGGTAGTCAACCCAGAATTCGCCTCACCTCAGGTGAACTACACCAGCCGCGATAGTCATTTTATTTTTGGAGACGTGTGTACCGCCACCATCATTGAAGCCGCTGAAACCTGTACTGCAGATAACAGTTGGAAAATTCTGGGAATGAGTTTAAAAACCGAATTTTCAAATAATATCCGTTGCGATGTGAGTTATACCGATCATTGTCATCCAGAAGTGGATCCCGAGACGCCATTTTTTAAACAACAAGGCCGTAAGGTGTTTAAAGAGTTGCTGCCAATTGTGGCGGATGTGATCTTAACTGAAATTGCGCGCTTAAATGTGGCTCCTGAAGATTTAAAACGCCTCTGGTTACATCAAGCCAATATTAATATGAATATTTTTGCTGCCCGCAAAATTCTTGGACGGGAACCTGAGCCAGGTGAAGCGCCGTTGGTTTTGGACACCTATGCCAATACCGCTTCAGCAGGTTCCATTATCGCTTTTCATCAAAATAAACAAGGCTTAACCACAGGGGATAAAGCCGTGTTGTGCTCTTTTGGTGCGGGTTATTCAGTGGGTTGTTTAGTGTTAGAACGTTTTCGTTAGTTAAAACGTCCTGCGCTAAACACGCAGGACAGAATTTTGATCATAAGACAGCGGTGACGGCACATAACCATCCGCTTCCGTCTCATTTTGCCATTCAGCGCCGTTAATTAAATAACGAAATTGAAATTGTTGATCGGTGGGTAAAGTGAGGGTGGTGCTGAAATCGCCATTTTTTTGCTTTTTCATCACTGCCGCCTCCCAATTATTAAATTCGCCAAGTACTGCAACGGTTTCTGCTGCCTGAGCTTGCTCTGCGGGCACAACGAAGGTCACTTTGCATGCTGGTTTGGTTTTCAGATATTGTTTACTGATCGACATGTCCTGCTCCTTTTGGTGAGACTTCTTTCGCCCTAAGTTCCAATCCTGCTGATGGAACTATTTTAAGCTAGCACAAAATTACGTTCAAAAAAAAGACAATTTTGCGACGGCAAGGTTGCATTCGTATGCTGAAAGCGATGAAGTTATCCGACATCAAGGATGACAAAAACAAGAGGCTGGATAAGGGGCGGTAAAAAAAGTGTCGGTAAAAAAAGTGTCGGAGCTAATTATCAATATAGCTCCGACACTTTTTATAATGAACAAACGCTGTTCCCGATTGTTAACACTCGATGATATTGACGGCAAGACCACCGCGGGAGGTTTCTTTATATTTGCTTTGCATATCGCGGCCAGTATCCCACATGGTTTTGATAACCTTATCGAGCGATACTTTATGCTCCCCTGTACCACGAACGGCAAGGCGTGAGGCGTTGATGGCTTTTACTGCACCCATCGCATTACGCTCAATACATGGCACCTGAACTAAACCGCCCACCGGATCACAGGTCAAACCTAAATTATGTTCCATCCCAATTTCCGCGGCATTTTCGACATTCTCAACTGAACCACCAAGAATTTCAGTCAATGCTCCCGCGGCCATTGAGCAGGCGACACCAACTTCGCCTTGACACCCGACTTCAGCACCGGAAATGGACGCATTTTTCTTATACAAAATGCCAATGGCTGCTGCCGTGAGCAGGTAGCGACAATAGATATCTGGCGTGACCGGCTGAACAAATTTATCGTAATACATTAACACGGCAGGAATAATGCCTGCAGCACCATTGGTGGGGGCCGTCACGACTCGGCCTCCGGCGGCATTCTCTTCATTCACCGCCAAGGCGAATAAATTCACCCAATCCATGGCTTGCAGTGGATCTGCGGTTTTTTCAGCGCAGAGCCGACGATGCAGCGCAGGCGCACGACGTTTTACTTTTAAACCGCCTGGTAAAATACCTTCGGTGCGAATGCCTCGTTGTACACAGTCATACATGGTTTGCCAGATGGCACCCAGTTCAGTTTTAATTTGGCTTTCAGAGCGTAAAACTTTTTCATTTTCCATCATCAAGCCGGCAATCGATAAACCGTGTTCTTTACACAGTGCCATTAGTTCGGCGCCACTTTCAAACGGATAAGGCGGTGGATTGTCAGCGGCAAATTGACTGGCGGCTTCTTTTTCCTGCGCAAAATCTTCGGCGCGGACGATAAATCCACCACCAATAGAAAAGTAAATTTCGCTGTGAATAACTTCTTTGTTGTCGTTCAGTGCAATCAGCTCCATGCCGTTGCTGTGTTCTTTTAATGTTTTACGGCGGTGAAACACGATGGCGCCTTCCCGAGGAAAATGCACCAGTTGTTGGCCATCAAGGTTAATTTGTTGTGATTCATCCACTTGTTTAAGGATGTTCGGGATTTGGTCTGGATCGCAGTGTTCAGGTAAATTACCGGCTAAACCTAAAATGACCGCTTTACCAGTACCGTGGCCAACACCTGTCTGACCTAATGAGCCGAATAACTCCACCTTCACGCTGTGGACTTGTGACATCAATCCAGCTGCTGCCAGATTTTCGGTGAATTTTTTTGCGGCGCGCATCGGGCCTACGGTGTGAGAGCTGGAAGGGCCAATCCCGATGCTAAACATATCAAATGCGCTGATAATCATGAATTTAAACTACTGTGAGAAAAATTGTGGCGGTATTGTAGCGGAACCAGTCCAAATCTGTAAGTCGGGTGGTAACTGGTCAGTGTAGATTTTATTTCAATGATTATCTTTTATCTGTCCGGTTTACGATGCAGTTGGACATCTGTATGTCATTCAATCTTAAGGTGCCTGAATTTGCTCGGCGAGTTGATGGAGGATTGCAGCAGTGGCTCCCCAAATCAACTGGCCTTGATATGGCAAAAAATGCAGGTGCGTATTTTTATAAGGCTGAATGAACCAGCGTTGTTGGCGATAACGATTGCTCAGGGCATAGCTCAGTGGCAGGCTAAATGCATCAGCCACTTCAGATGGTTGTAAGCTGAGTGTTGGTGACTCAGCCAGCAAGCCAATCCACGGCGCCACTGTAAAACCACTTGAAGTGGTAATCCTCGGCAGTGAACCTAATACCTGAATTTGCGAAGGGCTAATGCCAACTTCTTCTTCTGCTTCTCGAAGGGCGGCCGCTAATGTCGTTTCCCCCGCCTCAAGCCGTCCTCCCGGAAAACTGATTTGTCCGGGATGATGGCGCAAGTGCAGGGCACGGCGGGTCAATAAAAGTTGTAATTGGTGTTGCTCTGGCCACATCAACAGCATCACCGCGGCATTGGCTGCTAGTGTAGCCCTGTCCTTCGGTTGTGGTTGCAATAAAAAGCGCGGTAGCCATTGCTCAAACGTCATCATTGGCACCAAGTGTGGCTAATAGGGGCAATATTCTGGCCACTTTATCAAAGGTTTCCTGATATTCACTGGCGGCATCAGAGTCTGCGACAATGCCGCCGCCAGCCCAACAATGGATCTGGTGATTGGCACAGACTAACGTTCGGATGGCGATATTGGTATCCATGTGCCCATGTTGGCTGATATAACCAATCGCACCGCAATACACAGAGCGACGGCAAGGCTCTAATTCTTCGATAATTTGCATCGCGCGGATTTTCGGTGCCCCCGTAATCGACCCGCCCGGGAATGCAGCCTTCCATAAATCAGCAGCCTGATATGCATCCGCCAATTCACCTACAATGGTCGAAACCAGATGATGTACCGCTGGAAAAGATTCAATACTAAACAGCGCCGGCACTTTGACTGTTCCTGTCTTACATACTTTCCCCAAGTCATTGCGCAGTAAATCCACAATCATCACGTTTTCGGCTCGATCCTTTGCTGAAAGGTGCAAAGATTCTGCACTTTGTCGATCGAGTTTTGGATCGGTAAATCTTGGTTTGGTGCCTTTGATCGGCTTGGTTTCGACCTGACGTTGTTTTAACTCTAAGAACCGTTCTGGCGAAATCGAAAGCACCACGCCTTGTGCTAAGCGGATAAATGCCGAAAAGGGTGCGGCATTCGCTTCTCTTAATGCCAAATAAGCCTGCCATTCATCACCTTGATAATGAGCGGAAAACCGTTGCGCCAGATTGATTTGATAACAATCGCCGCTTTGCAAATACTGCTGGACTTGACTGAACTTTTCGAAATAGTCAGTTTGACTAAGATTGGCTTGCCAGCTTGAAAGTAAACGAAAATTTTGTGGCATCGAAGAAGATGTTTTGTCGTTGATGAACAACCTGCGCTGCAAAAACCAGTCCTGTTGGAAAAGCCAATGCTTTGAAGCATGACCGCGACCGTCGACATACCAAAGTTGCTGTTGCTGTTTATCCAACACTAACGCCCAGCGGTAAAAGCCAAAAGCCATATCTGGTATGGCAATGTCATGGTTGGCGAGATTCGGCATCGGTTCTATGGTGCGGCCAGCGTCATAACCAATATAACCCATCACGCCACCGCAAAAAGGTAAAGCACAAGCTTCAGGGGGGACTTCAGGTAATAACTGGGTTTGTAGTGTTTTTAATAATGAAAATGGGTCTTGCTCCGCTTGAAAAGTTTTGCCTTCAATCTGCCAAACACAGTTTTGCTCAAAAGCTTCTAGAGTAGCGACCGGCTGACAGACCAGAATGTCATAACGACTATTTACATGATCGCTTGCAGCAGAGTCTAGCAACATGGCATAGGGCAAATCCGCAACCAGTGCGAAATATTCAAGTAAATTTTCAGGTGTTTCAGGCAACAAATGGGCAAAAGACATACTACACAATCTCGGGTATCGATGCGGCAGTGACAAAACTTACTGAGTGCGACTAGCCGCTGGAATTGATGCGGGGTATGATACCAGCCCTGCTTAAAAAGAACAGCGTGGCGCTGGTGAAGCAAGAAACCAGCGCCCGGATAGACCCGACATCTGTAAAGATGAACGGAATCAATTCCCGGTGGCACATGGCCCGATGACGGCGCCTTGTGCCCAAACAGCACGCATAAGGGCATAACATGACCGTGATCCGTCAGCAAGACTTTATCGACAGCATCGAAGATGCACTGCAATACATCTCTTTTTACCACCCGCTCGATTTTATCCAAGCTTTAGAAAAGGCTTATCACAAAGAGCAAAACCAAGCCGCCAAAGACGCCATCGCGCAAATTCTCATTAACTCGCGGATGTCGGCGGAAGGCCATCGGCCAATTTGTCAGGACACCGGGATCGTGACTTGTTTTGTGAACATCGGCATGGACGTCAAGTGGGATAAAACCGATATGACGGTGCAGCAGATGGTCGATGAAGGCACCCGTCGTGCTTATATGAATCCAATCAATCCGCTGCGCGCGTCGATTGTGGCTGATCCAGCTGGATCTCGTAAAAACACCAAAGACAATACGCCAGCCGTGGTGCACATCAACTTAGTCGCGGGTCATCATGTTGAAGTGGCGATTGCGGCAAAAGGCGGCGGTAGCGAAAACAAAACCAAAATGGTGATGTTAAATCCATCGGATTCAGTGGTGGAGTGGGTATTAGAAACCTTACCAAAAATGGGTGCTGGTTGGTGTCCTCCTGGCATGCTCGGGATTGGCATCGGTGGCACCGCTGAAAAAGCCGCAGTACTGGCCAAAGAAGCCTTAATGGAACCGGTTGATATTCAGGATCTGATTGATAAAGGCGCTGAAACTGGTGAAGAAAAACTGCGTTTAGAGCTGTATGAAAAAGTAAACAAATTGGGTATTGGTGCTCAGGGTTTAGGTGGTTTAACCACAGTGGTTGATGTAAAAATCAAATCGGCACCTACCCATGCTGCGTCAAAACCGGTGGTGATGATCCCTAACTGCGCCGCAACGCGCCACGTTCATTTTCACTTAGATGGTTCAGGTCCTGCGCATTTACCGGTGCCTAAACTGGAAGACTGGCCAGAAGTGACTTGGGAACTTGGTGCCAATGTGCGTCGGGTCAATTTAAATACCGTCACACCAGCTGACGTCTTGGAATGGCAAGCAGGCGAAACCGTGTTGCTTTCAGGCAAGATGCTGACGGGGCGTGATGCGGCGCATAAACGCATTGCAGATATGCTGGCTGCTGGTCAAGGTTTACCAGAGGGTGTTGATTTTAAAAATAAATTTATTTACTACGTCGGTCCGGTTGACGCCGTCGGTGACGAGGTTGTAGGACCTGCAGGCCCGACTACAGCGACCCGAATGGATAAATTTACGGAGATGATGCTCGGTCAAACGGGATTGCTTGGCATGATCGGAAAGTCAGAGCGTGGTGATTCGACGGTTGAAAGTATTCGTCAACACAAAGCGGTCTATCTAATGGCTGTCGGCGGCGCTGCATATCTGGTATCTAAAGCCATAAAACAAGCGCGTGTAGTGGCTTTTGCTGATTTAGGGATGGAAGCGATTTACGAATTTGATGTGGTTGACATGCCAGTGACCGTCGCCGTTGACAGTCAAGGGAATAACGTGCATAAACAAGGGCCTGCGATCTGGAAAGTAAAGATCGGAGAACTTGACGCGCAGCAAAAAGCGTAGAAAAAACATACAATTATAATAAGCCAGCGCCTTCCTCAACAGGTTGGCGTTGGATCTCCGGGGAGACCATTCGTATGAAAGCATGGGCACATGTTACGCCACTTGTCATGGTAGGGCTGTCAGTGATTGCGACAACAGCGCAAGCCAAAACTGCTTTAACCATTGAACATTTAAACAAACTCAACAAAATCTCTGATGTCGTGCTGTCGAGCGATGGCCGTTATTTAGTGTATGGCCAGAAAAATGGCGGCTTAAATCCGGCTGATACCACTGCTGATCTGTATTTGATGGATTTGCAGGATGGTAACAAAATCAAACGATTGACAGAGAGTGATAGTAAAGAGCACTCGGTTAAATTCAGTAGCGATAACAGTAGTTTATATTTTATTGCCGATCGCAGCGGCTCTTCTCAACTGTGGCAACTGCCTTTAACCGGTGGTGAAGCTCGGCAAGTCACCGCGCTGCCGCTGGATGTTCAGGGCTATCTAGTCTCGGCGGATGGTAAAAAGCTGGTGCTGACACTAGATGTAGTGCCAGGCTGTGCGGATATCGCTTGTACCGTTGAGGCAAAAGCAAAAAAAGCTGAGAAAAAAGATAGCGCCATGGTCTATGACCAACTGATGGCTAGGCACTGGGATACTTGGGAAGACGGTTTAAAATCGCATTTTTTTGTCGCTGATCTGACCGGTACGAAAATTACCACCGCCAAAGATTTAATGCCGGAATGGAACACCGATGTTGTAGGTGTTGCTGAAGCATCTTTTACCCCTGACGGACAGAATTTAGTATTTAGTGCCAAAATCCCTGCCAAAGATCAGGCGTGGCATACCAATTTTGATATTTTCCAAGTCTCACTCAATGGTGGCGAAAAAATCAATCTCACCAAAGACAATCCCGCTTGGGATGCCAAGCCAAAATTTTCCAGTGATGGCCGTTTTATGGCTTACCTTGCGATGAAAACGCCGCAGTTTGAAGCGGACCGTTTTGGTTTGATGTTGCTGGATTTAGCCACCGGGGAGCGCAAAGAACTGGCGCCGGATTGGGATCGTTCTGTGAACGATTATGTGTTTGGTCCTGATAACCGTACTTTATATGCCACCGCTCAGGATTTAGGACAGGTCAGCGTGTTCTCAATCAATAGCGCCTTTGGTGAAGTCTCCAAACTTTATTCTGATGGCAGTGCCGGTAGTCTGAATGTCGCTGGCGGCAAAGTGGTGTTTACCAATCATCGCCTGAATCAACCCATGGAGATTTACCAGTTACGCGGTGAATCTGGAATGGTCGATCAGTTAACTCAAGTGAATACCGAAAACTTAAAAGACATTCAGTTTGCAGAGTTTGAACAGTTTAGCTTCCCCGGCGCGAATGAAGAAACGGTGTATGGCTATTGGATGAAGCCTTGGAATTTCCAAGAGGGCAAAAAGTACCCGATGGCTTTTATTGTGCATGGTGGCCCGCAAAGTAGTTTTGGCAACATGTTTAATGCCCGTTGGAATGCGCAGTTGTGGGCTGCCCAAGGTTATGGCGTGGTGATGATCGACTTCCATGGCTCAACCGGCTACGGCCAAGCATTTACCAATTCTATTAGCCGCGATTGGGGTGGGAAGCCTTTAGAAGATTTGAAAAAAGGCTTTGCCTATATCACGGATAACCAGAAGTGGTTGGATGGCAACAATGCCTGTGCGCTGGGTGCTTCTTACGGTGGATACATGATGAATTGGATCGCTGGTAACTGGCCGACGGGATTCAAATGTTTAGTCAACCATGCCGGTTTGTTTGATATGCCATCCTTCTATGGCAGTACTGAAGAATTATGGTTCCCGGAACATGATATGGGCGGCCCGGTTTGGAACAAGGAAGGTGATTATCATAAGTTTAATCCCTCAGCCCTTGTTGATAACTGGCAGACGCCAATGCTGGTGATCCATGGTTTAAAAGACTATCGAGTACCTTATGCCCAAGGTTTAGCGGCATTCACCACACTGCAGCGTAAAGGGATTGAGTCGAAGTTAGTGATTTTCCCTGACGAAAATCATTGGATCTTAAAACCAGCCAACGCCGAGCGTTGGTACAACGAAGTGTTTAGCTGGATGAAACAACAAACCAGCAAGAAGTAATTTAGTCTTAGATTTAAAAACCGCAGTTTGAAGTGACCCCAAAAAGTTGGACTCATTTCGAAGCGGCTGCCAAGGCCTGATGTCGATACTCAATCTGACTCAGGCCTTTTAATTTCAGCTTTATCCGCTTGTTGTAATACTCGATGTACTCTTAAAAAAATCTGATGACTCCGCAATGAATGCGACATCACGAGCCTTTTCCAAATACTCAAGTTTCATCGTGTTAGGTAACAATATTTCTTTTCCGACATGGACTCTTTCCAGATTTGACATCTACAATCTTGCTACAAGGTTGTACCTTTTGTTGCAAAAGTGTCGTCCACGATAACCTTTAACATTCGTATACTTAAAATAGCAATTGGCGGCAGATCGCAGCGTTGCGCCTTGTCGTACAGTTGAAGTGAACTCCCGACACAAGGATCCGATGTCATGCGTTTTACTCAAAAAATTAAACTGATTATCCTACTTACTGCGTTAGTGCCTCTGGTGATTGCAACATTGAGCGTGACCTTGTTGGCAAGAGCTGAATTGTTTGCAGAAGCAGAAGCAAAATTGGTAGCCGTTCGAGAAATTAAACAACGTCAGATTGATGCCTTATTTCATGATTTTGCCGCGGGTCTTGGCTCTGTTCATGCGGTTGTGCAGAGCCAGTTTGAACCATCACAACCACAATCATTGCATCAGGCTTTGTTGCCAATTTCAAAGCAACTGGGATTTTACGATATTTTTATTATCAGTCCTGAAGGGATTGTCGAGTATTCGGTGGCGAAAGAGGCTGATTTTCAAACGAATTTGATCGATGGTCCTTATGCTGATTCAGGATTGGCGAAGTTGTTTATGCGGGTTAAAGGCAAAGGTGAAACCGTGCTGGTGGAAGATTTTGCGCCTTATGCCCCTTCTCAGGGCCAAGCTGCTGCATTTATGGCTCGAGAGTTGGTCAGTAACGGTGAGAGTTGGGTGGTGGCGGTACAACTATCGATTGATCGGATCAACTCGGTGATGCAAGTCCGCGAAGGCATGGGAAAAAGTGGTGAAACCTATTTAGTCGGCCCGGATCAACGGATGCGATCTGATTCGTTTTTAGATCCAGCGAAACGCACTGTGTTGGCATCTTTTGCAGGCACCGTGCAGCAAAATGGTGTTGATACGCCTGCCAGCCAAGCCGCGTTACAAGGCCAATCCGGACTCTTGTATATTGATGATTACAATGGCAATCCGGTGGTTTCTGCCTTTTCGCAAATCGACATTTTCGACTTACGTTGGGCTCTATTAGCAGAAATCGATGTGGCAGAAGTCGCAGCGCCAGCCAATCGTATGCTGTGGATCGGTTTTGCCATTATTGTTGCCGCTATTGTGCTGGCATTATTGGCGGCTCGGCTTGTCAGCTCATCTGTGTTAGCGCCTCTAGGCGGCGAGCCTGCAGATATGGTTCAACTGACCAGTCGAATTGCGGATGGCGATCTTACGCTGTCGATGTCGGGGGCCTCGCAAACCAGTTTGATGGGCTGGCTTGGCAAGATGCAGCAACAGCTTAGAGGTTTAATCAGCCAAATGGTCGGGGTGGGTCAGGCACTTGAAATGGCTGCAGCACAAAATTCATCTGCTTTAACGCAAGCGGATGGCAGTTTACAAATTCAGGCGCGTGAAACTGAAATGTTAGCGACGGCCATTGAAGAAATGAGTTACGCCGCAGCAGAAATTGGTTCGAATACAGTGCTCGCAGCCGATGAGGTGAATGCAAGTCAGGCTGCTGCAACACAGCTGACGCTTACGATTAGTCATGTCACACAAAGTTTAGATCAGACATTAACGGCCTTTGCACAAATAAGACAACAAGTAGGACGACTGGATCAAGATAGTCAGCAAATTGCGTCCGTCGTTGCAGTCATTACCGCCATTGCCGATCAGACCAATTTATTGGCATTAAATGCTGCGATTGAAGCAGCCAGAGCAGGTGAGCAGGGGCGCGGCTTTGCGGTTGTCGCAGATGAAGTGCGTCAGTTAGCGGGCAAAGTACAACTGGCGACACGCGATATTGCCTCAGTGATCCAGGGGATTTTGCAGCTATCCCAACATTTGACCCAGAGCAGTGAAGGCTGTGAATCGATAGCCAATACGACAAAACATGAAGCGCAGTCGATGCAACAGCAAGTTGATCAAATCGATGGTCGGTTAGTGCAGTTAAAGCAACTAATGGCACAAACTGCAACTGCCGCTGAGGAGCAAACCAGTGTCAGTGCGACGCTGGCGCGCGGGATTTCTAGCCTCAGCGCCGCAGCCGAAGAAAATAGTACAGCGATTAGCGAAGTTGCATCCAGCACGCGCGGCTTACTTGGGCTTGCCACCGAGTTAGGTACTGCCGTAGGACAGTTTAAAGTGTAAAAAATCTCAAGCTACAATAAGCTGAGTATTCTTCAAGCTGAGGGTACTCAGCGCCTCTTCGTAAGGCGCGATGAGTGCGTGGTCGTGTCATCGCCTCTGACACATTTTACCTCTGAGTTTCCAGCAAATAGCTAGCATGAAACTTTAAGTGCTGTTCAATAAAACTAGCAATAAAGTAATAGCTATGGTCGTACCCAGGGTGATATTCAAGTTGTAATGCTGTACGACTTTGCTCAGCTGCCAAACGTAATTGCTCGGGCTGTAGTTGATTTTGTAGAAATTGATCCGCTTCACCTTGGCTGATTAACATGGGTAAGCTAGAACCCTGCATCGCAAGCAACAGACTTGCATCGTACTGCGCCCATTGGCTGCTATCTGCCCCAAGATAGGCGTTAAAAGCTTTTTTGCCCCAGTCGCATTGCGTCGGATGAGCAATAGGCGCAAAGGCCGAAACCGAACAATAGTTTTCAGGCGCACGCAATGCACAAATGAGTGCACCATGACCGCCCATCGAATGCCCGCTGATGGCTCTTTTTGTGGTAATGGGAAGATGGGCTTCACATAAGGCAGGGAGTTCTTGTTGGATATAATCGTACATCTGGTAATGCTGCTGCCAAGGCTGCTGAGTGGCATTGACATAAAAACCAGCACCAAGTCCTAGATCATATGCTCCATCTGGCGCATCAGGCACTCCTTCACCCCGCGGACTGGTATCAGGAATAATCAAAGCGATGCCAAGTTCGGCAGCAATCCGCTGCGCTCCTGATTTTGCCGAAAAATTTTCATCGGTGCAGGTGAGACCTGACAACCAATACAAGGCAGGTACCGGATGAAATTCCGCTTGAGGCGGTAAATAAACCGAAAATTGCATCTCACATTTTAAGGCGGTGGAGTGGTGAGAAAAACGTTTTTGCCAGCCATCAAAACAGCGCTGTGCGGCCAGTTGTTGAATTGCCATTGTGACCTCTGTCTAAACTTTGGAACAGGACGGCATCGGATGATCGTCAACGATGCCGTATTTCTGGGATGACTTAAAAATGGATAACCGTGCGGATCGATTTACCTTCATGCATTAAATCAAACGCTTCGTTTATTTGTTCTAATGGCATGGTATGGGTGATAAAAGTGTCGAGTTCAAATTCACCCTGTAAATAACGTTCTACGTATTCTGGCAGTTCGCTGCGTCCTTTGACACCGCCAAAGGCCGTGCCACGCCACACCCGACCCGTCACCAATTGAAATGGGCGGGTGGAAATTTCCGCACCACTGGGCGCGACACCAATAATCACGGATTCACCCCAGCCTTTATGGCAACATTCTAAGGCCGAACGCATCACATTGACGTTTCCGATACATTCAAAACTAAAATCCACACCGCCATCAGTCATTTCGACAATGACGTCCTGGATCGGTTTGTTAAAGTTTTTGGGATTGATCACATCTGTGGCGCCGAGCTTTAGCGCAATATCAAACTTTGCTTCATTGATATCAATCGCAATAATCCGACTGGCTTTGGCCATCACTGCACCAATAATAGCTGATAAGCCAATACCACCTAAACCAAACACTGCAACCGTATCACCTGCTTTGACTTTGGCGGTATTGATGACAGCGCCCATGCCAGTAGTGACACCACAACCTAATAAACAGACTTTCTCTAAGGGGGCTGATTTATTGATTTTGGCCAATGAAATCTCTGGAAGAACTGTGTATTCACTGAAGGTGGAAGTACCCATATAGTGATAAATTGGCTGACCATCTTTGGAAAAACGAGTGGTGCCATCCGGCATTAAACCTTGGCCTTGCGTTGCACGAATGGCTTGGCATAAATTAGTTTTGCCGCTTAAACAGAATTTACATTTACCACATTCGGGCGTGTAGAGCGGGATCACATGATCGCCCACTTGCACGCTGGT
>Ga0075154_10001955_pt1 | contig 13948 bp, 10 predicted proteins | sample JI71714BDNA_FD_70965 | JGI IMG/M metagenome (GOLD analysis project Ga0075154, IMG submission 70965) | Wastewater effluent complex algal communities from Wisconsin, to seasonally profile nutrient transformation and Carbon sequestration -... | ecosystem: Engineered > WWTP > Effluent > Algae... | reverse complement strand
TTTTGCCGAGCTGGTTTTCGACAAAATGTTCGGGCGCGGCAGATTTTCCGATGTCATGATAAAGTGCGCCGATTCTTGCCAAAAGTCCGTTCGCACCGACACCGCGACACGCTTCTTCCGCCAATTGTCCGACGGCGTGGCTGTGTTGATTCGTTCCCGGCGCACGAAGCGCAAGTTGTCCGAGCGCGGGCAGATCGGCGTTTGAAAGTTCTAAAAGTTTAACGTCGGTCAAAATTCCGAAAACATTTTCGCACATCGGCAGAAAAACTGCCGTCACCGCCGCAGTTACCAAACCGCTTGCCAAACCACAGGCGATCGCCAACATTACGGTGTTCAAAATAAAAGGCTGCTGCGTGTAACCGATCAGCGCAAGCGAAGTTGCCGCGCTTGCCAAACCGACCAAAACGCCCGCGATCGTTACCGATTGGCGCGAACGGTAACGCCCGATTCCGTAAACTGCAACTGCCGAACAAATCGCCGCAAAAATCGTAAATTCCATCGATTTCGGCGCAAGTAATCCGGCAAGTAAAGCTAAAAATAAGCCTGTGAAAAGTGCGGTTCGACGGTCAGCAAGTAAAGTCATCAAAAGACTTCCGAAGGCAAACGGAATCGCAAAAGACCAAAGCATCGGTTCGTTCAGCGGTGCTTTGATGTTTTTATCCGCCGTGTAATCCGCGATCTGAAAAAATGCCGCCATCAAAGCCGTCTGAACAATGACGATTAAACCGAAAAGCGCAAAACTTTTTTCCGCCGAAACTGCCAGACGCGTGCCGAGTTGATTGTGTTCGATAAATTTCCATGCGATCCAAAACAGCGCGGAAATCAATATCAAAAGTCCGATAAATCGGTTCGTTTGGCGTGTCGAAGTGCTGTATGAGCGAATCGCCGAAATTTTTTGCAACGCTTCGGGCGTGATAATGTCGCCTTGATCGATGATTTTTTGTCCGCGTTTGAGCGAAACTGTCACAGGTTCGACACTTCGCACAATCGCTTCACGCGCATTTTCTGTCTGCACGGCATCGAAAACGATGCTCGGTTGAATGAGCGGTGCAAGCGCGGCGTTGAAGGCTTCGATCTCTTTTTCGGAAAGACTGCGGATTTGTTTTAAACCTAATTCGAGTTTGTTTCGCGCTACGGAAAGTGCGGTCATCGAAGATTCGGGATTTGTGATTTTCTTCGATAAATTCGGCTTTTGTCGATCAACGAGCGTGATTTCGCCCGTAAAAAATTGACGATCTTGGTCGCCGTAGATTTGACCGCTCGCGCTTTCGCGTAAAATTCTGGTAACAGATTCGAGTTCGTTCGAACTGAAATTTCGAGCCGAAAAAACTCTGCCCAATTCCGCGCCGCCTGCGCCAAACCATTGCGCTTCGGGTTTCGTATTTGTGTTCGCTTTCGCGTTTGAATTGGTTTTTAAGTTTGCGTTTGAAGAAACATCAGTTTTTCGTTGAAGATTTTCCCACGCCGAACGAAAACTTTGCACGGCTTCTTCGGCGAGATTGGTTTGTTCAATAAAAATCGGCTCGATCGTTTCGCGGGCAGATTGTTTTAGTTTTTCAGTTCCGTTTTCGTCAACTGTGAAAATATCTGCCGGAGCCGTGATGTCTTCGCGGGCAATGTCGCCTTCGCGGTAAACTTCAACCGTCGAACGCGAGAACGGATTATTGATAAGAATCGTCGTTACCAAACAAAGCAGTGCAAATGCGCCCCAAAAAATCTGCCGTTCAGATAGTTTTCCAACCTTGCGCGCAAAGAAATTTTTCACCGCTTTTTGCGCTTTAGTTATCGGCGTTGCCGCATCTGAAAGGCGTTTATTCATTATTTATTCGTCGATAATTGTTTTAGTTGTTGGCGGCAAACTCCGTTTTTGCACCTAACAACGAATTATTAACAACTAACGAGCCGATCTTTTCAACCAACGAACGTAAAGTTTTAGGTTGAATAGCTGAAATTGCCACGATATCCGCTGACTTGTCAAGCGAGATTTGCCGCTCTAACGCTTCGATCGAAACTTCGTCGAGCAAATCCGCTTTGTTCAAAACGATGATTTGCGGAATTTCGTTCAATTTTAATTCGTGCAAAATTTTATCAACCGATTCTATTTGCTGAATGGCTCGCGGATTCGATGCGTCAACGACGTGGACGAGCAAATCCGAATCCGAAATTTCTTCGAGCGTCGCACGAAAAGCGGCAACCAACGCTTCGGGCAGATCGCGTATAAAACCGACCGTGTCGTTGATGATAATTTCCTGCTCGATCGGCAGACGCAAACGCCGCGAAGTCGGGTCGAGCGTCGCGAACATTTTCTTTTCGGCGTAAACTTCGCTTTGCGTTAAAGTATTGAGCAAAGTAGATTTACCGGCGTTCGTATAACCGACAAGCGAAATGATCGGCACATTTCGGCTGACGCGATGTTTGCGCCGTTCGTTTCTTTGCCGCGAAAGACTATCGACTTGTTTTTCGAGATTCGTAATTTTATCGCGCACACGCCGACGGTCGGTTTCGAGCTTTGTTTCGCCCGGTCCGCGTCCGCCGATTCCGCCTGCGAGACGTGAAAAAGCCGAATTAGGACCTTGTGCGAGCCGCGGCAAAAGATATTTTAATTGCGCGAGTTCAACTTGCAATTTTCCTTCTCGCGATTGTGCGCGTTGGGCGAAAATGTCCAAAATTAACTGTGGACGGTCAATAACTTTCAAATCGGTCGCCACCGAAAGCGCACGAACTTGTGCGGGCGAAAGTTCCGTGTCGAAAACGATTAAATCCGCACCGAGACGCATCGAACGAACCAGAAGTTCTTCCAATTTTCCGCGTCCGAGAACAGTTTTCGGATCAATTTTCGGACGGCGTTGAATGATCTTGTCTAAAACAACCGCATCAGCGGATAGCGTTAATTCTTCAAGTTCGGCAAGCGATTCTTCGGCTTCCGATAAATATCCGGTCGTAACATTAACCAAAATTACGCGGTCGCGGTTAGTTTGACGATTTCGTGCCGTCAGACGAATCCGCGCCATTTCGTTTTCCAGCGAATTTATTAAACCGATAAAATCCGTGTCGAGCTGCGAAGGAATATTCGGTTCGAGAAATTCGTAAGGCAAAGATTGGCTTTCGGTTTCGAGTTTTTCAGAAGTCGAAGGAACGAGATGCGCCGAATAAACATTGTCGGGCAAACCCGTAACTTCATTAACCTGAATAATTGACATCAGATCGAGCCGAAGCAAAGCCAAGTCGGTCAAATCGTCTTGCGTCAATTTTTCTTTGTTCAGATGCGTGTGAACACAGCGAAGTCCGCGAAAACGGTCTTGCGAAACGCGTGCGCGTCCGAAATCGGGCATTTCGATGGTTTTCGCGTTGCCGACCATGACATATTCGACTTGTCCTTTTCGATTCAAAAGAACGCCGATCTGTCTGCCGGTTTCATAGGAAATTTCCGATAATTGCCGCGCAAGTTCGGGCGAAACGATTTGCTCGGGAGCCACGCGCCGTGTGTAAAGACGTTCGATGCGGCGAATTTGATTGTGTTTTAATCCGTTAGTAAATCCGTGAATGTTACTGATAAAAGCCAACCTCCGATTTGTTAATTATAACATAAAACCGTTTTGAAATGTTACCGGCAACCGTGAAGCAAATTAGCTAAATTTCGCTGATGTGTCGTAGAATAAATACTTTGGTTTGGAGTAGGAATAATGAACAAAGCAGGCAGAATTATCGCGGTCAATCCGCCTTTGGCAATTTCCGGCGGCGAAGTTTCGATCGAATGCGAAAATTTTCAAATCTCGTCATACGATGATTACGGAGTTTTTTTCGACGGACAAAAAGCACGAGTTATCGCCGCATCTTCACAAAGAATTTTGGCGATCGTGCCGGATGTTTTCGATTTGGTTGATGTTGAAATTCATCTCGAAAGCCTCGGCGACAGAAGCGATTCATTTAATATAAAAGTCGGGAAAAAAGCTGCCGATAATCTGCACCAAGTTGCGAATCCGGCGGTAGATCCGAAAGATAATTCGATAATCGTAACGCGTTCGGGTTCGCGCGGGCAAAAATTTCCGGTAACGCTTTTACGGCTCGAAACGGACGGTTTTTTGATGGAAATGTCGGCAGATGTAATGAATCCGACCGGAATTGCTTTTGACCAACACGGCGAACTTTTTGTGACAAATCGCGCCGACGGCGAAGTTTGCCGCGTTTCGTCGAATGATGATTCAATGCCCGTGGCATTCGATCTCGGAGTTGCCACCGGAATCGCTTTTAACCGCGAAGGCGAAATGTTCGTCGGCGACCGAAGCGGCACGATTTTCCGCGTTAAAGGCTTTGAATCAAACGAAACTTTTGCTGTTCTCGAACCATCGGTTTCGGCGTTTCATATCGCATTTTCGCCCGACGGAAGACTTTTTGTTTCCGCACCGAAACTTTCAAGCTACGATTCGATCTTTGTTTTCGACGCGCAGGGAAACGAATCCGAATTTTGCAGAGGAATGGGCAGACCGCAAGGTTTGGCTTTCGACCGCGATGGAAATCTTTATGTCGCCGCGTGTTTCGAAGGCAGACACGGCATCGTCAAAGTTTCATCGGACGGCAAACAAAAAGAAATGTTCGTCGCCGGAATGAACATCATTGGACTTTGTTTTACAAGAAACGGCGAAATGATCGTCGCAACAAATGATGCAATTTACAATTTACCGCTCGGAATTTACGGCACGCTTTTAAATTGATGATGATAAAAAGATATTTCAATTCAAAAAAAAGAGAAGCTGATTCAGCTTCTCTTTTCATTTGCATTTAAATGTTTCGAACTATTTTTCCGGCGAAGGCGACGGCGTTGGTTGCGTGTCGTTGCGTTTCAGCGTCGGTTTTTCAGTTGGTTTATTTTCCGTGCTGGACGAATCGCCGGTGTCGGTTGTCGAATCGGTCGGTTGTCGGCGTTTGAGCGTCGGACGTTGATTTTCGATGGTTTCTTCGTCGCTAGTTGTTAATGCTTTGGCGTTCGAAGTTCTCAACAAATGTGCTTTCACACGCTGAAATTCAGATGTGCTGATGATGTATTCTTCTTTTTCGGGAAATCGTCCGACAAGTGCCAAACTATCGTCACGGCGTTGAATCGATTGCGGATGTGTCGAGAAAAGTTTCGACAAAGTTCCGGGTTTCTTTTGGTTTTTAGCGGCGAGTTTTTCAAACATCGTTGCCATCGCCGTCGGGTCGTAACCTGCGGCATAAAGATATTGAACGCCCAATTTGTCGGCTTCTTCTTCCGCACCGCGACTGAATTTAAAGAATGCTAAGGCTTGCGTGATTCCGGCTGTGTTCTGCAAGATCGCGCCGCCGATTCCGCCTGTCAGCAAAATTCCGGCTAAAATTCCGTAACCTAAAAATTGTCCTTTTCCGGCATTTTCCATCGCGTGTCGTGCCGCAACGTGCGCGATTTCGTGCGCCATCACGCCTGCGAGTTCGGCTTCGTTGTCAGCGGCAAGAATCAACCCTTTATTAACGAAGAAAAATCCGCCCGGAAGTGCGAAAGCATTTACTTCGTCTGAATCGATAACTTTAATTGTAAAAGGAATTTTTGCGTCCGAATGAAGCACGATGTTTTGTCCGACACGATTCACGTATTCAGTAACGATCGGGTCTTCGACCATTTTTGCTTGTTGTTCGACTTCGAGCGCGAGTTGACGACCGATCTGGAGTTCTTTAGATTGCGAACCGCCGAGCCAACCCCAAAATTTATCGCCGCCGCCGTTGATGTTTCGTTTACCGATCATCGCGGGATTTTCCTTTTCGGAAAGTGTTTTCGACGTTGATGTTTGTGTCGTGTTCGATTGTTCTTTTTTTGTCGGTGTCGGAGATTTTTCCTGCGCCGCAGTTTTTAGCGGTAAAATCCCGAAAGCGGCGAACGAAAATGCCGTTAAAACGAACGATGTAACAGATTTGCGAATAAAATCTTGACGCATTATTATCTCCTGAAAAATTATCTAAATAATCTTAACTCTTTTTTTACTGTAAAAGCAACGACTTTATGATGCACGGGTGAAACGAAAAGTTGCGCTGTTTCCAAGGAAATATTTATAAATAATGTGAAATTCTCAACTTTTTTCGTTAAAACTATTTTATTTATTGCCAAAAAATGATAAAGTTTATATTGTGTCGTAGCTTTACGGCATTTGCGCCTCGTTAAAATTCCCCAAATTTGCTATCAAACTACCCCAAAACCACTAATGAAACGCATACAAGAAAAAGTAAAAGACATCGTTGAAGTTCGTCCATATACTAATTTGCTGGATTATTTTTCAGATTCGGCGCAAACTCTTGCGGCTTATCATTTTACCGATGCCACCGCCGATATGATGGCGAAATGGCTTGATAAAGCCACAGATGTTTCGATTCAAAACGGTGCGGCGATTGCTCTTGCAGGTTATCGCGGCGTTGGAAAAAGCCATTTTTTAGCAACATTCGGCGCGATTATAGCAAATCCCGAATTACGTTCGAGAATCACCGATCAACTCGTTTCCTCAAGCGCACAAACCTTAAAACGTCGGCGTTATTTAGTTGCGAATGTGCGTCGCGGAACTCAGCCGACGATCATCGAAGAATTTAAAGAAGGTCTGTCCAAAGTTTTGGAAGTTCAGCCTTCATTTTTGCCTGATAATTTAGAGCAATTGCTGAAAATCGCGTCGGACAAAGCCGGAGATTTGCCGTTTATTTTAATTGTTGACACGGCGTTTGAAAGAAATTCGCGTGTTTCGCGTGACGACGGCGCATTTTTGGGCGAAATCGCGCAAATTGCGAAAGATTTGAATATTTTCGTAGGCGTTGCGCTCGATGATGATATTTCCGGCGCGGACGGTGTAAATGCCGCGATCGCCCAAAATTACACGATCGATTTTCTGGATCAAGAACATCTATACAAAATTGTTGACGCGCACGTTTTTCCGAAAAATCGTCTGCATCAAGGCTTAATTCACGAAATTTATTCATTTTTCCGCGACATGATGCCGAGTTTCCGTTGGAGCGAACAGCGTTTTACCGCGCTTTATCCGCTGCATCCGGTGATTTTGGAAAACGCGCCGTTCGTGCGGCTTTATGTGCCCGATTTTGCGCTTCTCGGTTTTGCATCCGAAGCCGGAAGTAAAATTCTCGGTCGTCCGGCGAATTCTTTGATCGCGCTCGACGAAGTTTTTGACAGCACGGAAACTTCGCTGAGGAAAATTGATGTTTTATCTGATGCTTTTAAAATTTATGATCGTTTGAATTCCGAAGTCGTCGGGCAAATTCCCGTGATGCAAAGACTTCAAGCGAAATTGATATTAAAGGCGTTATTGCTTTTGTCTTTAGAAGGAAACGGCACGACGGCATCGGAAATCAGCGCGGCAATGTTGATCTATGATGAAAACGCGCCGGAAAATTCGGCAAAAAACGTCGAAGATTTGCTCGAAACATTTGTCGGAGCATTTCCCGACGGAATAATTCGCACTCAAGAACCGGGCAGAGAAGTTCGTTACAGTTTGAAGGCGGAAAACAAGGAAAACCTTAATAAAGCCTTAAATATAGCGACGAAAAAAGTTCCGCCTGCGACAATCGAAAAAATTTTAAAACGCTTTGCCCGCGAACGTTTTACCGATTGGACTATCGCTGAAGATGCCGAACAAAATGCTTTATGGATGGACAGCCAAGTAATTTGGCGCGGCGGAATGCGTCGCGGAAAAGTTCATTGGAATTTTCATAATAATCTGCAGCCGAATCGGCGTTCAACAGATATTTCTGAATATTTGGATTGGGAAGTTGTTATTTTATCGCCAAATGCGGCGGAAAATTTGCCGATCGAACAAACAGACGGAGTTCCGAAAGTTTATTGGAAACCTGCGCGGCTGGCACGCGACGAAGCCGAGACGATTTTGCGTTACCACGTTTTAATGACGGACAGCAGTTTGCGTGAAGAATTCGGCGATCAATTGCACGCAGCCGGACACGCGCACACTTTGGCGGTCGAACGCATCTGGAATCGGATGTTCGTTGAAGAAGCGCAAATCGTGATCGAAGGTTTCGATTACAATTTTACGGAAGAATCGCGTGTTGCTCAAACAGTTTCGGAAGTTTTTTCGATAATGCTCGAACCGCTTTTTGAAACGCATTATCCGCAACATCCGCATTTTACCGAAACGCTCGGAATGACGGAAGTTTCCGCTTTGGTCAACGATCTGTTCAGCGGTGCGCGGGCAAATGTGCCGGAAGTTCAACTTTTGGCGGGAAAATATGCTTTGCCGCTCGGATTAGTTGCGCCGCACGGCGACAATTACGTTATTGTCAAAGAAGAAACGCTCGTCAATTTACCGCTTGCGAAAATAATTCTCGCTCTCGTCGGACAAAGCGGCGGTGAAACCGTTTCGCTGAAAAATGTTTATAAAAAGCTGAAACAACCGCCGCTCGGACTCGTGCGCGAGGCGCAACATCTAATTTTAACGGCACTTGTTGCTCAACGTCAGATCGAATTTGTAACATCGAAAGGCGACAGAATTAATCGGCGTTCACTCGATCTGAAAATAATTTGGGATGACATCGAAGGAATTGCAAAACCTTCGGGTTCGGTTTATACAAATTCGAGATTGGTCGAATGGGCGAAAATTTTGACGGCTTCGGACGTTTTGCGTTCGATCGATACGCCCGAAGGAAGCGCAGAAATCACTGATGCTTTGAATGTTTGGTCGAAAGATTGGCAAGAAACTCGAATTTTGGACAGATTTAACGAACTTCCAGACGAAGTTTTGAATACGAAAATTTGGCGTTTGGCAACAAATGCCGAAAAAACTTTCGGTTCGGTGGCGGCAATCGTCGCGGCGGTTTTGCAAAATACGGTCGCTTTGGACGAAGGTTTGCATCGCATTGCCGATGCGTTTTCTAATTCTGAGACCGAATTTTTCACGCGTTCGAGAGATTTGGTTTTGCTCGAAGATTTTATCAACGGAATCGGTAAACGCGACAAAATTTGGAGTTATCTTGCGGTGTGCGAAACGACGCAGGACGAAAAAACCGAATATTTCCGCGAAAAATTACTTCCGCTGATCGAAGAAAGTTATACGAATCCGAACGAATTACTGCATCGCGAAATTCAAAGTTATTGGCAATCTTTTCACGCACGTTTCACCGAACATTTTGCGGTCAAACACGATACGGTGATGAAATCGCATCATTTACAGGAAAAATTCGACGAAATTTTACGGAGCGACGAATGGTGGGAATTTGAAACACTGTCACGAATTTCGATTTTTCCGAATAAATCTTGGCTCGAAGCGCAAAAAATATGCAAACAATTAAAGGAATTGGATTGCCGTTTCGATGTGCGCGAAATGCTGAAAACGCATCCTTTTTGCGCGTGTTCGTTCAATCTCGAACAAATCCGCGAATGGGAACATTTGCCGGAAAAATTAAAAGATTCGGTTACAAAAGGCAGAATAGTTTACCGTAAAGTGTTGAAAATGCTCGGTAAAACGCTGATTCCGATCGTCTCCCAATTTGCCGTCGAAGATGAGGACGAAGAAGTTAATCAATCAGTTTCGCATTTGACAGAATTTATGCAGACGGGCGTTGAAACTCGAATTTTATCGAATACGGAATTGATAATCTTGCAAAAAGTTCTGACAAATTTGCTTCAATCGCCACGTTTTGAAGTTGATATTCCGATCGAAAACAATTACGTCAGCCGCGAAGAATTTCGCGCTAAAATAAACGGCTGGTTAGACGAAATGCCCGGCGAACCTGCGCTTTTGAAAGTATAAAACCGGATTAAAATCAAGCCAATTCCAAAATAGCCGTTTCAGCCGCTTGTGGAAGTTCAACGGGAACAAAATAGTTTGCACTAAATAAGTAAGATTCGCCCGATTCGTCAATTACGCGAATCATATTATGTTTCGCTCCGCGTTCGTCGGGCAAAACTCGATAAACTTTCCATAATTGCAACGAAGCAGGATATTCTTCGTTTTTTACGCAAATCGCAAATTTCGGTTTTTCTTTCATAAATCTTTAATCAACAAGGTCTTTGATTTTCATTTCGACCTTTCCGATGCCGTGTGATTCATACCAATGAAGTTCAGCTAAACATTCTTCACTATCATCAAGAAAACGAATTTGAGCAAAACCCTTCAGTTTACGCCAACGACCTGTGCCGTATTTTTTTCTCAACCATTCAATGTCACGAATTCGACTTCCGACAGCTATTATTTCAATTTCATCAATTTCACTGATTAATTCAAACAAACTCACTTTTTTATGATGCGCCAAACACGTTGAAAATTCAATAGTCAAACTCCAACCGACTTTTTCACCTTTTCACTTTAATACCTTTTCACATAAAATTCTGTTAATGACAATTTCAATTATCGGTGTCGGTAAAATTGGCGGTGCTTTGGCGATCGCTTTGGCGCGGAAAGGTTATAAGATCGAAAATTTAGTTTCGCGCAATCAGGAAAAATCGCAAAAAATCGCCGGATTCGTTAGTGCTAATTGGCTAGGAGGTTCGCCTGAGGAACTTTCAAAAATCACTTCGGAAGTAATTATAATTTCGGTGCAAGATTACAATATCGAAGCGGTTGCCGATGAATTGGCGAAAAATATCAAACATACGCCGACGGTTTTTCATCTGAGCGGTTCGCTTTCGTCGGATATTTTGCAAAACCTGAAAAAAAACGGCTGCCAAACGGGTTCGATTCATCCTTTAGTTTCGATCAGCGATTCGGTTTTGGGCGCAAATCGTTTTTCGGACGTTTATTATTGTGTCGAAGGCGACGCAAAAGCGATAGAAATTGCCAAAAATTTGGTTGCCGATTTGGAAGGAAAGACTTTTGAAATTGATTCAAAATTTAAAACTCTTTATCACGCATCGGCAGTTACGGCTTGCGGTCATCTTGTTGCATTATTTGATGTTGCGTGTGAAATGCTTTCAAAATGCGGACTTTCCGAAGCGCAATCAAAAGAAATTTTATTTCCGCTCGTGGAAAGCACGATTTCGAATCTGAAAAATCAAACAAACGCCGCCGCGTTAACCGGAACATTTGCGCGCGCTGATGAAGAAACGTTTGAAAAACATCTGATTGCGCTCAAAGAAAATGTTTCTGACGCAGCCATCGAAACCTATCTGCAACTTGGCGCACGTTCCGTGCATCTAGCCGAAGAGCAAGGTGCAGACAAAGATAAGTTGGAGATTTTAAGCAATAAAATTTCGTTAGCGAAAAAGTATTTCAAGTGATAAAATAAACTTACGAAATTATGGGAGCTAAAAAAGGAAAATTTCAAGAGGAAAAGCAAATTTTCTCCGAGCATATTCAGAAATCCGGCTTGAGACATACAGGTCAGAGAGATTTGATTTTGGAAATGTTTCTGAAAACCGAAGACCATCTGACGAGCGAAGATCTATATTGGCTGGTGCAGAAAAAAGATCCAAGTGTCGGTCATACAACGGTTTATCGGACATTGAAACTTTTGACCGAAGCCGGACTTGCGCGTGAAGTTCGTTTCGGCGACGGCAAAACTTATTACGAACATCACTTTAATCACGATCATCACGATCATATGATCTGCACGCAATGCGGAAAGGTTATCGAATTTTTCTCGGAAAAGCTCGAAGCCGCGCAAGATGCGATGGCAGACAAATTTAAGTTCAAACCGACGCATCATAGTTTGAGAATTTGGGGGATTTGCGAAGAATGTCAAAAATCTTCAGTAGATTTGCAAAACACCGTTACCGGCGCACAGCCGCGTGTGCGTATGAAATCAGTTGTTGGTAATTAAAAAAAAATGGTAGTAGAAATAAAATTTGAAAGAGAAAACAGAAGCGGGATAATTCCCGTCGGAACATATTTGTTCGATGCCGCACGCCGTTTAGGTATTAGGTTGGATGCCGAATTGTTTGGCGAATCCGAAGATGCCGTCGTGCAAATTTTGCAGGGAAAAGATTTGTTGTCCGATTTGACGAAGTTTGAAACGGAACATTTGTCTGAAGCAAACCGTAAAAAAGGTGAACGGCTTGCACGGCAGGCAAAATTTGAAAAATCGGGAGAAGTAGTAATTATGACAAAGGAAAAAGTAAAGGAAGAAAAACCGTCGGAAGAAGCAAAAAAAGAAGAATATCGTAAGGAATTTGAAGAATTACCGCTCGAAAAGAAAATCGCTTCGCTGGTGGAATTAGAAGCCATTGCATTGCGTGATACGCTTTCGTATGTAATGAATTCGCCGTATAAGATCGGTGAAAAAATTATTGATGTTTTGGCGGAATTCGGTTTGAAGATTGAGAAGGAAGAAAAGAACGGCGCAACTCCGAAAGAACATAAAGAAACAGCGAAAGCCAAAGCCGAAGCAGAGGCAAAAACAGAAGCTGAAACTAAAGCCGAAGCCGAAGAAAAACCGAACAAAACTCGAAAGCCTCGAGAGAAAAAAGCGTCGGAAGAAACAAAATCAGAATAAAGCGTGAGCGATAAACTTCAAAAAAAAATTCCCGGTGGATTGAAGGAAAATACTCAATATGTGCTGGCTTTCGGCGTAATTGCAATGATGCTTTTGGCAGTTGGTTTCCCAATGTTCGTAATATTTTTCTTCGCAATTTTTGCATATTTTTTGTGGAAAACGTTTTCGTCGCCCACAACGGGCGGAACGCGTGAAATTTTTCAATTTTACCTCGACGCAAACGAATTTTTGCGCGACGATGAACGCCGTTGGTATGGCTTTGAATTGCAGGAAGTTATTACGCGCGGTGAAAGAATTTTGCAATCGATGAACGGTGCGCCGCCGCTGGTTTATTTCACGCTCGGTGCGCTTTACAACAAAATCGGCGACCATAAAACCGCAATAAATCATCTCGGTTACGTTATCGAAAACGAAAACGCCGACGAATCGACTTACAATTATCCAACGCCTGAACTCAGAAATTATGTGCGGATCTTGAGAAAGATCGAACGCGAACCGACCGAAGCTCCGCAAACTTCCGCTGCTATTCGTGCGCTCGAACGCGCCAGACGAAATCGCGGAAAATCACTTTTGGAACAAAGCCGCGCTGAATTTAAAGAGCAAAAAAGAAAACAGCGCGAAGCCACGCTCGAACAGAAAAAAAATAAAGCCGAACTTGCCGAAGCAAACGCGCAAACCGGTCTTTTACAGAGTGTTACAACCGAAGCAAAGGAAAATTTCGAGCAAAATAATCCGTCGCTTTATGAAACGACAGTCAAGCAAAAACCGAATGGAAGATCAGTGAAAAAATCAGATGAAAACGATTCTCCATTTGCCAACCGCAAACCGATTACCGAAGTTTTACACGATATTTACGACGGTAAGCAGTAACTTTGTAATATTAAATTTAGACAGAAAATAAAGCAGTAACTTTCAATTTTACATTTTACACTTTACATTTTTATTGTAGAAAAACAACATTTTTTTATAAGTGAGAGTGTAAAGTGTAAAGTGTAAAGTGCAGAGTTAAATTTCAAAAAAAATAGATCAATTTATTATGAAAACGGCTGAAATAATTGCTATCGGTTCGGAACTTTTAACGCCTTCGCGGACAGATACGAACAGTCTTTGGTTAACGGAAAAACTCAATGAAATCGGTATTGAAGTAATGCTGAAAACGATCGTGGGCGACGACAAATCGCGTCTCGAAGAAACGATTCGCGATGCTTTGAAGCGTTCGGATATAGTCATTTCGACAGGCGGATTAGGTCCGACCGAAGACGACATTACTCGAACAGTTTCGGCGAAAGCCATTGAACGCGAACTTGTTTATCACGATGAAATCGAAGCCGATTTGCGTGAAAGATTTTTGCGCTGGGGACGCGAAATGCCGGAAAGCAATAAGCGTCAGGCTTTTGTGATCGAAGGCGCGGAAATTTTGCCGAATCCGAACGGCTCGGCAGTTGGAATGTCGGTCGAGATCGGTGAAAAGTTTCTTGTGATTTTGCCCGGTCCGCCGCGTGAA
>Ga0075154_10001952_pt1 | contig 13962 bp, 12 predicted proteins | sample JI71714BDNA_FD_70965 | JGI IMG/M metagenome (GOLD analysis project Ga0075154, IMG submission 70965) | Wastewater effluent complex algal communities from Wisconsin, to seasonally profile nutrient transformation and Carbon sequestration -... | ecosystem: Engineered > WWTP > Effluent > Algae... | reverse complement strand
AGGTGTTATTGGTAGCCTATCGCAACCTGGCGGTTCTTTGTTTGGAATTGAACATTCTAACGGCGGCTTAATCTCTTTTCCTGGCGGTATGCCCATTAAAAATGCTGCTGGCGAAGTTATTGGTGCAATTGGTGTATCGGGTAGCACGGTAGAAAATGACCATATCGTTGCTGAAGCGGGCGCAAATGCTTTAGCTTAAATAAAAAACAAGCCCAACAGAATAAGCAAGATAGATATTCTACCTTAATTCTGTTGGGCTTGTATAAAAATAACCAGTTTTTTTGAAAAAAATAAATTTTCCACACACCCAAAAAGACCTAAAATTGCATCTTTGGGCTTAATTTGACAGTTTTTTGAAAAAAATTGAAAAAAAAAGCAGTTTTTTTGAAAAAAAATTTGGTGGGTTGGAAATACTTTGCAATTTTTGCACCGCATTTTAATCAAATAGGCTAAGAGAGCCAAAAAATCATACAAGGAGAGGTGTCCGAGTGGTTGAAGGAGCACGCCTGGAAAGTGTGTATAGGTCAAAAGCTTATCGCGGGTTCGAATCCCGCCCTCTCCGCCATATAAAAAAAGACTTGCGAAAAAAATTCAATTTTGCAAGTCTTTTTTTATACCAAAAAACAAGTACATTAAATAAATCATTTTTTAAACACATATTTCACTTTCCCAACATCTTATAAAACTATCAGTTATTGTATGAAAAAAATAGTTTTTATGTTCGCGTTGGCTGCTGCGGCAGTTATTGGTACAAGCAATGTAAGTTATGCACAAACGCCTGATTCACCAGCTACCAACACCACCCAACCCACCACACAACCAAATCCAGAACCTGCTAAACCTGCCACTCCAGCAGTAGCCACTGAAAATGTATCTTTCCACCAGTCTATGAAAAAATCGTTTATCGATGGTGGTTGGGAATATATGGCGCCGATTTTGGTTTGTTTGATATTCGGTTTGGCCATCGCTATTGAGCGCGTAATCACTTTGAGTTTGGCTTCTATCAATACCAAAAAACTACTTGCACAGTTAGAAAAATCTATAGCAAGTGGAGATTTTGAAGGTGCAAAAGCTATTTGCAAATCAACCCCTGGACCTACAGCTGAAGTTATTGGTGAAGGTTTGCGCCGCGTAAATGAGGGTGTAGATGGCGTAGAAAAAGCTATCGTAGCTAACGCCAGCGTTCAAACTTCTTTATTGGAAAAAGGTTTGGTGTGGATTTCTTTGTGTATCGCTATCGCGCCTATGCTTGGGTTCTTCGGTACGGTTATTGGTATGATTATCGCTTTCGATACGATTGAGAAAGAGGGTGATATCAAACCTGCATCTGTAGCGGGTGGTATCAAGGTAGCACTTTTGACAACAGTATTGGGTCTTGTGGTAGCTATGATTTTGCAAGTATTCTACAACTACATTACTTCCAAAGTAGATGGTATCGTTACTGATATGGAAGACGCAACTATCAGCGTACTAAATATATTGATAGAAAACGGCTATGCCGAAGGCAGAAAGTAATTTTTTCACTTCATTATCAAAAAAGTTTTCTTTATGAACGGCTTATATCATTTTTTGAAGGGTAAAGGTTTGCTTGTGGCTTCATTGGTTGGCCTAACGCTAACAATTGTTTTTTTCGCCATAATGGTTGCTGGTGTGCCTGATGTATCGCATTTGGCCACTGATATAGAAAAACGCAATGCACTCTATCCTATTGCTAGTTTTGACCCATTTTTGTATATCAACGAATTTCTAGTTATATTCGCATTCTTTGTTGTATTGCCTGCTGGTGCTGCTTTGGGTGTATTCCGCAATCCTAAAGGTTCTCTTTTTGGACTTATTGGTGTGGTAGCAGTGGTAGTACTATTTTTCATATTCTACGCTATGTCCTCAGGGGAAATGACCCCTTCAGGTATAAAAATGGGCTTAACTCCTGGTAATATGAAAATTGTAGACGCTTGCATATACATCAGTTATTTGTTTATTGGTGCATCTATAGCTATTCCTGTAGGTATGGCTGTATTTGGCGCGGTTAGAAATAGATAAATCTTTTGAAAAACCTTTAAATTCCTTACACTATGCCAAGAGAAAAAACGCCCGAGATTAACGCGGGTTCAATGGCCGACATCGCCTTCTTGTTGTTGGTGTTCTTTTTGGTAACAACCACCATATCCACAGATACAGGGGTTAATACCATTCTACCACCTTATATTCCACCAATGACCAATCCGCCTGAAGTGGAACGCCAAAATTTGTACTCCATCAAAATCAATAGCCAAAACCAGCTATTGCTAAATGGTACAGAAGGTCAATATACCCAAATTAAAGCTAATGTTATCGAGTTTTTGACCAACTATGGCAAACGCTCTGATTACTCCGAAAATCCACGCGTAGCTATTGTTTCTATTCAAAACGATAACGGTACTGATTTTGACACTTACTTGACTGTTTATAACGAGGTGAAAGCTGGTTACAACGCAGTTTGGGAAGCTTATGCTCAAAAACAGTTTGGTAGAAATATGGCTAACCTTACCCAAGTAGAAGTAGATTCGGTAAAAGCAGAATTTCCTCAATTGCTGTCAGAAGCTGAACCCACAGACTTTGGTAAAGAGGTTACACCAACTGAATAATCGTTTTACCTTTTTAGCCCCAAACTTTTTGATATGAAAAAACCTGATAAAAATGCTAAAAAAGGAATTTTATTGTCTGTTGATGTAGCTTTTGCACTACTTATTTTTTGGATAGCCGCCCAAGCCATTCATACAGATACAGCCATTGATACGATTTTGCCGCCTTATGTGCCAGAAGATGTTAGCCCGCCAATTTGCCATTACACAGGCAATCTGTTTATGGTTAAACTAAATAACCACAACGAATTGCTTTTAAATGGTAGTTTTGGACAATACGCTGATATCAAACCAACTATTATTGAGTTTTTGACCAATTATGACCGCCGCTCCGATTATTCGGAAAATCCACGCCTTGCCGTCGTTTCTATACAAAACGATAACGGTACAGATTTTGACGCTTATTTAACGGTTTATAACGAGATAAAAGCTGGCTATAATGCAGTTTGGGAAGCTTATGCTCAAAAACAATTTGGTAAAGCTATGGCTAACTTAAAACAATGGCAAATTGATTCGGTAAAAGCTGAATTTCCATTATTGCTTTCGGAATCCGAACCCACCAATTTTGGCAGCTAATCCCCAAAAAACTATTTTTTGACCTTCTAAATCTCTTTCTAATATGCCTTTCAAAAAGAAACAGAAAGATTCACCATCCATCACCACAGCATCTTTGCCCGACATCGTGTTTATGTTGTTGTGTTTCTTTATGGTGGTAACCAAAATGCGCGATTCAGAAGTTTTTGTAAAAACTAACGTTCCCAACGCTACAGAGCTACAAAAATTGGAAGATAAAACGCTTTTAAACTATATCTACATAGGTGCGCCCACCAAACAATACCAAGAAAAAATGGGTTCTGCGCCTCGTATACAATTAGACGATGCATTCGCTACTCCCGAAGATATACCGCGTTGGGTAGAAATGCGCAAACTCAATAACATTGCGCCAGAAAATCACGGCAAAATGATAGCTGCTATGCGTATTGACAAAGAAACCAAAATGGGTATCATCACTAAAGTAAAAACCGAATTGCGTAAAGTCAACCTGCGTAAAGTCAGCTATTTGGCGGGCAAACGCAACTAATACGATTTTCTCAAAAGTCTTCCGATTTGGAAGGCTTTTTTTTATTATAAACAATTTTGATTAAAATTATAATGAAAACACATTTAATTTCGGGCGGCTGCGGTTTTGTGGGGCGCAATATGGTCAAACGTTTGTACAAAACCACCAACGATAGGATTATTTTTATAGACGATTTATCCGTTGGTACTGCGCCCGCTACTTGGTTGGACGAGCCTTTGACGAGCGAAAATGGCAACCTGCAAGTTTTTGGACAAGCGCAAAGATTAGTTTTTTTGAAAGCTGATTTTCGCGAAGTGCTACGAGCTTTGATACAAAACCCCAAGTATTTTCAAGAAAGTTTTGGTTTGGATTTTGAGCATTTTGCCGATGTTTTCCACTTTGCAGCTATAGTAGGCGGTCGTGCAACCATAGACGGCGACCCGATGAAAGTAGCTTTGGATTTGTCTATTGATGCTGAATTTTTCTACTGGATAACCCGCTACAAACCCGCAAGAGTATTGTATCCAAGTTCTTCGGCTGCTTATCCAATCAACAAGCAAACTGAACAAAATACGATACAATTGAGCGAAAGCGATATTGATTTCAACAATATGGGGCAGCCCGATATGACTTATGGCTGGTCAAAATTGACGGGCGAGTATTTAGCCAAAATTGCCGCTCAATATTACCAAGTAGCTGTAACTTGTATCCGTCCGTTCTCTGGTTATGGCGAAGACCAAGATTTCACCTATCCAATCCCCTCGTTGGCTAAAAGAGCAGCAGGGCGCGAAAATCCGTTTGAAGTGTGGGGTTCTGGGCATCAAGGGCGCGATTTTGTGCATATAGACGATGTGTTGGATTGTATTCTATTGGCGATGAGCAAAATTCAGGATGGTACAGCAATCAATATCGGTATGGGCAGATTGACGAGTTTCCGCGAAGTAATTGGCATTTTCTCACAAATCGCTGGTTATCAACCCGAAATTAAACCACTTTTGGATAAACCTGTAGGCGTACATTCGCGCTATTGCAATATGGATTTTGTACAAAAAACCTTAGGTTGGACTGCCAAAATTAGCTTAGAAGAGGGACTCAAGCGCGTTTATGATGCAGTTTTGAAAAAAATTAGCCAATAATCTAATCTGTATAAACAAAAAAAGTCAAGCTTGCGCGGCTTGACTTTTTTTTTATTCGTTTTTGTCTGATATATTCTTTTTCCATTGTTGCACACTCACCCGTTCAATAATAATATCTATACAATCATTGACGATATTGGAAGCCAAACTATCCCCTGTTTCGGTTTTGGCAGGCTCAAGAGCAATATCAAAAATCCCCTGCACAATACCCAACAGCGCAGGTTCGGCTTTGGAGTAAGAAAAATCTTGTAATAATTTATCAAACACAGCAAAAACTATCTCACTAACAGACTCTTGCAGGGTATGGCGCATATAATTGCCCAACAAAGGCACATTTTGCAGGTTGGCAACCTCTTTATTGTTATAAACAGAATTAGCTACAGTTTTTTGGATATAAGCGCGGATAGGTTCGCGGTGGATTTCGTACTGTTGGCGCAATTGATTTTGCACAGCTGAAGCTACATAATTCACAAACAAAGCCTTGCGGGGTATGAACGCTTTTTCTATCAATTTATCAATAAGCGGCTCGCCTTTTTGCAATTCGGACTGCAATTCGCGCAACAACTTAACCGCCACACGGTCAGAAACTTCCTCTACCAGAATAGAATAATAATGTAAAAAAGTTTTAACGATGATGTTATTCTTTAAATCCAAAAAACCCCAATTATAGAGTTTATACAGCATAGAAAATACCCGAAACAGGCGCAAAATTCGAAACGAACCGTTGGGAATAATCCCCAAAACATCGTACCAATGCGCTATAGGATAAAAAAACCAGCGATAATGTGTTTTCCTATAAATAGCCACAGCCCAACGCAATAATAATTCGGTGGTAAAAATTAGCACCACAAAACCATCAAAAAATAAAAAATTAGGATGGACTACATCCCGATAATACAGCCCAAAATTGGTAAAATAGGAGATAAATATATCTTGAATATATTCTACTTCAAATAGAGCGTCAAAAGCCAACCACATCAAATCCAATGCTAAAATAGTAAGCATAAAAATATCCAAAGCAATAGAAAAAAAATGGCGGCTCTTGCGTAATTCACTGAACAATAATTGCATAAATCAAATATACGGATAAGTATGAGTACAAAAAAATAAATTTTTGGCTTGTTTTTTTCGCACAAAATTAGTATAAATTATACAAAAGTAGCTAATTTTGCGCTTTCAAAACTTTTTTTTTAGGAAAATGGGAAAAAAAAGAAATTAAATTTCTATCTTTGCGGCTAAAATTTCTACTCATCAAACACAACACTCACCTGCAATTAAATAAAAAAATTAAAAAAATCAAAACATTCTGAATATGATACAGATTCGCAAACAAATACTTTTGTTGCTTATGCTTGGATTCTTTGGGGTCATCCAAGCGCAAGACATTCACTACTCTATGTTTGACCTTGCCCCTATCCAGCTCAACGCTGCCAATACGGGCAATTTCGCTGGTACTTTCCGCATTGGGGGTATATACAGAGGCCAATGGACGGGACTAAACACCAATACAGGACTCACAGGCACAAGCAATTTTAAAGGTTTCAATACACCATCAGCCTACATTGATGTACCTTTTACATTCAGCAAGAAAAACCCAATCCGCAGTTGGTTTGGTGTTGGTTTGAGTTTCTTAAGTGACAAAGCTGGTATGGGCGGACTTTCTACTATGGGCGGTTCTTTGGCTTTGGCTTATCACTTGGGTTTGGGTGCTAACGGCAATACTCGCATTTCTATAGGTGCGCGTGGCGGTTTGGCTCAACAACGCGTCGATGCGAGCGTATTTTCTTTTGAAGACGGAATTATCACGGGCAATACAAGTATAGACAACAACTTGGCAAGCGATGCAGTTTCTTACGCTGACTTCTCTGCGGGTTTGCAAGTTACGCACTTGGCTTCTACTTGGAATGTAACTGCGGGTTTTGCAGCCAATCACATTTCTCGCCCCAAATACAATTTCTTGGGAACAGACGCACAATTGCCTATGGGTTTGGTGGGTAATTTGACTTTCAACTTCAACTTGGGTCAAAAATTCCTACTTCGTCCTATGGCGTTCTATCAATATATGAGCCGCGCTCAAGAAACCAACCTACAAGCCTTATTTGGTATTCACTTCAACGATGCCAAAGATGTTACTTTCCTCGTTGGTGGTGGTTATCGCTTGGGTGATGCAGCTATTGGCCGTATTGGTCTAGAACTGAAAGGCTTGCGTTTTGGGTTTGCTTATGATTTCAACTTGAGCTCTCTTTCACAAACCAATGGACGCGCACAAGCGTTTGAAGTAGGGATTTCATACATAGCTAAATTGTATAAAAAACCTTTGATAAAAGAAATTTTATTCTGCCCACGCTTCTAATCCCACCCTTTCGTTGAACTTAATCCTATCAAGCTCTAAATTATCATTATAAATAATGAAACACATATCTTTGGCAATGATAATTGCCGCTTCACTTTCGCAAACTGCTTGGGCGCAACCTACCCGCTCGCTTACTCCCGATAAAATGATGGAAATAGGCGATGCAAGTTTCGGACAAAAAGATACTTACACAGCCTTGGAATGGTACACCAAAGCATACGATGCTGACAACTCCAATCTATTGGCTGCTCACCAAATAGCTACTATGTACGACCAGCTTCGCGATTACAAACAAGCTACTCAATGGTATGCTACAGTTGTAGACAAAGATAAAAATAAAACTTATCCCAACGCTCGCTATCGCTATGCTCATACACTCAAATTAAACGGGCAGTATGAAGAAGCTATCAAACAATTCACAGAAGTAGAAAAAGAAACTACTGATGACAGAATTAAAAAAATCTGCGCTATAGAAATAGAAGGCGCACGTTGGGCGCGCAAATACCCAGAACAACCAGAACCGTTGGTGATAGAAAACGTTGGGCGCAGCATCAACTCCCCTTCTTCTGAAGATGGTGCTTTTGCAGCTACTCGCGATAAAATTTATTACTCTTCGCTCAAAACTGATACGTTAATTTACACAGCTGAAGCTCCCGAAGACAAAAAGACAGCTAAAATCTATTACTCCACCCGCAGTGCTGACGGCGCTGGCTGGGAAGCGGGCAAAGAGTTTAACAACAGCGTACTTTATCAAGGCGGTTTCCACGCAGTACAACCCGCATTCACACCCGATAAGTCAAAATTTTACTTTGTACGCGCCAAGTTGGAAGGCAACTTCCTCAAAAACAGCCGTATCTACGTAGCCAACAACCAAGACGACAACTTGAGCAACCCTGTAGCTTTGTCTTTCAACTCCAACGACTATAGCTGCAAAAACCCACAAGTAGCCGTAATGGATGGCAAACTAGTGTTATTGTTCTCTTCTGACAAACCTGGTGGAAAAGGTGGTTTTGATATATGGTACGCAGAAATCAACGCTGACGGAACAACCAAAGAACCTTTGTTGATTGGTGGCAACATCAACACAATAGCTGACGATATTACCCCATTCTTTGACGCTCGCGAATCTGTATTGTATTTCAGCTCTCAAGGACATCCAAGCGTAGGCGGTTTTGACGTATTCAAATCCAAATACAGCGCAGGCACTTACTCACAACCCGAAAATATGGGTTTTGGTTTCAACTCTCGCGTGGATGATTTCGGCTTTTCTATCAACCAAGAAGGCAACGACGATTGCTATGGTTATGTAGTTTCTAACCGTCCTGGTACGATTTCTATGAAAAGCGAAACTTGCTGCGATGACGTTTTCTCTGTATTGATGCCCAACCGTTGCGATATTATCGCCAATGTGAACGTTATTGATGAAGAAACCAAACAACCGCTCAAAAACGCTACAGTTCAATTGGTTGATAAATCTACAGGCAAAGTTATCGACGAACAAAACAACAAAGATGGCAACAATTACACTTTCAAATTAGACCCTAACAAAGAGTACGAAGTTGTAGCTATTAAAGAAGGTTTTGACAAACCAAGCTCTCAAACCAAACTTTCTACCCTCAAAAAAGATATTGGCGAAGTTACCAAACCCGTTACTATCAACAAAGAAACCCCTCTTAAAGAGCAATTGGGCTTAGTGGTAGAAACTTACAACGCCAAAACTCAACAGGGCTTGAATGGTGCTGAAGTTGCTATTTTTGATGCAGCTACAGGCGCAGAGTTGAAAAAAGAAAAACAAGATGGCAAAAATCGCTACATATTCCCATTGGGTCGCGACCGCCAGTACAAAATCGTAGCTTCTCGCGAAGGTTTTACCACCGAAACTCGCACAATGACCCTTCAACAGGTGAAAATGGGCGAAATGCAAAAAGTATATCTTACACCTATGGAATTGCCTATATTCTATGATGTATTTTTTGACTTCAACCGCGACGAAATCAGACCAAGCGCAGCCGATACTTTGAATAGAGTACTCGCTTCTTTGCAACAATTCCCCAATTTGGTAGTAGAAGTTCGCGGACACGCGGATGCTATTGGTAGTGATAGTTACAACGACCAACTTTCTGCCCGCCGTTCCAAAAATGCTATCGAATGGTTAGTAGCCAAAGGTATAGCTCGTGAGCGTTTTATCCCTCGCGCTGCGGGTGAGAAAGAACCCCGCGCTGCCAACGATAACAACGGTGTAGATAATCCAGAAGGACGCCAATTGAACCGCCGCGTTGAGTTCAAAATTATCGATGCAAAAGATGTGAAACCAAGCACTACAGGTGTTACTGAATCAGGCAACCCAGTTGCTCCCGAAGTAAAAACTGATAGCAAAAAGGATAAAATGTCTGGCGACAGAAAAACTGAAGCTAAAAAAGACAAAATGTCTGGCGACAAAAATACCGAAACGAAAAAAGATAAAATAGAAAAGAAAGACGAAAAAAAAAAATAAGTGAAGTGGAGAAAACAGGCACTAATCCCAACCCCACCACCACGATAACATTCGGCAACACAAACACTAAATTAGGTCAAATAAAATTCGGCGAAAGCAAAGAATTTACCTTTGAATTCACCAACACAGGCAAAGAAGAGTTCGTTGTCAAAAACATAGGCGGCTCTTGTTCTTGTACCGAAATTATAGACTACAAAAAACGCGTTGCTCCTGGTCAAAAAGGCTTTGTCAAAATAAAATTTGATTCTAATAAAGCCTCCGTTCAAAATGCTTATCCTTCTGGGGTGGAAATTTTTGCCAATACGCCCGACCCACTTACTCTTTTCAATTTTACCATTGACGTTGTCAAATAACTTCTTGGGCTTGGCTTTTTCGCTAAGCCCTTTTTTTTTAATCCGCCCACTCTTAACACTCGCAAATGAACTTTTCCCAATTCCAACAACAACTCCAACAAACCGTTGCTTTTACCGAGCAATTGGCTAATCAATTCCCTGACGGAAATATCCCCGCATTGGATAAAGATGTATTGGCTGCCCGTTTGCGCCATCTTTACGAATTACTAACTTTTTCCCAAACTACCACCCATTTTACACAAGTTGCACAAGCCGCCGCTATGGTAGAAACTCCCGTTTTGGAAGTTGAGCAACCTGCCGCTGTAGTTGAAAATCCTGTTGTAGAAGTTACACAACCTGCTATTGTGGTTGAAAATCCCGTTTTAGAAGTTACACAACCTGCTATTGTGGTTGAAACTCCCGTTTTAGAAGTTACACAACCTGCTATTGTGGTTGAAACTCCCGTTTTGGAAGTTGAGCAACCCGCCGCTGTGGTTGAAACTCCCGTTGTAGAAGTTACACAACCTGTTAGCAATGAAGTAGAATTTGTAGTCGAACAGCCTGAAACGCGCGTAAAACCCGAAATTATAGAGAAACCAACCTTAGAGATTGTCAATACAGAACCTGTTCAAGACAACACGCTAACTGTTATCAACACCCCAAAAGAAGAACCCAAAAACGAGGCTACAGGCTTGGTCATCAATAGCGGTTTTTCTATGGTAGAACAAAAAAATAACGCCGTTACTATCAATAATAGAGCTATTTACGATGCCAATGAAGAAGCCCTGCGCAATCAATCCGCTTTCAAATCCGAATACGACGAGCTATTTGAGTTCAAAGCTGCATCCGAATTATCGCAACGACTAAGCGAAACTAAGGTTGAAGACCTTAACAAAGCTATGGGTTTGAACGAAAAATTCTTTTATATCAACGAACTATTTGGTGGCAATAGTACGAAGTTCCGCGCTTGTTTGGAATTTCTAAACAACAACGCCAAAAGTATAGAAAGTGCGCGCGAGTACTTGGAAGCTGATATTATGGACACTCACAATTGGGCTAATCCCAAACGCAAGCCATTGGCCAAAGATTTTATCAAAACGGTTAGAAGACGCTATTTAAAATAAACTCATCTTTTCACCCCGCTCCCCTTTCCGAAGGGAGAGCGTTTTTATTTACAAAAAAATTAAATCTAAAATGTCAAAAAAAATCAATCCCAAAAACAAGTCCGTCCCTGACCCTCTGTCGGTTGCGAACAATCAACCCCCAAAGGCGGAAACTGTTCCCCCTGCCACAGAAATAAACAGCGAAAAAACTATTGCCGAACCTGTGCCCTATCCTACCGCATACGCTGAAGAACACCAACAAAGCGGAATCTTTAAAAAGATATTTTGGTGGGTAGCTGGATTGGGTTTGGTTATAATGTCGTTTCTAAGTTTTGATTATGGAATATCAGGCGACGAACAAGATATGTCCGAATATGGCAAATCTGCGCTTAAATTCTATACCTCAATGGGCAAGGACACCTCAGCTTTCCAACTTCCCTTGGATAAAGACCGCGTTTTTCGCTATTATGGGGCTTGGTTTGATGTATCGGCGGCAGTAGCGGGCAAAGTATCGCCATTTTGGGAGTACGACACCCGCCATTTATGGAATGCTTGGGTTGGCTGGTTGGCTATGTTATTCACTGCTCTATGCGCGCAAAGATTGGCTGGTTGGCGGGCTGCTCTAATTGCATTCGCGATGATATATTTATCCCCAAGTTTTTTCGGGCATTCTATGAATAACCCCAAAGATGTACCTTTTGCTTTTGGGATGATATTTTCGCTGTACTGGTTTATCCGCGTAGTGCAAGAGATGCCCAATCCGAGCAAGAAAACTATGTTTTTCGCTATGTTGGGGATTGGGTTGGCTATAGGCGCGCGTATAGCGGGGCTGATGTCGATAGGTTTTTTGGCGTTTATGATGGGGATTGATTTATGGCGGCGTTATGGGGTAGTAAGTGGAACTTTTTCAGCTAAAATTGTGCCTTATCTATGGCGCGGGTTAGCTTTGGCTGTGGGCGGTTTTGCTATAGGTATGTTATTTTGGCCTTATGGTTATCTTTCGCCGATTAAAAACACGCTTTATACATTAAAACATATTTCACATTTCCCACTCTCTTTGCGCGAACTCTTTGAGGGCAATTTGATACTATCCGCAGAATTACCGCGCTATTATCTATTCAAATTTTTGGTAATAAGCAACCCCTTGATTGTATTTTTGGGCTTATTTTCTGTGTTGGTTTTTATCAAAACCTTTGCGAAAAGATACGATGCGGTGCTATCTGGCGGGTTAGCTTTTGCGTTTTTATTCCCATTAGCTTACATCACTTACCAACACGCCAACGTTTATGGGGGCTGGCGGCACATTTTGTTCGTATATCCGCCCTTGGTAGCGGTGGCTGCTTTGGGATTTGAGAACGTTTTGCGCCAATTTGTGGATAAAAAAGCTGTATTTTGGTCTGTCGTTGGCTTATTAGGTTTGGCTGGGGCGAATAGCGCGGTTTGGTATGCTTATTCTCACCCCAATCAGTACGTATATTACAATGCTCTTGTGGGCGGTATAGACGGCGCTACAGGCAATTATGAAACAGATTATTATTTTAACGGGATGCGCGCCACTTCCGACTGGTTTAGAACGGAAATTTTGGACAAACTCCCTCAAGGCGATAGCGTGATTGTAGCCTCCAACGCTAGCAAGCAGTTAGATTTCTACTTCAAAGGGGATAAACGGATTAAAATAGTGTACACCAACTACTACAACCGCAGCAATATACCTTGGCAGTACGGCATTTTTAACGTCAAAGGCGTGCATCCTGTCCAACTCAAACAGGGCTATTATCCCCCCAAAGGCACTATTTACAGCGAAAAAGTGAGCAATACAGTGTTGGGGGTGGTGATAAAACGCCCCAGCAACGACGATTATGCTTGCGCTGAAGCCAACAAAGTGGGCGATTTTGCTAAAACTATCCAATTAGCAACCAATTACTTACAGACTATAGATTCTACTGACATTAGCGTGCGGGCATTTTTAGCCAATGCTTACCTACAAACCAATAATTTGGATAAAGCTATAGAAATATCTCTAGGCACTTCCAAATTCTATCCCGACCACGCGGGTGCGTTGGGGGTCATTGGGCAAGCCTACACCAGACAGAGCAAGTTTAACGAGTCTATACAAACCTTCCAAAGGCTTTTGGCTGATAATCGGGATTTGTTTTGGGCGCATTATTTCCAAGGGATGAATTATGGGAATATAAACAACTGCGATAAAGCCTTAGCACACATTGACACTTGTATTACCATAAAACGCGATTTTCGCGATGCTTACACTATAGGCGAGCAGATAGCTACCCGTTGCGGTTATACCAGCAAAGCCAACGCTTACAGAGCAGCCATTAAATAAAAAAAAAGACCTTTCCAGCGCGGAGAGGTCTTTTTTTTTATCTAATTTATAAACCAGCCAAAGCTATACAAGCGATACTGATGCGGACATTAGGCAGTGTTTTGAGCAAATTGGCACAAGATTCTAAAGTTGCGCCTGTAGTGATAATATCATCAACCAGCAGAATATGCTTGCCTTTCAAAGCCGTTTCATTGGCGATATGGAACACATCCTTTACATTTTCCAACCTTTCGGCGCGCGATTTGGCTGTTTGGGTAACTGTAGCTTTGGTTTTGATAAAATCTTTGGTAGAAAGGGGGCGATTAAGCGTTTCGGCAATTCCTTTTCCAAACAGAGCGGCTTGGTTGTAGCCCCTTTTGAACTCTTTTTCGGGGTGCATAGGCACAGGCACTATCACGTCAATATCGTAATCGGATTGGGTAGCCAACAAACTCCCGCAAAGTCTGCCAAGTGCGATGCCAATTTCGGGGCGATTATCGTATTTTAGTTTATGGACGAGATTTTGTAAATTGCCACCCTTAC
>Ga0075154_10001948_pt1 | contig 13973 bp, 16 predicted proteins | sample JI71714BDNA_FD_70965 | JGI IMG/M metagenome (GOLD analysis project Ga0075154, IMG submission 70965) | Wastewater effluent complex algal communities from Wisconsin, to seasonally profile nutrient transformation and Carbon sequestration -... | ecosystem: Engineered > WWTP > Effluent > Algae... | reverse complement strand
GTAGCCACACCTCCGCTATCGGGGTATGGTGCGCTTTCAAAGCCCTCTATACCATCACTACTAATTAATGCTAAACAATTTTTAGATGGTATCATGCTACTTTATTATTTTCCAATTCTTTGACACGATCTTTTAATGCAGACATATTTTCTTGTATATATTCTTGTCTTTGATTAATTACAGCTAATGTAGTTTTCATTTCTGCCATATTATCTGATATTTTTTCGACTGCTAATTGTGTTCTTTCGCTAGTTTCTTGGGTTTTTTTACTAGAATTGTAAAATATTCCCCAAAAAAATATACCTGTGCATAAAGTAATTAATAAACCTATCCAGTTTGGTAAATTATCAGTTATCATTTTGTAATCTTATAAAATCTGTTTAACCATATGAATATATATAATGCCATTAATACGTCTAATAACACAAAAAAGCCATATTCCCCAGTGGGACTACTTAATAAAAAATCAAGCACGTCCTCAATTGTATACCAAACGTTACGCAACAATAAAAATATATATACTGCTGCATACCACCACATACAATCACGCAATGTTTTATCTTCAAAAAATAAAGATAAACTTAACCATATCGCAGACACAATAGCAGTAAATAAATTTATGGGTTTGTATGCCCATGCATATTTAATTGCATCTGCATACCATAACCACCGCCAACAGGAATACCAGATAAATAAAAATATTCCTAATGTTGTTATAGGGGTTAGTTTCATGCATTAACATGCGCCAGCCAGCAAAATACATCTGCTGCCATTAACACATCTAATAACACAAAAATTGCTTGTTCTTTTTGTGTATTCCAGCTTTGATTAATATATGCGTAAGCATCTTCAATTGTATACCATATATTACGTATAGCTAAGAATCCACCTATACATTTAAATATTTGTAACCATGTTGTAGCTGTTTGAGTAAATGCAAATAATGTACATGACAAAAACGCAATAGAAGTAAATGCAGTTGCCATATTTATAGGTGCATTAGCCCAGCTATAATCACGTTCTGGATATTTTTTACCAGCATAACTAAACCACCACCAGCGAAGGCAACTATACCATACCAATAATACAAACGTTAATACCTGAAAACTTGTGTGAACATTCATCCTTTTTTTCCTATTAAATATGCAAATAAACCTTGTACTGTTGCAGCTGACCCTAATAATATATCCATATTTATTCTAAACTGAGAATTTGTATAATATAGCCAAAAACCTAAAATCCCAACAAAAGTACTTGGTTTAAATGTGTGTTCTTTACAATAAAATTTAATCCATAAATAACAATCAGCCAGAATAAATAACAATAATTCTTTGAAGCTCTTAAATTCTGGTTTTTCGTTCATTAGTTATAAGTAAGTCCATTAATTACCAAACTATTTGTTGTGCCAAAACTATATCCACCCGTTAAAGATGTTATTACTAATGCAAAAGTTGTAGCACTTACAGTATTTGATACATTAATAGTTCCATTAAAAATTAATGTATGATGTACCCCATTGGCACTGTCTGAAATAGACTGAGGCAACATGTTAATACTAATACTACCTCCGGCAACTGTTGGGGTAAGCGTAAGCGAACTTGAACTACCACCAGGGTTATTTGATATTAATTCTATTACAGCAATTACATGATATATTCGGGTTTGCGGTAAAAATGTAACTGATGTAGTTCCAACAGTAATATTATTAAACGTTGTTGCACCATTGTTTAAATTTAAATACCCAGCCGGAGAAAGTGCTGAACCAGTAAATCCTTGCATATTTGCAAAAACAGTTACACCGGGTAATGTAGCAACCGGAATACCTGCAATTGTATCTCCATTAGGAATTAATCCAGCAAACGTAGTAGTATTACGATTATAATTTACATTTTGTAAAATTGTATCACAAGTTCCTGTAGCTGTAATTGCTGAATACGTTTGTGTAGTTGGATTATAAAAAGAACATGTATTAATAGATAATAAATTATTTGCACCTGCTGGAGCAACAAAAACAGAATCTTTAATTAAAGGAATATTGTTTAAGTAAACTTTTCCTGAATTATGAAATACCCTTAAAGATGGACAATCAAACGCGTATAATGTTGCTAATGATGCCCCATCTAATCCAATTATTAAATCACCAGAATCACCTGGACGACAATTATTAGTAATAATTTGAGATGTGGCAGGGCTTGTTCCTCCTGTTGAATTAATAAATCCATCAATTTTACAATTATTAAATTGTATTAATCCGTCCCATGTGCCTCCAATAACCATCAAATCAGAATTATCAGTGTAATTAATATTACATTTATCAAAAAATACTCCGCCAATAACATTATCCATGCTTATAGCATAAGAAAACCCAACAGAACTAATTTCTATGCCTTGGCATTTAAATCCAATTCTATTATCTAATGTAAGTGGTGTGGTATCTGTTAAACCAAGAAGAGTAAAATTTGTTGCACCTTGCAAACTACCAACAGCTAACCACGATTGATAATCATAATTTACCACAACCGATTCATTACTATATCCATTTGGAGTTAAAATAATTACCGTTCCATCAGTTCCAACAGCGTTAGACGCCGCTTGTATGGTTTTATAAACATTATTATAGTTGGCGGATAGCGTAGTATCTACATATGCTATTTTTTCTTGATTATATGTACTAATTAATTTCCAATCCGTCGCTGTAATTGATGGTGTTTGAGTAGTTGTGCCAGTAGGTTTAACACATCTCCATAATGAACTACCGTATGTTACTATGTCCGCTAAAACATATAATTTACCTGCAATAAAAGATAATCGGTTAATTGCATTAAACCCGTTATCACTATCTATGACTGTCCCCGCAAAATTATACGCTCCACGATCATAATCAAAATTTAAAAATTGACAGGCTACAGTTCCAGTGCCTGTAGGTATTGCATAAGCCCCAGTTGCAGGATTACGCATAGACGAATTTGTTATTATCAATTTATTGTTTGCACTAGCACTTGCCGATACATCTAAAGTGCTTATGTATGGTACACCATCAATAAATATTTTTCCTGCAGTATGACTTAATATATTGACTTGTTTACAATTATTAATGTGTACTTCAACATTGCAACTTAAATTAATACTTATTACATTATTGTAAGAAAAACAGTTAGTTATAAATATTTTATATGCCGCTGCTGGTGTTCCGCCAATATTTATGGCTTGAGCAATATTGCAAGAATCAAAATAATAATCACCTGTCCATGTGCCACTAAACTGAATAGCTGGTGATATTGGGGTTGCTGCTGAAATGGTAAAATTACAATTATAAAAATTACCGTACCCAAGTGAACCAGTTACTATATCTAAACAAGGGCTGTCAACAGGGTTTATAAACGCGATATTTGGACATGAAAAATGACTGCCACCACTTGCCATTGTCAATGTACGATGATATGCCCCTACTTCTTGAACAGCACCAAAAGCACCTAAAAATTGATTTTGTCCAGTTATAACAAGATTTTCGTTGTATACTTGTTCAAACCCGTATATTAATGCTGCACCACCATTACCCACATAATTTAATGCTGCTTGACAAGTTGCAAATGGATAAGAACCATTGCCGGTAGTGTCATTACCAACAAAGATATTTACTGTAGCAAATTTTATATAATTAACATTGCTTGCTTGTCTCCACACTGTGCTTGAGGTAGAAGGGGCATTGCCAATAGTATTTGCAATACATAACCAGATATAACTATTGTAAGTAACAAAATTGCCTGGTACATAATTTGTCAATGGATTGTATACTACATTTCCAACTGCCGGAGTACCGGATAAATCCGCATAATCCACCTGTGTCCATGTTTCAGATGTTGCAGTTGTACCATTTCCAAGTGATTTTAAAAACTTTGGTGTTGTAGTTATATTTCCTGCCAAACGTGTAGGCGCACCACTTGCCCCCCCAATAATTAAATCGCCTAAAGTTGTCATTGGTTGGTTAGCGGTTATTTTTGTATTTAAATTATTTACAATTGTTTGATTTGATGTATTAGCCGTAGATGTGGTTGGGTCAGTAAGCGTTATATTAATACCATTTCCAATTGGATATAATGCTTCACCAACTAAATCAGAATCTGCCATCAATAAAATAATTTGTACATTCCAATTTTCAGTACCTGTACTTGGTAAAGTACAAATTGCTTTATAATTTGGAAATAAAAAATCAACAATTACATCTCCATTAAAATTTAATATACCTAAAGCATCTGTACTTTGATTGCCTATAGATTGATTAATAAATTCAAAAGATTGATTAACACGCAAAGTCGAAGCTTCCGGCAATATATATTCTGGGTTTACATTGTTGCCTTTGTATCTTTGAATAGGTGCACTAGCATTAGTTAAATTAATTGCATTATCTATAATATTAATATCTTCATTTTGTATTACTGCATTAATTGCAAAATTAGAATTACTATCTCTTTGTACTAAAGTAGAAGGGGTTGGATTTGGAGTTCCTGTTGGAGTTCCTGTTATATCCGTATATGCTATTTGTGTCCATGTTTCAGCCGTGGCTGCAGAACCTGTACCAAGAGATTTCAAATATTTAGGTATTGCAGTGGCATTTCCAGGCAGTCTAGTTGGTGTCCCACTTGCCCCGCCTGTAATTAAATCACCAAGTGTTGTCATTGGTTGATTATTTGTTATATTATTAGCATTTTCAGTATCTTGATACTGTAATGCACCTAAAGCATAGCTTAGTATTTGCCCATCTGCAACGGTATCATTAACTGGTGCGTAATTTACACCAACAACAATATTATCTGTGTTGTTACTAAGTACTGCTCCTGCCGTCCAAAGTCCCGTAGATAACACATAAATAAAAGTTTGATTGATTTCTAAACTTACCCCACCCGGAGTATTGCTACCTGCTACTGATGTTAAATACCAATAGCCATCTGTTCCAACCCCATTTGTTAAAGTCGGTGTATTAGTTGACGCATTGTATAATCCTTGATATTTTGCTGGGTCTAACGGATTTGAACCGCCCCCACCAGAATTATTAAATGACAATGTATTTGCTATAGGCATGTTATTTTTCCTTAATTTGTATTTGCATTGTTATATCTAACTGTAACGCCTACGGGGTTTACAGTGGCGCTTTTAACTATTCGTATTTGTATATGTGTTTGCCATAAATCTAACCAATTTGTTTGGACATTTAATATAAATTTATCGCCTTTATATATTGCATCAAACCAATCCTCTAGAGCTGGATCATAGATTTGTATTGTTGATTGTTCAGAGCCTTGATAACCATTTGAAATAAGGCTCATTGCTGTACCATCCTGAACCAACACTGTTAATTCAGAAGTTGCAGCATTTGTTGTAGCTGGAATTATTATTTTTTGTGTACTCATTTTTTACCCTTTTACCATTCTATTAAAACAAAACCATCACCGCCATTAGCACCGTGGCTAAAATCAGTACCGCTACTATTATTTTGTGCGCCTCCGCCTCCGCCTCCGCCCCCAAGTTTTCCATTGGTTGCATTAAGTGCGTCGCCTGGTGTTCCATTGCCCCCGCCACCATTGCCTCCGCCCCCAAAAACGCTACTGCCTCCATTTCCACCACTTAATGCGCCTGTAAATGTTGAGCTAATAATAGTATTACCTGTTCCACCACCTATACTGTCATGTAACCCGCCTGTTATTATTCCATTACGATACGCTTCTGCAATAAATGTACCATTACCTCCGGGAAAACCTCCTGATAAACTTACAATTCCGGTAATTATGGTAGTTCCCCCTGTTGTTCCCCCCTGGCCATTAGTAGCGCCTCCTGCGCCACTACTTCCCACCATAATAGATAAAGTATTTAATGGGGTAACGGTATATTCTTTTTTAAATATAAATTCCCCGCTTGATCCTCCGCCCCCAGACATGCAATAAGTAAGTTGAGAATTCCCCGCTGCCCCTCCGCCTCCGCCCCCAGACGCTGTTATATTTAATTTATTTATTCCCGCTGGTATTTTAAAAGAATGTGAGCCAGGGGTATCAAATAACATTTGTCCATGGCTACCGCCAATTTGTGACCAATGTGTGCCATCATTTATATAGCTGGGAGTGGTTACAAAATTAAATGTATTGCTATTAACTAATGATACCTGCCAGCTATTATTACTAGCACAGAAAAGCACTATTCCTGCCGGATAACCGCCGTATTCATCGCTAACTGTTTGGTCAAAAGTATATGTACCTCCGCATTGTTGCCAAAAACAAAATTGTGAATAAAGATTAATTACTCCGTTCATTTCATCACGTTTAACGAATAATCCACCTAAACTATATTTAGTGCTTTGCAGCGGTGGGAATCCAGTATCTTGATTTGCTAATGTTGTACTAGCAATTACAGGAGGTACTACGAAATCCCCGTTTGTTGCAAAAGGTTCTAAAATTGTATTTGGTTTAACTATTGCCATTATAAAATTACTCCTTGTATTATTATGTAATCTACCCCTAAAGGTATTGGCATAAAAGCCCTGTCGCTAAATATTGCGTATTGAAGATCATTAAAATAAAAATTAACTTTTAAAGTTAATTCCATTAATCCAGTTTCAACAAATTTTGCTTTATGGGCTGGGTCTATTAATTGCACAACTACATTCATGCAATAATTAAGTGCGCCCAAAGACGCATTAGTATTTAAATTAAAGTACTTTAACCTAAGCAATAACCTATACTGGTCATCTGTTAAAGTATTAGCTACCATTTGCCCACCCCAAAAATTACCGTTATCAAAATTCTGTGGGTATCCTGTGTCTAATGGTGTAGGCGTTTCGCCAGTATCAAAACCAAAACATTTAGTTAAATCAGGGGTATATACCACTCTCGGCAAATTTAATAACTTACCCCAATTGTCTAACCCGTCTCCAATACAAGTATTTATATTAAAAAAATCATTATAAAAAGTATCTTCATTAATAGTTAAATACGGTGCTAATCCGGCTAATAAATTGTTTAAATTTGTAGCTTGATCGAATTGGACATACGTACTATTTGTATATATTGCCATTAAATCACCGTTACTAAAACATTTGCTGCTATTAATGTTGGGGCTTCTGTTATGGGTAAATCAAGGACTAATGCCGGAGTACCTGCTGTTACTGTTTGTATAGTTAAATTAGTAACACCTGACACCCCTAAATTTGCCAATGAACTATAAAATCTACTAGCATAAATTGCTACACCCATGCGGGCGGGCGGTATAGTTCCAATCCCGTTATTAAAATTATTTACACAAGCGTTTTGAATTTGAGAAACTATGTCAACAGGGTATAAATCAGAACTAATAATTGATATATTTAATTGAACTGGTGCATCAATAGCGGTTTGCCAAGTCATGTCTTCTGTTACCCAACTAAAATTTGGATCAGTATAAGCATATGTAGTATCCCCATCCATACCACAACCAGCACTGCGCTTTGTGTAAAGTATAGATGCTATTTCTTGTTGTGTACCGCCATAAACTGATAAATAAATAGAATGTGGCGATACTGTTACTCCGTTTTTGCTAATTGGTGAATTAGTATAATTTTCTACCAAGAAAAAATCTATTACATCGGCAGTATCTAATAATGCGCTATTAACTGAATTAAATGTGCCAGAACTATTTAATCCTTTAGCATATTTGATTGTATTTCTGTAACTATAATCAGTTTGAGCATTTGTGCCAGTTATGCCATCAGTAGCATTATTAACAGTATCCCAACCAGCTAATTGTTGTACAATCCGGTTTAATGTGCCTGCGGTACATGGAATAGGTGCAGCTACTAAAGATTTGAATTCGCCACTACCAACCCCTGCAATAATTGTTATAGAATTAGGGTTATAAAAAACATCTCCATTGGTATTTAATATTTGACTATTAGCTGGTATTGTAGTACCTGATAAGCCCGTTACTTGGCAAGTTACAACTGATTGTACTGCTGCTTTACGGTTAATGCTTAGCCATGCGCCTAGCCCGTCTAAATAAACCCCAGCCGCTACATCTGGGTCATAAACATACGAATATAGATTTGTTTTTGCAGCTTCAACTTGCAAACCCATATTAGTAAGTTCTTGAATAAATACACCGTTTATAGTAGTAGGAGTTAAATTTACTCCTGACCCAAAAGTATTTATAAATACTTGTTGCACGTCTGCTAATTCTTGGCTTGCTGAATTAGGAGTAAATCCCACCAAACCCGGTGCTGATACAGCCATGTTAAAATCCTTTATGCACTTAAATTTATGCTTTGTCCGTTATTTAATGTAATTGTAATTGTTGTTTGTTCAGTTCTTGTTGTACCGTTAAAATTAAAAGTCATGCTAGATATTTCTTTTATTCCATATTCTGCTAATTGAGTTTTATTTAAAAAATCATTAATTAACAAAATTGAATTTGTCAAGTAATAGCGTATTAAACTCTCCGTAATATCTGGATTACCCAAAATAAGGTTATACGGCACTCCAAGAAATACATCAAAATTATATTCACCACGCCACATCCATAAAGATTGAACAACGCTTTGCTGCACATCATCCACACTTCCTACAGTTACCAAGTTACCGCCAGCATCTATATAAATATCATTAAATGCTATGCCTTCTACTGGCTTTTGAGTATTCCAATTAGTAGCAAACGCCGTTGCTGGATAAGATGAATTAGTGGCTATAAATGTCATTTAAACCGCTCCATTTACTTTAGAACTAAAACCATCAGTAATAGTTATTGGTACATCTGTTACACCGCTTCCTGCTTGTACTCCGCCAATGGTAGCCGTCATTGCAACCTTACCAACTAATACAGGTTGTTTAGTTCCATTGCCTAAATTTACAGTATCAGCATTTACATTAGCAGTATCACAATTTACATTAATAGGTAAGATAGGGGCTGTTAGTTCAATGCCTGCGCTAGTAACTTTAATAAATATATTTGGTAAATCATTGCTTAATCTTTTAACAATAATTGCATCAGCTAAACTAAATTTTCTGTAGCTTTCTGGGTTATTTTTTGCCCATTCTTTTTTAATAATTGATATATCACGTTGACTAAATACAACTAATACTTTATCGCCAATTGCTGGTTCAATAATAAACCCCGCATTCCCGCCACTTTCAAGAGCGTATGGCACGTTGTAAATTAATGGGGGGTCATAAGGTGTGCCATCTGCTCCAATTGTATTATTTAGCGGTTGTATAGTGTATGTGCTGCCTGTTATTTCTTTTATCTCGCATGGCAAACAAGTATTAACCCCTAAAAGTATTTGATTAACTGCATATTTAATAGTATTTGCTTGAGAAAATCCCACTTCTTGGGACATTGTTGTACTAGCTGTCATGACTACCCCGCAACTGGTAAATTAAATTTAGTCGGATTAAGTTTTAATTTGCTTTCCCATTTAGCTCCTCTATTTTGTAAGGTGTGTGAATAACCATTAATCCACCACGTGCCATTAGCCTTACTTTGATACATTGATTGTATATTTATTTGCTGTCCAAACTTTATGGCTGGGTTAAATCTACACCTAACATCTACCCCTAACTCAACTAGCATAGGTGAGCCTAACATTCCATTATCCATACTTAACGTTAAAATATCATTTACATATGGCGTGCCTTTTGGGGATATATAAACTGCATTATTAACAAGTTTCATCTGGTAACCATAATCATTACATGCGCTTTGTAACTGAGCTATCCAACTTCCCATATACAACGGGCAATTAGTTGTGCCAATTACATTATTAGAGTTATAGATAATATTATCTGGCGACTTTTGTACAATTCCTTGAAATAAGGTATTTAATGGAATATCGCCAGACGGGTTTGTTGCCGAAGCTACTAAATTTTGGTTATAAATGCCACTATAACTTTCAATAATAAACGGTCTATTAGTATTACTAAAATCTGTACCAGCCCTATATACCTGTCCCTGAAATATCAAAGGTGGCATATTATTGCTATCAACTGTATAACCTGCGTAAACCTCAACTGTATTAGCGTATAATTGTGCTGGGAATAATTGATTAAACCTACTAAATTGGTTACAATCATCTGCAGTCATGCCGTATATAGTTATGTATGCGCTATTAGGTTCTAATCCCGAAGCTAAGGTTATATTTACCTCAGCAGTCAAACTATTACGATCTGAATTACAAAATATAGTCTTAACGTTCTGGGTAGTTCCATCAGCGGTTGGTGCGCTAGGAAATGCTCCCTCATCAAGAATTAATCTTATCGCCATGTAGCGGGTAAGCATCTCAGTAGCATTAGTTTGAAGACTCATATACCAAACTCCGCTTGTAAGGCTGCTTTATTATCAATAACCCATTGCGCATAAATAAGAGACAGGGCATCATAATCACTATAATATAATTTCCCTATAGTACCTAACGTTTGATACTGAGGGTCTAAACCATCCTCATCCCACCAAAATAAATATCCATTTAAACTACTTGCAAATTGATTAACATAGCTGCCATGGTTTGCTCTCATCCCCAATATGATTGGGGTGCTACCTAAATAAACATCACAAAATAAAGATACATCTTGCAAATATACATTAACTGTTATTTGTTGATTATTAAGCACAACTGTAACCTGTTGATTCGGTATAGGGTTTAAAGGTATCTCAAGCAGCATTTTAGCCTCCAGCCATTATCACAGAATTATCATTTGCCGGGACTATTGCTGTTTGTGTACCATTATCCACTTGACTTGTATTAGCGGGGTTTGCTACTTGATTTTGTTGTAATGATCCATATTGAGTGGAAGTAACAATTCGTATTTCTTGGAATTCTAGATGTGCTACTAAATTATTATGATCGGGAGTAATATCGTAATCATAATTAGTTAATTTAAGATTTGAATATTGCCTAAATAATGGATAATTGCCTAAAACTGTTAATAAAGTTAAATTATGCAAATATGTATCTAATTGTGTTCCAGTTTTAGCTAATTCATTCCTATAATCTTGGTTAGTATATTGTGCGCTAGTTGCAAGTGGACATACCAAACCAGTTAATTTGAGCGTAAATGGAGTATCGTGTAAACTATCTTGGGCAAATTGCCCATTTTCTAAAGGTTCATACGCTATTTCTACTTGATTTTTATATGCCATATCATATAAGCTGTTAAATGCAATCGCTATATACTGATCATTATTTGTGGTTGTAGGAGTTGCTGTTATTGCCTCATTAGTGTATATATAAAAAGTATAAACTTTAACTTGGGGTATAAATACTCCTACAACTTGGTCAACAAAATTAGTTAAACTCATGCTAATATTCCACTAGAAAAAGCATAACCAGTTTTAGTAGATTGTGACATCTGATCAACAAATTGTTGTTGGTTAGCTATACCGGGTAAATTTAAATTATTAATATTAAAACTAGTTTGAGTATTGCTAATATTACGTTGTTGTCCGGTATTTTGAATATTTGCTGAACTAGGTACTATTTTATTACCTAATCCTTTTACAGCATCATATCCATAACTACCTCCTGAGTATTCACGAATTGCAGCATCTATATTACCGTGATGCTCTTGCAAATTTTGCATCATCATTAGTTTATATGTATCGTAATTATTTTTAGGGTTTAAATACCATTCTGCCGATTGAGCAGGCAAACCTTCTTTTGCTCTTGCTTTATTACCCCAATTAGGTCTAATTTGATAATCGCCATACGCACCATTGCCAGTATTAGTTTGTTTACCACCTGACGATTCAATCTGTTTAATACCCGGAGCTATTTGTTCAATAATGCTAGAAAAATCTGAGTTTTTTTGTGTCCCATATTTAGTCATAACTCCACGCAATCTATCGTTATAACTTTGTTCTGCTTTACTTATTTGCCCGTCTTTGGCTCTAGGTATTTCATTTAAATAATTTAATAATTTTGGCATAAAATAAACTAACCCGGTTAATCCGGCTAACCATGCTGTAAATGGATTTGCAGCTATCATTAATCCCGCAGCAATTACCAAAGAATTAAAAAAATTTTTTACATCATCTTCATTATTTTGTAAATAATTGCCAAATGCAGTAAGCCCACCAGTTAAATTATCTATTTCAGGTATAATATCCACAATTAATTGATTGCCAACAATATCAAAAGTTTGTTTTAAATCATTTAATTTGTTATTAGCATTTTGTAATTTTAATGCTTGATCATCCGTTACAACACCTAATTTTTGTATGTGTCGTATAGCATTTTCTAGTTCTTGTGGATTTTTAAATTGTGCCATCAATTTAGATAAATTACCAATACCTAATCGATCAGCTAAAGGTTGTGCTACATTTAATGGTAATTTATAAAGAGAATTAATTGTCTCTTGAGTTAATTTGATTATATCTTTACGTTTGCCGTTCTCAAAAGGACTAACACCCAGAACATTTTGTAATATATTCAATAATTCAGGGTTTTTTGTTAATTGCGCATCATTGAGTTTGCTATATAAGGTGGTAATAGCTGATGTATAATCTTCGGCTGTTCCCCCAGCACGAATCATTACTTGTTGCCAAGTATATAAGTCCTTAGCACTTGTTTGTAGATTATTAGATAATACGTTTAGTCTACTGCCAGCAGTGATAAATCTATCTGCCAAATTTTTAGCAAAATCCAAACCAAAAGCACCGACCAACGTATTAGCTGCACGACTTAATTTAGTTTCAATATTTTTGGCAAAGTCATTAATTACTTTTTCATTTTTATCAGCCGAGCTTTTTAATTGCTTATCATCAAAAAATACTTTTATTACTAATTCATCAACTGTTGCCATTTTATTTTCCGCTTGGATTATTATTAGTTTGTAATATGCGCATGTTGTAATTGTCAGTCATGACAATATCTAACATTGTAACTGCATCATCATATGTATAATGTTCTTGCAATTCCTTTAATGTACATAATTTGTTAGAGATTAATATGCCAAATATTTGCCATGTGTTATAGTGTACAGTCCCTGTTGTGTTATCGCCCGCATATACATTTCTAACAAATTTTATGGCTTTGGGACTGTATTTTCCTCAGACATACCGGGTATGTATTCACCATAGTTATGCACAAAAGCAGTTTTAAGTAATTTCCATAAATTAAAACCATCTTCTACTAATTTACCAGTATAACCAGGTGATGATTCATTTATAGTTAATTTAACTAATTCATTTCCATTTTGATAAGAAATGCAATTAAACAATTGTTCCATAATATGATATTTGTTATCTTCCATTTTAAAAAACAATGATTTTAAAAGATTAAATATAAAATCTGCTGTTTCGGTGGTAGCTGTTTTATAAACTGCTTGATCTACTTTTTCGGGATCATAACCTTTAATAGTCTCACCATTCATAAATCTGTTGTTTAGCCATTGGCGAATAATATTACTATCCATATCTTTGGTAGATACAAGCATATCCATAATAGTTAAAGCAAACCCCATCCATCTTTCAGAAAGTAATTTATTTATAATAAATACTTTTTCATATTGACCGTCTTTAATTTTTACAACTTTTGCATTTGTAATTGACATTATTTATCCTTTAAATAATAGTTGTTACAGCTTCACCAACAGCTATAAGAGTGCTAGCATTAGAAGTATTAGGCAATGCACACTTAAACTTGACAGGAACATCTTTTAAATATTCTCCAATTTCATAACCTACAAAAGCACTTGTCAATTGAAAGTTATTATAAGTATTAACCCATAACCCATTTGCTGACGCTACTGTTAATGTACCAAGTATTGCAATTTTTAATTCTTGTTGTTGTTGCATAGTATTTATAAAAGCATTTGTAAGTGCTGGGGATAATGCCAAGAATGTTAATGTTCCTGAGGCAAGCGCAGGTTTCATATATGCCCCTAAAGAACCATCACAAGACAAACGCATATCTCCGCCATCTTGTTGATCTAATTGTAACCATTCATCTTTACCTGGCGCAT
>Ga0075154_10001947_pt1 | contig 13974 bp, 3 predicted proteins | sample JI71714BDNA_FD_70965 | JGI IMG/M metagenome (GOLD analysis project Ga0075154, IMG submission 70965) | Wastewater effluent complex algal communities from Wisconsin, to seasonally profile nutrient transformation and Carbon sequestration -... | ecosystem: Engineered > WWTP > Effluent > Algae... | reverse complement strand
GTCCATCACGGTCAACGGCAATGACCTCTATGGCAGGCAAAGGTCGACTAATTTCACGTATTTCAATGATCCAACCTTTTCGAAAGATATGGCAACATATGGACATCTTCGTAGTAGCGGGACAATATCGCTTTCGGGGCAGAATTCAGATGATGAGATTCCATCAAAAGTCTGTTGTCAGTTTCAAGAGAATATCCTTAGTAATGCTTGGGTTGTGAATTTAAATTCTTACATTCATGCAAAGCCACCTGACAGCAATGGGGGGGAAAAGGACCATCTCAATCCACTCTATTATTTTCAGGATAGATATACTAGCCCCTTACAATTCGAATACAAGGAAATTTCCTTTGTTGATCATGTGACGCCGTCTTCTGGTGTGTCTGCGGGAGGAACTAGGATTGAAGTTTTTGGTCAAGGCTTCGTTAATTCTCATGATTTGGTCTGTAGCTTTGGGCTTGTTTCAGTGAGAGCTTCGTTTCAAAGCCAACGCATGGTCATATGCAGGTCGCCAGAAAATGATGTAATTGGAGAAGTCAAAATTGCAGTTACGTCCAACTCAAGTGAAAAGATCGCATTACCATCGCCTACAGCTTTTTTTCGGTATTATTTACCACCACAAGTGACTCATGTCTCGCCTGATAATGGATTAGCCCATGGTGGCACGCTCGTTCAAATCTACGGCTTTGGTTTCCCGGGTGAATTATCATCCGAGATTACCTGTCGATTCGGTAATGTACCTGAAATAATATCTGCCTTGTGGGTTGATAGCACACAAATCAGATGCGCTTCTCCGCAGGTAATAGATGCAGATGAGATTGGAATTCCGCAAAAAATTGGTATCTCGTTAAACGGCCAGGACTATACTACGAGCCGAGCTGCGCTGTTTACATTCTTGCCAATTCCTAGACTGCTTAGCATAAGTCCGACATTTGGATGGCATAATGTATCCACCGATATCAAGATTGATTTCTTGTGGGACTTTCCAGTGGCGAGTTTCTTTGAAAGATTTGATTGCCTCTTTTTCGAGTCTGATGATGAAATAATAAGTGCAAGCACATTGTTTGTTACAGAGAGTGGGTATTTCTGCATTACACCAAAGTTATCACGTAATGTAGAGCATACCATTGGTGTAATGTTGCGATTTGACGGGCATCGCATAGAATATTCCACCAGGTTGTTTCGCTATGTTTTCGAGCGGATAGTTTCAAGTTTTTCTCCTGCGATAGGGTCTTTTGAGGGTGGTACGGAAGTAGTCTTTCTGGGAGAAGGCTTCATTTTCAATGATGATGTGGATTGTATCTTTGGTGAACAATCATCGCCCTATGCATACATACAGTCTTCGACACAATTAGTATGTATCACGCCCAAGGCCAATCTATACGAAGTTTCCGGATATGGTGTCAAGGTCGGTGTAACTTTGAACGGTGTTGGATATTACTTTTTTCAAAAAGAGTTTCGTTATACTTTCCCACCAGTTGCCTCACATTTGTGGCCAGACAGCCTCCCTTGCAACAAAGTGCATCCCATAACAATTTATGGCCAGCAATTAGGCCAAGTATCTTCTTGCCGGTTCGGACGACGTGGTGCGACAATTCCCGCTCTATCCGTAGCGGATTCTCAGGTAGTTTGTTCCCCACCTCATCTGCATACATGCATTGATGAAGCGCTAGTTGTTTACTTGTCTTTCGATGGAGTCCTCAAGGATATGTTTCTCACACTGAAAATACTGAGTGTTATAAACACCTCTGAAACATTTGCTAAAAGACCGAGGTTACTGCATGTGATGCCCTCTTTCGCACAATCATCTGGCGAGGAACCGCTGCATGTATTCGGTTATGATTTTGAAGTTAGCAACAAGACTGGTTGTATTTTTGGCTCACAATACACTCCAGCAAGGGTATTGTCAAGCTCAGAGATCATCTGCCTCTCGCCTAGGATGATTCCATCAGTCACTCAAATAAGAGTAATCAATGGATTATCTAATCTTACATCAGATTTAAGTCTTAACGTTACTATTCAGCAAGACATTCGATTATATGATGCGAGCCCAGATTTCGGGAGTGTATATGGAGGAACCTTGGTGACATTGACTGGAGTGTTCCATCGATTGGAAAATCCTTCATCGTTTGTTTGCCAATTCGGTACTCTTATGGTCCATGCAGAATCTGTTACTTTTGATAAATTAAAGTGTCGTGCTCCGTCGCTCCCTTTCGAAGCAGGAGGATTGATACCATTGAAAGTCAGTTGTAATGGAGGTATAACTTTTGCAAAAACTACACTTTCTTATTCATATGAACCTAGTGCTGACGTCTATGAAGTGTATCCAAGTTTTGTTCCGGCAAAAGGAAGAGTGAGTGTTCTTGTGAAAGGAGGCAAATTTAAGAAAGTAAGAACTCTGACTTGTAAGATAGGTGATTCAAGATCAGTTGCTGTTTTTCTATCAAGCGAATTGGTGCGCTGTACGGTGCCTCCTGGATCTCAAGCACTTAAACTGCAAGTGTTTGTATCAAATAATGGACAAGATTTTGGTTTTTCCAGTCAATATCTTAATTATTATCAACAAAATGTATACTTGTCAGATTCGCCATATTTTGGCAGCATAGAAGGGGGCAGCCACATTGAAATCAGAGAAGTGCCGCCGAATCATATACATTCTTTACAGTGCAAATTTGCTGAATTACTTACTTCCTCTATTTCAATTGGTTTTGATACGGAGTGCATCGTGCCTGCTCTTCCAATTGGTAACACTCCATTGACCTTATGTGTGGAGTGTGGCACAATGCAAGAACAAATATTGTATGAAGGTTCCTTTTTAACTGTACCAGAGCCATCTATTGTGAGCTTTTGGCCAAGACATGGAACTAAGGAGGGAAATTGGCTTGTATTTATTAAGGGTGCAAATTTTGTTTCGTCGCCTAATATTTCCTGCAAAATTGGCGATCATATATCTCGTGCAACAATGATACATTCCACTGTAGTAACATGTAGAACTCCACCGGCTCAACATGTTGGGGAGGTTGCAATAACAATTTCGCTGAATGGTTTCGACTTCTCAAAACCTGCGTTCGAAAAGTTAAAATATCTATCAACTAGTTCACTATTTGGATCTATTGGTGCGGAGATTAGTTTCCATGTTCCAAACGGCACATACTTTTCTTCAAGTTTTGCAATTAATAATTTTACTGCCTGTGAACCTGGTACATTTCAGCCTTCAATGGGAAAGAAGAGTTGTCTTTTGTGTCCGGTTGGTCATTCCTGTCCCGATTTAGGAATGTCAAAACCCATTGCATGCGAGTCTGGCTGGGTTTGTGATGATGTTGGATTGATTTGGCCGCTAATCAAATGCCCGCGTGGATATTACTGTGAAAAGGGCACCAAATCAAGTAAAAATCCAGAATTATCAAAACCAAACTTTAATATGGTTACCAATGGAAGCCATGGGACCATAATTAGCTCAAATCTTGTGGGAATTCCGGTGTCATGTCCGATAGGCTATTATTGTCTTGAGGGAGTGGGAACTTCAATATCAATTACAGAAAATATATTTACTCCCCAGATCTGTTTTGATGGATTTATCTGTCCAAATGGATCATTTAGCCCTGAAGGGGCTGGACCTTGTCAAACAGGTTATTTTTGTCCTTCAACTGCTTTGGCTGTTCCTTGTCCTATTGGTAATTTTTGTCCATCGGTTGGTAATACTAAGGCATTGCCATGTCATCCTGGTTCATTTCAAAATTCAACAGGCCGAGGCTCCTGCAATCTGTGCGAATTTGGACATTTTTGTCCGAGTTGGGGTATGACAGTTGCACTACCCTGTCCTGCAGGGTATGTTTGTGATTCATTAGGGCTATCTAATCCTTCTAAGCCATGCCCTGCTGGTTTGGTATGTAACAGAGGAACATCGACTATCAACCCAGATTCTGGAGATGGAATTCTCCCGTCTATTTGTCCAGAGGGAAAATTTTGTCTACAGGGTGTTGCACTGAATCATCCACCTTTTATGACTAATTTCGAGTTAGAGATAATCTCTGCTCGTGAATGCATGGAAGGATATTATTGCAGCAGGCAATCTGGAACCCCCAGTGGTAATGGACCATGTTGGACTGGTCATTATTGCCCTCCGGGTACGGCCATACCTATTAAAGTTCCGGCAGGAACGTTTTCAAGCTCTCCGGGTGCAATTGTTCCATCTTTGTGCCTTCCAGGCCACTATTCCCCTGCAGAGGGCTCTATAGAATGCCGGATTTGTCCAATTGGTTTCTCGTGTGGAAGTTACGGAGTCAGTGTCCCTCGCAAATGTGGCATGGGATCATATAGGTCACACAGCACTGACACTGCTTGCATTTCATGTCCACCTGGCACCTATGCATCATATACGGCATCCAGTGACATGACCCTGTGCCTTCCATGTCCACCAGGAGTTGTCTGCGGCTTAACTAGAACATCAGATATTAGCACTGGAAATTTCTGCACAAGCGGTTATGTCTGTGGCGCTTCTACAAATATAAGAACACAGTATAATCATGAATCTTCTGGTGGGTATTTCTCAGCAGCTGGTGCGTCTCCAAAATCATTATTTCAGTACCCATGTGATTCTGGATATGTTTGTGAGCGCGGTACACCAAAAGAAGGTAATAGTGAAATAAGATGTTCTACGAACTACTTTTGTCCAAAAGCGGCTTCGATGGGCTCCGAGGAACATCACAGATGTCCGCGACAAACACTGTCACAGATTGGCTCTGTTGGTCTAGAAAACTGCAACATCGAAATGGTTGATATCTGTGACAAGCTAGCCGCGGATGGAAATGACCCTTCCCAGAACACAGCTTTTTACACAAAAGAAAGCTCTGGCAAACAGAATCTATGGGCATTCGCGGCGCAAAGTATCAAAAACCAAGTTAAAAAGGATACCAGACACTCAGAGCTTTCGGCATCAGTGATCATAGATCCTATCAAAACTTTGAATGAAGATATTAACCTTTGGATAAATGAGACTGTAGAGGTATTTAGAAGTTGCCCAAGCTATGGCAGACTAGATGACATCGAAAAGATTACTATTTTTGGGAGAAATTTTCGAAATACAACACAGCTCGCATGTCGTTTTTCATTTTTAAAATTGTCTACCGTCGGCGACTCTTTAATCCGATCAGCAACTTACATAAGTGCAACGCGTGTTGAATGTCCAATCGATCTAATCATGGAAGATATGTCTGCACTTCTGAATAAAACAGAATTAAGTGCGTCTGGACCTTTGTGTCAGAAAAATGATCGCGATGAAACTTTTTTATTTCATCCTTGTCTCGCATCAAATAGAATTCAGTTTGGCTGTGTGGAAGCCTCAGACGGTAGTAATGAAACCTTCCGACCAACGAAAGCATTCTTTGTTCCTTGCTCTGAAGATGACAATCACCAACATAAATGTCACAATATCCCTCTTCATGGTATGCATATAAATCCATGTTTGACAAAAAATATCCGCATAGAAATAAGCAACAATGGAAAATTATTCTCTGGGCAAACAATTGTTATACCAAAATCTCAGATAGTTGGTGAATATGTAGCTCAAGATTATGATGATTTCTCGATTGATGGGACCTATGCTGTATTTTCTCACTTGAAAAACCCAGACTTTAGTTCTAAAAGTCAAGTTGGCTTCATGGATCAATCTGCTTGCAAACGCATGAGTTATTACGAAGAGGGTCCATGGTCGCGTGATGCTACATGGATAAGCCTTTCGTTTTTGCAACAGGCACAACTTCGTTTAGATTGGCGCCACATTCCGGATTACCTTGAATACAACAAGCACTACAAGCTAGCAATCTATGTCCGACCATCCCGTTGTGGGAATGCAGGTTGTGACACCAAAGGGTTGCCTAATTACAGATTGGATGAAATTCCTTGCTCAAAGCCAATGGTTTTGCCCACTTGGTTTGAAGATTCAAGAATCAAGAAACAAGGATTACTTAACGTCACAATTCAGGCTCTAGACGATTTGATTTTCAAAGTTCAGGTGCACATGCTTCATAATATTGCGGTTGCAACATCTGAACATTTCAAAGAAACAGTTATTGTGACAATAACATCTCCGCAACGAGCGAAAGAAAAAAGTGATGTTGAACTTCTTGATCACAGGGGAACAACTGATGTTAGAAGTCTTTCTCCTTATGTCAGTCTTGAACAACGCTTAGTTGACAAAGAGTATTTTTTTGCAACACTTTACACATCAGTTAATTCTGAAAATATAGGTCTCCCTCTTAATCTTCCTCCAAGATGGGGTGATTTTGAAAAGGGTCGAGCGCTTTTGGCTATGAATGCTAGCAAGGAAAGCAATCTTTTGACAATTGTTGACGATTCAACTTCTAGCATTGGTCCTAACTTGTTCTGGAACAATCCGTTTGTAAACCCTGTTGAGGCTAAGTTGAAGACAGACTTGTACTTTGAAACATTCCATGGTGTGAGACTTTCAAAGGATAACAATTACTCCTATTCATTAAATGGTATCATTTTGCCATACATCCCTTTCCTGTCGAATTGTAATGAATTTGATTCTTACATCACATTCTGGGCGCTGGTTGAGGCTCCACAGTGTCAGCTGCCACCAATATCTTCCGGTCAAGATGCGACATGGTGGCGTCGTCAGTTCCCTGCTCTTCCGCATAGAGACGATTTACGAGTGGTAGGTCCACTGGATTTTCGAAAATTCTACCCAATTGCAGATTGGTGTCATCGCAAACTTCACTGCTCTTATGAAGAAACCCTTGGAAAGCTTGATTCAACACCCCGATGGTTTGAGGCTTCAACAGGAACCTCTCTGTTTTCTTTCGTTAGAGATCCTGTAGATTTTGGAAAATTTACAGGTCGTAACAGAACCCAGATTGGGAAGGATGATGGTGGCGGAGCAAAGTGGTTGTCTACAGTGAACACGCCAGATGTATTCATTCCTGTCAAGGTTGACAGGGAGGCTGCCCTCCAAGTTGCAGATGGTTGTGAAAAACGTTGTTTTCCGCGGCGTATCAGATTTGAAGTGGGTTATTACCAAGTTTCAAACAATATGAAGAGCATTATTGATGCTAAGATGGTTTTATTAGATTTCGATAAAGATTCAGAAAGAAAAGATTACTCAGTCGATATGTCTTTCCGCCCATTAGACTATCAAGAGCTCATAATAAAGTTTGCATTTGGCAAAGAAATTTTCATTATAATCTTCATCGTGATGGGGCTTTTCATGGTTGTTGTTGTCGCAATCTTCTGGAGCAGTGTTCGTTTAACTACACAGATTGAAGTGCCCCCTGGTATTCGCTTCTTTGGTATGGCTCGTTTGATAGTTCCAGATGCAATAGCTGGATTTTTGCTTGGAAGTTTTCCAATTTTATTAATTTCTCTTTTGATTGGGCTTTTTTTCAGAGGAGAAAGTTTTTTGGACTTCACAGCTGTCTTGAAGGACTACCAGTCAGATTCCAAGACCAAATTTTTGCAGGACGTTTATGATTTGTCTAAGGTTCAATTGTTTGCATCAAATCAAAAAGGAAGGTCTGGGCTAGCTTTTGTTGTGATGGCACTCTTAGCAATTCATGAAGGGTCCCATTCGTTTGTTCCTTCCAGACTCTCAAGATTAGAGGAAGAGGCGCAACAGCGTGAAGGAAGGATTAGCTATGACAAGGGCTGGACACCGATAACCTGGAAGCGTTCAAACTTTAAGCTATCTTGCTGCATCGCTGCTCTCGTTCTCGTCGTTATAATTGAATGGTCGTTTTGGGAAAATTATGGTCGTTACATTTGGGAGGCAATACTGTTACTAAAAGTTTTTAGCATCTCAATGGGGTTTTTAGTGGATAATCAAGTTCACGAAATGTTGCTTGGCGCCCCAATAGGAGCAGCTTTGGGAGTTGTTCAAATAATTGTGACCTTGTCGGCAGAGGACTTTCTTGATTTTTTGCTTTCCCGTATCATTTATCTTGGATTTACTATCTTCGATAGGATGTTTCTAAGTCCATACCAACCAGTTATTTTCGCGTGGATCAAGTTAAAGTTTTCCCTTTTTGTACAAGTACTGCTAGATTTTCTAGATATTCTTAGTCCAAAGATGTTTCGAAAAATGGCAAGCACGTATCGGACTAAGACGGTGGCCGAGAACGCAAAAGAAAAGGATGCTTTGACTGTCGAACCGATCATTTCATCATTATCGAGCTATTTCTGTGAGCAAATATGCCTTTTCTGTGCACCATTCGTGATTTGTTTCGTGATGTTGTTTTGGGATGAGACAGAGATACCTGCTTTATACCATATCAAAGAGCATGACATGGAGCAATATCTCATCTTCAGTTTTATAATTGTACCGTTCCAGCTTATTTGTGACATTTTTTTACACAACGCATTAGAGTTATTTTATGGTTGGAAAATTCATGATTATCTCGGATTTATCAAGTTGAAATTTCAGGAGAGAGAGCTGCGATGGAGAGGTATGGAAGTTGATTCCTTAGACGAGTCCATCGATGAAACAGTGCGAAGTATCGAACAGATGTGCTTTTCAAGCCAATATTTCATGATACTTAGTGTCCAAGCTTGTGGGATTGTTTATCTTGCGATGGGAATTGAGATAATGTTACGAGCTGAGTATAATTTTTTCAAAGATCCTTTGATGCCTGGTGTCATTCTCTTCGTTGCATTTATATGCAAATTGTTGAGGGAAATATTCTATCGACTTGGACTGCTCTTTAAGGTTTGGAAGCCCAAGGCGGCTTATGTCATTTGGAATGTCAGCACAAGAGAGAATGACCAACCACCTGATTACTCGGACATTGAGGGGGTAGATTTTCAGGAGCAAATTATGAATGAACGCATGATGGCTGAATCATTCCGGCACAAATTCTTAATCCATAATCGCAACTGGCTTATAGAAAATCTTCCTACATTATTAACACCAAGGACCATAAAGAGAGCTCGACCTTTTTTAACAAATCAGTTTTCTAGGATACTTTCAGCTGCCAATCCGAACATAAGCGACGAAAGTGACGATGATGATAGCATCCAATTCAGAATGTCTCAGCTAAGCAAAACTTCTGCGCTAATCTTAAAGGATTGGCGTAAGAATGCTCAACGAAGAATTCGGATGGAAGAATCAGTTATAGCGCAGACACTTCGTGCCAGAAAAGATTACTGCGAGAAATGTTTAAGTCGAGGCCAACTAAAAGCTGAACCGTTGATCGCTATTGAAGAGCTGTAAGTGCAATATTCAACCCTTGTTTTTAAATCGGAATGCCACTCACACTATATTTCTAATACAGTGAAGACTCCTTTATATCAGATCATGGAGGGCAAGAGTTTAATAAGGCAGCGTGGAAGAGACACTGGGAACTCCATCAAAGATATCAAACTTTATGCTCGGTTTGCAGAACAAAGTTAGTTGCAGAAGAAAAAGTAAAATTGGCGCTGAAAATAGACAGCTCGCCGTCTGCTGCAAGAGTGCGACAAGATGTACACTCAAAGGCTGTTCCAGGTATGAATCCTGTGAGGCTGGATAACGTATCTGAAGGCATACTCAAGCGATGGCGAGATATAGCCCAACGTCGATTAATCAAGTGTCATGAAAAACAAATCCATCCAAATCATACAAAAACAAACTGTTCCGCAGATGAACCTAAACCGGTCATTGAAAATCTTGAACTTGATGTCTCGTCGAAGACGATTGCCATAATGTGGCTTCGAACTGCACGGATATCGATTCACGTCTGATAATCAAGCAACGCAACCTAATATTTATTTTGATAGGAGCGCAGTATGCATATGTATCGAAGGCAACAATGCGAAGAAGTCTTGATAGACCGATGAGAACGTTATAAACCTAGCTAACTGACGAGTACAAATCCATTAATTTCAGCGACTCTATAATAAAACTTTGGCTCTGCGGGTTAATGGAGATTCCACCAAATTGCACAGAGCTTATCGATGAACCGAATGAAAAGACTGTTTGGACCTTTAGTTTGTAAATGAAGGATAGCATTAAAGAGCGCAATAGTCCCGCTGCTTCTTTGCTCTCTTATTTATCTTGTTTAGCACCCTGTTTCATACTCGTCCTATCGATAGCACATATTTTCAAATGCTGTTCTTAATTGAGGTGCCGACTTGGATTCGGGGTGTGGTTGTGCACATGATAACCAAGTGACGATCCATGGTTTCTTTCGCCTATTTCCGGACGGCGCATGCTTTGTACGTACTATTTCCTGAGTCTCTGTTTTCTTGTATGTTTCCGACAACTATGCCGTGCTCATCAATATGTTGCTCTTGTGTGTCTGAGGCGGAGGCGGTGAGGTTAATATTACTGTTATAAACCTTGTTCGAGTATAAACCATCACCATTTGGCGGCCCACCATCAACTGCAGGATCAAAATGACTTAGTGGAATGAGGGAAGATCGCAGCATGATCATAATCATTCCACAAGTTGCAATTCCACACAGAGAAGCCAGAATCCATACCTCAGCATTAACAGATTGGATACAAGTAGCCTGGTGAAAGGTTTGAACATAGATTTTGTTTAAACTTTCACAAGACAGGCGACCTAGTACATCGTGCGCATCGTCCAGAATTTTATTTATACTGATGTAAAAATTTTGAATCGCCAATACTGTGTCAAAAATGTCTGTCCCGCACAAATCAGACAATCCGGCAGGACCAAAGGTCTGAATCGCTATCATTAAGTCATTCGACATGGTGAAAGCGCTTTCAACGCTATCGATGAAGCCGGTCAGAAACTCTAGTGGGTTTTGTTCACGACAACCCTTTGGCGTGACACGATCATGAAGAATGATGCGTAAGAATGAGATAGTTGACAACACAAATGCGCATTTTAACTTAGTTAGTCAGAACTTACCCCTCCGAAGTATTGTAAAGCTAAGACTGCTATTTTTTCGCCAGATGCATCTTCGACCTGAAGTCTCTCCAAAGCTGATAATAGGGTACCTGTAGGGCTACCTGGAAGATCTCCTCCAGCACAAAAGTCTGCATTCACAACAGCGCCATAAGCTACACAAGCTGTGAAAATGATCGTAGAAAAGATCCAAACCGCAAAACACGGCATGAAAACATAGAACATTGCACAGCGAACTTGAATACTTGTCTTTTCATTCCAGGAAATGATTGTACCAAATATTAAAGTCAAAACAAAAAAAAACAGTGGAGCCCAATAAACCGGAAAGTATTTGAAGTTTTGGTACTGCTCAACTTTGCTAGATACCATTGCAGTAGCTCTTTGAGCTTGTACCAGAGTGATATTGAGAGTTTCTAACTCGTTTGAAGCAAAATTTTCAATTTGATCTAATGCATCCGTTAAAGTAGCCAGATCCAAGCCTTGCAACAGAGCGCTGAAGTCGCCATTAGGGCAGATGGTTTTCAAATCAAGGAGGAGTGAATCTCTTAATGGTTGTGTACTGGCTGCAATATCGGAAAAACTTTGAGTAAGAGCCAACCCACTGACTATAAGTGAATTGGCTTCCTGCGAATTTATCTGAATTGTAAGAGCTGATCTATCAAGTTTAGGAAGTCCGACGAGAATGAAAACGAAGACAAATCCAATCATAATACATCCAGAGACTATGTAAACTAGCCTCACGCGTGTAGGACGAGAGTAAGCCGCATGCTTGTCGCTTGTTATTGGTTTTCTCATAGCTTCTCCTGACATAAAACCTACTTTGGTTGGTCCTAGATAGTGGAGAATAAGCATAATAGTTCCCCAAGCAGCAAAAATAGCAATGAATAACATTATACTGCATGCAGCACCAATGGCATATTCAGTTGCGTCTGCTTGTTGTTCAGTTATGAGCATAGTCACATCATTTGATCTTCCAAAACGAGGCGCTGAGTGAAGTGCTGATATCAGGCCACTCTACAGCGCGCAGATTTGAAAGAAGTTGTTGAATATAACTTTCTTAGATGCTGAACAAAATCGATCGACATTCTCTTACCTGCTCATATAGGGGGCCTATATATATTGATTCATTTGATGCATTGCTCCCACTCATACATGCAAAAGTGACTTGGATAAACAGAAGATTCAATATTCCTTGTGTCGAGAATAATTTCAAAATTTGCTCCGTTTGTGTCGAGATTTACGTCTCGGATACAAGTTCAATTATAGCGACGTGTTGAGGATTAGCTCCTTGACTAATTTTCTTGAACTATTGTGGACTCGCCTTTTCTGGCTGCTCTCAAGACTACTTACACTATCTTTTTAATGACAAAAGTTGCAGATCAAGTAAAATAGAGTCATGTTTTGAATGAAGTTCATCGCAAGCATGCCAGGGTCGAAGCAAACTTCTCGCGCAACGCGAATTTAGAAAACTTCACACATGTATTTTATGTGATAAGATTAGTCTTGATTTTTGCGAGCACACAGCGGCACAAAATTGCCTCTTGGAGAATTACAGTTGGCATCACCTCGTATCAAACTTAAGAATAAATTCGCATCTGTTATGGATTGTGCAAGTGCTTTTCGAAACAACTCCCATGAGATGCTGCTACCGTTATTTGACCACATCTACGAAACAATCTACGAATAGGATGATCTGGTGTCGGACTCTTGAATTGATGTATCAAGGACATATGCGAAAATCTTCCGACTTAGATCGCTTTGTTTTTGTTATGAACCTCTTGACCTCGAGAGAAGGCCAAGAATGCAAAAACATATGGTCAAGGCTGAACACTTAAATCATCTACATCACTTTGGTTTAATGAGCTCAACTATGTGAGCGACCATCAACTTGGATTGAATTAGTTGTACAAAGAAGACAATATACTTTTATAATACCAGCAGGGTTCTACAAACAAATCGAACAATGACTTGTCACAAATCAACGATTTTAAATATCAAAGATTTATAGATTCATAAAATGGCAACCAATAAAAAAATTGAAACATCTAAAATACAAAAGATTTTAAAATACATAGGCGTCCTCATGTTTTTAATCACCTCCCAAGAAAGTCATGAGTGTTTTAGTTTTAGAAACAGCCAATACCAGTTTAAAAGCTCCAGAAATTCAGCTCTGTTTATTGACGACCTGAAAGCGATCTGATTCCAAGTGCTGGCAGCGATGTAGCTACTATAATTATAGCGCTTGAAAGAACTCGCGAACTTAATGGTCTGGATTCAGTCACACATTTTGGGTTTTCTCCAAAGGCATATAGTCAGATCATATTTTCAGACTCATACGACAAGATTGGACCTGTTTCTCAAAGGAAAAACTATCAAAATACAGTCCACTTTGTATTCGTCCACCCTGTTGGAGGAACGTAAAAGTGATGAAGAGAAGTTAATAGATGGTAAGAATAAGAAAAAACCTGAAAGTTCTTGAGACTCCGATATACACACTGAAATTGCTTGTTAAAAGAGTGGAACAAGTCTAACTAAAAAATGACAAAAAGGAAGAAAAATGAAAAAATGTGAAAACTAAGTTTGCCAAGATTGAATGAGTCCTGAAAAGCAACCTGTGCAGCCTCTTTAAAGTATTTATATACAGATGTTAAGAGCAAAGTAAAATCCACAAATGAGAACAATAAAACGTTCAAAAATCTGAATTCTATGACACTATTGAAGGCTATCAAGAAAATTATGTACAAAAGGAGCAATAATAATTTGCACATTAAACATAAAATGGCAATGACACGCATGAGCTTTATGAGCCTCTATCAAGAACGCTTCCAAGAAATACAAGAGTTTTGAGGCCAGTATGGCGCTATGCATGGTATATGAGAAAATAGTAGTTTGGCAGATACAAGTATGTGACCTGCTACAAGTGCAACAAGGTAAGACATTACTCCAACGAGTGCGATGAGGTTGAGATAGTCAAGGTAAGCAACAATAATAGTTCTATCTTCCTTTCTGAACCAGAACAAGCTGGAAAGAGGCTGTGAAGATGAAGGAAAGGGCTTGCATAAGTGATGATGGTGTTGATGATGATGATGATGATGATGATGATGATGAT
>Ga0075154_10001946_pt1 | contig 13985 bp, 17 predicted proteins | sample JI71714BDNA_FD_70965 | JGI IMG/M metagenome (GOLD analysis project Ga0075154, IMG submission 70965) | Wastewater effluent complex algal communities from Wisconsin, to seasonally profile nutrient transformation and Carbon sequestration -... | ecosystem: Engineered > WWTP > Effluent > Algae... | reverse complement strand
GGGTGAAAAGGAGCAGTTTTTCTTTTAAAGTCATTCTAATAAAGGTTGTGTCGCCCCGGGGTTGGGCACATGAGGATTTGGTTCTTTTCAAAATAACAGGTGAAACGGCATTTGGTTTCCGGGGTTGCTGGTTTTTTGGCGCATACGGGCCGGTCAAAACTATTTTGCGGGCCGTTTTTGTAACTATCCAGCCGCTTTGCGCGGTGAAAACGTACGAAATTGGGGCTTTCCCGCTATCTATGACCTCGGCAGAGGTCAGTTGGCAGCGGCTGGATAGTTACGTTTTGGGGGCAACAACATTTTTTTGTAAAATTTTTTACCAAAAAAAAATCCAAAAAGAAATCCCACTCGTATGTATTGGAAAATATGCTTGCCATGAAAATTATACGCTATTCTTTTTTGATTTTGGCAGCCCTGTCCCTCGGCGGATGGTGGGCTACCCGCCGCCCGGCATCGCCCACCGATGATTTGCCGAAGGTATGGTACGCGGCATTTGAACTATCGGGCAATGCCGCTGAATGCGGTGAAGCCTTAAAAGCAGAAGTCCTCACCTGGGAGGGCATTACGGCCGCCAATTTTAACGCCCAATCCGCTTTATTGACGGTGAGTGCGGTGGCGACACTTTCCGAAAACACTTTATTGAACCGGCTTCGCGCATCGGCGGGGCCACAGGTACAAAGCAAAGTATTTTCAACCACCGGGCCACAATGCCCCGTACCGGCCAGCCTGATTGCCAATTTACCCGGCTATTTATTGGTAGCAGGGTTGTTTTTTGGGGGAATCAGCCTGCTTACATTGCTAAAAAAAAGGCAATTTGCCCTGACAAAGAAAAAAACTCATATCAACTTTAACATTTAAAATAACAAACACTATGAAAAATGTATTAAAAATGCTGGGTGCGATTGCCCTCGTGGCCGTTGTGGTTTTTACCGCCTGCAAAAAAGACGAAGAAGTTGTTCCCCCCACTTTATATGAGCGCTTAGGTGGTGTATCTGCCATTTCGGCCGTAGTGGATCAATTTATTGTCAATGTCGTGGGTGACCCGGTCATCAATGCGCAATTTGCGGCAACGGCGGCCGATCCTTACCGCGCCCAATTGCTGCGCAACAATTTGATTGACCAAATTTGCGCCGGTTCGGGTGGCCCTTGCCAATACAAAGGCAAAAACATGAAGGAAGCGCACAAAGGTATGGCCATCACCGACGAACAATTTAATGCTTTGGTAGGTGATTTGGTGGCTGCATTGGACAAGTTCAACGTACCACAACAAGAAAAAGATGATTTATTGGCTATTCTTGGCCCTATGAAATCTGATATCGTAGGCCAATAATCCGACCGGTAAAAATCTCTCCGCCGGGGTACGTTGATATTTAACCCGACAGAGAATAATTTTTAGGTAGGAACACTAATGTTGATTATTATACAGCATATTTTTAGGCTGGGAACATACCGTAAGGCGTGTTCCCTATTTTTTTTGTTTTCCCAATACGATCACGGCCATACTACGCAGGTCTTCTACCAATACCGTTTTAAATGGCTCCAATAATTCCAATTCGTGCCGTTGAAGTAATTGATCCAGGTGCGCACGGGTAATTAAAAAACGCTCGGTACCATCGGGCAGGAAAAAACGCCCTTGTCCCAGTGCCTGGGGTGCAACGGGCAACCCGGCATCGGTGGTGGCGCGGATAAACAACGACCCGCCGGGGCGCAACACCCGCACTAATTCGGCGAACATTTTTTCAAAATGATCAGTATTTTCGGCAAAATGCAACACCGCCGAACAAATAACGTGGTCGAAAAACGCATCCGGGAAAGGGAGTTGCTCTACCGGTGCCAGGCTAATATGCGCCGATGGCAAGCCGGGATAGTTGTCGCGCAGGGCCTCCAGGGCTTCGGGGGCACGGTCGGTGGCGTACACGGTACACCCTTCGCGCATGAACCAATGCAGGTTGCGCCCACCGCCCGCACCCGCGTCGAGGATGGTATCGGTGGCGGCATAACGCCCTTTCATGATTTGATCGAGCAGGTAAATATCGGTGTGGCCAAGGAGTTGGGTAATATCGTGCATCGGTGAATTAATTGGATCAAAAGACTTGGTTTTAAGATATCTGAGCCGCGCATTACACAAAGACCTTTGAATGTGCAAGCCCTGTTGAGATATGGGCGCAACTTGGCTCGTACTTCTACAGGGGCAAATGTAGCAATTGTTCCTTTTTATTTGCTTTTTGTCTGAATCGGGATTCAGACAAAAAAAACATGCAGCCGCCCGGTAAAGGTGCGGCTGCATGAAACATTCATTGGGTACTTTGGGATCTATATTAGTACAGTAAATATCCAACGGTACCCTGCACCCACGTATTTTTATAACGCGGTGTGGTGGCAGCACCATTGCTGTTGTTCGTTTGGAAATCCCAGCCGAAGCGGGCACTTAATACAATGTGTTTAATGGTGGCGTCGATACCACCGGCGATGCACAGTATATTTTTGCGGATATCGTCGTTTTTGAACACTTGTTCTTGCGATACCGTGGCCGAACCCGATTCAAATACATCTTTCTGACGCATTAAATAGGAGAACTGCGGTCCTACCAAAATACTGATATAACGCACTGGTTTAATGGCCAAAAACAAAGGCACATCAATAAAATTGGAGGTGCGGGTGAGGGAATAAGGGCTGCCCAAAAGCGCACCCCGGCCTTCAAAACCTTTTTGAGAAAACATAAACTCCGGTTGCACCCCGATGTGGCGGGCAATGGGAATGGACAAAAATCCACCGGCGGCAAACCCTAATTTGGGATCGGCGAAAAAATCCTGGCCCCGTTCGTCGTATACATTAGAGTAGTTGGCGCCTACTTTCAGGCCCAGCCCGAATTTATTATCTTGTGCGTTGATGGTTGTTGCGGCGCAGAACAAAACCAATACTATAAAGCGTATCTTATTCATTTTTAGTTGATTCAAACGTGAAACTTTTTAATGCCACAAAGGTACGGGCCGGGTTACCAAACGGTTTTGCACAATTGCCTTAATAAGTTACAGGATTCACAGTTTGGCGTTTTTTGGGCAAAAAAGCCCGTTTTTAGGCATTATTTGAATAAAAAACACCAATAGCACCGCATCCGTGAATAATGTAATTTTTAAAAATAATTGTGTAATTTATCCGGCTAGAACTCCCCTTGCCTTTGCAGTAGAAATTATTTCAAATATAGTTAAAACAATAAAAAATGAATTCTAGTAAAGTAGTATTAAGCATATTGATCAGCGCCGCCGTAGGTGCTACATTGGGTCTTTTATTTGCGCCCGAAAAAGGAAGCACCACCCGTCGGCAGATTCGCCAAAAAGGAGATGACTACGCCAATGGCATGGGCGACAAGTTCAACGAACTGATTGACAGCATCACCGAAAAATTTGAGCACCTGAAAGAAGAAGCCAAACAAGAAGCGACCCAACAATACGCTAAGGCTAAATCAATATTGGCCACCGACAACACGGCTGCCAAAAAAGTATTGTAAGGCACAACAACGAGCGGGTATGATTCACATTTCGCACATTCGGCAGGCGCTTTTAATGTTCCTGATTGCGGTCTTGTTTGGGCTAATATTTTGGAATTTAAAATTATTCGCCCCGGCTTTTTTAGCGGCTTATACGTTGTACATTTTGTTGCGCAAACCCTGCGATTACCTGACGCATACCCGGAATTGGCCCCAAAAATTATCGGTGGGTATCATGATGTTGGTCTCTTTTTTGATTATTTTAGCGCCCATGTACGGATTTATCCGCGTTTTGAGCGTAAAAATCAAAGATGGTTTTCAAAACAAAGAGGCCATCATCATTCCCCTGGAAATTACCCTTTTGAAGTTTGAAAAATACACCAACCTCGAATTGCGCACGCCGGAGCGGGTCCAAGTACTGTCGGAATGGGGTGTACAGCAGGCCAGTCAAGTCGTTAATGCGACTTTATTGATTTTTGTGATGCTGCTCATTACGTACTGTATATTGTGGTTTATGCTCTCGGCGAGCGCAGCGATGGAGCGGCTCCTATTTGGTTGGCTGCCGTTCCAACCCGCCCATACGACGGAACTGCGCAAAGAACTCGACAACCTGGTACTGGCCAACGCCGTTGGTATTCCGTTGATGGGTACAGTGCAGGGTATTGTGGGCGTAATTGGGTATGCCATAGTTGGCGTAGAAGACCTTTGGTTTTGGTTTTTTATGACGTTTGTGGCCGGGATGATTCCTTTTTTGGGTGTTTCGCTGGCAGTTATTCCGTTAACCATGGTTTTGGTGTCGAAAGGATTAATCCGCGAAGCCTCGTTTGTACTGATCTACGGCTTTATTGTCGTTGGTTCGGTAGATAACCTGGCCCGGATGTGGCTCATGAATAAAATGGGCCATACCCATCCGCTGATCACTTTATTTGGGGTTATTATCGGGTTGCAATTGTTGGGGTTTATCGGGTTTATTTTTGGCCCGATTATTATTTCCATGTTTTTGCTTTTAGTAAAAATGTACGCCAAAGACTTTAAAAAACCAACTGACCCCTTGTCAAATTAACTTGTAAAAAGTATTATACTTATGGAGTCTCCCATTCATCCAATCGAATCATTGATGGACGAACTTGAAACATACGGCAAAACCACCATCGAACTTAACAAATTAAAGGCAATGGCAGCGGGCAGTGTACTGCTGGCTTTGCTGGTAAAACGAATCAGCGTCGTGGCTTTGTTGTTGTTGTTTTTTTTGTTTTTAAACATCGGATTGGCCCTTTTTTGGGGTCAATGGCTCAACAGCATGTCTTACGGCTTTTTTATGGTGGCCGCCATTTACCTCGTTTTGGGCGTAACCTTCCATTTTTTCTTGCACGGATGGATTCAAAAGCCAATTACCGATTACCTTTTTTCGTTATCTAAACAATAATATCGCGGCTCTTTTGCCGCGCTACTTCCAGTTAACCAAATTACCGATTACTTTTTTTATCGAAACAATAACCAGTTTTATGCAACCACCCAGTTCTGACGTTGATTTCGCAGCGGCCATTTTACGGCTGCAAGCGGAACAAATTGAACAAAAAAAGCGCGTGAAGGAACAATTTCACCACATAATTGACGACCTCAGCCCCCTTCACCTGCTTAAAAACACGTTAGTATCCGTTACCGAAAACAATCATATCCTGCACGCGGCGGTGGGCCTTGGCACCGGCTTTATTTCGCGACGATTATTCAACAGCATTGAAAACAAATCTATCCAAAAACTGCTCGGAGCCGCTCTGTTATTTGGGGTTACCACCTGGCTGACTAAACACCCGTCCATTTTCGTAACCTTGGAAAAGGGGGTATCCGGCTTGTTTGATTCATTTCGCGAAAAACCAGAATGACAACACTCACCAAAACCAATGTGTGAATTATACAACAATTCACCGCAATTATGTAACAATTTCCCTTAATACTACCCGTATCTTTGTACCAATACCAACACAACAAAACAAACATCAAATCAACATGAACAAAGCACTTTACACCGTCGCCATCATTTTGGTTATCCTTTGGGCAATTGGTTTTTTTGCCTATAACGCCGGCGCTTTTATCCACTTGTTATTGGTGGTTGCCGTGATTTCCGTTCTGATGAAAGTTATCCAAACCGGCGCCGACGCGGTCTGACCCACTCCCCTGTACCAACTTATTACACCACTGCCTCCCGACAGTTTTCGGGAACACAATCAAGACACTATGAAAAAGTCCATATTCACCTTTGCTATCATTGCCGTTGCCCTCACGACCACCCTTTTAGTGGGTTGTGATTCGGCCGCTCAAAAATCGGACAAAGCCGACACCAAACTCCAGGACGCTACCCAGAGCATGAACGAGGCCCAAAAGGCCGCCGACGAAGCCGCCGCTAAGGCCACTTACGCCGAAGCCTGGAAAACGTACAAACTGGAGTCGGAAACCAAAATTAACGACAACGATATTTCCATCGCCGCTCTGAAAGCCTCCATTAAAAAAGCCGGTAAAAAAGCCGACGCCGCCCAAGCCAAAATGGTGGACGAACTGGAGGAAAAAAATGCCAAACTCAAAGCGCGCCTGAACGAATACAACGCCGGCCAAACCGAATGGGAATCGTTTAAACGCGAATTCAGCCACGACATGGACGGCATTGGTCAATCTTTAAAAGATTTGACCGTTAACAACAAAAAGTAGGCAAGTAGCATCATACCGTTCCTCTTAAAACCAATGAAAACTTTTAAGCAGCGAATGATTGTCCATTCCCCAAAGCAAAACCAACGCACCCACTATTTTCACGTCAATCAACAAACAACACCATGAGCAAAGATAAAGGTACTAAAAACACTAAAAAAGCCCCGGCCGACCGGTCGAATGGCAAAGACAAACGCGTTTCGGATTATAAGTCCGAGGGTAAAAGTAAAGACCCAACCTTAAGCGCGTTTATCCCAAAAACGGAACCGCGAACGCCGGATTCCAAAAAAGATAAATGATTATACCCCACAAACACGGTATTATTCTTGAACAAACGGACTTGAGTTTTGAAGTCCGTGGCACCTTGAACCCGGCCGTTATCCAACACGGCAACAGTATCCATCTTTTTTACCGGGCAGTTAGCCACGATAATTATTCTACCATCGGGTATTGTAACCTCATTAACCCGCTGCGCGTTGACTCCCGACTTGAAATTCCGCTGCTGTTTCCGCAACACGAATACGAATCGCACGGCGTAGAAGACCCGCGCATTGTGTACATCGACGACCAATTTTACCTCACTTACACCGCATATAATGGCGTAAATGCTATGGGAGCACTCGCTACATCCACCGACCTCTCCCGGTTTGAAAAACACGGCATTATTGTTCCGCAAGTAACGTACGACGAATTTAAACACTTGGCTGGTTGCCGGGGCGACCTGAACGAAAAATACGCCCGCTACAACGATAAAAGCAATTTAATGACTCGCCCCGACAAATCTGTTTTGGTGTGGGACAAAAACCTGCTCTTTTTCCCCCGGCGCATCAACGGAAAATTGTATTTTTTGCACCGGATTAAACCCGACATTCAAATTGCATCGGTGGAAAACCTGAGCGAACTGAACAAAGACTTTTGGGATAATTATTTATTGCAACTGACCGACAACATTGTACTTAGCCCCGTCCACAAACACGAGGTGAGTTATATCGGTGGCGGTTGCCCACCCATCGAAACCCCACAGGGCTGGCTGCTCATTTACCACGGCGTATTCGACACCACCAAAGGTTACGTGTACACCGCCTGCGCGGCTTTATTGGATCTGGAGAATCCGGGTAAAGAAATTGCCCGCCTTCCCTACCCGCTTTTTAAACCCGCTCAGGATTGGGAATTAAAAGGGGAAGTCAACAACGTGTGCTTTCCAACGGGTACGGCCCTGATAGACGATACCTTATTTATTTATTACGGCGCGGCTGATTCCCGCATCGCTTGTGCCTCTGTGCAGTTATCTGAACTTATCAACGAACTCTTGCTCCATAAAAAATAGTATGAACCAGGCATCCACCTTCAACCCGACGCAAGAAGAGCGACACTCTTCGTTCCAACGATTTATTGCCCAACGGCAAAAAGCGCCCACCACCGACGCACCCGTTACTTTACCGGGTATTTTGTTCATTACCTCGTATCCGCCCCGCGAATGTGGCATCGCTACCTACTCGCAGGACTTGATGAAGGCCATGACCAATAAGTTCAAAGACTCGTTTTCTATGATGGTGTGCGCGTTGGAATCGGGTAACCACGTCCACGATTACCCCGAGGAGGTGAAATACACCCTCGATACCGGTAACCCTGACCAATACCTCGAACTGGCGCGCAGCATTAACGCCAACAAAAGTATTCAGTCCGTTGTGCTACAACACGAATTTGGTTTTTTCCAACAAGCCGGCACCAACGTATTGCTGCAATTTTTGTGCACCCTTTCCAAACCCACCATACTGGTATTTCACACGGTATTGCCCAACCCCAACGGCGACTTAAAATGGGAAGTACAACGCATTGTGGCCGCCTGCGATTCCATTATTGTGATGACCCAAAATGCGGCGCAAATTCTGGTGGAAGACTACCAGGTTGCCCCCCATAAAATTGAAGTGATTGCCCACGGCACCCACCTTGTACCGCATTTGAACAAAGGTATTTTGAAGGAAAAATACGGTTTATCGGGCAAAAAAGTACTGGCCACCTTTGGCCTTCTTGGCTCAGGTAAAGCCATTGAAACCACTTTAAATGCCTTGCCGGCCGTAATTGCCGAGCACCCCGACACCATTTTTCTCCTCATTGGAAAAACCCACCCGGGCGTGGTAAAAGCCGAAGGCGAAACCTACCGCACCATGTTGGAAGAAAAAGTGATGGCACTACAACTCCAACACCACGTGCGGTTCATTAACCGGTACCTGCCCCTCGCCGATTTGCTGGAATACCTGCAACTCACCGATATTTACCTGTTTACGTCCAAAGACCCCAATCAGGCCGTCAGCGGAACGTTTTCGTACGCGTTGAGTTGCGGTTGCCCCATTATTTCTACGCCCATTCCGCACGCCAAAGAAGTGCTGAACCCGAACAACGGCATTATCATTGAGTTTCAGAGTTCGACGCAACTGGCCGCCGCCGTTAACCGGCTAATGAGCGACGACCACCTGCGCAACGCCTTCATTAGCAATACCTTACAACAAATTTTACCAACCGCCTGGGAAAACTCGGCGATTGCCCACGCCAAACTACTGCAAAAAGTAGGTGGCCAGGTTCCGCCCGTTACCAAACCCGCCGTGCCGCCCCACCGGTTTACCACCGAAGCGCCCACGCGCCACATATCCCTGCAATACCGAAGGCCGGAAATCAACCTCGAACACGTCAAAAAAATGACCACCGAATTCGGGATGTTGCAATTTTCGATCATCAACCAACCCGATATGAACTCCGGGTACACGTTGGACGACAATGCCCGCGCCCTGATTGCCCTGGTGATGCACTACGAACACAGCCAGGATCCGGCCGATTTGCCTTACATCGAGACTTACCTGAATTTTATCCGGTTTTGCCAACTGCCCGCCGGTGATTTTGAAAATTACGTGGATATTGAGGGGCAATTTACGGCCCAAAACCGGGAAACCAACCTCTCGGACTCCAACGGAAGGGCCTTGTGGGCTTTGGGATTTTTGGTGTCTAAAAGCGCTATTTTACCCAGCCATTTGGTAGAAACAGCCAGCACCTTGCTGGAACAAAGTACCTCGTGGTTGGCGACTACCCACTCGACCCGTTCGATGGCGTTTGCAATCAAAGGGCTGTATTTGTACAATCAGCACCACCATTCAGCATCCATAACGGCGCACATCACGACCCTGGCCAACCGCTTGGTGCAGATGTATTTACACGAATCGGAGCCGGAATGGCAGTGGTTTGAGGCGTACATGACCTACGGCAACGCCATTTTACCCGAAGCATTGCTGTGCGCTTACCAGGAAACGGGTAGCCCGCTGTACCAGGAAATTGCGCGGCAATCGTTCGATTTTTTGCTGACGGTTACGTTCAAAGGCACCGAAATCAACGTTATTTCGAACCAAAGTTGGTTGCAAAAAGGTGCCACTCCCGCCAAATACGGCGAACAACCCATTGATGTAGCGTACACCATTCTGGCGCTGGAGCGGTTTTACGCGGTATTTGAAGAAAAACAATACGCCCAAAAAATGACCGCCGCGTTCAATTGGTTTTTGGGCAAAAACCACCTGCACCAAATTGTGTACAACCCCTGCACGGGCGGTTGTTACGACGGACTGGAGCAATACCACGTTAATCTGAACCAAGGAGCCGAATCTACGCTGAGTTATTTGATGGCGCGGCTCGTTTTAGCAAAATTTAGCGGGAAGTCCTAATAAATCAGTGAATTTTGCAACTTTTTTCTGCCTCAACGAAGCCATTTTGTGAAAAAATTTGATTACCTTTGTTTTTAATGTTTTTACGAAAAAACAAACTTGAAACTATACATAAAGTACATGGTAAGTAACCGTTGCAAAACGGCTGTTAAAGAAATTCTGTTGAGCCTTCAGTTACACCCCGGCATCGTTGATCTCGGGGAAGTGGAGGTAAAAGAAAGTCTTTCGGCCCGGCAACGTTCCGAACTGAAAACGAAACTCCTTAAAGGTGGCTTTGACTTAGTGGAAGACAAACGCGCCGTTTTAATTGAAAAAATCAAAAATACGGTGGTGCAGATGGTGCACCACTCCAACGAAGGCATAAAGGTTAATTTCTCCCATTTTTTAAGCGAAAAACTACACTACGATTACACCTACTTGTCCAATCTTTTTTCAGAAATGCAGGGTACAACCATTGAGCAGTACCTGATTGCGCACAAAATTGAGCGGATCAAAGAATTGATTACCTACGGCGAACTGAATATTTCAGAAATCGCCTGGAAAATGCATTATAGCAGTGTTTCGCATTTGTCCAACCAATTTAAAAAAGTCACCGGAGAGTCGCCTTCGCACTATAAACATCAGCATGTCCACCACCGCGATTCGTTGGAGGATATTTAGTAACGGCCGGAAAACCGCCGGAGCGGCAGTATGGGCCGCCGGGAGCGTTGGGTTCGTAACTTTTTGTATCTTTGAGTGTTTAGAAATACAATTATGGAACAACATACCCTTTCCCCCGGCGAAAAAAGTAAAGTTTTGGAGTATTTTGGTAAACAACCCGAAGACTTGACGCTGGATGAATTTGAACAAAAACACCGCGAATTACGCACCAAATACCACCCGGATAAATTTGAAAAGTACGACGATGATATCGTTAAAGAACTGACCGGGGAAAAATTTAAAGAAATTGAACAATTGGCCGGAAAAATACGCCATACTTATTTTTCCGGGCCGGTCGCGACTGCGGCGGCTGCTACTGCCCAGCCAGCCTTGGGCGACAACCCGCAGTTTGCCTACAAAAACCTAAAAATTGAAATTATTACCAAAGAAAAAGACCTGAAATACCACCTGTTCGGCACGCATTACCGCTGGCTCGAAAAAGGCGATAAATACGTCATTAAAGGCACCAAAGCCTCCATTATTATCGATGCCAATTACCGGGGCACGGGCATTGGGTTTAACGAAAGTATCAAAATGTACCTCACGTTTTCCGAAACGGATTCGCTGGAGGAAATTTTTTCCTGGCTGTACCAAAACATCGCCGGGCACGCCACTTCGGTGATTATTGACCGCGAAGTGGTGGCGGTAGATTACCACGAAATGCTGGCGGCGGTAAAAATCAGAACGGTGCTCCGGTTGAATTAATTACAACAATGCTTTCCGCAATTCACGAATCGTATCGTCGGTGCTTTCCAGCATTCCAAACGTTGATTCTACACTGTCAAAATGCAGGGCAATAATGGCGCTGCGGTGCACAATAGTAGCCCGGTTGACTTTAAAAAAATCGGGGTGCAGGCCCGGCGGAACCATGTTTTGCATCACCTGTACGAGCGAACCCCGGATTAAAAATTCACTGGTGCTGCCCGTGGTTTTGATGCTGACGTAATTTTTGACGGATTCCATTTTGGCCACGTCTTTCCAATGAACTTTGTGGAGTTTGGTGCCAATTTTTGAAAAAAAGAAATCCGGCACGTCGGGTTTTTCGTGCGGCATGGCGGCGTTTTTTGATTCCCGGTGGTTTTCAATGGCCGTTTGTACTGCCGCAAAAAGAGCCGCGGTATTTACCGGCTTAATGAGGTAGGCCGATGGGCGCAGTTGGGCCGCTTTTTTGATGGTATCCCGGTCGTCGTAGGCCGTTAGAAACAGGAAAGGAATATCTTTTTTTTCGCGCAAATAGGCCGCAATAGCCAGTCCGTCGTGGCCGGGATTGGGGCTATTGAGGTTAATATCGAGCATCAACAAATCAAAGTCGCCGTTGGTAACGGCCTCCATTCCACTGTCGTAATCGTAACTCTGCCCGACGACTTCGTAGCCCAAGTCTTCGAGGGTAAATTGCAAATTTTGGGCAATAATCGCCTCGTCTTCGATAATCCAGATTTTAACTTTCATGCGCCGGGGTATTAATCGTCAGGTGATAATGGAACATATTGCCGGGATTGGGGCGCAGGGTACCTTTCATTTGGCGGGTCAGCAGGGTAATAATTTCGGTGCCCAGCCCCGAACCTTTTATCTCGGGTTGGGTAACGGGCTGACCATTATCAAAATACTCCATAATGACCTGGTTCTGCTCCTGCTGCATTTTAATATTAAGGACCAAAGGGGCATTGGTATGGGCGTATTTGATGGAATTGGTGATCCATTCGTTTAAAATAAGGCCAATCGGGACGTAATAATGGTTGGGCACATTAATCGCTCCAATGCTCATATTGGTGATGATCTTGTGGTCCGTTTCGATGCAGTTAATGATCGTTTGAATTAATTTATGAATGTACAGGTTAAAGTCAACGTATTGGTCATTGTTTTGGTTCAGTTGATCGTGCAGCCCCGCAATACTTTCGATGCGTAGCCGCGCTTTTTGCAAATTTTCGATGGTATCGGGGTTTTCGGAGCGGCGTTCCTGCATGTTGAGCAGGCTAAAAATCAGGTGGAGGTTGTTTTTGACCCGGTGTTGGATCTCTTTTACCTTCACATCGAGTTGGTTATTGATGATGGCCAAATTGTTTTTTTGTTGTTTGTACCGTTGCGAAATTTGGTACAAACGGTAGCCCAGCACGGAAGTAATAAAAAGACCAATGGTCAAAATGGCCAAAATAACGTTCCGGTTGTTGCGGTCTTTGGCTTCTTCTTCCAGTTTTTTGCGTTGGTTTTGCAACTCCAGATTCAGGAGTTTATTTTGTAAACTGCCCACGGCTTCACTATCTAACACTTTGCTATTCAGCGTATTGTGCACTTTTGAAAGTTTGTACGCAAGTTCAAATTGTTTGGCATCGCCCAATACTTCGATAAATTCGTTGAGGTACCAAAGGCTGTCAATGGGGTTATTAACCAATTTTAAAGCCTGCAAAAAGGAATCCCGGTAGGTTGAATGGTGTTTTTGGTATTTATAAACGTCAATTTTTAAGCGGGTTAAAAAATAAAAGTCCTCGTAATTATAAGCATCGGGGTCATTTTTAATCCAATTTCGCTGGTATAAGTTCAGCAGGATTTTTTCGGCCAAATCGTAGTTTTTTACCACAGTACTGATGTAGGCCATTTGTGGAATATAGTTCATTCGGTGGCGAAGTGCATCGGATTTGTTGATTACCGTGTCATAAATTTCGTTGAGTTGTTGTACGCACCGTACACTGTCGTTGGCTTTATCATAAGCGTGGGCAATAAGGTGCCGGATATAATATTCACGTTCAAATTGCCCTTCGATACTGTGAAAAAGTTGGGCGGCTTCTTTAAAAAGACTGATTGTTTTTGCTTTGTCTTTGCCAAAAGCATCGTACACCCGGCCTTCGGCAAACACGACATTGGCCATCATTAGCGGATCGGCGGTGCGTTGTGCGACTATTTTGGCGGAATCAAAATACAATAAACTCTGTTCAAAAACGGCGTAATTCGCCTTGGTTGCGTAAAAACCATTGCCTTTTTTCAAATAGTGGTCAAAAAGTTCTCCGTCGGACAGGTTGTTTACCGGTGGCTGGTTGTCCGCTGTTTGTTCGGCACACCCCACCCATAACAATACGCCGGTAACGCACATCCATATTAGTCCCCGCATCGCGTGTTTGGTGTTAAAAGTAAAAAACGAACAAAGTTAATTCACGGAACACCAAAAAGCCACCAAAATTCAACCTCAAAAAAAGGCGCTTCAACCTCAAAAAGCAAATTCAACCTCAATTTCAACCTCAAACCGGCCCAATTGAAACAGTGACGGGTACTGGCCACCGTAATTTTGCCCAACAAGTAGAACAGGCGCACGTGAAACCCGCAACAACCGGGACGTTATTACTTTATCTTGTATATTTTTTTTACTACTATGACATCAAACAAGTTCGTTGCCCTTTGGT
>Ga0075154_10001945_pt1 | contig 13996 bp, 9 predicted proteins | sample JI71714BDNA_FD_70965 | JGI IMG/M metagenome (GOLD analysis project Ga0075154, IMG submission 70965) | Wastewater effluent complex algal communities from Wisconsin, to seasonally profile nutrient transformation and Carbon sequestration -... | ecosystem: Engineered > WWTP > Effluent > Algae... | reverse complement strand
AGTCATTGGAAGGATGCTCGATCGATGCTATGGATTCAACCGGTAGGTGGTATCGTTCTCAAATTGTCCAGGTGGAAAGAAAGCGCATAAGTCGAAAGATCAAGGAAGCAACCACGTTGGAATCCACGGATTCCGAGAGTGAATACTCCGAAATCGTGCGAGTCAAAATTGACTTTTGTGATGCACAATATCACGAAGAATGGATTGACGTCGATTCAGACAGACTTGCTGTTGAGGGCAGATTCACTTTAGACAGCATGAAAAGCCTACAGAAGATGGAGAGTGATGGGCCTGACGTTCCGGGAAACATGATCATGGATTCTAGGCCATCCGGACCTCCACTAGGCAGAAAGATCGGAAGCACAAATGATGCAGCCTCTCTTGACACCGGTTCATTGTGCCTTTTCCCAGGATATGGCGCGTGCGGCCTGATAAATCTTGGTAACTCTTGCTACATGAGTGTTGCTTTGCAATGTGTGAGCTACATGCCTTTCATAAGATCCTACTTGCTAAGCGGTCAATATAGAACGAATGGTGATCTCAATAGAGAAAATCCCTTAGGTACAGGAGGCAGACTTTTGGAGGAGTTAGGCGAACTAATGCGTCAAATGTGGAGTGGAAAGTATGGTACCCGATCAGCAACTCGGTTCCGTTCAACACTTGCTAAAGTCAGATCGCAGTTTTCGGGTACAGAACAGCAGGACGCACAGGTAAGCACTTGAAAGCCTTTGTTTGTCTTTCTTTCCATCACATGCAGCTAAAATCGAATACTCTTGAATTCTTACTTGAAGGAACTACTAAATACTGTATTTGACTGTCTTCACGAAGATAGCAATAAAGTCAGGAAAAAGCCGATTGTTCCACCAATCGATGATGATTGGGCTAAACAGATGGCGCTTTCACGTGTTGGATTAGAGGCATGGCGCAGGTGAGAATGCTCGTGCGATACACTTTACTAAGATGTATTAATACTAGATCTTCAATCATCTTTGGAATCTATTTTTTTCAGGTTTCTACGCAGAAATCGATCTGTGATTACAAATACCGCCATGGGACAGGTGTTGAACAGGGTAACTTGTCCCACATGCAAACATTCAAGTCTAAATTTCGATCCTTTCAACATGTTGTCGCTCCCCTTTCCGACGGTAGCTGAAGTTTGGTTCCGTTGTACTCTTGTCAGAAGAGGTACTGCCTTGAATTGTCCAAATATACTAGACAGAAGGATTAAAGAAAATGACTTGAACACATCTACGTCCGTTCCATCAGAATCATCCATCATGGAAACCTATCTTTTATCCGTATCACGATTAGCTGACATTGGTGATCTAAAACTGAGGCTTGAGGAAGCAAGTGGTATTTCTGCAGAAAAACTACGATTGTGTAAGTTTGAATTAGTACCAGTACCATTGAGCTTCAGAGGCAAGATCCCGGAAAGCAACCGATATATGAAACTGATTCCTTTGTCAGACAAAGAGGGGCCTTGTGTTCAGCTCACAAAATCTCCTGGAAAGGACGAGACCTCTGATTTGTCCATAACAGACATTGTCGTTTATGAATCAACTTTGAATACCCGAGCGGTTGAAGTAATAGAGCTCGAGGAGTTGAACGGTAAGTCTGACGACGAGAAAACTGTAACAAGCGAAGAGGGCGAGACAGATACCTATGAGATTGGTTATTTGCGGACTTCAAGTAGTCAATCAAGAATCAAAACTGAGCTGAGGTATTATGGTAGTGACGATGAATGCGTCACCGTCGACACGGACCCTTCTTTTCTTGCTCGCTCGGTCTCAAGGAGTCTTTGGCCAATGAAAGCTGCTGACTTTCGACTAGGTCTAAGAGTAGACGCTATGGATCAACGTGATCACTGGTTCCCTGGAAGCATCGTAGAAATATCAGATTTCAATGCCAAGGAGGAGGGTAAGAAGGGAAAGGAAATTGACGAAGCTTCATCTAGAAGAGTTAGGGTTCATTTCGACAACTTTTCCGCTCGTTGGGATGAATGGTACGATTATGACGATTTTAAAAATGGTCATGTGAGGCCTTTGTACAGCCACTCGACCCCCAAATTCAAGCCAACAGAGGTACTTGTGCATCATCGAATAGGCTCGAGTTGCAAGAAGTCGTCACCCACAAGTGGAGACTTTTCTTGTGCTCTTTTTGGTCAGCCCTTTTATTTACAGTTCTTCAACGAGTGGAGTACTGCTAGAGCAGGTGCGCACGTCTTGGCACAGGCAGCCAGATTTCTACAAAGTAACGTCCCATCCTCATTCCCTACTCCGGGTGGAAGTATTGAGAGCGACAGACTAGAAGAGGCCATTGAGACTGCGTGTTCCGCGATAGCAGAAGCGGTTGATGTTCTTGTATCCAGCGAACGCTCATATATACAACACGCGCTAGCTGTGCAAGACAATGGTGAGATGGTTACCGGAGATCGGAAAAGGTATTTTGACGCAGCCGCTATGACTTCTGCCTTGAGTGACAAGCTTGGAAGGTAAGCAATGCTCTAAAACTCTGTACAGAGCCTTGTCTGAACCATACATCTAATTTATTTGCGTTTTCACAGTTTGCTCCCACGCTTACCATTCGATGTGCGAGTTTGTTCATCTGAAAGCATCACCATCGAAGGAATGAGAGGTGATCACGAAGAAAGCTCTTTTCCCTTTTCACTTGTTCGTACTGTGGGGAACTACCTTCACTCTAAAAATGCAATAATCTTGCACTGGAGAAATGTTAAGCTTGAAAAACGATCAAAACGAGCACAGAACAGCTCAGGAAGTGCTGGTTCTGAAAGTGGTGCCATATCAATCGTCTATCGCGATCCTGATGTTCGTGAGCATGCCGACAATTCAAAATTTATCAATAAAGCCGATAACTTAAAGCTGGCGAAACATGACGGCGAGCCTGATTTAGCTGCAGGATCTATGGATATCGGGGTTTGTCTCACCGAATTCTGCAAGGAGCAGAAACTTTCTATTGATGACTGTTGGATGTGTCCAAAATGCAAAGAGCTGCGCGCAGGAGTCCAAAGTATGTCTCTTTGGCGCCTACCCGACATTGTTACATTTCACATCAAACGCTTCAATTGTTCTGCTAGGTGGAGAGAAAAGATAAGCACCAAGATCAACTTCCCTTTGACAGGCTTGGACCTTGCTCCTTGGTGCGACAATGATTCTGTGGCGCTGGAGGACAAATTATCAAAATCTGGAGAATCCACAACGTACGATCTTATTGGAGTAGTCAACCATCTAGGTGGCATGACAGGAGGTCATTATGTTTCCGCATGCAAGGCAACAGCATGTGGACCTGATGGATGTGAAGAACTGGCTCACACATTCAATGGACAGGGCTGCAATTCGGACTTTTCTAATTCAGAAGGGGACGATCAGGGCAATCTCTGGAAACTACCTGGAAGGGGTATCAATAAGGACGGAAGTCACAGCGCCCATCCCTTCAAGTCATATACCCAATACTCTGGTAAAGCTGTGTCTGATTCTTGTGAACCACTTTGGCTGCAATTTGATGACGACTTAGTGGAACCAATACCACCAAAATCAGTAGTATCTGAGATGGCCTACGTTTTGTTCTACCGTCGTCGACATCTCACCACTTCAAATATTGCTCGGTATAGTACACTAGAATGAATTTAATTTTAACGATAGAACAAGGGATTTTAAATCTGACTTGGCTTGAAGGAATCAATCGTAGTTTGTTGTGAAAGGAAGAATATTGCTTATGCCTAGCGTATTGCAGTGTGAATGTATTTGATGTTTTTAAGTTTTCAAATAGTTCCGATTCAAATATCAGCGGCCATGAAGTGAATTGATGCCAAATAAGCTCCGACATAAATGCCAAATCAGTTAAGACGCTTCTGACAAGGATTGGTCACGTTGATTACTAAATTCAACATAAGAAAATCTATTGTTTTCTTTGATGCTTACTGAATGTAAAAGAGCATGATCTAACATAAATTTTATACCAAGGTGCTGGATCTACCCATAGGCTGTTCGTGTTTAATTTCGCAGACATGGACTCAAATTTTGTGTTTAGCAAGACAGATGACAAAAAATGGATCTATTTGTGATGAATGAATACTTGAGGAAATTCTGTGAATGGAGCTTGTCAACCTGCAAGAAAAAAACTATTAAAAACAAGGCATTGATTAAATTTGAAAGTCAACAAATTGACGCCCGGCCTACACTAGAAAACAAGAAATTCATTGGAGCCTAAATCGTATGAGCGAAATTGAGAAACAGCATACAGGAGATTTGCGGTCCTTGAGCAAGATTCACCGTTGCAAAGATTTTGGGCACGATCTTTTGGGTTATCCGTCCGTTCGTGACCGTTGTACTGGTAGTTTGAAAATAATATGTCAAATGGAGCTGAGATGTTTTGTTAACATCAGTCAAGTTGGTTCATGAAAATCGTGCATAAAGTTATCCTCATCGCGTCGAACACCAACACTAAGATGTTGCAGAAATACTTCGTTATTTGTGCATTGTTAGGCTTGAAAGGAGAGAGAAACTCTGTCTGTGGCTTTGCAGGAACCGCTCCACTCTCATCGCTTGTGCAAAAGCATTCATCCGACATATCATTTTTGAAGGACAAGGTGCGAAAGATTAGTTTTTTGTGCTGGAAATTAATTTTTCTATAGTCTTATTTCAATGCAATTTTCAAAAGGCAAAAGCTGCAGGTTTGGCAACCGTTCCCGAAGAGGACATTTTCTACTTGAGGTATGTTTGAATTGAGATCTCTTACATTATAATTTTGGACTTCGAATATCGCTCAAATTCCATCTTCAGGTATTGTATTGAGTATGATGGGGGCAAGCGTGGAGATATAAACGATGGTGCTAATGTGCTTTTGAAAAACTTGGAATGGAGAAATAACCAAGGCAAAGGATTGTGTGATGCAGCTAGAAACGCTGTATCTAAAGCCATGGAGACTGAAAAGTGGGACAATGCACCTGTCCGAGAGGCTGCGCCTCACGCATCCATTATCAACAAATACATCACTTCGTCACAGATTGTTACTACTACTTCCAGGTAGGATGGCATCAAACGCAAAAGTAGTGTGATTTCGGCTTCCCTCACTCACCAATTTAATCTCTTCGTCGAATCTGTTCGTCCTCACTAGGACCGGCGACCTTGTTTACTGTATCCGAGCAGGAAAGATTGATGATTTGTCCCTAATGTCGGAACTTACGGCAGACGAACTATCCGATTTCTTTTTGTACTGCAAAGAAGTCAACTCCATCGTGGCAGATAAACGTAGCGTAGCAAGCGGAAAGTTGATCAGACTTGTCACAGCAAATGACTTGAGCGGTACAAAGCTTTTAGGAGACTCATCCTTCCGTAAAGCACTGTCTGCAGCATCCACGAAAGCCAGTGATTTATATCCAGCTCTGGCTGGGCCAACTTTGTTGCTTAATCTTCCAGCCTTATTGGGTGCTCTTGCGAAGTTGTTTACTCCCCTATTTCCTCCCGAAGTTCGGAAGAAGCTACGGTTTGAGCAAGGACCTCTAAATAAAATATCAGACTTGTCGGCTGTGTTGGATGGACCTGAGCGCGAAAAGTTTTTGACTGAGTTGGATCAGTTGATTTACGCAGATTAATTCTACTGCTTTCTCAAATAATCGCATTGCTATTTACATAAACAAAAAAGACGCTTGGAGAACGCAAAATCCAATCAAACTTGTGGATTGTTGTAATATGAATTAACGACATTAAATCAAAGCTTTGAATGTATCATAACCAACAAGTACTAATGCTGCTCCTATTGTGCGAATCAGATTGGGTCCCATGCCCAAGTAGAAGCCTCGTATCCCTTCTTGTCGAAGTATTTTTCTGAGACAATCACTGGAATTCCTGTATTGTCGTTGATCAGCTGGTAGGCCCGATTGCATCATTAACCGTCGCTTGATGGAGTCAATTGGATAACAAACTACAGCTGCCCCAAGACTCACGGCTTGTGCCGTAGCGAATCTCTGTCCCATGGTTAGATCGGACGTTTGTTGACTATGATGCAACCATTCGGATTTTAGTGCATCATATCCACCCAAATGAAGTGCTCGATACAAGATAACTCCAAAGATCGCTATCCCATAACCCTGATACATGCCTACCATTCCATCTGATTTCAATGTAGAACTGAACACATCTCGCATTCCCCTTGGATATTGTCGAGTATCCTTGGTGCTTCCAACATCCATAGCTAACCTCGTTCTGAGAAATTCAATAGGATAAAGCACGGTGGTTGCAGTTCCTCCTGAGTGTGTCACAAAAAGAATTAACATTATTTGGCAACTGAACAATGTATAATAAAATAGAGCTTATCTGGGTTAACTGGATGAACTCACCTGCCAATCCTCCAGAGAGAAAAGAGGAAACCAAAGCCCTCTTGCGCTGTCGTGTCTTATCCTCTCGGGTTATTTCACAAACAGAGTATGAAACAATCGGATTGACTACTCTCTTGTAATGATCCATCAACATAAAGTTCAAGCCGGATGTGCCAGCTTGACGTAAAATATTTGGAGTATTGCCTCTCCAAAATGCAAAAATTCCTTCGTTCACATAAACGCTGTGAGCCACTTGGAACGCTGAGGATGGAGTCTTGGAAGGTTGCCGTGAGATGGATCCCTTTAATTGCATTAGAAGCTTTACGCGCTCAACAGGCGCCACCGCAGTCTTTGATAATGCTCCCGCTAGTGCACCCGCCAAAGTCTCCTTGGCCGGAGAAACTTTTTTAACCTTGATTGCATTTTCCGTTTTACTGGATCGATTTTCCATTCTATTCATCGGCCAGAGTAAATCTCAAAAGAGGTTGGCATGTAGTGAACACGCCTTGAAATATAAAATCAAGCGTGTGTCACAGACGGACTACGTCCTTGTCTTCTGAGCCCAATCTTGGACTGACGAGGCTATCCGCGTCAAACGATAGAGGAGAGTGGAGATTCTCATTTAAAAACACATGAACGCACAAACACAAGAGTTATAACAAAATCCTCCTTACTTGTGAATTCTAAAAAATGTAATGCTTGTAAAATTGTTATTGATATCAACCAAAGTTAGACAAAACTGATCAGAACAAAATATTTTTTATTTCCTTAGTCACAACCTAAAGATTTATGATTTTGTTGATGTAATCAAGTTTAGTACTAGACCAAGAAAGTTTGATTTAATGACTTTAGATTGAAACCAAGTTTAATGTTTTACATTGCATGAATGATCATCGGACTAAAGATCACCTGTCCAGTCAAAGAGGGCAAATAAAGATTGAAATTGGTAGTAAAAAAATTATATCATAAGGACCGTTTCCGCAAAGTATTTTACCTGTGCCGTTTTTGTATTGAGTACTGTATCTTGAACGCAGTAACGTACTAAGGTCGTTCTCGGCCACCCAATCTGGAGTATAGAATGTATCCACAATATACATGAGATGACCAAAGGACAATTTTTTTCTTCGAGTGCTCACTAGATCTTCACCAAGGCTTTCGGACTCACGTTTAATCAGGTTTGCCTTGAACGGACTCAGTTTTGATTAGACTCCGACTTGATTCACGTGAAAAGGCTAACGAGGTGTAGTTTCGAGACACTTGAGGCCTCTATCATCTAGAAATGGTTTCTAATGAATTGAACAATAAAGCAGAAGCTAGGGAGGAGGTACTTTGTATCGGGCACTCACTCTACATTCGCAGGCGGGATGTGGTCCAAAAGCCATTGTTCTATGGAGGACAATATGTTCTTATGCCTACGCATCGAAGGATCCTTGTGTTCTCCACACGCACTGGAAAATGCATTCACATTTTGAGTCCACAGCGTGTGAAGCATCATATTGTCTGCATGTGTATATGTACCCTAGTGTCCAACAACACGGAAGAGCACGTGCTACTGGTGTCTCTATCAAGTTGTGACTTGGTAGAATTCAGCCTCGCGGATTTGGAAGCAGATGACAGAATGCAACAATTTCCCCGCCGCAAGTTTAAAACAATTGACATTTTTGGAGAAAAACATTGCGCGATCCGTTTGTCCAGTCCCAGAGTGATGGACGAAAGTTCAAACACTGAAGGGTCCACTGCCTACGCACTATTGGATAGTCCAATAATTGGGCGTGGTCGTGCCTACAAATTGATGAGCTTTCATATTCCTAGTTTTCAGACGAATTGCGATAAGAAAATTAACGTCGAACGAGCATTTGTCCTTTGGGGCGACATTCATGCTGAGGAGCCTGTTGACTTTGAGTCATTTGTGCTTAACCAAAAGTCAAGTCAAAACGATTTTGAAAATGTAAGCGAAAATTCTCTTATTTGTCATATATGCACCAACAAGTCAAGAGTATTCGTTTGGTTTCATGACCCGCCGCTACAAGACGCTGAAACACCTTTGGGCATCACTGTTTACGGCAAGACAAGACATGCCGAGTATGTGCCATTTCTCAAGCAAGGCTCACGAAGTGATTATGGTCAAAAGAATGTCATTAGGTCATGTGCCGTAAATGTACAAGCACTCACCCGAGATATGAGAGGCGCAGATGTTGCACTTGGTACCAGTAATGGAAAAATTTTTCTGATTTTCCAATTTATTGAAACTCTACTATTTCACTTTAGAAAATGTCGGGGTGGTGTCAAAAGCACCATTTATGGAGATTTGATGAAAACAAATCAAAGAACCCTTATGAATCGGATAGAAAATGGACCTCATATTTTGAGCAAACCACTTCACTGGCATTATCATTCGGTTCTCTCCGTGACCTTTCATACACCCACTCTTCTTATCTCTGGTGGAGAAGAGGCCGTCATGATATCTTGGTCTCTGATTGATCAGCATGATTCCTACAAACCATCCCATACATTCCCCCGTATCTTGAGCGGGGACATTATGTTCCTAGCTTCCACTTCCTCAACTGTTGCACCTACGAGCCGTAGTCAGGCTCGAACTGGTATACTTATAATAGGGCGTAACAACAGACTCGTCTATGTCTCAGTCCCAGATTATAATATCAAGTGGTTTGTTCAGGGCTTCGCGTCCGCTGATGGAGAAGGGCTCGATGCTCTTTGTTGGATTGAAGACAAGCACTATAAAGCGGCTGACAAATTTACTAACTATGCAATTCTACCTGATCAATACGTCCTTAAAAAAGATGTTTCAAGATTGACTCGTCCAAAACGGAATGTCGAAGACGTTGTAAAGCTTATAATGGATCCTCGCACAAAGTCCCCTGTTTGCGCCAACTTACCGGGTCATCCAGGAGCCGTGCATTGGTATAACACCAGTGGATCCAACTTTGAAGACGATCGACTTGCAGTCATGTCGGGATGCGTGCAAGTAGTTCTTTATAACCGGATGAGTCGTCCCAGTCTCATGGCGCCTCCCGAATTCCATCCCCGTGTGACTCATGTTGCTTTGAGCGGCGACGGAGAAACCATGGTGACCGTGGATGTAGTCTTGAAGCAAATACCCACTATTGGAAGGCAACTGATTTTACATGGTAAGAAACGTTCTGGACCAGATTTTAATGGTTTGATCTTTTTGTTGATTCAAGTTTCTTACGCTTTTTCTTCACCTTTTAACTTTGAATAGGCGAGATTCTTGGTGAAACTACAACCCTGAAATTCTGGTCATTGGAAAACACAGCAGGAGTTCATGCCCTAGCAAAGACTGTATCCCTCCCTAGCCACATGACAGACATAATGACACATCCACATGGACAAAACGCTACAATCGCAGACATGGCTCTCTCAACTGATGGGAAAGTTGTTGTTACGTCGAGTGAAGAAGAGAATTGCATTCGAATTTGGATGAAGCGATTCGTAAGACGAGCTGATAAGACAGGTGAAGCGTGGAAATGCACCTCTAGTCTCAAGACGCCAAGTGGCCTCGCGAGTCCTGGTCTGCTCAAGTTTTCCCCGGACTGTTCTCTGGTTGCAGTGGCTCACCATGACACAGTTCTGATTTGGGATCATGGGAGTTCTGAATTGCTGCGACGGATTAGAATTGGTGGTCAGAACGAAAAAATATTTGAAATGGATCTTGATGTTGGAGGTCTTTTGATCGTTTGTACGCATATGCAAGTATCTTGTCACTCGATCATGAAAGTTTCGTCATCAACCAGTGAATGCCTCTGGGCAATTGGACTTGGCGGAAATGTGAACCCTGATATAGTTGCCTCCTGTTTCACTTACATTCCAAATAAGCGACAAGTTGCGATTGCCTTTTATAGTCCGAAAGAAAAATCCACTCAAGTGATTCTTGTAGACGTTCGTAGGGGGCGAGATGTGCTCAAGAGATGCATGATGAAAGGCAAAGTTACGTCCATGTGCCACAATGGATCAAGTCTATATTTATTGGACAATTTTTATGCATCAAGTGAATTGCGTGTGGCATGGCAGTTTATTTCGCCAGAGACGTCGATTCCTGCGTATTCTCTCGCTTTTAATCTACCGACAACCAGCCCACAGCTTCCTGCACTTGAGCTAGCGGATCCTGATACTGACAAGAAAAGACATATACACCTAGAGCCCACCCAACCATTTAAGCAACTAAAGACTTTGCATGGTCTCGGTGCTGGGAATGTCCTCAGCTCTGACCTTCCAACATTAAGTGGCAACTTTGTTCGCGCATTCGCTCGCTTAAATGGCAACCCAAACCAATAATTGTTTAACTTCTAACATTACAAGAAGAAATTTCTTCTAAGAGTCTACAGGGATGGAACATATCGTTTTGGTTTAAAAATTAAAAATCAATACTAGCCTAAGGATTTTTTTAGCCTACCTTGAAGGAATTCTCTTTTTACGTTGTGCATTCGCAAGATTATTTACACGGGACATTATTGGACGCAAATGGTAATCTACGTAGTATTCCACGAAAGCACGCTTCTGAACTTTACACTATATCTGATGTCGTCCGTTGTAGTTTGGAAGCTGTCACGAGGAAGGAAAGTGTCACGACTAACAAGGTATCTTCTTAAATTACTGTTACATGTACTTTACTGGATGGAAAAAATGAGTGCAACATTTCTATTGGATGTAATCGGTTAACAACGTGACAGATTTCTGGCGTTCGAATTTAATGAGTCGCTAATCAAGTCACACACTTTGGGATTCAGTATTTAACGCTACTTGCGTGGCAGTGTATATTAATAGTTTCACATGCATCCTTGATATTTCCGAAGATGATGCATCCAATTTGAACTCAAAATTTGATTCATCTTGTTGTGCAACACAAATGTTAGGATTTAATAATCTGCGAGGGGTTGAATGAATCTGTAACACGTAGAGGTTCTACTTGCCGTAACGAGATGCCGTTCTTCTCTTGTACGAATTGTACGGACGAATTCTCATCCGTGAGCATGATAAACTTATAAACTTCTTAGCATTTCAGGACAACAAAACGAAAAATTACTGATCTATTCTTAATCAAAGCTACTTGGATTTTCAAATACATTTGGCATTCCAGTTTACCTTGTATACAATAAGCTTTGGGCAAAGCCTTCCAGAATTTATTTGAGCGCTTGAAAGCTACACAAGTTCTTCGGAAGATCTTTTGAAAAATTCCACAACTATGGCACAAGGAAACAAAAGACGTCTGCTGCTTGGGAGATGCTTGACGGGGATTCTTACTCTATGCTTGTGCTTAGGTCCGGCTTCTTCATTTACACTGACATTGAAGAAAGCTGCCTTGTACAAAAAAAGTAGCCTTCATCGACTGACGGATTCCGTCCTCATTCGACCCCAACGCAGGAACTCGTCACTCTCGCTTTACATGTCTTTGAAACATGGTAATGCGGCCTGCAGTAACTCTGGTCCACTACATCAATCCGCTAGAAGCGTCGATGAAGTTCCAGCAACATTCTTGCCTGATGGTGTCTTGGATGAAGAGCATCGAGCGATGCTTTCATCTCTGGCACCTGAGACAAATCAATCGAACATGAGACGTACCCTGAATGCGCTATTGCTCGGTTGTTCGTTTGGCTGGGCGCTCTACACCATCCTACGCGTCGACGCCGGCATGACTCGAGGATGGACTCACAACGAAATCATGATGCGCATACCAGTTGATAACTGGCAAAGTTATGAATTCAAGCTCAGCGAAAGTCCAATGGAAACCAAAACTGCCATCAACGTAATCATCTATCTACTTGGAGATTGGATGAGTCAAACATTCTTTCAGAAGAAAAATATACTTGACTTTGATGCAGCGCGTACCTTGAAGAATGGTTTTATTGGGTTGTGCTTTGGTCCCTTGGTACACCTATACTACGAGTTCTCAGATACCATTTTGCCTATTGGTGTTGATGACAGCATGATGAATCGTGTGTACAAGATAATAATGGACCAGACCATTTATTTGGCTGTAAAATGCAGTATTTATATTATGGCTGTAGGGGTGTTGAATGGGTCGACAGTAGATGAAGCAGCAGGCAACGTTAAGGCGCGGCTCAAAGGTATTATGTTCACGGCGGTAAGTTTTTATGTGAAATATGGTAGTCTTTTTCAGTTTCAGGAATTATCACTAACTACCTCTTGATTTTGATCGATCGAAATTAAGTGGTCATTTTGGCCTTTGGTGCATTGTGTCACATACACTGTCATCCCCGCTCGCCATAGGATTTTGTGGGTCAACTGTGTAGATTTGATTTGGAATGCAATTTTGGCATCAAAGACAGCTGCAAACAGTGATGCAACAAAGGATGCAGAGTCTCAACTCCAGCCCTACGCGCTGTCTGAAGAAGATGGATCTCTACAAGTTTTAATAAATGAAGACATGCTCGATGCTCGTGATCTTTCTAGTAACAATCAAGAACCAATACGGCAAACGATAGAAAACTAGTTTTGGATTTTTATCACTCGATTCTATCCAAGAATGTGCTTATTTTGGATTTGCCGTTGACTGATTAGATAATAGTATCTACCTGACCTCCACGAAAATTACACCCCAAACCAGCGCCATGGGCTCTAAATCAACTTTGAAAGCTCCCTTGTACAAGAATCATTCAAGGGGGTTAAAGATGAATTTTTACACGGCATGTGACTAGATTTTCTGAGCATTTTTTGTAAGGGTTTCAGATGTAGAATTGTAATCAGAAGAAATTTTCTGTTTCAAAATAAACTGATACTTAAAATCCATGTGCGATCATCATTTACTGATTTTTGATGCGTATTCCAGTTCAACTCTATAAACTACAAGACATTATTTGAATAAAATTTATGAATTTATCCGAAACTTATTTGGAAATTCTCAGGTCATCCTTAACTTTTTTGTCCAAGCTCCAACGTTCTGTGTTTACAGTTACCTAACCGAATAAATGATCAAAAAGTTCTTAAGAGCACCATACTTAATTCCTTGGTCATGAAACTTTATACATAAACTTTCATAGCCATGTATGTCGTCTTACAATCAAACTGTCTTCCATGATTGTCATCAATTTAAATGATATTTACATTTTTGCACCCATCAAATAGGAAATGTTTGTCGTCTTTGAAGTTCCCGAAATGAAAAAATGCAAGATTTTGTCCTTGTAGCTAGGCAAATGTGAATTTGAATAGAAGTTAAGTTTCAACTTTGATGGTCAATCGACATTAATGATGTACATGGAGTTTTGAGTGTAGTTTTTTATCCTTTTTATTTATTGGACCTTGTTTTATTTATGATATTTTCTTAAAATCATAAAGAAGATCTCGAGCAATTCGTATTCAATGATGGCGTTCATCGGAGGTAATTCCAGGGCTCAATATGTTTGGGAAGAATTTGATATGGAGAATGTGATCAAGCTGAGTTCTTATGCACCAGACCAACCGTTTATTTGATTTAAAAGGAGAAAAATTCATCTCTAACCAGTAGATCCTCAGACTAATCTGTTTATTATTAGATTGGTATGATAAAAATTAATCCTAAATTTTACCTATTGAAAATGATTTTTTGGCTATCAAAGTTATCCTTAAAATTTCCGACATCCACATTTAGCGATCAATATGGTTTTCCCTGGTTATCTTTCCCTCCCT
>Ga0075154_10001944_pt1 | contig 14002 bp, 15 predicted proteins | sample JI71714BDNA_FD_70965 | JGI IMG/M metagenome (GOLD analysis project Ga0075154, IMG submission 70965) | Wastewater effluent complex algal communities from Wisconsin, to seasonally profile nutrient transformation and Carbon sequestration -... | ecosystem: Engineered > WWTP > Effluent > Algae... | reverse complement strand
CTCTGGCCGCTGCCGCGGGTCTCGGCCGACCGCTTGCGGCGCGACGTGGAAGAGGCCGTCCTCCACGCCCTCGCCGATGGCCACCTGGACCGCAGGGGAACCCCCATCGCCCGCGTGATCCTCGACCCCTCGGTGTGCCACGGGATGGACGCACCTTTCGACGTCTACGGGGCGATGGGCAGGCAGCGCGTGTCCTTGGACAACCACTTCGTGCGGCCCCACGCGTTCCCCCTGCTGGTCACGCAAAGGGAAAACGACGTCCTCTCTTTGAACGACGGGCTCCCTTTGGAGCTGCTCGCGCCTTACGCCCTGCCCGTCGCCCTGCCCACAACCACCTGGCAGGCCTTCCCCGATCTGATCGTCTGGGAAGCGCCCACCAGCGCGCACGGGAGGTTGGCGCTCGCGGAAAAGGTGGCGCGCGTGCGCGAAGGCAAAGGTGTCGTGCGGGCCTCCGCCTAGAAGGCTACGCTTGCACCACGACGACGCGGCACTACGCCTCTTGGGGGCAGGGCAGGGGCTTTGCGACCCCCGCCCCGCCCTCCAACATGCACGGGACGGCTTCGCACACAGGACACCGTCGATGGAACATACCTTTTCCCCTACGACCTTCTCGTTCCACAGCCCGCGCGGATGGACGGCGCACGCGTTCGAACGCACGATGGCCCTCGGGGCCCTCGTCCTCGCCGCGGCCGCTGTCTTGTGCTGGCACCACCCCATCGCCCTTGCCGGTCTTCCTGTGCTGCTGTGGGCGATGCATCGCACCGGCCTGCTGGCCTGGATCACCGAATCCGCCGGCTACCAGGACTGGATCCTCGACCGGGTGGGCAAGGCGGTGGTCGCGCGCAGCGAGGAAGCCCTGCGCCAGGCGGTGATCCACCCCGCATGGGACGCTTTCACCGACCGACTCGGCGCGTTGGCCAAAGCCCCTGCCAGCTCGAATCCCTATAGCACCGGACCAGGCGTCCAGGGCCCCGATGGACGGGCACGAATCGGTGTTTTTTGGGACTGGACCCGGTCGGGCCTCGTCGCCTACCCCCTCCCCTCGGACGATTGGTGGGCGCAGGACCAAGAGCACGGCCTGTGCATCAACACGCTGATGCATACGCCCGTCGTCGTGTCCTGGAAAGATCCCGCCCTGTTGCCCCTGGTGTTCGCCCTTTCGCTCATCGCCCGCATCGAAGGCAACTCCACGATCGTGGCCAGCGCCCTGCTGGACGCCGACGCCAGCTCCCATCGGCGCCTGGCCCTGCGGTCCTGGGCGATGGCAAAGACAAAGGCGTGATGCCCGCCCCAGCGGACAGGCCCCCCTTGGGGAACGGGCCCGCCCGTCCCGATCTTCCCCTCCCCTTTTCTTCCTTGCGCGAGGCCTTCATGGAAACACCCATCTTCACCCTCCACGACCACGAACGGGAAGGCTGGAGTAACCTGGCGCTCTTCTTCATCGCGATCATGGCGCTCCTGTCGGCCTTCCTCCTCATCGGGGCTTGGATCTCCTTTTCCGTCCACCCCAGCGGCGTCTTGATCTTCGCCCTCGCCGTGTGGTTCTTCCATCGGGAAGGTCTCCTGGACTGGATCCAAGACCTGCGCGCCTATATCCTGCGCGGCAACCGTGACATCCGGCGGGCCGTCGAGGCGCACAGCGTGGCCATCTTGCGCGAGGCCGTGCTGTCGCCCACATGGGACGCCTTCTTGGCGCTTGGCCACCACCACCACGATCACGTCCGTTTCGTCTGGACATGGTCGGCCGATGGTCTGGCCGCCTCAGAGATCCATCTCTTCTCCAAGCGCGGCCTCTTACATATCCCCCTGGCCACCTCTGAGCTCTTGGGGCACACCCCCGCGATCGGGTGGGACGAACCGGCCCTTCGACGTGCACGCGCCATGCGCGCCACGCTCCAAAAAAACCGCTTCGGGCCCGCCCTGCTTTCCACTGGAGGACCCATCCCACACGGCAGCGCGCACGCGCGCCTCTCGCTGCGCGCTTGGGCGCTCTCGCCCCGCGCCGCGGGCACCGCCATCGAAGGGCACCTCCAACACGCCTAAGGCGAAGGCTTTCCTCTCCGCTTGCGCTGGTGGCCACGCCACCAGCGCTCGCTTTTTCTGCCGTCTTTTTTCTTCTTTTTGTTCTTTTCCCCTTCCCTTTTTGCGGTATGGCCAGGTGGCGCGCGCCGTGTGTGCGACGGCACGCGCCGACCAGACCTTCCCGTACAGGACACCCCCTATGGCACAGACCTCTTTCAAGAACCGCCCCTGGATCGTCAACGCCCCCGCCCGCGAGGCGGTGGCCGCGCTCGAGGCCACGGGCCTGTCGCGCCTGGAGGCCACCGTCCTCGCAGGACGCGGCCTGACCGAGGACACGGTGGGCGAGTTCCTCGACCCCAAGCTGCGCAGCGCCATGCCCGATCCGACCTTCTTTCTGGACATGGACAAGGCGGCCGATCGCCTGGCCATCGCCATCATGGGCGGCGAGCGGATCGCCGTCTGGTCGGATTACGACGTGGACGGCGCGACCTCGGCCGCGGTCCTCGGCCGCTTCCTGGAAGCGTGCGGCGCCCCGATGGCCGAGCTCTACATCCCGGATCGGATCGCGGAAGGCTATGGCCCGAACGCGGCAGGCCTGGAAATGCTGAAAACGAACGGCGCCGACCTGGTCTGCATCCTGGATTCGGGCACCACCGCGTTCGAGCCGCTGGCGCATGCCGCCTCGCTGGGCCTGGACGTGGTCGTGGTCGACCACCACATGGCGCAAGACACCCTGCCCACGGCGATCGCCGTCGTCAACCCCAACCGCAAGGACCAGGCGCCGGGCTACGGCCATGTCTGCGCCGCAGGGATGGCCTTCTTCCTCTGCGTGGAGACCAACCGCCGGATGCGCCAGCTGGGTTGCCCGGGCGTGGACCTGATGCCCCTCGTGGGCTACGTCGCGCTGGGCACCGTCTGCGACGTGGTCCCGCTGCTCACCATCAACCGTGCCTTCGTGGCCCGCGGCCTGCCGATCTTGTCGGAACGCCTGGTGCCGGGCATCGCCTGCCTGGCCGAGGTGGCCGCCATCGAAGACGACATCGAGGTGGGCCATTGCGGTTTCGGCATCGGCCCGCGCATCAACGCCGGCGGCCGGATCGGCGATTCGACGATGGGCGCGCGCCTGTTGCTCACCAACGATCCCGTGGAAGCCAAGACCCTGGCGGTCGAACTGGATCGGCTCAACCGCGAACGCCAAGACCTGGAACGGCAGGCGACGACCGAGGCGCTGGCGCAGCTGGAAGGCCGCTTCGTCCCCGGCGAAACCCGCGCCCTGGCGCTGGCCGTGGTCGAGGCCCATGAAGGCGTCGTCGGCATCTCCGCCGCGCGCGTCAAGGAAGCCTTCGACGCGCCGGCCTTCGTGCTCGCGCCGACCGAACACGGCGTGCTGAAAGGCTCGGGCCGCTCGGTCACCGGCTTCGATCTGGGCGGCGCGGTGGCGGCCGCGAACGCGGCAGGCCTCCTGGTCAAAGGCGGCGGGCACGCGATGGCCGCGGGCATCACCATCAAGCCCGAACACCTGGACGCCTTCGTCGCCCTGGTCAACGCCCGTATCGCGGACAGCGCCTACGGCCGCGACGGCTTGGCGTTGCATGTGGACGCGGAGATCCGTGCCGACGCGCTGTCGGTCGCGCTGGTGGAATCGCTGGAACGCCTCGGCCCGTTCGGCATGGGCAACCCGACGCCGCGCGTGCTGCTGCGGGGGCTCCACGTCTCGGACAAACGCGTCTTGAAGGAAAAGCACCTCAAGCTGCGCCTCCAAGACGCCTCGCGCACCGGCCCTCGCTTCGATGCGCCCTTGTGGGGCGCCGTCGGCCAGCCGATCGACCTCGCCTTCACCCTGGCGGGCAGCCGCACCATCGACGTGGTCTGCGCGCTCGAGATCAACGAGTGGAACGGCGCGAAATCCATCCAGCTCCGCCTGGAAGACGCCTGCCTGGTCGAATCGCTGGAAAGCGCACAGGCCGACGCGGGCTTTTGACACCACGCCTTGGGCCGTTGGGCGCCCTTCCCGTGTGGAAGGCCCCAACGGCCCTTTGCATGCACTGTCATTGGTTCCCACGCCACGGGATATCCTGCCCCCCCTTTTTTTTCCACGAGGTCCATGATGGCCGTCTCCCGGATCTACGTCTCGGTGCAGCCCACCGATCGCGACGACCAACCGCCTGCCCTGTTCATGGGGCGGGTGGATTCCTCGCGGCTGTTCCTCGATCCCGAAAGCGCGCCCAAAGGCACGGCCGAGGAATGGGCGCTGTCGCATGCCGTCGCCCATTTCGGCCTCAAACGCAACATGGCGCAGCAAAACGGCGGCGCCCCCGTCGATCTTTGCTCCCCCTCTGGATACGGCACAGGGTGGCACGCCCTGCCGGGCTTCGTGGAAGGGGTCCTGGCCGTCGACGACGGCATGCCGCGCCGCGACGGGCAGCACTGGACGCTGCGCGAGCACCCGTTCGGACGGGGTGCCCTCGGCCATTGGCGCCTCACCGGACCGTTCTCCCAACCCGACGCCCTCGACGCGAACCTGGTCGATGGCCTCCGCCTGGAAAGCGCCTTCCACCACGATCCTGTGTGGTCCGGCGTCCGATTCCTGGACCACCACCCCTTCGCTTCGCGCGCCTTCGGTGGATCGCGCCGCCGCGAAGAACCCAACGACATCACCTGGGCAGAGGGCGCGTTGGCCATCGGCGCCTTGGTCGATGCAGGCGTGCGCGCCGCCTGCCACCCGGCTTGGGCGCTGCTCTCGCTCCTCCAGCACATGGATCTGCCCAACGGCGCCGTGTTCCCCGAACGGCGCAACAACGGCTGGGCGTGCCTGTTCAACAAGGTGGGCGAGATCGCCCCCGAAGAGGCGCTGGCCGGCTCCACGCTCTGGACCTGGTACACCCACCAGCGCATCGCCGAACCCAACGCCCTCTGGGCGGCCGACGCGCTGGCCGACGGCCCCCGCCTCACCTTGGCCGAAAGCGCCACCGAGGGCAAGCCCGCAAGGGCCTTCGGTGCCGCGCTCGCCCGCCTGGCCACGGATCACCGCGAGGCCATCGTCCATATGCTCGACGACGTGTGCGCGGCACGGCGCCAAGGGGACGAACGCCACCCCTATGCCCCGGCGGAAGGCAGCAGCGCGCACGTACGCCTCCAGTTCGCGGGTCTGCGCTCCGCGGTGTTCGAGGCGGCACGCGCGACGGGCGTCGTCGCCTGACCATCCCTCCACGTCTTGCCCCTTTCCCCCTCGGGAGAGGTGCGGCCATCACCCCCTCCACAGGACACCCACCATGCACCCTTACGTTGGCCACTTCACCGTCCCTGTCCTCGGCCTGCCCACGGAACCACCCTCCCCCGACGACACGCCCGAGTTCGCCGACACCTGGCTGCCTTCCATCGAAGCCTTCCACGCCTCGGGGGTGCTCCTGGGCTTCACGGGCTTGATCGAAGAGCGCGTGCCAGACAACACGTGGGGGGCCATAGAACAGATGGGTGTGGTCGTCCAGGAACACGGGGTGTGCAAGATTCTCTTCGCGCCGGACCGTATCTTTGAAACGGGTGGGGCCGCACTGCTCTGTGCAGCCTACGAGGCGCTCCAACACCGGCAACGGCACCTGCCCTACCATCGCCTCTTCACGGCATGGGCGGCGCACAAACCCGATGGCGAGACGATCTACGCCAAGGTCTTCTCCCACCCCAAAGGGTGGGTGATCGGACTGGAAACGCCCCGTGACGCGCTCGACACAAGCTTCGAGCCTTTCGACGCCCTGGACGCCCACGACTCGCACGGCGACGACTCGGACGAGGTCGAACCCCTCGATCTGTGCGCCTTGGAAGATGACGGGGAGTTCGACATGGGCGCGATCGCCGCGGTCGTCGTGCGTATCACGCCCGCCCAAAGCGCCCACACGGCGCTGCGCCACACCGAGATCGCCCTCGAACACGCCCGAGAGATCTACGACGCCTGGCTGCGGTCCTGCGCGCATTGGGTCGGCGCGTCCACCCTGGGCATCCCCGCCGACCTGCCCATCCGGCTCTCTTCGCGCGTGGACATGGTCGACTTTCACGAGTGGACATAGTCGGTATGACCTGATCTCCCCACCGCGGGCGGCGCAGCCTCCACGGCCGCGCCTCCGCTTTCCCAGTTTCCTTTCTTCACGCAAAAGGCTTCCCATGACCGTCGGACACCTCACCGTCCCCGTCCTTGGCTACACACGCCACTTCCCCCAGAACAAGGCAGGGCTGCCGCCTTACGGCTGGCACGGGCACGCGCTCGACGCGTTCCACAAGGGCGAGCTGGGCGCGATGACCACCCACATCAACAAGGACGGGACCATCGTCGTGGGCAACACCCGTGTCGACTTCCACGCGCTGACCATGGAAGGCATGGCGTGGTTGTCCGACAGCGCCACGCTCTTGCGAGAAACCACCACAGGTGTGGTGAAAGCGGCGATCGACGCGCTCCAAGCCCCCTTCCCCTTCTTCCCTTCCCATGATCTGATGAAGGCTTGGGCGCGCCACGCGCCGGACGGCGACGGGCGTCCCACCGCCCGGGTCTTCTCCCACCCCGATGGCTGGGTCCTGGGTACGGACGAGATCGACACCACCATGGAGGACGGGCTCGAGATCCTGGCCAGCTGCATGCGCGCGGACCCGTCGGATCCGGATTCGGATCTCTCCACCCTGTCGGACACCGATTTCGCCACAGGGACCTACGCTTGCGTTATCGTCCGCTTGGACCACAACCCTTCTCACCACGAGCAGGTCGCGGCCCTGGCCCGTGCCCAGCGCGTGTTCGACGCTTGGCAGGCGAGCTGCCGCTCGTGGACCACCCCCAAGCACCTCGGCGTCCCAGGCCCTATCCCCCTTCGGATGGCGTCTCGGCTGGACATGGTCGGTCCCGTCTGATTCGGGGCAAAGCCCTTCCACGCGGCGCGGCCCTTGTGGGCCGCGCCGCGCCGTTTTCTTTTGCAAGGTTTTCTGGGACGGACGCCCCGTGGGCCGCATGTGTGCGGCGGCCCACGGCCCCTCCTGTCTTGCACTTTGTGCGCCCCATCCCCTATCGAGGCTGTCCACCATGCCCCATACACCCGGCACCCTCGGCGCCCTGCCCCATTTCGCCGGTTCCCAAGGCTTTCCCTTGCCCGCCCCGCTGGAAGCCCTTTTCGCGGATGGACGGCTGCTCGCCGTCTCCTTCTCGATGGAGGTCGACACCCACGGGATAGGCACGTGGACGGACCAGATCGCGGTGTGCGTCGCCGACCCTCTTGGCGGCCTCCCCCAATGGCTCGCCGATTGGTCGCACATGGCCGCCTTCGGCATCCCCGGGCTCGCGGAGGCCCTCTTGTCCGTCTCGCTCCCACGGCCGGTCGCGGCTTCCGTGCTGTCGCGGCTGTGGAAGCAGGCCAAGCTGCCCATGCGGCGGGACCAAGAGGACACGACCGAGCTCTCCCTCGCCCTGTTGCCCTCGGGCATGGTGCTGGCCCTCCATGATCCGCTGGATCACTTCGGCACCTACACCGACAGCTTCCGACCCGAGGACATGGCCCCCATCCGAGAGATCGACCGCGCGTTCGCCCAAGGCCAGGATGCCTTCCGCACCGTGGTCGCCCTGTCCCACGACGCACCCCTCTGGCCCGGCCTCGGCGCCTGGCTCGTGCCCGCCCCCCTCGGGGACCAGCCACCCAGCGCCCATACCTTGGTGCCCCTTATGGCGCAAGGCGCGCAGGTGGCGCGCGAATGGGCCCGGATCCAACCGCTGGAACCCTCCTGGCGCTGGCTCGCGGATCTCGACTGGCGTGGCCCCACGGGCGAGGCGATCGCCCAAGCCCTCACCCGGGGGTGAATGCCCCACAAGGCCGCGACTGCTTTTCCCTCCCCTTCCCTTTCCTCATCAGGACACACGCCATGGACACGACCTGCCCCTGGGCACGCCTGACGGCCTTCGGCCAAGCCTTCGACGCGTTCCTTCCCACCGCCTACGCGCTCTTGCCCAAACGCCCGGCCAAAAAACTTTTGGAGCCCTTCGACACCGGGCTCTTCGTCGGGCCGCCCAATGGCCTGCCAGAAAGCCGTTCCTACCTGCACAAGAAGACGCTCGAGGCCCTGCGCGCCATGCCGGCGCATGCCGGCACCGCGCATGCCAGCATGGCCCTGGCGGCCTGGTGCGGGCGGCGCAACGCGCTTTTGGAAGAAGGCCTGGACGTCCTGGCCGAGGTGCGGCGGCGGATCGCCGAATCCCCCCTCTCCGCCCATCTCCCCTCCTCGTTCTCCCTCGGGGTCCATGGCGGCGTCGCCTCCCCCGTGGTCGGGATGTACAGGCAGTTCTCTTCGTTCCCCTCCACCCCCACCCAAGGCCACGACGTGGCGGACGGCGCCTTCGCGGAGGTGCTGCGCAAGGCGGTGGTCCTGGCGGGAGACGGCGATCCCGACCGCTGGCCGCGCTGGTTTTGGATCGAACAGGGCAGCGTCTACCACCCCAACGACACGACCAGCGTCGCGGTCCACGCCCCCAACGGGCCCGCCGCCTTCGCCTTCCTCAAGGCCTTCCATTATCTCAAGCTCGATCCCGCCCAGACCACCGGGTGGCTCGCGAAGGTCGACGCCACCCAGCAGGCTTGGTCGGATTACCTCCACATGGCCTGATCCCCTCCCTCCTTCCCAGGACGCCCCATGGAACACCTCGACGCCCTGTTCCCGCCGGCCCCGCACGCGCTCGCGCGCCTGCGTGCCGCCTGCCTCGCCCTCCAGCGCCGCCTCCAAGAGGCGGCGCGCGTGGATGGGCGCGACGCGGGCAGCTATAGCCTCGCCGTCCGCATGGAATGGGAGATGCATACCTACCAGGCCAAGAAGGTCGACGTGTCGGTGCGCACGCTGTGGACTCCCCATCCCAGCGATGCCCCGAGCGCGCACCGGCGCGTCCAACGTGCGGCCCTCTTTTCCGAGATCGACCTCGCCAACGCCGCGGTCCAAAAAGAAGGCAGCACCCTGCTGCGCGCCCTCGCGCGAGGCCCCGCCTGGCGGCGTCTGTCCTTCCTGCCCAAGATGGCTGTCGAGATCACGCCCCACGGCGCGCATACCACCTTCGGTCGCACCAGTTCCCACCCCCTCGACCTCCTCCTCCCCGCGGCCGAGCTCGCCGCGCGGGCCCTGCTCGCCCCGATGCCCGCCGAGGCCGATGGCGGGCTCCTCTACACGGTCACCTGGCGCACCTCCTACCACAGCGCCGGCCCGGGCGACACGCAGGCCCACCTGATGGCGGCCTCGCCCACGCAGGCGCTCGCCCTCTTCGGGGCCCTCTACGAGCACCGCGTCTTCCAACACGGCGGCGCCTCGCACGCCTCGGTCCTGCTCCACACCAGCGCGGACGCCTGGAACGGCCTCTACGGACCACCAAATGGCGGCTGGTCGCCCGAACACGCGCCCACGCGTGGGGCCCACTTCTTCTGAACGCCCCACTTTTCCTCCTGCCCAAGGAACATCTTCATGCATCCCAACCGTGCCTTCCGCGCCTCCATCTCGCGCCTGATGGCGATGGAACAGCGCCTCCTGGACGCGCGCGCCGCGCGCGACGACGCGTGGCACCGCCTCGCGGAATCGGCGGACCCGCAAGCGCGCGCGATCTGGCTGCCCCCCTTCGCCACCCGCATCACCGCGGAACGCATGGACGACAAGGCCGATGGCTCGTGGACCCATGGCCTGCGCAACCAGGACAGGGACAAGGCCAAGGAACTGCTGGACAAAGGCTCGGCGCACGCGCGCGTTTCTGTTCGGGCGGCCGATATGGCGCTGGACCAGGCCTGCGCGGATGCCTCCCGCCTGATGGTCGCCCTCCTCGATCACCTGCTGGAACAACCCTGCTGGACGGGCGGTGATCCGATGCTGGTCCTCGCCCTCGACGAAGGGATGGTCAAAGCCCGCCTGCTCGACGCCAGCGTCGCGTGGGAAAAGTTCCATGCCACGGGCGACGGCTCCATCGGTGGGGGCTCCTTGTCGGGCGCCGTCCGCCTCGGCAGCCCTTCTTTTGGGCTTGCCCTCCGCCTGGCGGCTTCCACCCGCGGGGTCCGCTCGGGCCACACGTGGCACATGACCATGGAAGGCGAAACCACGACCTTGCAGGCCCGCACCGCGCGCGCCGCCCTGGCCTGGGTCGTCGCCACCCGCTTCCACGCCCTTCCCCGCGTCCAAGAGGTCTACGACAAGATCCCTTGGGTCGGCACGCCCAAGACCAACACACGTGTGCCGCCCAAGCTCGTCCGCGAAGAACCCTCCACGGTGCGCTGGCTTTCCTACCTCCATCAGGTCAGCACCGCCTGCTATCCAGACGGGGAAACGCGCGCGGCCTGATCGGCCCCGCTCTCTCTCTTTCCTGTGGGGCGGCGCCCGGCACGCCGTCGCCTCCTTCCCCTCGCCCATCAGCACACGGAGCCCCCCCCCCATGGAGACGCCCATCGGCTACCCGATCCCACCCATGGTGGTCGAACGCCTTCCTGTCCTCCCGGACGGCGCGCGCCGGTTGCTCGTGGACGACCACCTCCTCGCCTACCGGTTCACCGCCTACCAAAGCGACTCCTGGCCTGTCCACCTGATGCCAGGGGTCGAGGTGTGCGTCGCGCGCCCGTTCGGTGGCAACAGGTGGCTGCGCGACGCTCAAGACATCTTGGAGTTGGGGCTGGTCGGCATGGGCGACGCGATCCTCTCCCTCACCCAGCCGCCGCCCTTCGTGCCCACCTGGCCCATCACCGCCTGGACCAAGGCCGGGTTCCTGGAAACCGCCTTCCACCACCGGCCTAAGCCAAAAGACAACGCGCTGAAACTCCACCTCGTCGTCACCAAGGCCGGCTTCGTGCTCGAACAGGACGGGTGGATGGAGATCGACCACCACGGCGCCGAGATCTACGACCACGTCTGGTGCGCGTCCCGTGGCCTCAGCACCTCCAAGGTGCACGCCAAAGACCCGCCGGCGGCGATTCTGATCGAGCGGGATCTGAAAAGCGCCCACCGACGCCTCGCGCTGCCCCAAGAGGTGCGCGCGTCGTTCGACGCCTGGGTCGCCACCCTGCCGGAACGATCCCCTACCCACGACTTCCTGCCCGGATGGGGGTGCATCGCGCCCCCGTCGCGGGATGCAGTGGAACGCGTTTTCCTCGACTCTTGAACGTCCTATGAGGCCTCCCATGCAGCACGCTTCTTCCCACCCCGCCTCCATCAGCCACCTCGTCGTCGACGTGGAGACCGCCAACCGGCATCGCCGTTCCATCTGTCAGATCGCCGTGATCACGGTGATGACGGACGGCACCAAAGAACGCTTTGGTGTCTACGTGGATCCTCGTGAGCCCTTCGAGCTCACCCATATCCATGGCATCACGGCCCGACAGGTCGCTGACTCCCCGACCTTCAAAGAGGTCTACGCCCAGATCGCCGACAAGGTCCGGGGCAGGATCGTGGTCACCCACAGCGCCTTCGATCCCCAAGCTTTCCGGGCTGCATGCATGCACCACGGGCTGCCTGGGATGGAATGTCGGTGGGTGGACAGCGTGGATCTCGCGCAAGCGGCATGGCCGCACTTCCCCAACCACAAGCTGAAAACGCTGTCCCAAAAGCTGCGGATCCCCCTCAACCACCACGATGCGGTGTCGGACGCGTACGCGACGGCCGTCATGGTGGACCAAGCCCTTGCACGCACGGGCACCACGATCGCCGCCTGGACTCCGTCGCCTCGGAAAGGCGAAGGCCCTCCCCTCGCGCGCCCCGGTGCACCGGGCCAACCGTTCACAGGCCAACGAGTCGTCTTCACCGGCTCGTTCCTCTTGGACACGGAAACCTTGGCTGTCGAGGCAGCGGCGGCGGGCTACGAGGTCCAAAACGCTGTGACCAAAAAGACCGACGTGCTCGTCCAAGGCGCCCAACACGTCGACCTGGCGGCGCGCCACCCAAAAAGCGCCAAGACGCTCAAGGCCGAATCGCTGCGCGCTGAAGGCCAAGCCATCGAGATCCTCACCGAGGCCATGTTCCGTTCCCGCGTCGTGGACGCTATGGGCCGCAACGTGCTTTCGGATGGTCTCGGGACGGTGAAGGCGGCGGGTGGTACGACGGACCTGGGCGAGGTGATGGACCTGGACGCGTACGTCGCCGCGCGAACGGCCGCTCCTGAGGGACGCGGCACCGAGCGGATACCTCCTTCGCCAGCCTTAAGGGAGATGCACGCCGCTGTGCAAGACGGCACGTCCGACGCGGACCAGCGCACGCGGGCCGCACGCGCCCCAGCTCCTCTGCAGGTCTACGAGCCCACCACGATCTGGCAGGACTTCTTCCGCTACCAAGGTGTTTTGCCCCGTGGCGTTTGGGGCAAGAAGTTCCTGCTCTCCTGGGTGTTCGCCGTCCTCGCCCTGCTGGCAGGAATCGTGCTTTCCCAGCTTCTCCTCGTCGATGAGGGGCAGCGGGCGCTTCTGATGGTAGGGCCTTTGGCCATCGTCCTTTTTGGCTACATGATGCCGCTGTGCGCGCGACGTTCCCGTGACATCGGTGTGCCCACATGGCTGGGGGCCCTGGTGTTCTTTGGCATCCATCTTGTCCCCTTCGCGCCCCTCCTGTACTACGCCGCCCTGCTCGCGATTCCTGGAAGGGCACCACGGCCCACGGGGCACCCCGTTGCGGCCACATCCCCCGCATGATCCCCGCCCCCGTCTTCGGACGGGGGCGTGCTTTTTGTCTTTTCCCTTCCCCATATACCACCCCAGGACGCGCGGCCCCGTATGTGGGGGCCGCCACGCCCCGTGGCGGGTTTCCCTCCCGATTCCCTCCTGAGCCCTCTTTCCCACAGGACTCGTCGATGCATCGCCGACCGCCCGACTCCCTCGCCGCCCTCGCGCCCGCCCTCGCGGCGGCCGCCCAAACCGTGCTGGACGGCTGGCACCAAGACGCCGACGGCGTCGACGCCGAACTGGGCACCGGTGGCGCCTGCGATCGGGTCGCCTCCGCCCTGGTGGGGGTGCTCGACGCCCACGGCTTCGAGGCGCTCCTCTCGGGCACCGACTTCGACGGCGGGCATGCCTTCGCCCTCGCTTTGGTGGATGGCGCCGCCTGGGAGGTCGACGTCCCCGCGCACCTCTACGAGACGGGGTACGGCTACGTGTGGCGCAAACGCCCCGACGTCGTCCTCGACGCCTCCTCCCTGTCGTTCGCGTTCCTCGCCGACGGCCTCACCCCCACCACCTTCGCCGACCTCTACGGAGAGCCCTGATGGCCAAGACCCCCAAGACCACCCTCTACACCGTGCTGTGCGACAGCCGCAAGTACCCCGACGTCGTCCTGGCGCGCTGCCAGCCCGGCGAAGCGGGCTGGCGCTCCGGCAAAGGCTTCTGGACCGACGCCGATCTCGACAAGGTCGGCGTGATGACGCTCCAAGACGCCCAGGAGATCGTCGCCTCCCTGTCGTTCAACAACCCACGCGTGGTGCGCTACACCAAAGCCCTGCGCCTTTTGGCCCGGCAGATCGACGCCGGCCGGGTGTTCGGCCCGGATCCTGAGGCGATCGAGGCCAAGATCGCCGCGCTGACCGCCACGGCCGAACGGCGCTGGGCCGGCTCGAAAGGCCTGCCCCTGCCCACGCAGGAAGGCGGTGGCGCATGATGGACGCGGCCTCCCTTCTCCTCCAACAGGACACCCGGCGCTACGAGTCCGCGCTCGTCTCTTGGACCCAACAGGTCCGCTCCGCGCGCTCCCTGCCCGATGCCGCCCGCCTCGCCGCCCACGCGCCCCAGCCGGGCCACCTCTTGCGCGGCGTGCGCTCGCTCGTCGCCGGCTCCACGCACCGCGCCTCCACCCAGGTGGAACGCCACCTCCTCGACCTGGTCGAACGCAGCGATCTGGCAGCCCTCCAGCAGGCCCAGCGCGCCCTACCTGGCCATTGGCCCAAGGTCGCGCGCGCCGCGCAGGAACGGATGCGCCTCCTCTCGTCCCCCACCCCCTGAACCACAAGGCAGGCCCCGATGGACAC
>Ga0075154_10001943_pt1 | contig 14004 bp, 11 predicted proteins | sample JI71714BDNA_FD_70965 | JGI IMG/M metagenome (GOLD analysis project Ga0075154, IMG submission 70965) | Wastewater effluent complex algal communities from Wisconsin, to seasonally profile nutrient transformation and Carbon sequestration -... | ecosystem: Engineered > WWTP > Effluent > Algae... | reverse complement strand
GACTGGCCATTTTCTGCAGCATCTCACCCATCATCTGGTGCACCATCTGAATGGCCTTCAGCGGGCGCACCATGACCTTGAAATGCACGATCTGGCCGGCATCATTCCAGGTGATCATGTCGATGCCATTCACCTTGATGCCGTTGATCACATTCTGGAATTCGATGATGGCGCTGTTGTGGCCCTGCCATTCGCCGGTGTAGGTGAAGCCCTCCCCACCCAGCACCTTGTCGGCACTGGCGAGATATTTGAACACGATTTCGCGGCCCATCTGCGGCGTGTGCACCACCGGGCTTTCGAAAACGGCGTCGGGATGCAGCATGTCCCACAAGGAGTGATGATCGGGGTTTTTCACATGGGCGTGCCAGCGGGCGAGATTTTCGGCGACGGTGGGCATCAGCAGGCTCCTTCTGGCGGGAGCATAACGCGGAAAGCCCAACCCCGGCCCCTCCCGCAAGCGGGAGGGGCGTTTGTCATTCCGCCGCTTCCGGGCGCAGGGCCGGATTTGCCGGCAGTTCGGCAATCGGCGCCCCGCCGCGCTTGACGCGAACCCACTGCATCACGCTTTCAATGCCCAGATAGACGACCGGCGTGATGAACAGGGTGAGCACCTGGCTGACGAGAAGGCCGCCCATCACGGCGATGCCGAGCGGTTGGCGCAATTCGGCCCCGGCGCCGATGCCGAAGGCCAGTGGCGCGGCGCCGGCCATGGCGGCAAAGGTGGTCATCATGATCGGACGGAAACGCTTTTCGGCAGCCTCGCGGATGGCGTGGGCCGGCGTCCAGCCATGAGTGCGCTGCCCGGCCAGGGCGAAATCGATCATCATGATGGCGTTTTTCTTGACGATGCCGATCAGCAGCACGACGCCGATGATGCCAATCACGTCCAGCGGCATGTTGAACAGCCACAGGAAGGCCACAGCGCCGATGCCGGCCGCCGGCAGGCCCGAAAGGATGGTGACCGGGTGAACGAAGCTTTCATACAGCACGCCCAGCACGATGTAGATCACGATGATTGCCGCCAGGAACAGGATGGGCATGGATTTGGTGGAGGCTTCGAACTGCTGGGCATTGCCGCCCAGCGCGCCTGACACGCCCATCGGCTGGCCGATTTCGGCCGACGCCGCCTCGATCAGCGGCTTGACCTGGCTGAGCGCCACGCCCGGCACCAGGTTGAAGGCGATGGTGACGGCCGGCAGCTGGCTTTGATGCGACACGGTGAGCGGCGCGCCTTCCACCCGAACGCTGGTGACGTTGGACAGGGCGACCAGGCCGCCATTGCTGGCGCGCACGGTGAGCAGGCCGATATTGTCGGGGTTCAGCTGCGCCGAGGGATCAATTTCCATGATCACCTGATAATCATCGGCATCGGTGTAGATGCGGCTGATCTGCTGGTTGCCATAGGCGGCCAGCAGCACGCGGCGGATGGCATCCACAGGCACGCCCAGGCGCGCGGCGGCATCGCGGTCCACCTCCACAAAGGCCTGGCGGGCACCGCGCTGATAATCGCTGTTCACGTCCACCATGCCCGGAATGGCGCGCATGGCCTGTTCCAGCTTGGGCGCAAAGCCGTAGAGCGCATCCTTGTCCACCGCCGAGATGGTGTATTGATAGTTGGTGGCGCTGGGACGGCCGCCGAGATTGAGATTTTGCGGCACGTTCGGGAAGGCCGAGAAGCCGGGCACCTGTGACACGGCCTTGCGCAGACGGGCCTGCACCACTTCGATCGGTTCGCGTTCGTCGCGCGGTTTCAGCGGGGCAAACATTCGGCCGCGATTGGCTTCGCCGCCCAGGATCGAGTTGACCCGTTCCACTGCCGGATCCTTGCGAACGATGGCAGCGATGATGTCCTGCTTTTTCTGCATTTCATCATAGCCGATATCGGGCGCGCCTTCGGTGCCGAAGAAGATCGAACCCGTGTCCTCGGTGGGGAAAAACCCCTTGGGCACCACGGAAAAGCCCCAGATGGCGACCCCCACCGAGACAACGGTGAGCACGCCAACAATCTTGCGGTGCCCCAACGTCCAATCCACGCCCTTAAGATAGCGGGACGTCAGCCGAGCGAATGCGGCGGTGGTGATGCGCGCCAGCCGCCCGGGTTCATGGTGGCCGGCCGTGAGCAGGCGCGCCGCAATCATCGGAATGAGCGTGAGCGACAGCACCGCCGACACGCCGATGGCGATGGTCATGGTGACGGCGAATTCGAAGAACAATCGGCCGATGATGCCGCCCATGAACAAGAGCGGGATGAACACGGCGACCAGGCTGACCGAGATGGACAGGACCGTGAAGGCGATTTCATTGGCACCCGTAACGGCGGCGCTGCGCGGATCCTCGCCATCTTCGGTGTGGCGGACAATATTTTCCAGCACGACGATGGCATCATCGACCACGAAGCCGGTGGCCAGCGTGAGCGCCAGCAGCGAGAGATTGTCGAGGTTGAAACCAAAGAAATACATGCCGGCAAAGGTGCCGATAGCCGCCACCGGCAGCACCACCGCCGGGATCGCTGTGGCCCGGGCATCGCCAAGCACGAGATAGATGACCAGCACGACCAGCAGCGCCGTGCCCACCAGGGTCACCTGCGCATCAAACACGCTTTCGCGCACGCTTTCGGACCGGTCCACGATTTCGGTGATCGTGGTGGAGGGCGGCATCGCTTCGGAGATGGACGGCAGCACCGTTCGCACACTGTCCACCAGCTTGACGACATTGGCGCCGGGCTGGCGGGAGATGGCGATGGTCAGCGCCTGTTCGCCGTTGAACTTGGTGCCGCCGCGAAGGCGTTCATAGCTGCTGATCACCGAGGCGACATCGCCCACCCGCACCGGCAGGCCGTTGCGGGTGGCGATGATGATATTGGCGAATTCCTCGGGCTTTTCCATGTTGCCCGATGCATCCAGCGTGAAATTGCGCGGGCCGCCGGTGATGCTGCCCACGGCGATGTTGCTGTTGGCCGCGGCCACGGCCTGCCGCAAATCGTCAACGGTCAGGTTGCGGGCGGCCAGCGCCTGCGGGCTGAACTGGATGCGGATGGCAAAGCGGCGATCGCCGAACACAAACACCTGGCCCACGCCCGGCAGGGTGGAAAGCCGCGGCGTCATCAGCGTATCGACCAACGTCTGCAGCTGGTTCATCGCCAGCGTCTTGTCGCGGACGGACATGATCAGCACCGGCTGATCAGCCGGGTTGATCTTGCGAAAGCTGGGCGGGCTGGGCATTTCCGGCGGCAGGCGGCGGGTGACGGCCGACAACACCGACTGCACATCCAGCGCGGCGGAATCGATATCGCGGTCCAGCGCGAACTGCACCGTGATCTGGGTGCTGCCCGTATTGCTGGTGGAAAGCACCTGTTCGATGCCGGAAATGGTGGAAAGCTGGCGTTCGATGGGCGTGGCCACCGACGCCGCCATGGTGCCCGGATTGGCGCCGGGCAGGCTGGCTTCGATCTGGATGGTGGGCAGATCAACCTCTGGCAGGGCCGAAACGGCCAGTTCGCGATAACCGAAGAAGCCGCCGAAGATCACCGCAAGGGTGAGCAGGATGGTGGCAACCGGCCGTTCGACACAGAGGCGGACAAAACCCATCAGCTGGCGCTCCCGGTTGGCGCGGCGGCCAGCTCCGGTTTGGGCGGGCCCTTCATGCGCACGGCATCGCCATCCTTCAGCCGGGCCAGCGCATCAACCACCACCTGTTCGCCGGGCTGCAGGCCGCTGGCGATGAAGACCTTGCCACCCATGCGGCCGGCAATGACGACATCGCGCATGGCGACCTTGCCGCCGCCGCCCTTGCCGCCAGCGGCCGGGCCGGCCTTCACCGCCCACACGAACGGTGCATCGCGGCCGGTCTGCACCGCGCCTTCGGGCAGGGCGATGTGCGGCCGCGGCGTGCCCAGCGGCAATTCGACATTCACGATGGCCCCGGGCCACAGCACATCGCCGGCATTTGCAAATTCTGCCCGCGCCGTGACACCGCCGCTGCCGGCATCGACATTGTTGTCCAGAAACACCAGCCGGCCGGTGGCGATGAGCGCGCCGGTCTGCTGTTCGCGGGCGACCACCTTGCCGCCATCGCCGCCCAGCAGCGCGCGGGCCTGCTGCACATTGGCGGCCGGCACCAGGAAGCGGATGTGGATAGGCGAAAGCTGGTTGATGGTGACCAGTGGCGTGGCATCGCCCTGGCGGACATTGGCGCCCAGACGGAAGCCCAGTTCGCCGGTGCGACCGGAAATCGGCGCCGTCACCGTGAGGAAGGACAATTGCACCTTGGCGGCATCAAGCTGGGCGCGGGCGGTTTCGATGCTGCTGCGCGCCGAATAGGCGTTGGCGCGGGCCAGATCGCGGGCGGCGGCCGACACGAAGCCCTTGGCCACCAGCGCCTCGGCCCGCTCAAAATCCAGCGTGGCGCGGCGTTCGGCGGCAATGGCGCCCTTCAATTCACCTTCGGCCTGCGCCACGGCGGCGCGGGCCTGGCGGGGATCGATGCGGAAGAGCAATTGGCCAGCGCGGACATTGTCCCCTTCGCGAAAGGCGATGCCGATGATTTCGCCGTCGCCGCGCGGACGCACCGCCACGCTTTGGCTGGGGGTGACAGTGCCCAGCGCGATCAGCGTGGGGGCATAATCCTCCACGCCGGCGACTTGCGCGGCGACCAGTTGCGGCGGGCGCTTCATGCCGCCGCCAGGCCCGTCCTTGGCATCGTCGCCGCCACTGCAGGCAAACAGCAACAAGCCAGCCACGCTGACGCCGGCCAGCCGGCCCAGGGAAGAAGTGGTGATGATCATCATAACTGCCAATGACTACGCATCGGGAGAAGGAATCCCCCGTTCCAACCGCGCTGCGCCGATAACCCCTTGTTGCAGGCGACGCAAATACGTCGTTGCCGCACGGGGACCCGGTTCAGGCGCGCAATTTCCAGCCGGATTTTACCACCCGGTAACAGACCAGCCACAGCACCGCATTCACCAGCGCCAGCACCAGCGCACCCTGCAGCAGCAAACCATCGGAATTGCCGATGAAGCCGGAGCGGAAGCCGTCGATGACATAGAAAAACGGGTTGGCGTGACTGAGCGTGGCCAGCAGCGGGCTGACCCGATCGATCACATAGAATGTGCCCGACAACAGGGTGAGCGGCTGGATGACGAAATTGGTGACGGCGGCGGCATGATCAAATTTGTCGGCCCATACGCCGGTGAGAATGCCCAGCAGGGCCAGCAGCAACGAGCCCATGGTGCCGAAATAGATCACCAGCAGCGGATCATGGATCGGCACATCAACGCCCGGCGCAATCGCCATCACACTCCACACGGCCAGGCCCACCAGCCAGGCGCGGGTGAGCGCACCGCCGACCCAGGCCAGCATCAATTCACCGGCGGAGAGCGGCGGCATCAGCACATCGATGATCGATCCCTGCATCTTGGCAACCAGGATGGATGAAGAGGTGTTGGCAAAGCTGTTCTGGATCATGCCCATCACGATCAGGCCGGGGCCGAGGAAATCGGCATAGGGCACGCCCAGGATCATCACATTGTTGCGGCCCAATGCCACGGCAAAGATGACGAGGAACAGCAAGGTGGTGATGGCCGGGGCCCAGATGGTTTGCAGCTGCACCTTGAAAAAGCGGCGCACCTCTTTCAAATAGAGGGTCTTCAAGCCTTCGGTGTTGAACCGCGCGATGGCAGGAACCCCCGGTTCCCGATGAACGGCCGGGTGGTGGCCTGCCAGCTTGTTATCCGTGCGCATCATGGTTAGGGGCTTATGCGTGATCCCGCTGCGTGCCAAGAGGCCAGCAGCTTTTGCGAGGCAAAGAATATCCATGGCCTGGACTGACGAACGTATCGCCAAGCTGAAGCAAGGTTGGGAAGGCGGCATGACCGCCACCCAGATCGCCGAAATGCTGGGCGAAGGCGTGACCCGCAATGCCGTGATCGGCAAGGCGCACCGGCTGGGGCTGGAAAGCCGCCCGTCACCGGTGAAGGCCGCCGCCGAAGACGCTGCGCCGCGGCCCACGCCGGCCCCGCCACCGCCGCCAAAGGCTGCTGCCGAACCGGCGCCGCCGGCGCAACCGCGCGCCGAAATGCCCGCCCCCGCCCCGCAGCCGGCACCCGCACCCGCCGTGGCCAAGCCGGCCGCCAAGCCGGCCAAGACCGGCAAGCAGGCGCGCACCACCCTGCTCGATCTCAGCGACAAGGTCTGCAAATGGCCGATCGGCCATCCCGGGGAGCCGGATTTCCACTTCTGCGGCAAGGCGGTGCAGCCGGGCTTCCCCTATTGTGGTGAACATTGCCTGGTGGCCTATCAGGCGCAGATGCCGCGCAAGGATCGCCCGCGGGTGTTGCCCACCATGCCGGGTGCCCCCCGCCGCTGACATCCAGCCGCTGATCGCCGGTCAGCCCTGCTGTTTTGCCCCATTGCCGCCGTCGCTGCCCAGCTTTACGTAAGCGTAAAGCGTGGGGAATATCATGACGGCTGTTGATGTTGATGTGTTGATTGTGGGTGCCGGCCTGTCGGGCATTGGCGCTGCCGTGCAGATCAAGCAGCAATGCCCTGGCAAGAGCTGGGCAATCATTGAAGGCCGCGGCGCCATTGGTGGCACGTGGGACCTGTTCCGTTATCCCGGCATCAGGTCCGACAGCGACATGTACACGCTGGGCTATCGCTTCAAGCCATGGAAAGCCGCCAAGGCCATCGCCGACGGCCCGTCGATCCGCAGCTATATCCGCGAAACCGCCGATGAACATGGCATCACCCCGCATATCCGCTTCAACCACAAGGTGACCGATGCGGCGTGGGACAGCGAAGCCGCGCGCTGGACCGTCACTGCCAGCACGCCGGATGGGCCAACCACTCTTACCGCCCGCTTCCTCTACATGTGTTCGGGCTATTACAACTATGGCGAAGGCCATCGCCCGCGCTGGGAAGGCGAGGCCGAGTTCACCGGCCAGATCATCCATCCGCAATTCTGGCCAGAGCAGCTGGATTACAAGGGCAAGCGCGTCGTCATCATCGGATCGGGCGCCACCGCCGTCACGCTGGTGCCGGAAATGGCCAAGCAGGCCGCCCATGTCACCATGTTGCAACGCACGCCGACCTGGATGGTCTCCCGCCCCTCCTCCGATGCGATTGCCAATCTGCTGAAAGCCATACTGCCGGCGCAACTGGCCTATGACATCGTGCGTTGGAAAAATGTCACCTTCGGCCAATGGTTTTACAGGCAGACCCGCGAGCGGCCGGGCAAGGTGCGGGAACAATTGCTGAAGCGGTTGGCGAAGCTGCTGCCGGCTGATTACGACCTCGAAACCCATTTCACCCCCGGCTATAACCCCTGGGATCAGCGCCTGTGCCTGGTGCCCGATGCCGATCTGTTCACCGCCATCAAGGCCGGCAGCGCCAGCATCGTCACCGATCAGATCTTGCGCTTAGAAGCCGCCGGCATCCGCCTGAAATCGGGCGCGCTGCTGCCCGCCGACATCATCGTCACCGCCACCGGCCTGAAACTGGAAGCGGTGGGCGGCATGCGCATCAGCGTGGATGGCATACCGCGCCGCACCGCCGACAGCCTGGCTTACAAGGGCATGATGTATTCGGGCATTCCCAACCTGTTCCAGAGCTTTGGCTATATCAACGCCAGCTGGACCCTGCGATCGGACCTGATTGCCGATTATGTCTGCCGCCTGATCAACCACATGGATGCGCGCGGGGTGGAGATTGCCACCCCCACTCCGGCCGCCGATGTGACGCCGGAACGGCTCGCGATGGATTTGCAGTCCGGCTATGTCCAGCGCGGTGCCGATGCGCTGCCGCGATCCGGCAACCGGGCCCCATGGGTGGTGACGGCCAATTACAAATATGACCGGGCTGAACTTCTCGATGGCCCGGTGGCCAATGAGCTGCAGCTCAGCCGCGCCGCCGCTCCGGCCCGCCTGCTGGAAGCCGCCGAATGATGCGCGTTGCCGCTGCACTGGCGCTGCTGGCCAGCGCTGCCAGCGCGCAGCCGGTAACGCCGCCGACTGACAGCGCCACGCTGGAGGCCATCCGCCTGATCGATGCCTGGGCCGATGCCGCCCAGGTCTATGGCCGCTGGCCGGCCTATTCGGTGGCGATCGGCCACAAGGATCGGCTGATCTGGTCAAAAGGCTATGGCCATGTCGATGCCGCCAGCAAACTGCCGGCGCGCGGCGACACCATCTATTCCATCTGCTCCATCTCCAAGCTGTTCACCGCCGTTGCCGTGATGCAGCAGTGGGAAGCCGGCAAGCTGCGGCTGGATGAGCCGGTCACCACCTATCTGCCCTGGGCGGCGCCAAAGCCCGATGGCCGCGATTCCATCCCCATCACCCTGCGCGCCCTGCTCACCCATTCGGCCGGCATCCAGCGCGACAGCGATGTCGGCAACTGGACCGGGCCCAATTATCTCTTTCCCAGCCGTGCCCATCTGCAGGCCGAAATCAGCCAACACCAGCCTTATTATCCGGTTGGCCGCACCTATCAGTACAGCAATATCGGCCTCACCATTGCGGGCGAAGCCGCCGCCGCGGTGGCGGGCAAGGATTTCGCCAGTCTGGTCACCAGTGGCATCATTGCCCCGCTTGGTCTGAAGGACACGCGGCCCGATCATCCCTATCATTTGTTGGGCACGCGCATGGCCGTGGGCTGGAGCCCGTTGACCCGAGCCGGCACCCGCACACTGCTGAGCCGTTTTGACGCCGCGGCCATCACGCCGGCCGCCGGCTTTACCAGCACCGCCGACGATCTGGTGCGCTTTGGCCTGTGGCAGATCGGCCTGCTGGCGCAAGACACGGCGCCGGCAGTGGCGGGCGTGCTGAAACCCAGCACGCTGAAGGAAATGCACCGCATCCAGTTCATCGACACCCCCGGCGGCGGCAGCTGGGGCCTGGGATTTTTCAACGAAGCTGCCGACGAGGGCCATTATATCGGCCATGATGGCAGTTGCCCCGGTTACCACACCGCCATGCTGATCCGGCCCGACAGCGAAACCGCCGTGGCGGTGATGACCACCGACAATCACGAAGTGTGGGACGACACCAAACAGGTTCACAAATTGCTCGATGCCCGCCGCAGCCACCAGTTCAAGGGCACCGCCCCGGTGACGTTGCCGCTGGAAGATTATGCCGGCCGCTACACCAACGGCACCTGGAACAACGAGACCATCATCCTGCCCTGGAATGGCGGGCTGGTGACACTGGACCTGCCGGATGCCAATGCGGCGCAGCATCTGTCTTACCTCAAGCCCATTGCGCCCGACCGGTTCCGCCGCATCGGCGCGGATGGCAACGAGATGCACGAGGTGATTTTCCGGCGCGACGCCGCTGGCCGGGTGACCGCCAAGGAGGAATTTTTCCAGCGCATCGATCGCACCGCGCTGGCGGCGCAATAGCGTCTAGCGGAGCATCAGGCCGCCATCGATGGCCAGGCTTTGCCCGGTGATATAGCTGGCGGCCGGGCTGGCGAGGAACAAGATCGCGCTGGCCACTTCGGCCGGATCGCCCCAGCGCTGCATCGGGATGGCCTTCATCAGCCGCTTTTCGCGCTCCGGGTTCTGGCGGGCGCCTTCGGTCATCCGGGTGGCGATGAAGCCCGGGGCCACCAGATTGACGCGCACGCCATCGGTTGCCCATTTGTCGCCCAGCGCCCGCGTCAGGCCCAACAGTCCAGCCTTTGATGCGGTGTAGGCCGGGGTTTCCTTCAGCGCCAGGAAACTGGCCAGGCTGCCGACATTGACGATGCTGCCCCTGGTCTCCTTCAACAGTGGATGCAGCCGCACACTGAGATCCATCACCGCATTCAGGTTGGTGTCGATGATCTGTTCAAATTCATCCTGCTGATATTCATTGGCCGATCCGCGCCCGGCATTGTTCACCAGCACATCAAGGCTATCGATATGGGCCGCGATCTCGGCGCGGGCTTCCGGCCAGGTGAGATCGGCCTGGATATAGGCGGCGCCCTCGGGCGGATCGTCATAACATTCAACGCGGGTGCGCGTGCCGGTGATGGTCACGGCGGCGCCCAGCGCCAGAAACTGCTCGGCCACCACCTTGCCGATGCCCTGGGTTCCGCCCGTCACCAGCACGGAGCGCCCGTGTGCCCAGCTTGTCATGCGCTCAAACCCCCATCGATCACCAGCGACGTGCCGGTGACATAACGCGCCGCATCCGACGCCAGAAAATAGATCGGCCCGGCAATGTCGTCCGGCTCCCCAATGCGACCCAACGGCACCTGCCGTTCCGTGGCCGCCAATCGGTCAGGATGCTCCCAGGTGATCGCGGTCATCTTCGATCGCACCAGCCCCGGCGCCACCAGATTGACCCTGATCCCCTCCCCGCCCAGCGCCTGCGCCAGCGTGCGGGTCAGGGTGAGCAGGCCGCCCTTGCTGGCCGAATAGGCCGGCTGGCCGATGGTGCCGCGAAACGACGCCACCGATCCCACGAAGATGATGCTGCCTTTGGCCGCCGCCAGCGCAGCGCGGAACTTCATCGCCAGCGCCATCGGCCCGGTCAGATTGGTGGCCAACACATCGGCAAAGATTTCGGGAATGAATTCGGCGCGCTTGTAGGCCACCTTGGCGCCGGAAACGACCAGCGCATCCAGCCGCTCCACCCCCGGATCAAATACCGCCACCGCCGCCAGATCGCCCTGATCAAGCTGGTGATAGTCCATGCCAGCCAGATCGCCATCGGTGCCGGCATAGTCGGCGGCACTGGCCCGCGTGCCGGTGACAATCACGCGCGCACCGGCGGCCAGAAACCGGCGCGCAGCGGCATTGCCGATGCCCGTCGATCCCCCTGTCACTAGCACGGTCTTGCCGGCAAACGCGCCCACGCCCACTCTCCACCATCTGTTACAGGGAGGTTTCAACCATGGCGCTTCTATCCGGCAAGGTCGCGATTGTGACAGGCGGCGGCCGCGGCCTGGGCCGCTGCCACGCCCTGGCGCTCGCCGCCCATGGTGCTTCCGTGGTGGTGAATGATCTCGGCGGGAGCGTCACCGGGAGCAGCCCTGATCAAAAACAGGGGGGCGCCGCCGATGAGGTGGTGGCCGAAATCATCGCGCTGGGCGGCCGCGCCGTGGCCAATCGCGCCAGTGTCGCCGATTGGGCCGGTGCGGAATCGATCATCGCGGATGCCGTGGCCGCCTTTGGCGGGCTCGATATCGTCGTCAACAATGCCGGCATCAACCGCCCGGCCAGCCTGATCGACTTGACCGAGGCCGATTATGACCTTGAAACCAATGTCCATCTGAAAGGCACCACCGCCGTGTGCCACCACGCCGCCGCGCTTTGGGCGAAGCATGGGCGCGCAGAAGGCCGCGCCATCATAAACACCACCTCGCCAGTCGGCGTGCACCCGATGGTCAATGGCGGGCCCTATTGCGCCGCCAAGGCCGGCATCGCCGCACTCACCGTGGTGGCAGCGCAGGAGCTCGCCAGCCTGGGCGTGCGCGCCAACGCCATCGCACCGGCCGCCCGCACCCGTATGGTCATGGCAAGCCCCACGGTGGACGAACTGATGCCGAAATCGGACGGCTTCGACCGCCACCTGCCCGATCATGTCTCGCCGCTGGTCGTCTATCTCGCCTCGCCCTTGAACCGCTTCACCGGCCGCATCTTCGGCGTCGAAGGCCCGGATGTGGCGCTCTACCAACCGTGGAGCGCTGATTGGCTGGCCAGCGGCGACGGCCAATGGCAGGTGCCCGCCCTGGCCGATGCGCTCGCCGCCCTGCCCCAACAGGCCCCGATCCGCGCCTTCTACCCCGGCGGCCGCATCGACACGGTGATACCGCCCAACCGCACGCTGAAGGCGCTGCGCGGGTGATGCCGGTTGTCGGGGTCTTTGCCGACTCCCCAGATCGCGGGCGCGGGCTGGCGCGTGACATGGCGGTGCGCTGGGCGTTGACCGAAGTGGGGGTGGCGCACGACCTGCAGCCGCTGTCGTTCGCCGACATGAAAGCACCGGAGCACAAGGCCCGCCAGCCGTTCGGGCAAATTCCCACCTTTGAAGCCGATGGCCTGACCCTGTTCGAATCGGGCGCCATCGTGCTGCACATTGCCGAAACCCACCCTGGCTTGCTGCCCGCCGATCCTGCCGGCCGCGCCCGCGCCATCGCCTGGATGTTCGCCGCTGTCAGCACGGTGGAGCCGGTGATCGTGGAGCGCGAGGTGGCGGTGCTGTTGGAGGGAGACCAGCCGTGGACCGCCAAGCGCCTGCCTGGCCTGGAAGCGCGGCTGCGGCAACGGCTGGACGATCTCGCCGCAGCGCTGACCGGCAAGGACTGGCTGGCAGGCGATTTCAGCGCGGCCGACATCATGATGGTCTGCGTGCTGCGACGGCCGGCGGCGGCCATGTTGATGGGGGATTATCCGCTGCTGGCGGCCTATGTCGCGCGCGGCGAGGCGCGGCCGGCGTTTCAGTCCGCCTTTGCCGAGCAGAAGGCGCGGTTCGACGCCGCGCATGGCTGACTAAATTCCGAATTGCGCCGGGCCGCCGGTGCGGCAACAGTCGCCACCTCAAATCGCAAGGCCATACCCATGTTTCTCACCTTCCTTGAAGAATTGCGCGCCGCGAAAATCCCGGCCTCCATGAAGGAGCATCTGCTGCTGCTGGAGGCATTGAACAGCGACGCCATCGATTATTCGATCACCGATTTCTATTATCTCGCCCGCGCAACCTATGTGAAGGATGAAGGCCTGCTCGACCGGTTCGATCAGGTTTTTGCCAAGGTGTTCAAGGGTATCGAACCAACACTTGAGACCGGCGAGACCGAGATTCCGGAAGATTGGCTGAAAGCCCTGGCTGAAATGAATCTGAGCGAGGAAGAGCGCGCCGAACTGGAGAAAATGGGCTGGGACAAGCTGATGGAGACGCTCCAGAAGCGGCTGGAAGAGCAAAAGAAGCGCCACGAAGGCGGCAACAAGTGGATCGGGACGGCGGGCAAATCCCCGTTCGGCGCCCAGGGCGACAACCCCGAAGGCGTGCGCATCGGCCAGAAGGACGGCCGCAAGCAGAGCGCCGTGAAGGTCTGGGACAAGCGCGAGTTCCGCAATCTCGATTCCACCGTCGAACTGGGCACCCGCAACATCAAGGTGGCGCTGCGCCGCCTGCGCCGCTTTGCCCGCGAAGGCGCGGCCGACGAGTTGGACCTCGATTCCACCATCCGCGGCACCGCCAAGCAGGGCTGGCTCGATATCGTCATGCGGCCCGAACGGCACAATGCGGTGAAATTGCTGTTGATGCTGGATATCGGCGGCTCGATGGATCCCCATATCAAGCTGTGCGAGGAGCTGTTTTCAGCCGCGAAATCAGAATTCAAACATCTGGAATTCTTCTATTTCCACAATTGCCCCTATGAGGCGGTGTGGAAAGACAACAAGCGCCGCTGGACCGAGCGGACGCCGATGATGGAAATTCTCCACAAATTCCCGCATGATTACAAACTGGTGTTCGTTGGTGACGCGTCGATGAGCCCGTATGAAATCACCTATGCCGGCGGCAGCACCGAACATTGGAACGAGGAACCCGGCGAGGCCTGGCTGCGCCGGATGACCGACGTCTATCACTCGTCAATCTGGCTGAACCCGATCCCGGAAAAACATTGGGAAAATGGCCAATCCATCCGCATGATCAAGGAAATCATGCACGACCGCATGTATCCGCTCACCCTGGAAGGGCTGGATCGCGGCATGCGGGAATTGAGCCGCAAGAAATAGGCCACATCGATCCTCCCCCCTCTGGGGGAGGTGCCGAGCGCAGCGAGGCGGAGGGGGCTCTGAACCGCCCCCTCCGTCGCCCTCACGGGCGCCACCTCCCCCAGAGGCAGAGGATCGTTACTTGCCCCCAGCCGCTTCCTGCGCCTGCAGTTTCTTCGCTTGGGCCCCCACATAGGCGCGCACGGCTTCCACCTGTGCCGGCGTGTACCAGCGGCTGAAGGCGATCATGCCGTTGGCCTTCAGCGCGCCATCATGCACCACGGCCTTCCATGCTTCCGCATC
>Ga0075154_10001941_pt1 | contig 14010 bp, 9 predicted proteins | sample JI71714BDNA_FD_70965 | JGI IMG/M metagenome (GOLD analysis project Ga0075154, IMG submission 70965) | Wastewater effluent complex algal communities from Wisconsin, to seasonally profile nutrient transformation and Carbon sequestration -... | ecosystem: Engineered > WWTP > Effluent > Algae... | reverse complement strand
CAAGGTACTCCTTTGGATGATAATTGTTCTACAATGATCTGAAGTGTTTTGGTTTTACCTGTACCTGTGGCACCAGCTATCAGACCATGTCTGTTAAGCGTTTTGAGTGGTACTTTGACGAAGGTGTTGGTCATGATTTCACCTTCCAATTTGGGAGCACCTAAAATGATCGAGTCTCCTTTGAAAGTGTACGCTTCGGTGATTTCTGCTAAAAACTTATCTTTTTTACTCATTTTAAATCTAAGGTTTGTCAATGAATTATTTAGTACAATATGGCTGAGGACTTACCCACAGGTTATATGTTGGCATACAATTTTTCTCTTTCGGGACCTGTACTGATCATGGAGATTCTGGTTTTCAACAATCGTTCCAAATGGGTGATATAATCCTTAGCTTTTGACGGTAGATCACTGTATTGCGTCACATGATCTAAGCTTTGGTTCCAACCTTCAAAGGATTGATATACAGCATCCATTTTTTTATCTACAATGTCAAATGGCAACTCTTCAGATTCGATGTTGTCATATTGATAAGCGGTGGCCACATCTATGGTCTCAAATGTATCTAATACATCCATTTTGGTGATAATGATTTGAGTGACACCATTGAGCATAATCGTGTACAATAGTTGTGGTACGTCAAGCCATCCGCATCTGCGCGGTCTTCCCGTAGTGGCACCAAATTCTTGTCCAATCTGACGCAATTTTTCGCCTGTGGCATCATAAAGTTCCGTAGGGAATGGTCCTGAGCCCACACGGGTGCAGTACGCTTTTGCTATACCGATGACTTCTCTGATTTTGTTTGGAGCTATACCTAAACCACTGCATACTCCGGCGCTAATGGTATTGGATGACGTCACAAAAGGGTAGGTACCAAAATCTATATCCAACATAGATCCTTGTGCACCTTCTGCTAGGATTTGTTTACCAGCTGCTAATGCATTATTGACATAATATTCTCCATTGATAAAGCGGAGTTGTTTTAACTTTTCAATACTTTCAAAAAAGTGTGTTTCCTGTTCTTCCAGATTAAAATCTACTGCAGGGTACATCTTGAGCAATCCGAGATGTTTTTCTTTGATGGTTTTGTATTTGGCTTCAAAATCCGGAGCCATGAGGTCACCGACTCTGAGTCCGTTTCTACCCGTTTTGTCCATATAAGCAGGACCAATTCCTTTAAGTGTAGAGCCAATTTTCCCAGCACCTTTGGATGCTTCTGAAGCAGCGTCGAGATATCGATGCGTGGGAACAATCAAGTGTGCCTTGCGTGATACCAAAAGTCGGGGAATATAATCCACGTTGGCATTTTCTAAGGCTGTCATTTCTTTGACCATGGTGATCGGGTCTAGTACGACGCCGTTTCCGATTACATTGGTGATTTCTTCTCTGAAGATACCTGAAGGGATCGTATGAAGTACATATTTTTTTCCATCTATCTTTAGCGTATGACCTGCATTGGGACCACCTTGAAATCTGCAAACTAAGTCATATTTTTCAGCAAGATAATCTACAATCTTGCCCTTGCCTTCGTCGCCCCATTGGAGACCAAGTATTACATCAACTGCCATTGAAAATTTTTAATGTTGGTTTTTAAAGGTCAAAAGTAAGAAAAATTATAATATTATAATGATTAATATATAAAGTTGTGAAGTTTTAAAATTTGTCCTGATCTCAGGGTTGCCCAAAAAAGTTGTATTGGAGTTTGAAACATATAAAGAATGGTCAAAATCTTAGATCTCGAATATACCAAAAAAGAAGGGATGAATCTTTTCGAAACATCCCTTCTAATATTTAAAATCCTTATCTATAAGTTGCTTAAGGCTGACTCACTTTAGCTTCTGCTTCATAACCGAAAACATCTTTTAGACTAAGTTCAGTTATTTTGCCATATTTTGCTAGGTCATTCATATTGATTTTGGTTTTGTCTCCTATGACCCGGATATTCCATTTTTTGTTTTTCATGTGTTGACCATGGAAATCCTTGATATCGGATAATTTGATATTATCAATGCTGCTGTACACATCTTTGCGGGTGTCATAGTTGATACCTCGTTTGATGGCCGACTGATAATTAAAGAGAATTCCCGTTTTAGTGATTCTATTGGCTTCAATATTTTGCTTGATAGAAGCCTTACCGATTTCCCAATTTTTTTCAGATTCTGGCATATTTTCTATCAGATTGTTCATGGCATCAAAAGCCATACCTAACTTATCTGCCTGCGTACCTACATAAAAACCAGCTTTGTACTTATCTTCTTTTTTCTGCGGAGATGAGTAAAATCCATAGGTGGAGTATGCTAAAGCTTTGGCTTCTCTGATTTCTTGGAATACCACCGATGACATGCTACCACCATAGTATTCATTAAAAGCTGAGACCATTGGTGATTTTTTAACATCATATTTTTCATCCCATCTTTGTAAACTGATCTCAGTCTGAACCATGTCATAGTTTACAAAGTAGATGTTGTTTTCGTCGGTAGTAGGTGCCGGTTCATATTTTCTAGCAGGTGGATAATCTTTCAATTTTGGAGCCAATTTGTGTGATTTTTTGACTTCTGCGGTTAAGGCAGGCAATGCTTTTGGTCCATAATAATAGACTTTGTGTTTGTAACCAAATAAAGATTTGATAATTTCTGTCAATTCTGTAGCCTTGAGATTGCGAAGTTCGGTGTTGGACATCACATCGTTGTAAGGATTTTTAGCACCATAATCAATATAGTTATTGAGGGCACTCCAGAAGATAGCGCGCTTATTCAGTAAATTGTCATTTCTCTCTTTGATTTTGGCTTCTACCATTTTGTTGAGTGCGTTCTGATCTGGTTTGGGGTTGCGCATGAGGTCTTCAATGATGGCCAATGCGGCTGCCCTATTTTCTTCTAATCCAGAAAGACTTACATAAACCTGTTCATTGGAAGCAAAAATATTGAAATCTACGGCCAAGTTGTATAACTCTTTGTTGATTTGTTCATTACTTCTTTGTTGGCTTCCAATCAGTTTTAAATACTCTATAGCAATAGGTAGGTTTTTGATATTGAAACTACCCATGTCATACACATAGTAGAAGTCAAACAGGTTATTGGTTTTATTAGGCACACTCCAAACGGGTACATCTTTGGATATCTCACCAAACTGTATGTCCTTATTAAAATCCAGGAATACTGGTTTAATTGGCGGATTTTTTACAGCAGTAAGATCTGCTAAAAACTTGGATTGGGCATCACGATTGATTTCCAAAGGCGTTATAGCAGGTTTTACCACTTTAGCTACAGTAGTATCCTTGCCTGTCAGTTTGAAAACCGTCATATGATTGTCTCCAAACCATTTGTTCGCAAAATTTACAATCTCTTGTTTGGTAACTTTGCTCATTCTGTCCTGATCTTTGAGATAGTCTTCCCACTTGGTACCTGTAGAGAAAAGACTATTAAAAGTATAAGCCATCCACATCGGGTTTTCCTGCTGTCTGACTTTGGAAACTTTTTGATTGTTTACAGTGGCTTTGATCAGGCTTTCGTCAAAGTTTCCTTTTTTAAGATTTTCTATTTGGTCAAGTATCAGCTGTCTTACATCTTTAAGGCTTTGGTTTTCCAATGCTTTGCCACCAAAATAGATCAAACCGTAATCGGTGAGCAAATAGTTAAACCCATATGCTTCCAATACTTTTTGAGATTTGACGAGATTTTTGTCTATTAAGCCTGAACTACCGTTGTAAAGGATGGAACTTGCCAATTCTGCCAATACCGCTTCATCATCATTGGTATCAGGCATACGGAAACCTATGGCTACACTTTCTTCATCTGGTGTCTGCACATAGAGTTCTTTAGCTTCTGTAATAGGAGCTTCTTTTTCGTAGGTAAATTTGGGAACATCGCCTGGTTTCCAATCTCCAAAATACTTATCTACTAGGCCAATGGTTTCGTCAGCGTTAATATCACCTGCCAAAATTACTACCATATTGTTAGGTACGTAATAGGTGTTGTAAAACTTACGAATCGTCTTGATTGAAGGATTTTTGAGGTGATCTACCGACCCTAAAATGGTTTGTGAGCCATAAGGATGTTTGGTAAATAGACCTGCAAACATACCTTCAAATACTTTGTCACCTCCATCATCTAAAGAAATATTTTTTTCTTCATATACGGTTTCCAATTCTGTATGGAATAATCTGAAAACTGGATGGGAAAATCTATCGTCCTGTACCTGAAGGTATTTTTCTAGGTTGTTGGAAGGGACATTTTCCATATAAGCGGTCATCTCGTAGCTCGTAAAAGCGTTGGTCATATTAGATCCTGCAGCTGACATGGCTTTGTCATATTCATTAGGTATAGCTATTTTGGATGCCAAAGTGGAGATAGAGTCTATTTGCTTATAGATCATTTTTCTTTCTGCATCGTCAGTTTTTGTTCTGTATACTTCATATAGATTTTCGATCTGATCGAGATATATTTTTTCTTTTTCGTAATCCATGGTACCGAGATTTTTGGTACCTTTAAACATCAGGTGTTCCAGGTAGTGTGCTAGTCCTGTGTTGTCTGCAGGGTCATTTTTGCCACCTGCACGAGTGGTGACGAACGACATGATCTTAGGTTCATTCCTGTTTTCGTGCAAGATAACTTGCAGGCCATTTTTTAAGGTGTAAAATCGGGTGTTAGTTGGGTCTCCGGTGACGATCTCATAGGTGTATTTTCCATCAGGAGATGTCTTTTTGACGGTTTGGTATTGTCCATTCGCTAGGGTAGCAGCAAACACAATACATAAAGTCATAATCAGGTTCTTCATGTTTTAAAGGTGTTTAATTAGTTTGGAAATTTAATATATAAATAAAATGAATCTCAAAATACTTGTTTTAATTTATTCAAAATGATTTAATAAAAGAAAACATTATTCTCAATGCATTTTATTTTCAAGTAATATCAACGATAAAAGTAAAGGAGTTATTTCTTAAATGGTTTGAAATATTTGGGTTTTAGACAAAAAGCAATGATTGAACGATTAAAATATTAAAGTATGGTCCAAAAAGGTAAGTTTTTACATTTAGCTTAAAAATTTTTCATGAAGAAATACCGTATACTAATTGCTCAAGTGCGCATTAACAATTAATATTCTAAATACATTATACATTCATCTCTATTCCCTTCTAAGATATATTTGTGCACCTTCTCCCCATATAAGATTGAAAGCCTTACTTTAAAGTTATAGGCATACTTTTTACAAGAGAGATCCAAGGTAAAAGAACCCAAGTTTTCATCTACATTAAAATTAGCCGCAAGAGGTAGTTTAGTTTCCAATTCTACATTCCCACTTATTTTTTCATAATTTATGATTTTGATTGGGATAAGATCATATTTGAAAAAATAACTAATAAAGAACGATGTATCTCGATTGTATTCTGAAGAACCATTTAGTTTTATTTCTGGATGGTTGACTGAATATACTTTTTCAATATTCAAGGGTATTGTATCATTAACTAATATATTACTCTTATTATTTAATGTTACTAGCAAACTATCCTTCAAAATATTCAAAGTATCTACCAATTCCAATTCTTTAAGATTAAATTCAATTATTTTCTTTTTATCTAAATTTTTTTGATCTAAATTTAACAAATACCTTTCTAGACTCACAGATTTAATGTCAATATCTATGACTTTTAATAGATATTGCTGATGTAGATTCCTATCATTGCAACCTTGCAAAAAGTCACCATTTTCAAGATAATAAATACTAGACTTATTTTTTGAATCGACATATTGGTTTGAAATCCTACGCTTTTCCTTTTGGTCGTTTTCCTTTTGTATGCTCGTGTACATATATGGAATCAGGTAAACCGAAATAAAAGCTACAATCCACCATATTTGATAATTCATGTTTTGACCATTATTGTCTTCTTCTACCACAATAGTCTTTGAAAAAGTATCATGCCAATTACCTTTCCATAAAAAAGATAATGCATTGAAGGGAATAAATCTAAAAAGAGTTCTTCCAAATACATGACCAAGAGTAGCATTTTCGAACTTATAAAAATCAACTACTCGAGTGCCTGTGAGACATTTAATAGGTGTGGAAGCAAAAAGTCCTTCGGTTAGAAGATAATATATGAATAAATTGAGAACTATTAGCAAGGCAAAAATCAACTTCTCAACTCCTAATGAGATGATAATTATATGATTAAATAGCCATACTAATAAAGGATACATAGCCATTACTAAAGGCGAAACAAAATATATGGCCATAATTTTATCAAATATAAAATGCACTAATCTCTTGTCTAAGTTAGATTTAATAGAAGTCAAAACTATGTTGCCATTTGAATGTGTTTTCTTTTCTAACCATACTTTTTGGTTAGTCATAAGCCATTCTGTTACCATAATTGAATATATCAAAAGCAACACAGAAAATAAAAAGGTAAGTATAAAATCAAAATCTGTTAATGCCGTAGTCTTAAAGTGTGTTGCCATATGATTTTTCATTTGCATATTCTCATAATATGAAAATGGCAAAAATCCTAATACACTAATCTCATACAAAAAGATAGTTATAAAGCTAAATCTTAATAATCTACTGTCTTTCTGGTTTGATTTCTGATATACCAAGCCTCCCGTGATCAGCATTATAAAAAATAAACATGATACAGCACTAAGCGGGAATTTTGTAAAAGAACTACTACTACCAAATTTAAAAAACATAGTTATATAATCCTGAACATAAATAATTTGAAAGTGATGGAGAAAAAGAAACTTCTCCTCAGTTAAAACCAAAATTAAATGGGATATTAAACTAATACTTCCTATACAAATTGAAATTTGTCCGATTTTGGAAAATAATTTTTCTTTAAAGATTTTCATATTTATGTAGTTTAGATGTTCGTATGAAATTAAAAATTTATACAAACTATATCAAGAATATAAAGTCTTGCTAAAAATTCGATTATTAACCCTAGCAATTAAAACTTATTCTCCACCTCAGCTACTTCTAGTAAAAAGTAATGCATATCTGTATTGCGCATGAATGGTTTCATCCTTTCACTTCCAGGCCCAAACATCGCCAGCTCGGTGTAGTCTGCTGAATGTTCCATACCGCCAAAAGCAACAGAAGTGTGCTCTTTTAAATATTCGGCATATTCTTTAAAAGGAAGTTTATATGAATTGTAGATGCCTTCCGATTTTTGGTCTGCATAACGCTGCACTATCGTTTTTACTTGCTCACTATTGAAGGTACATCCTTGATTTTCTTTGATGCGCTCTGTAAATTGTGCTTCGGTACCGTTTTTATCAAAACCCATCAAAATCCATTCATTGGTATGTTTGTATTGGAAAAGCGTTTCGAAGTTTTGGTCTGCTTTTTCGCCATAATACAGCCCCGGATTAGCGTTTCCATGATCTGATGTGATGACAACGAGTGTATTTCCGTCTTTTTCCGCAAAGTCTATGGCTACTTTTACGGCATCATCAAAAGCTACCTGATCATATATCAATGCAGGGGCATCATTGGCATGAGCTGCCCAGTCTACTTTACCGCCTTCTACCTGCAAACAAAATCCTTTGGGGTGATTTTTCATTAGTTCAATAGCTTTTTGGGTCATATTAGACAATGAAGGTACCGTATTTAGCAAAGACTCATCATTCAGTCTGTCCAGTTCATAAGGCAGTCCATCTACATCGAAGACACCTAATATAGGTTTTGAGTTATCAACTGTGACCATATCTTTTTGATTCTGGACGACATGAAAACCTGAATTCTTAAATTCTTCAAATAGATTACGACCATCTTTTCTATTGTTAAAATATTTGCTGCCGCCACCCATCATGACGTCAAACTTAAGTCCCAGATATTTCTCAGCTATTTCAGCTTGTTCTCCTCTGGATTTAGAAGATACACAAAAACCAGCAGGTGTGGCATGTGTGATTTGTACCGTGGTGACACAGCCCACTTTTTTGCCTGACTTTTTAAATTTTTGCCAGATGGGCATATATTCTTCACCATTGGGGCCCGTATTGAGCCTACCATTTTTTACTCTGACTCCACCACCCCAAGAAGAACTAGCCGCTGCACTATCTGTAATGATGGAGCTTGCAGATGCCATATCCATAAGGCCCCGATTTACGCGTTGATTTCTATATAAATCCAACCAATGACTACCTTTTCCTTCTTTTTTATATCTGAAAACGTCAGCCATATTCAAAGTGCCTGAGCTCATACCATCACTCACCATAAAAATGATATTTTTGGCTTTTTTACCTTTGCTTTGGCCATTGATGATGGATTGAGTAGGTGTGCAGGCTTGTGCAGGTAGTATAAAAGATGCCCCTACAGCACTGAGTGTTGTGTTTTTGAAAAACTGACGTCGTTTCATGGATGTTTTGTTAAAACTATATAAATACGATAATGTGTGATTTCGACTCCGTTCAATTTTTAATCGAGCTTTAGCACGACACCAAAAATGAAGTTGATGGCTGAGTGGAGCCAAAGCCACGATTATTCATACATGTAATAAGACTTAATCTCCAATTAAAATAATTATTTTTTGAAAATTACTTTTAAAATTTACTTTCCAACAAATAAGGTAGCATGGCTCTCCAAGTTGGCCAATCATGCTTAATGTCATACCCCCAGATATCTAGATTGTGTGGAATGCCTTTATGATGGAGTAATCCTGAAATGAATCTGGATCCATTAGGGTCTTCATAATCTCCAGAACCTGTCATAAAATGTATATGAGCTGAACTGCGAATGGTATTTAAATGATCTTCGTTTTGCATATCTTTGAGATAGTGAAGCGGACTATTCCAATAACAGTCGTCATCCCAATAACTTTTGGTGTATGAACCTAAATCATACAAGCCTGACATCGCAATACATCCACGAATGGCCCAAGGGTTTTTAAAGAATAAGTTGGCAGCATGTAGGGCGCCAAAAGAAGCACCACAAGTATAAATAGGAGTTTCTAGACTCGTCCTTCCTTTAATAAACGGCACCACTTCATTGTAAACATACTGGTTAAATTGGTTGTGTCTGACGACCTTGGACCTTCCGTCCATTTTGCTATTGAGCCAAGATTCGTTATTTATAGAATTGATGGAATACACTTTTACTTTTCCGGCATTGATGTATTTTTCAATGGCATCAATTAAAAGAAAACGTTCGTATTCTAAGTAATCGGCAGCAGCCGTCGGAAGCAGTAAAATGACCGGTCCAAAATGACCATACTCCACTATTTCCATTTCTTTGTTGAGTGATGGGCTATACCATGATTGGATTTCTCTATGCATTTTTAAAGAATTTTGGTGCAAGAAAGCTAATTTTGATTAAATAATAAAGTAGAATTCAATAATTTATTAAAAATTAATTTTGGAAATAAGAGCTACAAAAAGAAATGGTTAATTCTCATTAATTTTGAAGTTTTGCTGATTTACGGTTTTGATTACCTCATATCGGCCTTCTGCGCTGCTGTTAGGGTGAAGGATAGGAGCAAACACATAGTGTAACTGAGTAAAGCGGGCCGTGTCAAAGTCTACCCAACTGTAAACATGACCTTAGCATGATATCCTACCCATATGGCCAAAATCCAGAAAAATGTTTGCTGAATCAATAATGTGAAGTTCCAATATTTATAAAACCCATCAATTGCAATGATATTTTTTACCCATCCCTGCACGCTCATTTCATTGTGGTCAGGCTGGCTAAATTCGTCACATAGCATATCATGGACTCATCAAAAGACCCGAAAAAACGGTATTGTTTTATTCCTTTATCCTTTTTTGCTGTAATTGGGAGATTCTTTAGTAATCGTGATGTTGTGTGGGTGACTTTCTAGGATACCTGAGCCTGTGATTCTGACCATTTTGGCTTTTTGCATGGTCTTGATATCTGCTGCTCCACAATAGCCCATACTAGCTCTGAGACCGCCTAAATATTGAACCATAACTTCTGATACGGATCCTTTAAATGGTACTCTACCTTCGATACCTTCTGGCACTAATTTTTTGACATCGTCTTCTACATCTTGAAAATATCGGTCCTTACTACCCAACTCCATAGCACCCAATGGTCCCATACCTCTGTACACCTTAAACTTTCTGCCTTCAAAAAGTATGGTTTCGCCCGGGGCTTCTTCGGTACCAGCAAATAGAGAACCTGCCATGATGGTACTTGCTCCTGCTGCCAATGCTTTGGCTATATCTCCGGTATATCTGATACCCCCATCACCTACTATGGGAATTCCGGTACCTGCAAGACCTCTTGCGGCATTACGAATTGCATACAATTGTGGTACGCCTACACCTGCTACGATTCTAGTGGTACATATACTGCCGGGGCCTACACCTACTTTGACCGCATTAACACCGGCATCTGCCAGGGCTTTGGCACCTTCAGCTGTAGCTACGTTTCCACCTACTATTTGCAGATCTTTAAACTGCTTGCGTACTGCAGCAACTGCATCCAAAACACCTTTGGAATGACCATGTGCAGTATCTATACAAATGACGTCTACGCCTACATGGACCAAAGCATCTACCCGTTCAAAAAGGTCTTTGCTCACTCCTACTGCTGCACCTACGTACAATCTGCCATGAGCATCCTTTGCAGAATTAGGAAAGTTTTCAAGCTTCATGATGTCTTTGTAGGTGATCAAGCCGATTAATGTGTTTTCTTCATCTACAACAGGTAGTTTTTCTATTTTATATTTTTGAAGAATATCTTTAGCTTGAGCAAGGGTGGTACCTTTGGGAGCAGTGATGAGCCTTTCTTTAGTCATAATCTCCGTTACACTTCGGTCAGCCTCGGTCTCAAATCTAAGGTCTCTATTGGTCAGTATGCCCACTAATTTTCCATTATGATCTATGACAGGGATACCTCCGATTTTGTTGACTTTCATCAGATGATGGGCATCTCTGACTTTGGCATCTTTTGTGAGCGTTACAGGGTCTATGATCATACCGCTTTCTGATCTTTTGACAGCTCGCACTTGATTTGCTTGAGCTTCTATGGTCATATTTTTGTGTATGATGCCTAAGCCACCTTCTCTAGCCATGGCTATGGCGAGCTTGTACTCCGTGACAGTATCCATAGCAGCTGAAACAATAGGTGCCTGCAACCAAAGGTCAGTGGTCAGTTGTGTTGAGATATTAACTTCGCGTGGTAAGACTTCTGAGTAAGAAGGAATCAAAAGCACATCATCAAAAGTGAGCGCTTCTTCTATTATCGGGGTAATGTTATTATGTTCCATCTGCAAAAGTACGAAGTTTTCTAATTTTGACAATAGTAATATCCATATTTGTAAAAAAAGTGATCATCTTTCATAAAAAAGGTGGTTTTGCACCAACGTTTTACTCATGGAAACAAGTCTTACGGGTATATCTCATTTTCAAACTATTTTTTTTATTCACTAAACAATATACTCCAATGAAAAAGTTAATGTTTCTATTTTTAATTTTACCTATGCTACTTCTTCAGTCATGTCTGAATGATGAATGTCGAGAAACCAGAACCTTTGTACAATTCACACCAGTATACCTAACTAAAGCACAAATCAGGATTGATGTCAAAATGGAAAGTGAGCGCATACTCGAAAATCCAGGCAAAATGTACTTTTACGATAATTATCTATTTATCAATGATCAGGGAAAAGGCGTACATATCTATGATCTAAAAGATAAATCTAATCCTTCTAAAATTGGTTTTTATGGCATTCCAGGCAATTTTGATATCGCTGTAAAAGACAACATCCTTTATGCCGATAATGTGATGGACTTGATTGCCCTTGATATCAGCAATGTGTACGCTCCCAAAATGGTAAAACGTATAGAAGATTATCAAAATTGGTATGGTACATATGAGCATCCAACATACTATGCATATTCTGTCCGATCCAATCAAACCATGGTAATAGACTGTAACAATCCCAATTTTGGAAACAATTGGTTTTTAATAGACAATGGCGGTATAGCTTTTGCTGATTCAGGTGCGCCCCTTAATTCAGTAATCAAAGCCAATGGCAGCAATAGTGGTGCAGGAACAGGTATAGGTGGGTCGTTTGCACGATTTACAGTTGTCAATGATTTTCTTTATATAGTAGATCAAAGCACCTTAAAATCATATTCGGTGTCCAATCCTCAAAATCCACAGCTCATACATACTAATCAGCTCAATTGGGGTATAGAAACCATTTTTCCATACAAAGACAAACTATTCGTTGGCTCTAACGCCGGAATGTATATTTTTGATAATGCCCGACCTGAAGCACCGGTATTGCTTTCCGTTTTTGAGCATGCCAGAGCCTGCGATCCAGTGGTGGTACATGGCAATACGGCCTATGTCACCTTGCGCAATGGCAACGAATGTAATGGATTTATCAATCAGCTTGACATCGTCGATATCGAAAATGTGCTCAAGCCTAAATTGATTAAATCTTATCCTATGAAAAATCCACATGGTCTGTCTGTATATGATGACCGAGTATATCTGGCTGAAGGGGTCCATGGATTTAAAGTGTTGGATGTCAAAGATCCTATCAATGTAAAGACGCTCGCAGAAGTCACAGGGAATCACAGCTATGATATGATATCCTTGAGTAAAGATATATTGTTTATGGTCGGAGATGATGGATTTTACCTGTATGACGTCCAAAATAATAAATCACCCAAATTGATCAGTAGCATTAAAAAAGGACAATGATGAAATATGTATTATTGATTCTAATTGGTATCAGCCCACTGTGCATGTCGGCACAAAGCGAAGGCTATACTGATAAATTACTCCTGAAAAATGGAAGTGTCCTCTACGGAAAAGTATTGAAATTTAACGGGATAGACACTTTGGAGTTTGCCTTGTCAGAAAAATATACCATGACATTTTACAACAAAAATCTCAGTAAGGCGGTAAAAAAAGTCATGATGACCGGAGCTGCGGTCAAAACCAATGAAATCTTTCACTTTGACGATCCGGGCTTTTATTTTAGAACCCAATTTTCACTGTTGCATAGCCAACCTAAAGATGGCTACTCATTGACGGTGAGTGGTGGATATCGCGTTAAACCTTGGTTGTCGCTAGGTGCAGGCGGCGGTATAGACAATTATTATGCTGAAGAAGGATATGATATGTATCCGCTATTTGCAGAAGCTAGGGTGTACTTTTACAAAAAAAATGTGACGCCTTAGTTTGCGATGAGGACCGGATATGCTTTGGTGTCACCTGATGAAGACCGAGGACAGATACAAGCTAGAGGAAGTTGGTTTTTCAATCCAGTCATTGGTTTTCGTTTGGGTAGTGGAAGACCACATATTGATTTATTTGCGGGAGTAAGGCTACAATCCGCATTTTATGAGACCTTGACCAATCAATTTCGCTCTGAAAGGGAGATCGACTTCAGAAGATATGACTTTGGGATTGGGATAAATTTTTAAGGGGAGAAATTACATAGATTATATTGACAAGCACTCAGGTTTAAGATGGATCTGGGTGCTTTTTTTGTTTATATTATCCATCTTTTTGAATATGATTTTATTATAAACTAATGAGAATCAGTCGCCGAGAAGACTCATCTTCCCTTTTTGACTAATTATAATTAAACAGCTATCTTAAATATTGATACTTTTGCCATCATTCAGTAACGATATGGCTTTATGAAAGAAAATAAAAAATCAATCATTCAGAAAATTGCAATAGGAATAGTTTGTAGTACTTGGATATTTTTCAGTATTGGTTGTAAGGCTCCACAAATATCCGCAAGGATTGAGCTTAGCAAAGATACCCTGATTTTAGGTGAAGAGTTTCAATGGAACTTGGTCGTAAAAAACGAAAGCAAGACTCCGATTTCTATTTTTTATGACCCAAGGGGAAACTTCTTAAATGAATTGAACAGAGATTCTGATCTTAAGATTGTGCTAAAAGATTCATTAACCCACATTGCTTACTAATCTGACGGAAGTTCCCTTATTGTTGATCTTTCGGGATTTTTAAGTTTCGGTTTGTGTACTACAGATTTTAGTTTTGTGAAGGGTCTGTGTTTTATCTT
>Ga0075154_10001939_pt1 | contig 14015 bp, 12 predicted proteins | sample JI71714BDNA_FD_70965 | JGI IMG/M metagenome (GOLD analysis project Ga0075154, IMG submission 70965) | Wastewater effluent complex algal communities from Wisconsin, to seasonally profile nutrient transformation and Carbon sequestration -... | ecosystem: Engineered > WWTP > Effluent > Algae... | reverse complement strand
TCGGATCGTGTTCGACTATGACATGAAAATATCCGAACCCTTTCGCCTTCCCGGCGGCGAGGCTGGCGTCGATCTATGGCCGATTTATGAACTGTTGGGTGACAAACCGGTTCTGATTCTGCGCGGCGAAAAATCGGATATTCTCGAAAAGGCAGCAGCCACGAAAATGGCTAAGAAGCTGCCCAATGCCCGCGTCGCTACTGTTGCAAAGACGGGTCATGCGCCGGCGCTCGACGAGCCTGATTCGGTTGCAGCCCTGACCGCATTTTTGTCGCAAGTGAAATAATGTCCAAAGTCCGTATTCTCCATCTCCACAGCAGCTTTGACCTTGGCGGGAAAGAAGCGCGCGCGGTCAAACTGATGAACCATTTCGGCGATCAGGCGAGCCATGTGATATTGTCCGCCGTACCGGACGCACTCGGCGCGCGCGATGCGATCGACAAGGGTATCGCGGTGGAATTTCCCGGCGATGCCGCTCCCCCGCTTTACGGAAAACCCGGCATAGGCCGTTATCGCAAACTCGCCAAATATATGAAGCGTTTTCATCTGGTTCTCAGCTACAATTGGGGATCAATGGACGGGGTAATGACACGGACGCTCTTGGGCGATTCGATGGGGTTGCCGCCGCTGATCCATCATGAAGACGGCTTCAACGAAGACGAAATCGAAAAGCTGAACTGGAAACGCAACTGGTTTCGCGCGGTTGCTTTGCAGCGCAGTGCCGGGCTGGTGGTACCGTCACGGACGCTGGAAAAAATCGCGCAGACGGCTTGGCATCAAAACCGCGACCATATTCATCGCTTCCCCAACGGCATCGATGTTTTGCGTTACGCCAAAAAGGCGCAGCGCGGGGCTTTCCCAGAATTTGTGAAACGCGACGGCGAGATTGTCGTTGGCACGATTGCCGGGCTGCGCGCCGTCAAGAACCTGCCGCGGCTTGTCCGCGCCGTTGCCGCTGCTGGCCCCCATGTCCGATTGGCCATAGCGGGCGAAGGGCCGGAGAAAGGCGCGATAATCGCCGAAGCGGAACGGCTGGGGATTGCCGACCGGTTGATGTTGCCCGGCTTTCTGCGCGACCCATCGCGCTTTGTCGGACTGTTCGATATCTTCGCTTTGTCATCGGACAGCGAGCAATTTCCGATCTCGCTGATCGAGGCGATGGCGGCGGGATGCGCCGTGGCCGCCACCGATGTTGGCGATATCCGCAGCATGGTTTCGACCGAGAACCGGCGCTTCATCACCGCCAAGGACGATGACAATGCCCTGGCAGGAGCTATTGCGGAACTGGCTGGTAACGATGGATTGCGGTCAGAGCTTGGAAAGGCCAATTATGCCATGGCATTGGCCGAATATGGCGAGGGAGAAATGTTCGCCCGCTATCGACAATTATACGGAACCGTCATGCGCCGTGCCGATTTCGCGCGACAGAATTAGCCGCATCTACTAGATAATTGTCAACGGATCGCGCGACAGGGGTCGTACGGCAGGGGGCGCATTAGGGGAAGTAATAGTGTTCAAGGGGTTGAAGCCGATCGTCTATGGCGGTCGCGAAGTCTGGCCACTGGTTGAAGGCGGCAAGGGTGTTGCCGCGACCAATCATGCAAGCTCAGGGGCATGGGCGGCAGCAGGCGGAATTGGCACGATTTCAGCGGTGAATGCCGATAATTATGACGATAATGGCGACGTCATCCGACAGGTTTACCACGGCCGAACCCGTGAAGAACGCCATGCCGAACTCGTCCGCTATGGTATCGACGGTGCAGTGGCGCAGGTAAAGCGCGCGCACGACATTGCCGGCGGCAAGGGCGCGATAAACATTAATGTGCTTTGGGAAATGGGCGGCGCGCAGCAAGTGCTCGAAGGCGTGCTGGAACAGACCAAGGGGATGGTCACTGGTGTCACCTGTGGTGCCGGCATGCCTTATCGGCTTTCCGAAATTGCGGCGCATTACGGCGTCAACTACCTACCCATCATCAGCTCGGGCCGGGCCTTCCGCGCTTTGTGGAAGCGCGCCTATCACAAGGTTCCCGAATTGATGGCGGCAGTGGTCTATGAGGACCCTTGGCTCGCAGGTGGCCATAATGGTCTGTCTAACGCCGAAGATCCGACCAAGCCCGAAGATCCCTATCCACGCGTCAAGCTTTTACGCGACACGATGCGGGCCGAGGGGATCAGCGACGATGTTCCAATCATCATGGCAGGTGGCGTCTGGTATTTGCGCGATTGGGACAATTGGATCGACAATCCGGAGCTTGGGCAAATCGCCTTTCAGTTCGGGACGCGTCCGCTGCTGACGCAGGAAAGCCCGATCCCGCAGGTGTGGAAAGACCATCTGACCAAAATTCCCGAGGGCGGAGTGTTGCTGCACAAATTCTCGCCCACCGGCTTTTACTCAAGCGCGGTGATCAACCCCTTCCTGTGCGAATTGCAGGCGCGGTCTGACCGGCAAATCCCCTATTCGACCGAACAGGCAGGCGACCATACCGCATTGCTCGACGTCGGGGTGCGCGGCAAGAAATTCTGGGTGACACCACATGATCTGCAGCGCGCGCGCGAATGGGATGCGCGCGGCTTCACCATCGCCTTGCGCACGCCCGACAACACGCTGGTGTTTGTCACGCCCGAAGAAGGTGCTGTCATCCGCAAGGACCAGACCGATTGCATGGGCTGTCTGTCGCATTGCGGATTCTCGTCATGGAAAGACCATGACAATTTCACCACCGGGCGGCTCGCCGATCCGCGCAGTTTCTGCATCCAGAAGGGTTTGCAGAATATCGCGCATGGCGAAAGCATTGACGAAAATCTGATGTTCGCTGGCCATGTCGCCTATGAATTTGGGCGTGACCCTTTCTATTCAAACGGTTTTGTCCCCACGGTGAAGCAATTGGTGGATCGTATCCTGACAGGGGACTGACAGACCTTCGATTTTACATTTACCAAATATTCTCCATTCCTCCGTAAGCGTAAGGTTGCGGAGGCTTTATGGCATCATCTGTTTCCAAATTTCGACCGGTTGAACCAGCATTGCTCGAAAAGCGCAGCGTGCAGCGGCATCCGGTGCTGGTGCGCCGCGCGACGGTGCGCCGCCATTCGCGCCATCCCTCCGACGCGAGTCTTGCTGACATTTCGGTCTATGGCTGCCGTTTGCTGGTCGATGGCTGTTATGAAGAAGGCGACCGTCTTTGGCTCCGCTTTGCAGGCGGAAATCCCATAGCCGCAATCGTCGTGTGGTTTGATGGCACCCATTTGGGGTGCCGCTTTGATGAACCGCTCGACAAAATGGTGTTCCGCGCGCTGACGTTGGTGTTGGACTAACCCAAGCTTACTCACGCCTCAGATCACATCAGACTCCGTTCGTGTCGAGCGAAGTCGAGACACCCAAAGACAGCGCACTACCGATAGGCCTCTCGACTTTGCTCGAGGCGAACGGGTGTATTTTACTCGACAAAATAGTTAGCGACAGTCTCAGTCCAAATCCCAAGCGCGCTCGCCATGGCTGGAGATATCCAAGCCATCGCGTTCATGTTCTTCGCTGACCCGCATTGGCAGGATCATCGAAACCATATAGCCGACAATCAGGGTCACGACCGCCGAATAGGCCGCAACCACGCCAACGCCGACTAGCTGAGCGACCAGTTGTGACCCCATCGTCATGCCCTCGGCATAGCCATTGCCGCCAATTGCTTCGGATGCGAGGAAGGCGAGCAGGATCGAGCCCATGATGCCGCCAACGCCGTGCACCGCAAAAACATCTAGCGAGTCGTCGATCTGTAGCTTGCCCTTGATCAATCGAACCGCGTAGAAACACACAATCCCGGCGACAATTCCCAGGATGATGGCGCCAATCGGGCCGACCGACCCCGAGGCCGGAGTAATGGTGGCAAGACCAGCCACCGCACCTGTGGCAAAACCGACGGCAGTGGGTTTGCCAACCTTGATCTTTTCGAGCCCCAACCACACCAGAGCCGCAACCGAAGCCGCAAGATGCGTAACGATGATCGCGGTGGCAGCACCTTCATCGCTGGCTGCCAATGCGGAACCGCCGTTGAAACCGAACCAGCCTACCCACAACAGGCCTGCGCCTGCTACGGTCAGTGACGGGCTGTGCGGCAGCATCAAGGTGCGCGGAAATCCCTGACGCTTGCCGAGCATCAGAGCCACCACCAATGCCGAGACGCCTGCTGTGGTATGAACAACAATGCCGCCCGCAAAATCGACCACGCCCAAATCAAACAGGAAGCCATTGCCCCAGACCCAGCGGGCAACGGGCACATAGACCAGCAGGCTCCACAAGGCGCTGAACGCAACCACCCAGCCAAAGCGCGCGCGTTCAACCCACGCACCGACGATCAGCGCCGGGGTGATGATCGCAAAGGTCATCTGGAACAGGCCGAAGACCAGCTCACCAATCGACTGGCCTTCGCGCATGGCGAACATATCGGCGAACATCGCATTTTGCAGATTGCCAATGATCGGGCCGCCGGTGGAGGAGAAGGCGAGGCTATAACCTGCTACGATCCAGATCAGCGAGGTAATAGCGGCAATCGCACCGCACTGCACCAGCACCGACAGGAAATTCTTGGCGCGCACCAGACCGCCATAGAAAAGCGCAAGGCCCGGCAGCGTCATCATCAGCACCAGGGCTGACGCAGTCAAAATCCACGCGGTATCGCCGCTGTCAGGGGCGGCTTCGGCGACCACTTCCTGTGCGAAGGCTGGTGCGGTGACCAGCATGGCGGTTGCTGCTGAAACGGCCTTTGCCCAAAAACGCATCATTGTCCCCCGTCGTCTTGTCTGTCAGGCGCTTGCTGCCCATGAATTGCGCAACGCTCTAGGCGAGCGGGGCTTTAGTCTCAATCCAAAAATTGCGGTGTCGCGTGTTGGGACGATATGAAATTGCGTCCGGGCAATAACTATGCCCAGCCTTCCAATACCTGATCGGGTGGACGGTGGCCGTCGGAGAAAATGCGGATATTGGCGATCACTTTTTCGCCCGATGCCTCACGCCCTTCAAAAGTTGCGCTGCCGAGATGCGGCAGCAGCACGACATTGGGAATGTTGAGGAAGCGCGAATCGACCGCCGGTTCATGGGTATAAACGTCCAGCCCAGCGCCCGCGATTTTGCCGCGGCTCAATGCTTCGATCAGCGCATCCTCATCGACCAGTTCACCGCGCGAGCTGTTGATCAGATAGCCGTCGCGTTTCATCAGCGCGATCCGCTCGCGGCTCATCAACTTGTCGGTTTCGGCGCTCAACGGGCAGTGCAGGGTGATGATGTCGCTCTTCGCCACCAGCCGGTCGAGATCGGGTTCGAATGTGACACCGAGCTCCTCCTCAAGACTGGCGGGAAGGCGGTTGCGCTTGTTGTACAAGATGTTGAGGCCAAAGGCACGCGCGCGCAGCGCCACCGCTTCGCCAATGCGACCAAAGCCGACAATGCCCAGCGTCTTGCCGCCGACACGGTGGCCTAGCATTCCGGTCGGGCTCCAGCCTTTCCATTCGCCGCTGCGCATCATTCTATGGCCTTCGCCCAGACGACGCGGCACGTTGAGGATCAGCGCCATGGTCAGGTCGGCTGTATCATCGGTGAAAACACCGGGGGTGTTGGTGACGAGGATCCCGCGCGCCTTTGCCGCCTTCAGGTCGATATGGTTCACGCCCGCGCCGAAATTTGCGATCAGCTTGACCGATGCCGGCAGCGCCTCAATCAGTGCGGCGTCGATCCGGTCGGTGACGGTTGGGACCAGCACATCACAGCCTTGCGCCAAAGCCACGATTTCCTCTGCGGTCATCTCGTGATCGTCGTCGTTCAACGAAGCATCAAACAATTCGGACATGCGCGCCTCGATAGGAGCGAGCAGCTTTCTGGTGACGGCAACCTTGGGCCGTTCGATCCGGGCAAATTCGGTCATGCACCCGCCCTAAGACCGGCCAAGCCCTTGCGTCAAGTCATCGACCTTGAACTGTCGGCATGGCTTACACTATAGGCGGGTAGGGGTTGGCAATTTATGACAGTAAAAATGAACACAAAACTTATTCTTGCCGCGACGGTGGCAACGCTTCTGGGGGCAGTTGCGGTGGAAGCGCAAGTCGAGCGCAAAACACCATATTGGGCGTCGCTCGACGAGCCCGAGGCACGGATGCGCACCGGGCCCAGCACCGAATTTCCGGTCAAATGGGTCTATAAACGCCAAAAGCTGCCAGTGAAGGTGGTGTCGGTCCACAGCGTCTGGCGCAAGATCGAGGATCCAGATGGCGATCAGGGCTGGATGCATGTCCGTCTGCTGAGCCCTGAGCGCACGGCGTTGGTTATCGGATCAGGCGTTGGCGCACTGCGCGACGAACCAAGCGCCACCGGCCGCATTGCTTGGCGGGTAGAGCCCGGCGTAGTCGGTCGCATCGAAGAATGCGCCAAGGGCTGGTGCCGCATGGATGTCGCCGGTCGCACCGGCTTTATCGAGGCGGAGCGGCTATGGGGAGATGACGCGCTTTAGAGCAAGCGCCTATTCCGCCGGAACCGGCTCCTTATCAAAGCTGCGCAGAGCGCCGCGGCTGACCACCTCGTCAAACTTATCCCGATAGCGCGGGTGCTCGGTGCCCATCCACTTGTCCCACCAGGTGAAATAAAGGCCGTAATTGGTATTGAAGCCGCCATTATGATGCAGGTCATGATGCACCGTCGTGTTGATCCAGCGAGTCATCGGTGTTGAAAGCCACCAGCGCGGGAAGAATTCAAAACCGGCATGACCCATGGCGTTGCGGATGATCTGGAAATTGAGCCAAGCAAACATCACCCACCCCGGTGTTGGCACGAAAAACTGCCAGATAGGGACAAACAGGAACATCGCCGCAGCTTCCGGAATGGCGAAGCTATAGGCCGCCCATGGCGTCGGCGTGATTGAGCGGTGATGCGCGCGGTGGAAGTGCTTGAACAATTTGGGATGGTGCATGATGCGATGCGCCCAATAGAAATAGGCATCGTGGGCGATGACAATCGCAGCCAGAATCAGCAGATCGGTGCCAAGGCCGAAGCTCACGCCGAACACGTCGTAAAACAGCCCTTCCTCCCGCCCCCAGATCAGGAAGGCGGCGCCAAAGGTATAGACCAAAGCCGATTGCACTGATTGCAGGAACTCGCGCCGCATATCGGCGGCAGTCGCTTCACGGCTCTGGATCTTGCGCGACTTGATCGCTGTGTGGCGCAGCACCCATACTATCGCAAAGGTCAGCGAGGCCGCGATCAGATATCGCCCGAAATCAAAGGTGAACACCTCGGTCCCGTGGTTCAGCAATATATCGAGCGGAGCGATGCCGGTAGCCATTGACTAAAATCCTTTTGCAGTTGGTGCCCACCAACTGCCTGTTTCAGCATCACATTACTGCGGCATTTTGAAAATAGGCTAGCCGATTCCGGAATCAGCCAGTGGCGCGGGCGCGATATTCGCTGGGGGTCATTCCTTCGGCTTCCCGAAATGCGCGATTGAAGGGACCGAGCGATCCAAAGCCTGCATCCAAGGCAATGGTGATGATCGTCACATCCTTTTGGGTTGGGTCCACGAGCGCGGCTTTCACTTCGGCCAGACGAAATCCGTTGAGGAAGGCCGCAAAATTGCGATGCCCCATCTGACCGTTGATTGTCCGGCGCAAGCGATATTCCTGCTCGTTCAGTTGCGCAGAGAGTTTGGCGATCGACATCGTCTCATCGCGGTGCGGCATTTCGCTTTCCATGAAAGCAAGCAATTTGGCACCCAGCGGATCGTCCGCTGCGAGTTTTGTTGAGGGAGCCTTTGCAGGAGCAGTGCTTGGCCCGAAAAGGTCGGTTTGGCGCATCCCGAACATGGCGGCACAACAGGCGAAGGTGACAAACACGATACTGCTGCCAACGCTCTGCATGAACCAGCGCGGTCCGAAATCGTTGAAGACGACCATCTCGGCAACGCCAACCAACAGGACATATCCGCCGACAACCATGACGATCAACGGGCGCAATTTGCGGCGGCTTTCGATCAGGTCATCATTGCGACCGCGCCACGCTATCCAAAGCCCAGCGGCGCCAAATGCCAGCATACCGACCCGGAAGATTATTGCAGAGGCATAGAATATCGGCGGCTTGTCTGCGAAAGTCAGCTGCAACACAAAGACATTGGCAATGGATAGCGCGACCAGCGCAATAGCGATTTTGCTCACACGGCTTTCATCATCGAACCAAGCGCGGGCAAACAACCAAAACAAACCTGGCGTCGCCCCAGCCCCCAGTGCCAGAATTATTTGCGTCAGATTTTCATCGTCCGGCGGTGCCGTTGTAACAATCAGATAGCAAGCAATCGCCAAATTCATTAGCACAGCCAACCGCGCGGCCAGTATTTTCGGGTGGTCGCGGACAAGGGTCCAGCTCCAAAGCGCAAGCAATGCGAGCGAACCACCACGTGCCATCATGTCGAATTGTTCGAAACTGGTCATGTGCGCGCATGGCTGGCATATTACCGGGGCAACGACTAGCCATTTTCGAAATCGGCAAGGTCTTTTGCTCAAGACTCGCGCGGCTGCCGCTGCTAATCCGGCGGCATGTCCGAACAAAAGCATCTCTACCTTGTCGATGGCTCCGCCTATATTTTCCGCGCCTATCACCGGCTGCCGCCGCTGACCAATGTCCATGGTGAACCGGTCGGGGCGGTTTATGGCTATACCACCATGTTGTGGAAGCTGGCCGACGATCTCCACAAAGCCGATGGGCCGACGCATATGGCAGTGGTGCTCGACAAGGCGGGCACGAGTTTCCGCAACGATATTTACGACCAATATAAAGCCAATCGCCCGCCTGCTCCCGAAGATTTGCGTCCGCAATTCCCGATGATCCGCGACGCGACGCTCGCCTTCTCTCTGCCGATGATCGAAGAAGAAAATGTCGAGGCCGACGATATGATCGCCAGCTACACCCGTGCTGCCGTCGCGCAAGGGTGGCAGGTGACGATTGTGTCGTCGGACAAGGATTTGATGCAGCTGGTCGGCCCCCAGGTCGACATGCTCGACACGATGAAGAATATCCGCATCCACCGTGAACAGGTGGAGGAGAAATTCGGCGTCGGGCCGGAATTGGTGGGTGATGTGCTGGCGCTGATGGGCGACAGTTCGGACAATATTCCGGGCGTCCCCGGCATTGGCCCCAAGACCGCTACCAAGCTGATCCAGGAATTTGGCAATCTCGACGCTGTGCTGGCGGCGGCGCCCGAGATGAAGCCGTCAAAGATGCGCGACAATTTGATCGAGCATGAGGATAAGGCGCGGCTGTCGCGGGTGCTGGTGACATTGAAAGAGGACTGCCCGCTGCCGGTAACACTTGATGACATGGTGCTTGGTGAAATCCCCGAGCCGCCGCTTACTGCTTTCCTCCAGCATCATGGTTTCGCCTCTTTGCTGAAGCGCATCGGTCAGGTGACTGACACGGCTGCTGCCAACAAGGCGATTGCGGGTGCTCCGCAGACAGTGACCAAAGGCGATGGTGCCGCGCGCGCGCCCACTGCCGGTGCGGCGCCGAAGCCTGCGCAAATGCCGCCGATTGACGCGAGTGCGTATGAATGCGTGACCGATGTCGCTCGGCTCGACCATTGGATAGCAAAGGCGCGCGAAGCTGGGGTTTGCGGGTTCGATACCGAGACCGACAGTCTGGAAGCCGTGACCGCGCGGCTGGTGGGATTCAGTCTGGCCATCGCTCCGGGTGAGGCTTGCTATGTGCCTTTGGCGCATGGCGGCACTGATTTGCTAGCTGAAAAACCCGTGCAAATTCCGCTCGCCGATGCGCTTTCGCGGATCAAGGATTTGCTCGAAGATGATGCTGTCCTGAAGGTCGGGCAGAACCTTAAATATGATATGTCGGTGCTACGCCAGCACGGCATCGCAATCCGTCCGTTTGACGACACAATGGTGATGAGCTTTGATCTGGACGCGGGCGATCATGGCCACGGCATGGACGAATTGTCCGAGCTTTATCTGGGGCATAAGCCAATTAGCTATAAATCGCTGACCGGGACGGGCAAAAGCCAGATCAGCTTCGCCGCTGTCCCCGTTGCCGAGGCGACCAAATATGCCGCCGAGGATGCCGATGTGACCCTACGGCTTTGGCACCATCTGAAACTGCGGCTGAGCCCGGAAAAGGCGACGCGGGTTTATGAGATGGTCGATCGGCCCGTGGTGCCGGTGCTTTCTAAAATGGAATGCGAAGGGATTAAGGTGGACCGCGCGGTGCTGTCACGGCTGTCCGGCGAATTTGCCGAAGCAATGGGTGCGTTGGAGATCGAGATACACGCGCTTGCGGGCCAGCCGTTCAACCTTGGCAGCCCGGTGCAATTGGGCGAAATTCTTTTCGGGAAATTGGGCCATAAAGGCGGAAAGAAGGGCAAGTCGGGGCAATATTCGACCGACGTGACCGTGCTGGAGGATCTGGCGGGGCAGGGGGTGGAGATTGCGCGAAAGGTGCTCGACTGGCGGCAGCTGCAAAAGCTGAAATCGACCTACACCGATACGCTGCAGGACCAGATCAACTCCAAGACCGGCCGCGTTCATACCAGCTATAGTCTGGCCGGTGCACAGACCGGGCGGCTGGCCTCGACTGACCCCAACTTGCAGAATATCCCGATCCGCACCGAAATCGGGCGGCAAATCCGCGACGCCTTTGTCGCCGAACCGGGTAATGTCATCCTGTCCGCCGACTATAGCCAGATCGAGCTGCGGTTGGCGGCGCATATCGCCGACGTCGGGCCGCTGCGAGAAGCGTTCGAGGCGGGCGAGGACATCCACGCCCGCACTGCGCAGGAACTGTATGGCGAGGTCAACCGCGACACACGCGGCCGTGCGAAGACGATCAACTTTTCGATCCTCTACGGCATTTCGCGCTGGGGGCTGGCAAAGCGGCTTGAGTCGACGCCCGAGGATGCGCAAGCCTTGATCGACGCCTATTTCAAGCGCTTCCCCGGCATCAACAGCTACATCCAGGAAACGCTGGAGAGCGTGCGCGAGAGTGGCCATACGACCACTTTGTTCGGCCGCAAATGCTGGTTCCCACGGATCAAATCCGGCAATGGTGCCGAACGCCAAGGCAGCGAACGCGCCGCGATCAACGCCCCTATTCAGGGCACCAGCGCCGACATCATCAAACGCGCCATGGTCCGGATGATGCCGGCATTGGCCGAGGCCGGATTGCCCAATGTGAAGATGCTGCTGCAGGTACACGACGAACTGGTGTTCGAACTGCCCGAAGGCGATGTCGCCGCTGCGAGCAAGGTGATTGAGGCTGTGATGGCGGGCGCGGCAGAGCCTATGGTCAAGCTGTCGGTACCGCTGGGGGTGGAGATTGGCACGGGGCCGAGTTGGGGAGCGGCGCATTAGTTCGATTCGGTGGAAACATACAAAAAAGCTGTGTTTTGATGCCAAAGACCGACAATCAAGGTGTGGAGTGGTTCAGCGAGGAGGATCTCGCCCAGCAAAAAAGCTGTGCCGACGAGCTAACTTTCAATTCGTTCGTCGGTCGCGTTGGCGGGTTGCGGCTCGATACATTGCATCCATCTCCTGAAGTACAAAATGCCGATTACATTTTCCCTGAAGACAAGGTCATTATAGAACTCAAAACACTTGAAACCGAAATTGGAAACACTGATCAATTCCGTGAGAAAATGACGGTCGTCAATCGCAGGCTTTGGAAAAAATATGGGAAGACCCCACTATCACTCGATCCGGAAGTTTCTGCGGCGTATTTGAAGGCTTTTATTGAACTTCATCGCGCCCCGATTGCAAGAATTGTCAAAAAGGCGAATGCCCAAATTAAGTCGACCAAGCAGAATTTTGGATATGACGGCTACAAAGGTATCCTGCTGCTGATCAACGACGGCTTTCGAGAATTGCCGCCTCGCTTGATGCTGGCTACCCTTGGCCGCATATTGAATGGTTCGTGCTCTTCAATTCGCGCGGTGATTTATCTGACGAACCATTATGTTGTTATCCCCGGCGATGAATATGGACGCATAATATGGGTTCCGTCTTACGCTGATGCGGAAGGTGATGGCATAGTTGATTTCGTAAATCGACTGGGAAAAGCTTGGTTCGACTTTTGCGAGGAGATTGGTCAGCCGAGCGATGACAGGCAGGCCGGGCCGGACATTTCCATAGATGGTAGTCGCGCCGCAGGTAGCAAGTTTCCTATCACTTGACGATATCGACGAGCCGCTTCCTAATCGCGCCCGTGGCTGCTATTAACTGCCCAACAACGGCAACGAGTTGCAGTGAAAAGCCGACTCCCCCGGCGCGCGGTTGACGGTCCCGGTGCGCAAGGTGCTGGCAGGAAACTGCTGAATTTATTCCACTAATCCCCACCGAACACATATTTACCCGACGATATCAATCACACCCTTGGTCTTGCCGCCGTCATCGCTCAGCTTGATTGTGAATGCGTTGCCGTCAGACGTTTTGCCAGACAGTGCATTGCCATCGCCCGACAATGTAATCTTGTTTTTGCCAAATTCCTCTTTCAACCACGGCCCCACCTTCGCGGCTTCCGCAGGCGAGGTAAAGCCGATGACGACATGCGCCTGATCGCCTTTTGCTGCGCCTTCATCCGCTTTGACATTAACCGTGGATACCGTTGAGCCGGGATAAAGCTTGGCACCGTCAATGTCGAAATTGGCATCGTCGAGAAGCACTTTGGGCAAGCGGATATTGGCATCAAAACCCGGAATTTTGATTCCCACTTTGCCGGTGCTGCCATCGGCCTTGATTGCCACATCGCTGCCATCGTCGGTCTTGGCATCGATTGTGACATCGGTGCCGTGCGACGGCTCATCCTCTGAACTGCATGCAGGAAGTGCGAGGACCAACGGCAAAGCGAGAAAGATGAAACGCATGGACAAACTCCTTACTGTATTAATTCAGTAATACAGATCAATGCTAAACCTGTCAATCCTGCTTGTAACCCGGCCATTACTCCCTACCTTCAAAGCATGAGCGGAAAATTCGCACAACTCGTCCTCGCCGGAGTGTTCGCCGCCGTGCTCTCGGCCTGTTCAACGCTGGAAAAGGGGCCAGTGGGCAACACCGCAGTGCCACAGCCAGCCAAATCGGTTGATCTGAATCGCTATCTTGGCCGCTGGTATGAACTCGCACGCTATGAAGCCGGGTTTCAGAAGGGCTGCGAAGGGGTCACTGCCGACTATAGCCTCGACGGGGCCAGCACCATCAAAGTGGTCAACAGTTGCCGCAAAGGCTCGCTTGAAGGGAAAGCGGATCAGGCCATAGGGAAAGCCAAAATTGTCGAAGGCAGCAACAACGCCAAGTTGCGCGTATCCTTTTTCGGACCTTTTTACGGTGACTATTGGGTACTGGACCGGGACGATGATTATCAATGGGTAATTATCGGAGAGCCCAGCGGGCGCTACCTTTGGTTGCTCCACCGTCAGGCGAACCCAGGCGAACAGGCCTATCAGGCACTGCGCAATCGCGCCGCGTCATTGGGTTATGACACCGCCTTGCTTCGCCGGACCAAGCAGCCCGGTTAACCCTTACCCGCGTTTGCGGGTCTGAACGTAGGTGCCGAGTAAGCGCACAGAATTGCAATGGAATGCCAGTTCCTCCAGCGCGCGATCAACGGCAGGTTGGCCGGGTGCGCCTTCGATGTCGGCGAAAAATTCGGTTGCGGCAAAGCTGGCGCCGTTTTGATAGCTTTCCAGCTTGGTCATATTGACGCCGTTGGTGGCAAAGCCGCTCATCGCCTTATAGAGCGCCGCAGGCACGTTTTTGACCTCGAACACCAGTGTTGTCATCAACGTCCCATCGGATGGATCAGGAGTGACGGGTTCGCGAGCCAACACGACAAAGCGGGTTGTGTTGCGATCGTCATCTTCAATGCCTTCCTCGATCAGGTCGAGCCCGTAAATGCCGGCCGCAATCGGCGGAGCGATAGCAGCGGCACCCGGATTGTCGCTGTCGGCAACATAGGCAGCAGCAGCGGCGGTGTCGGCATAGGCAATCGG
>Ga0075154_10001936_pt1 | contig 14030 bp, 11 predicted proteins | sample JI71714BDNA_FD_70965 | JGI IMG/M metagenome (GOLD analysis project Ga0075154, IMG submission 70965) | Wastewater effluent complex algal communities from Wisconsin, to seasonally profile nutrient transformation and Carbon sequestration -... | ecosystem: Engineered > WWTP > Effluent > Algae... | reverse complement strand
TAAAGCAGCAGAAAAACCCCGCAGTACACGATATAGAATCCTATAAAAATTCGACGGGTGTCTGCGAATTTTGTTTGAACAACTATCCATAGCAAGCCAACAAAACCACCTAACATTAAAAAATAATACAGCCCGTGGCCCCACCGTGGAATCTCTGTACGTTGCAGAAGTTGGGGATACATCTCTGCGATGCTGAACCAATGGGTTAAGGGATAAGTCAGGGTTTCAAAGGATGCCCATGCTATTTTGAAAGGCTGACTTGTACTTGTGATCGGACTGGTACCGAGATTAATAAATCCGAATTGAGTAATTGCCAAATAGCATAACATACATGCACCAACCGCTGCGGCAGTCCAAAAAGCAGGTGTAAAAACTTTTCTGTTTTTGGAAAATTCAGTCAAAAATGCTAATCCGGCACACCCACATAAAGCAGCTAATCCAATGGTGTAGGCCGATTTGAAAAAGAAACATATCAAAGACAGTATCAACAAACCTCCAACCAGTTGAAGTGGCTTTGAACGATATTTTAGATAAAACCAAATCGTCCACGGTTGACTTCCGAAAAGTAATAATTCTCCGCCGGTATAGTTTAAGAAGTTGATGGTAAAAAGTCGAGAAGTGGCAATGAAGAAGATGCTAAGTGCAATTGTCGTTGTATCAAATTCTAATTGCCTAAATACAAAGTGCCAACCGACTAAACCGATTATTGAAAACGCTAAAGTGACCCACAACCCTGCGCTGCCGAGCGATATTCCGAATACTTTACTTACTATTCCCGGCACTATATATTGTCCCGGGCTCCACCACGTCAAAAATAAAGATTGATTTTCGGTTATGTTGGTTGGTGAAGGTACTGAAAGCGTATTGAACGAATTGCCATGCAGCATATCATTCCATACTGACAACCCAAAGCCCGGGTCTTCTCCCAATACCAATGCTACACCTATACCCGCTACGGTAAGAGCCAGTAATAAAAAGATAAGCAAGTAGCGATTGGTCAGTATTTTCTCAGGGAAAGTCATAAAACGACCTACGCAGTCTGTGGTTTTAAGGTTGCGGGTTGTGTTTTAGGACTGTAAATTCCGAAAAAACGGATGTAGAAAACATACACTAACCACATACTAAGATCTATGGGGCGAGCTCCTGAAAACAAGGCGATTAAGACCACAATGGAGAAATAAGCCATGAATTTAGAAAGGTCATTTGCCGGCCTGAAAAATTGCTGCACGGCAATAACACCCATAACAAGAAAGAAACTGTTAAATAATACAAATCCCAAAAGCCCCTGATTTACAAGAGCTTCTAAGGCAGGGACGTCAAAAAATTGGGCTTTATAACCTTCGCCAAACAAAATTTTACTCCAAGAGCCTTCTCCCAGAAAAATTTCATACACGTACTTAAAACTATAGACACGGTTGACCGATGAATAGTCAATTTCGGCAGATTTTTGATCAACTTCTACACCGGTAACTGTATAAATCACCTTCCCAAATCGGGAGACGAAGGTATTGAAGTAGACCGAAAGCGCATAGGATGCAAACCGAAACTGAGACAATATCAAAGCAACAATTCCGTATAGGCCGGCAATCATGGCAAGAACACGCGGTCGGAAAAATGAGGCAACTAAATCGCGACCATGTAGAGTAAAGTAAATGACAGTCATGATTGCCAAACCAATCAGACTGATATTGGTACGGGCTAAAATCAAAACTCCCAGAGAGAAAATTGCCACTAAATAATAAAAGACTTTGATAAAAATACCCTTGACACGACCTGATACAATGAGAGCAGCCAAAACACCGCACAGGGCATTGTTAGCGTAGGCGTGTGGGTTGCTGTTTTGGGTATTTGCAGCAAACTTAATCGCGGCCCGTTCTCCAAACTGCCAGTGGGGGTCACGGGTTAAGCTGTATAAAAGTCCTGCACTCGCTATGAACGAGTAAAATACCATCACAATTAAAATAATATGTACTTTATCATTAGGATAATACATTGAGGCAAACAAAAATACCAGAGGAATGATATAGGTGAGCGTTTCGCGAAGCCGTTCAGGATAGCCATTGGGGCTGGGATAGTATTGCCAATACAGCCAACCCAGTACAATGAAGCCGAACCAACAGGCAAAAAGCATCCGGTTAGGTAAATAAATGGTACGAAAAATATTAATGGGCATGAGTAATAAAATGCCCAGTCCCCAATACAATATCGTAAACGTGCTGCCGCTTGGACCCACCCCAAAACCATCTCTTACAATAAACACAATCGGATATGAATTCCAAAGCATGTTTACCCCCAACCCCTGACGATAATATTTCAAATCATTCCACATGGTCTCTTTACTTATTTAAATAAACCGTATCTCAAAATACAATAGATGGCCCGAAAACCATCTTTCCAGTTAATTTTCTTGCCTTCTGCATACGTTCGGCCGTAATAGGATACGCCTACTTCATAAATTCGGATGTTAGGAATTCGTGAAATTTTGGCCGTGACTTCAGGTTCAAATCCGAATCGTTTTTCTTTTAAATCCAGCGTTTGTACCATATCCGTTCTAAACATTTTGTAGCAGGTTTCCATATCTGTCAGATTGAGATTACTGAACATATTGCTCAAAAAGGTCAAAACTTTGTTTCCAATGGAGTGCCAAAAGAATAAAATACGGTGGGCTTTGCCTCCCATAAAACGCGACCCAAACACGACATCGGCAAAGCCATCTACAATAGGTTGTAACAGAATATTAAACTCCTGAGGATCATACTCTAAATCTGCATCTTGAATGACCACATAATTGCCCGTTGCGTGGCGAATACCTGTATGCAATGCCGCTCCTTTCCCTTGATTCACTTCATGCTTGAAATAAGCTACCGGCACGTCAGGTCTTTGAGCTTTGAAGGTGAAAATTTGGCTTTCTGTACCGTCTTGAGAACAGTCATTGACGACAATAATTTCTTTTTCAAAACCACCGATTAATTCAACCGATGCAACGGCTTTCAAAACCGTCTGAATCGTTTTTTCTTCGTTGTATGCAGGAATAACTATGCTAAGCTTTTGATTCACAATCAACTGATATTAAATGGTTTGATACGATGCCTTCCTTGACTTGTACCATATTCGAAGGTACTGCAAAGCTGGTTTTTCGATAAAATAAGTAATAAACGAAGCAAGAATAAAAGCACTCAAAAGTGCAATAGCTCCTGCCCAAATAAACGACCATCCGAATTTGTCTCGCAATATCGTAATAACTCCTACCATAAAATAATGGTGAATCACATAAAGGCTGTAAGAAATTGCCCCCAAAAAGACAGTGATACGGTTATTGATCCATTCCAAACGTCGGCTTACAAATAAAAAGAACAATACAAAGTAAACGGTCGTTGTCATAAAATACTCCACTGGTCCCAAAAACAAGCTGCTGCGGCCACTTTTGTCGTACAAAAATAAAGTGACACCAAAAGCTATTCCAATGCCTGCCACTCGCCATTTGTCATAACCTTGGGTATAAATGTTGTAAAACAAAATTCCTGCCCAAAAAAGCTGAAAATGGTTAATTAAGGGAAATAACTCCTGTATGAAAACATAAGCAGACGGTGCGAAAGTACGTATCCAGGTGTGTATCAGCACTTGTATGGCAACTAATCCTAATCCATGCCATTCTAATCGCTCAATTTGTTTCAGCCAAAAACACAACAACATCAATCCATAAAACAGCATTTCAACAATCAAGGTCCAATAAGAGCCATCTAAATCCCGAATTTTGAAATAATGTTGAAACATGGTCATATTGGCTAAATATTCCACCCATGAAATTTGACTGTATCCCATATAACTACCTATCACCATAAAAATAGCGGTAAGCGTCACGGCAGTCCAATACACCGGATACAAACGCGAAAATCGGGCTACCACGAAATCAATTCCACTATTTGTTTTGTTGAGCGTTAAAAAAATTACGAATCCGCTGATAATAAAGAACAAATCTACGCCGGTAGCTCCCCACCCCAGTTGAAAAGGTGCTTCTGACTGATGTAACGTAAGGTGAAAAAGCACCACAGCAAGTGCAGCAATCCCCCTAAATGTGTCTAAAGTAGCTAATCGTTGGTGCTTATCCGACATATTCTTAGTTAAACTATTTCACTTTGTGTTACAAAGTTGATTTTTTTACTTTGTATTTCAAAGTGAAATTTTCTCTTTTCTTTCACCTCTCTGATTCAGTGAGGTAATAAATGGCTCGTTGTAATATATTGATACACTTTGCTTGCAAATTCTTTCCCTCCGGCATCTGTCATGTGACACAAATCACAGTAAAAATTCTTGTCACGAGGCATTTGTTGATCCATATCAAAAAAATAAGTGCGCCGTTTGGCGGCAATTTGACGAATAGCTTCATTGTGCCGGTTTACTCCTGCCTGCACATTTTCCGGATCACCCCATAGCCATAGAGGAGAGGGGTCAGAACAACCTGCAAAATCGCGATAATCCGTGTAGCCCCCATTGCCCAACACACTTGGCGGAACATACAGCGCATACGTCATCAGCATTATTTTCTCTTTTCGTTTTTGTGCTTCAATGACAATTTGATCTACATTATGATGATATGGTTTTGCCGTTTTTATCTCTTTCCCAAATTTTACATAATCAGGATTTACGTTTTGGAAATCCAAAAATTTCTTTCCTTTCAGCTTGTCTATCACCAAATTGAAACTCTTATGAACAATAAATGGCAATACTGTCCAATTAATTTCAGGATGCTGTTTGATTAAATTGAGGTCATAATACCATAAAATATGCCGATAATCATCTAAGAAATACTGTTTAGGAATATTATTGGCGCGGGTTTCGTTGATGGCCTCGTAATAAATCACTAAGTCAAATCTTTGCTTTGCTAATAGTCTGTATTTATTAAGGTTATCAAGCGAGGTATGCGCCGGAGTAGCTGCATTAAACAACTGCACTTTTCTACCGTTAGCAGGTTGATTAAGAAGCGAGTCCAATGCTTTATTTATCGACAAACCAAACTCAATGCTCATCGCTGAACCTCCTAAAATCAAAATGTCAAATTTACTATCCTTTTGAGAGACAGGCGCTTTTTGGATTTTTTCCAGCTCAGGGTAAAATTTCCTACTTGGCTGCCAAAAAGGATACTTCATCACAAAGCAAAGCACAGTTCGCCCGATGAGTTCTAACGTAATCAGCAGCAATACCGTAGAAACGGTTGCCAGCAGCAAAGAACTTCTTTTTAATTTCATTTAAAACAATAATTTCTGACAGAATACTTCTGCGGAATGATCTTCCAAATATTGTTTTCCGTCAATTGTAACGAGAATCTGATTTAAATACACAGTCATTGCTTCGGCAATTGCTTCGGGGCGATGCGGCGAAACCGTCATTCCCAATTTATACTGATTTACTAACCCTTCCATCACGCCTAAATTGGAGGCTATCAGCGGCTTACTGTACTTGGCTGCCAAACCAAGGATGTTGCTCGAACTAAAGAAATTGATGTAAGGAACCAATACTATATCTGATACTTTGAATACTTCATTCGTGTCTGAAGGATTAAAAAACCGAAAATGCTTCACAAAACGAACTTCGGGATATTTTTTTTCGGCTTCGTTGATAGATGCGTACAGGGTTGATTCATAGCCTTTTTCAGGCTCGCCACAAATCAGGATGCAAATACGCTGACGTTCCTTTATGCTGATTCGTTTTAATGCTGCCAAAATATTGGGCACATTTTTACGAGACGAAAGGTGCCCATAAATCAAAAAAACCTTTTTATTCTCTTCTATTCCGTACTTTTTTTTCAATTCTTCGACCGATATCGCTGTAATTTGACCGACTTCGATAGGGTCGGGGAGATGTTCAAAACGGTTACCGAAACGATGATTATATTCTTTTACTCCCTGTTTATCATTAAGTATAAAAATCCGTTCCAGCAGTGGATTACGAAGCATCCATTTTATCTGCCAACTCTTTCGCCAACCACGCCATTCACGTCGTATTCTTGCTTTGAAGGTAGAACCGTCTTCGTAATATTTACGAAAAGGTAGAAACAAAAGTCCTGATAATTTTACCCCTAAACGACGTATTGCACCTCTTCCTACCTCATATTGAAAAGCATCTATGTGCATAAATATAAGCCGTTTAGCGTTATATTCATGAATTAGTTTTGTCAAATAATTCATTTCTGCACCCGCACGTCCCAATACACTTGTATGCGACAAAAATGCGTCGAGTTGTTCCAACGGAATAAAGCGAAATTGGATAAGTGCTTCGTCGTTCTGAAAACGCGCTTTGGCTCCTTCATGAAGCACAAAAACAAACTTTTCTCTTACCGCAATAGGCGAATTTTTAAGATATTCCACCAAAAACTGTAAATAATCCAAATGATGCCCGCTGATATCTCGGTCATAAATAAGGGTACGTTCCGGGATTTGCATCATACGTTTACTAATTCTTTATAGACCTCTAAGGTACGTTTGGCGGTGGTTTCGGCCTTGAAAAGAGGTACCCGCTCATATCCTTGTAATCGCATCGTATTTTGTAAAGAGTCGCTGTAAACTACCTGTTCGATTGCTGCTTTGATCGAGTCGGTTTGTTCTGCTTCAAAATAGACCGCAGCATTTTCTGCAATTTCATCAAATGAAGTACCCGTAGTCAATGCCACCGGACAGCCGCAACTCATCGCTTCCAATACCGGGAGACCAAATCCTTCCATCAGCGAGGGGAAAACGAAAACCTGCGCTTTTCCGTACAATTGAACCAACGTATTGTCATCCATTATCGGATGATATTGTACCTGCTTTTCAAGTTTAGCGACTCTAATTGCTTCTTTTTCTTCACTGATGAAGTTTCCGCCACCGGCACAAATAAGATGTAAATCTTTGTCTTTTAGTAGAATAGGGGTTACTGCGGCAAGAAAACGGTCAAAATTTTTATAAAAATCGCGTCTTCCCACAAACAGTATATAGCGTTCAGGAAGTTTCTGAGTTAAATCTTCCGCAAAAGAGGGTTTGTCTAAATAATTTCCAAGCGGTATCACTTTGATTTTTGCTTCATCTACGTCGAAGTATTCCAAAATTCCGCGCTTGGTAGCTTCTGAAACTGAAATGATTATGTCAGCACGTCGAAGAAGGCGTTGTTTTAACTCGGAAAGACCTTGTCCTAAGACCGGGTAAGTTTCGCCGAATTTTTCACTCAATACGTCGTGAAAAGTCAAAACCAGTGGTTTTTTTTCAACTTTGTCCAAAAAATAGGAATGGTAATAAGTAGGATGAAAAATGTCGAAATTACCCAAAGATAATTTGGTGGAACTATATAGCCGGTTAATTCGGGAAATGACCTGATTTGCTCTTAAATTATTCGCAAATTTCTGATAACCAATAGGATGAGAGTAGGAGGCATTTCTCAAATATTCGTTATTTGAGAATTTTAGCGATAATTCAAATTCGATGTCCTTTCGACCTTCAAAGGAATTCATCAATTCATAAAAGTACCGCGAAATGCCGCCGTATTGGGTTCCGGTAAAGGTCTGGTGATCATATAGGACTTTCATGCAGCACTCATTACTGATAAAAAATGAGCCGCTTTTAGCGGATATTTCCCGCAAAAGTACAAAAAAACCGGTATGGAATTGGCTATTTAGTTATTTTATGGTACAGAGGGAAGTGGTTAATTTTATCAACAATTCTCTGTAGCTGTTTACGCAGCTCTCTCTTCCATGCGGGTAAAGTTAGCTCAATGGTAGCTCGAAGGGAAAAAACAGTTTGTATCTGACTGCTGTACTTTGTGACTTGTTCAATAAAATTAGCTCGAAGAACTTCAGCCCCTGACTGTTCTATCAACTTTTTTATCGCTGGCAAATCTGACAAACACTCTCTGAAATTAAAAAATAATAAGGGTTCCATTTGGTTTACCGTCCATTTGCCCCCTTTTTTTGTCAAGACTCGTTCATGAAGATTTTGTAAGCCTACATTCCATCCTTTGTTTTTATTGACCGCTACATTTTCAAAAAAAATAGGTACATAATTAAGCCAAAGTTGCTCATGATTCATGCCATTGCAGAGATCAAAATGAGCGCGGTCGGCGAGGCGATCCTGCCACCATTTTAAAAACCGCAAGACGTTTTCCGTTTTGCGAATTCCCCAAAAGCCTGCATCATACATTCCGGTATTCAGAAATAACTTTTCATCTCCGTAAATGGATGTACCAAATTTTCCGGTGAGTCGAGGCGTGAGAAGAATTTCTGCTGTTTGAAGTGTTTGGATAATCACGTCCAAATCTCCCATTATCTGAACTGTTGGGTCAAAGTAGATGACGTTTTCAACTCCTTCCTTACGTAAAAAAAATTCTGCAAAATAAGGTTTGCTTGCCGATACAAGTGATTCATTATCATAACGTTCCCGCATTTTATTAAGACCATCAACTGACAATTTATCCAACAGTACCACATCCGGCTCCGATACATTGCCATTAACAATTCCTACTTTAAACATTATGTTTTCGGGTAAACTATCAGACAGTACCTTAGCAAAAGGGTATTGCTCGGCGGTGCAAACTGTAAAAATGAGGGTTTTCAAAAGCGGTAGAGATTCGTGATTAAAAAATGGATCAAAGCCTATTCAGAAGCTTTTCAAGGGGCTGAACCAACATGCGGCGAATTCGTTGGTACTTATAAACAGGCTCTGATTTAATGTAATAACAGGGAAACTGCCGATAATAAGCGTTATGATTTCTCAATAATTCGTTTCGGTAAAAGTCAAATAAGGGGTTTAAATCAGGCCGTTGCTCGAAGGTAAACCGATTCTGGTACTTTGAAATCACTTCCGGTTTAGCGGGATCATAGCCACTGTAATGAAAAAACACCACCGGTTTTTGATTAACTAAGTGTTGACCGCTTTCTAATGAAAAAGTGCGTTCGTGTAAATTCCAGTAGGCAGCATTCCAACCCAAATGCTTTTCCACATGAACATTATTCCAAAAAACAGGAGCAAAATTAACCCAATGCTGATCCACAAACAATCCATTACAAAGATCAATTTTACACTCGTCAAACAGTTTTTCCTCCCACCATTTTACAAAATCTACGGCTTCGGGACTTTTGTGTAAAGCAATGAAACCCAAATTATAAACTCCCGTATTGAGATGATGCAACTCATTGGGAGTAAGTTGGTCATCAATCGGCGTAGTTAGGTGAGGGGTTAAGACAATGTCATGTTTTTCGAGCAAATTCTCTAAATCGGTAAGCGGTTGATAGACAATAATATCCGGGTCAAAATAAATGACATTTCGAACTTGCGGTATTCGTTCAAAAAAATAGCGAATAAAATAAGGCTTAACGGCCGTGTTCAATTCGGTAATATTATAATGTTTGCACATTTCATCCAAGCCATCAATTCCAATTTTGTGCAATTCAAGGAGTTCAAAATCAGGAAGTTTATCGTCAGGTGCCTGCGCTGAATCCAGTCGGTCAACCAGACCGATAATGTATCGGATGTGCGGATTAGTACGCTTTAAGGAATCTCCTAAAGTACGAGCCTGAGCCAGGTAATTAATCGAACAAAGCGTAAAAGCTAATGTCATTGTGTGATAAAGTAGTAATTGGAAGAAGGGCGTTTGAGGCGAATCAATAACAATGATTTGGTACGATATATAGCCGCAATATCATCCTTAGACATGTATTTGCGGATGAGTCGCTCATCGTCGCACAACACATATTCGTACGCAAATATCCGACTCGCATTGGGTAATGCCAAATATTCTTTGTAGCACAGCACATATTTCATTTCCCAAGACGGCAGCAATTTCTTGTTTAGAATGCTCCAATAATGGTAAAAGCCTAATTGTTTGTTAAATAGTATCCCCACCGTTTGGGTAGTTTGGGGAATCAATTTTGTCAATGCTGTAAATTCTGAATAAGTAGAAGGATATTCTTGGTCAGCAATAAAAAAATAGCGTTCTCTTGAATGCTTAAAGATATGCTCGTTTTCTTTTTGATAATACCCCAAATCGCCCAATTGGGCGACAATTTCCTGACGTTCTGAATAGGTAGGATTGGCCTTTAAGGGAAAGCAAGGCTCTCTTTTATCAAAATCATACGCAGTACCCAGCATTTTTTGGTAGGAAGATTCCTGTGCTTCAATCGGTACGCAAAGATGTCGAGGAATATAACCCAAGAGGTATTTGGAGGCGTATCTGATAGGAATGAGCGGCTTATTGAAATTGTTGATAACATAAGGGATAGCGGCAAAAACAAACAGAAAAGTAAGACCTAATTTCCCTTTTTCGGGAAGTTTGGAGAGCAAAAGCCCCACTAAAATGCTGCCTTGGGCAAATAAAGGCATGTGTGTTCGTGAGCTCCACAATTGGAATTTGGCGGCTGTACAAAAAATAAGAAAGCCGATCATTGTACACAAAAGGATTGCTTTGAATTTAGAATATCCTCTTTGAAACAGCAACCAAATTGACGCTAAGAGGATGCTTAGGAACATCAAAAAATTGCCTGACATATCTTCCTGAATTACAAATTGAGTGCGATAGGTATCTAATGAAATTAACGAATCATTGATAGAAATAGCTGTTAATTGGTGAAAACGAGCTACTAAATTGTCAATTTGAGCGTTCCACGCTGAATTTGGAAGTCCTAAATGCAATCCACAGTTTTTTACCGCATTACTGAGGGTATAAAGCAAACCATGTTTCTCGGTGGCAATATTTTCCACGAAAAGAGGATGACCGAAAGCAGGGCTTAAAATGTTGTTAAACAGTTGATAGTTGCGCCAAAAGAAGGGCGAAAAGACGAGGCAAAGACCCAAAAAGGCAGCGCAGAACAGACTCAAAGTAACCTTTAGCCCTTGCTTGTTTAATAATTGAAAACCTATCCATAGACAATAAGGAAACGCGTAGAAAAAAATAGGATATTTAGTAAAACCACCCAATACCAAGCTTAGAATCATCCATGCGGCATCGTTCCAATTAAAATTGTTGATAATTTTTAATCCAAAATAAACGAAACTGATAAAGAAAAAGGTGGCTACGTAGTCATTCTGCGTTGTGCTTGCCTCCAATATCCCGATAGGAAGAGAAAGCTGTAAAACGCCAATAATAGCTTGGTTCTGTAAACTCAGTCCTAATTCTTTACTGATAAGCCCTACTCCAAAAACAGTACCGATCATAGCGCCCCATTGTACCAAATTTAGGAAATAGTCAGTACCGCTCAATGCCATTACGTGCAGCAGTATGTATTCTGACAGCACATTATGATATAGTTGTTGTACGTGGAAAGTGGGGTAATGCTTTACGTTATGGTTTTGGAGCCAACAAACCACCCGCGTAAGATGATAATTGATAGAATCAACGTTGTTAGGAGGAGCATAAATCGCCAGAAAAAATAGCGGAAAAATAACCAAAAGGGTTGAGACAACTATTAAAACACGGTAGTTACGCGGTAGTTGACGAAAATCCTGAAGAGGAGTAAAGAGTAAAGAGAATAAAGAAGTACGCTTCTTTTTTGTGGAAAAACCCTTATAAAGGGCAATTCCTAAAACCGGTGCCCAAAATAATCGAATCCAAAAGGGAGTGAGGAAATCAAGCGCAGATAAAAACTCGGTTGAGACAAAAACCAAACTCGCTATGAAGACCCATAATTTGATGATTTTGAGGCGCATAGTTTATTGATTATTTCCATAACGTTATTTACACTCTGAGCCGTAGGGTGTCTTTCCAAGACCTTTCTTTTGGCATTTTTCCCCATTTTCAATCTTAATTCTGGATTGTCGATGAGTTCAATGATTCGTCGACTCATTTCAAAAACATCCAAATAAGGAACCACAAATCCTGCATCCTCCTCCACGAGTTCGGGAGCGCCTCCCGCTTTTTCAAAGCACACAATAGGCTTTTCGGCCAATGCTGTTTCCAAAACTACCAAAGGGTAAGGGTCTTCGCGAGAGGTAAGGGCAAAAATATCAAATTGACTTAAATATTGAAAAACGTGAGACGTCAGTCCTACGTGAATAATGCGGTCGTCCAATCCCATTCGACGGGCATCAAATCGTTGAACTTCGTACAGCTCTGAGTCTTCCCGCATTCCTACCCACACAAAATAGACAGGTTTATCCGCAAAATGCTTGATGACCTGCTGTGCTGCCATCATAAAAATATCATTTCCCTTTCGCCATTCTGCGTGTCCGCATCCTCCTACTAAAATCGCGTTGGCAGGCAAACCCAACTTTTGTCGAATAGCTGTCTTCCGCCCTTCTTCAATATTTTTCAAAATCAAGGGTGTATCAATAATCTGAAATGTACTGATTTGATTTTCAGGATATTGGTATGTTTTCTGAAAATAACTTGCTACTGCTCTTGACACCACGATCAAGTGATTAGTACGGCTCATCAGATAAGCCATATCGGCAGGGTCGCTGAATTTTTGAATGGACATTTCCAATTCATGCGCAAACAAAATCGTAGGAGCTGTGATAAAATCCAACTGACGATAGGACGCCGCAGCGGCTATCGTATTAGCGAAAATCAATCCAATATTTTGTGACCTGAGAGTGGATTGAAACCTTATCCAGCGCCTGTTTAACACCTGTTGTTTTACCCAAGAACTTAATGAAAAGAAGGACAGAAACTTTTCAAGAAAAGGGCTGAAATGAACATCACCCAGGCGCGGTAACCGTGTTGTGGGCAGTATTTCTCTGAATTCATCCTCCAGCGGTCCATCACTGCAAAGCAACAGGTGCATTGGCAAGTTATGTTGTTTCAATTGCCGCAGCAACTGTAACAATACAATCTGCCCGCCTGCGCGGTTAGCATCGTGGCTAATGAAAAGGATTTTTTTTGTCAAAACTTGGTTACTAATTTCTGCCAATTTCCTAATTGGTTATTTACATCAAACTCCAAAGCACGTTTTCGAAGTATTGATTTATCAATGATAAGCTTTCCGCTCATTGTATTTTGCATGATTTCGGCCAACTTCGGAATATCAAAGGCCGGGGCTACTTCTCCCATTCCTTCTTGTACAAATTCACTGATTCCGCCTGAGTTAAAGCCTACTACCGGTTTTTGCAAATAGGCTGCCTCAATCATTACTAACGGAAAAGGATCTTCGCGGGAGGTAAGCACAAAGCCATCACAAATATTGAGATAATCGTAATAATCCTGACCTCCTTTAGCGCCTAAAGCAATAAAATTCAAGCCTTCACGCTTGACTCTTTGCTCTAAATAATACGAAATTCCGTACTCACTTGGACTTCCCAGCCATACTAAATAAGCATTTTTAGGCAGTAATTTAAGCAAATCAGGTATCATATCGTATCCTTTGCGCATACACATTGTCCCCGACATGAGCCATACAAAGGCATCTTTAGGAATCCCCAGCTGATTTTTAATAACATCAGGGTCTTGCTTTAACGTGATTTTTTCGGTTTCAATAAACGAGTGCAACAGCTGAACATTAGGCGCTCCCATTTTCTCTAATTGTTCTACCACAATACTCGAACATCCAATGGAGGTATGAGCATGAGTAAGCATTTCGGAGAAAGAATCGGCTCGTAATGTATCAAAAGTTTCCAGTAATTCGTGGACATGCACTACATACGGAACATTCAGTTTTCGAGCCAATCGCGAAAACTGAGGCATTGTGATGGTATTGAAGTACCAAATATCAGGCTTGAATTCATTATGAATCCGTTTGATATAGCTTTCTTCGGGAGTCAATCCAAAAACACGGTGGTAAACAGCCTCTACCGAGTAATAAGGCAAACCACGGTGGAATTTATGAAGATAAGTCGCATCGGCAGGCGAGTTTTTAGCGAACAATTCTCCCGCTTGGCGCGAATAAACTGCCGTTTTGATGCCGCTTCCTGCCAAGTGTTTGATTAAGTACCAAAGCACCATTTCCGAACCCGTCCGCGCTCCCGTGGGTGTAAAAAATAAAATCTTCATGCGTTAGACGTGGCTCTTTGGGTCGAGCTTATAAAAATAGGGCTTGTTACGAATGATTTTCCAAAAATAGGTAGAAAACAGCCAAA
>Ga0075154_10001932_pt1 | contig 14041 bp, 11 predicted proteins | sample JI71714BDNA_FD_70965 | JGI IMG/M metagenome (GOLD analysis project Ga0075154, IMG submission 70965) | Wastewater effluent complex algal communities from Wisconsin, to seasonally profile nutrient transformation and Carbon sequestration -... | ecosystem: Engineered > WWTP > Effluent > Algae... | reverse complement strand
GGATTGAGCGGGTTTTAGGTCTTTAATTCCGCTCAATCTATCTTTTTTTTACCACTTTGAGCGGGTTTTGTTTGATTAATTCCGCTCAATCTCTTATATTTGCTCCAAAAATAAACGTAATGAATAATGTTATTGTTGGGCGAAAAGCACAAATTAAGGAACTAGAAGAGGCACTACAGTCGGGAAAATCCGAAATGATTGCCTTGGTGGGGCGTCGTCGGGTTGGTAAGACGTATCTGGTTCGACAAGTGTACGCCGAGCGCGTTGATTTTGAGTTAACGGGTTTGCAAAACACGAACAAAGGCGAGCAATTGCTCAATTTTGTATTTGCGATGGACAAATATTTCCCGGAATACAAGTTGCCCAACCGGCCAACCTCGTGGTTAGAGGCGCTACATTTTTTGTCGCAGGCATTGGAAAAAAAAGGGAAAAGTGAAAAAATGGTCGTTTTTCTGGATGAATTACCTTGGCTGGGAAGTAGCCGTTCGGGTTTTTTAACGGCTTTAAGTTTTTTTTGGAATTCATGGGCATCAACCCGGCCCGTAGTTTTGGTCATTTGTGGCTCCGCCGCTTCTTGGATGGTTCAAAAAGTAATCAACGATCGGGGAGGACTGCACAATCGGGTCACCCGTCTTTTGTATCTGTATCCGTTTACCTTGGCCGAGACCGAAACTTACTGCGTAATGAGGCAGATTAATCTTAATCGCTATCAAATTATGTTGTTGTATATGGCAATGGGCGGTATTCCGATGTATCTAGATCAGTTAAAGCCCGGAAAGTCAGCCGTACAGAATATTCAGGACATTTGTTTTTCCGAAGCCGGTTACCTTAGGAATGAGTTTGATCGCTTGTACGCTTCCCTTTTTTCCAATTATCAACAACACATAGCCGTTATTCGCGCCTTAGCCGCACGCCGTATTGGTTTAACACGCCAAGAGATTATACAAAATACTAAATTTAGCAATGGCGGCATGTTGACCGAGATTTTGGAAGAACTGGATAAGTCTGGTTTTATCACCGTTTATGGTGGATATGGCAAAAAAGTAAAAGAAAGTCTGTATAGATTAACGGATCAGTATTCGTTGTTTTATCTGACTTTTATTGAACCTTTGGGAGCCAATAGCAAAACTGATTTTACGCAATTAAGTGATCTGCCACAGTGGAAATCGTGGAGCGGTTACGCTTTTGAAAATGTATGCTTGTCTCACGTTCAACAAATAAAAAAAGCCTTGGGAATTTCGGGAGTGGCTTCTTCAGTGTCCAGTTTTGTAGCCTCCCGTAAAGAGGAAATACCCGGAGCGCAAATTGATTTGTTGATTGACCGTAATGATCAGGTAATTAACCTCTGCGAAGTAAAGTTTAGCACCTCGGATTATGAGGTAACAAAAAATGATGTGGAGCGGATTTTAAATAAAAAACGCGTTTTTTTACATCACTCTCAAACTAAAAAGCAAATATTTATCACCCTAATTACCATGTTTGCCGCCCTAAATAACAGCAATCGAATTAATTACATTGACGTTGCCGTTGAGGGTAATTCTTTGTTCGCCGAATAGCCCCATACAACGATGACCGCATTCTAACGATAAAAAGCAACCTTTTATCCAAACATACTTTCATTCAGTGCGTTTTTAGCAAATTTGCACCCGATTTTTATTGACAGTCAACATTTATTTACACAAAGCATGAAAAAATTACTTTTTGCACTGCTGCTGCTCACCACCGCAGCCGTCAACAATGCCCTAACCGCTCAGGACTACAATCCTGACGCTATTGATGTTCCTTACAAAAAGTTTGTATTGCCCAATGGTTTGCGCCTCATCGTCCACGAAGACCACAAAGCGCCCATTGTTGCCGTTAATATTTGGTACCACGTGGGTTCCAAAAATGAAAAACCCGGCAAATCTGGTTTCGCACACTTGTTCGAACACCTGATGTTTAACGGCTCGGAACACTACAATACCGACTATTTTCAGGCCCTCGAAGCCATTGGCGCAACGGACCTGAATGGTACGACCAACGAAGACCGCACCAACTATTTCCAAAACATTCCGGTGAATGCCCTCGACCAGGTGTTGTGGCTCGAAAGTGACCGCATGGGCCACTTGCTCGGTGCCATTGACCAGGCGAAATTGGATGAACAACGCGGCGTGGTACAAAACGAAAAACGCCAGGGCGAAAACCAGCCTTACGCCAAAGGTTGGGATATCCTGCAAAAAGAGATGTTCCCACCGCACCACCCGTACGGACACACCGTTATTGGTGAAATGGAAGACCTCAACGCGGCCAAATTGGAAGACGTTCACGAATGGTTTAAAACCTATTACGGTGCCTCCAACGCGGTGCTGGTCATCGCCGGGGACATTACCCCCGAAGCCGCTTACGAAAAAGTACTCAAATACTTCGGTAATATTCCCGCTGGCCCAACCCTCACCGTTCCGGGCGTAAATATCCCCAAACGTTTCGGCGAAACCCGCGCTTCTTTCCAAGACCGCGTACCCGAATCGCAGGTGCTTTTTGCCTGGAATACGGCGCAATGGGGCACCAACGACGCGGCATACCTCGATCTCGTGAGCGATGTATTGGCTACGGGCAAAACCAGCCGTTTGTACAAAAAATTGGTGTACGATCTGCAAATTTGCACCAACGTATTTGCCTTCAATGGCCCGTCCGAAATTGCCGGTAACTTTGTCATTGCCGCTCGTGTAAAACAAGGCAAAACCATTGAAGAAGTTGAAAAAGCCATTAACGAATCTATGGCCGAATTTTTGGCCAACGGTCCTACGGCCGACGAACTCAAACGCGTAAAAGCCGCTTATTTTGCCGGTTTTATCAAAGGTTTGGAGCGTATCGGTGGTTTTGGTGGTAAAAGCGACTTGCTTGCCTCTAACGAAGTGTACGGCAATACACCCGATTATTACAAAAAAATGCTCAAAGTGTACTACGCGACAACGACCAACGACCTCAAATCGTCGGCTAACCGCTGGTTGTCGGATGGTAAATTTGTGATGACGTGCACGCCATTCCCCGAATACAGCACCACCGGTACCGAAGCCGACCGCTCTAAAATTGCGCCCCTCGGCACCACCGTTGAAGCCACATTCCCAACCGTTGAGCGCGCAACGCTCAAAAACGGCATGAAAGTAATTCTCACCCGCCGCAAAGAAAGCCCCACCGTGGTGGCCAGCATGATGTTCGACGCGGGTTTTTGCTCCGATAAATTTGGCGGAAAATTGGGCTTGGCATCCATTTCGATGAACATGCTCGACGAAGGTACCAAATCGCGCAACGCCTTGCAAATCAACGAAGAACTGCAATTGCTCGGTGCCAGCCTCAACACGTCCAGCGACCTTGACTTCTCGTACGTAACCCTCAATACCCTCAAACAAAGCCTCGATCCCAGCCTCGATTTGATGGCCGATGTGGTCTTGAACCCGTCTTTCCCCGACGCGGATTTCAAACGTTTGCAGGACCAACAGGTAAGTACCATCAAAAACGAAAAGAAACAACCACAAAGCATGGTGATGCGCGTGGCACCTAAACTTATGTACGGCGAAAACCACCCTTACGCCATGCCCATGTCGGGTTCCGGCGAAGAAGACGTGGTAATGACCCTGACAACCAACGACGTGCGCAGTTTTTATGACAAATGGATTCGTCCCAACAACGCTACCATCGTGGTAACGGGCGACGTTACGATGGCCGAAGTGGTAGAAAAATTGGAAAAACGTTTTGCTACCTGGAAAAAAGGGGACACGCCTAAAAAGGTAATTCCGGAGGTGAAAACGGTGAATAACGGTAAAATTTACCTCATTGACCGCCCCGAAAGCCAACAAAGTATGATTATGTCGGGTTACCTCACGTCGAAATACGGCGAGTTAAACGAAACGGCGATTGAGCAAATGAACAACGTGTTGGGCGGCGATTTCACCAGCCGTATTAACCTGAACATTCGCGAAGACAAACACTGGTCGTACGGTGCGGGTTCGTTTATCCAGAACACCAAAGGTCAGCGTCCGTTTATGATTTTTGCGCCGGTACAAACCGACAAAACCAAAGAAAGTATTCAGGAGATTATTAAGGAGGTGAATACGTTTGTGGGCGACAAAGAAATGACCCAGGCGGAATTTGACAAAACCAAACAAAATACCGTAATGGGTATGTCGGGCATGTGGGAAACCAACGCCGCCGTGAACGGCAGCGCCCGTAGTTTGGTACGTTACGGCCTCAGCGACGATTACTGGGCGAATTATAGCAAAAAAGTAAACACTTTGACGCTGAAAGACACCCGCGAAGTAGCGAAAAAAGTGATCAAACCTGATAATTTGGGTTGGTTTATGGCCGGTGATGCGCAAAAAATCACGCCGGGCCTCAAAGAACTTGGTATCGAAATCATTACGATTGATGCCAACGGCAATGTGGTGAAAAAGGAGAAACCTTAATTGCTCAGTTACTTTTAGCCAATAACAGGGGCGGCACAACTCGGTCATCTTACGATGCCGCGTAGTGTCGCCCTTTTTGTAAAAATAAAAGCCAAATGAGAAAAATAGCCTAATTTTGTCGTAGAATTAAAAAAGAAAAATCTATGATCATCGCCAATCCCATATACGATGTGGTTTTCAAATACCTCTTGGAGGATATTGAAATCGCACGCGAATTGCTTTCCGCCATACTGGGGGAGGAAATTGTTAGTTTGGATATAAAACCGCAAGAAACAGCCGTAGAAAATGCTGCTGCAAGTATTAGCATACAGCGGTTTGATTTCAAAGCCATCATTAAAACCAAGTCTGGAGCGCATAAAAAAGCCTTAATTGAGTTACAAAAAGCCAAACAAGTCTTTGATGTAATGCGATTTAGGCGGTATTTGGCCGATAACTACCGTAAAGAAGATGTTGTTTTGGCTGAAACCGGTGCCCCCCAGAAAGTACCACTTCCAATTGTGACCATCTATTTTCTTGGGTTTTCATTGGATAATATCAAAAGTGCAGTTGTAAAGATTAATCGTGATTACCGGGACGTTATTACCCAAGAGATTTTGGACGTTAAAGAGGATTTTGTTGAGTTATTAACCCACGATTCCTACCTGATACAGTTGAAATTATTAGCCGGAAAATCGAGGACGAAATTGGAAAAAGTGTTGCAGGTCTTTAGCCCTGAATACACCATGGAAGACAAGCATCGGCTGGATTTTCAGGGCGATATGAACGACCCATTGGTACAAAGAATCGTCGCCCGATTAGAAAGAGCAATTGCGAATGAGGAAATCCGCGACATTATGGATGTCGAAGATGAAATAGACCGAATTTTTGAGCGTGGATTGACCAAATTAGCCTTGGAAAAAGATGAGATTATTGCTGCTAAAACGCAAGAATTAGAGGCTAAAGATCAAGAATTAGAGGCCAAAAACCAAGCATTAGAAGCGGAGCGTCAAAAAGCCGAAAATCTCCTTAAAGAGTTAGAAGCGTTGCGCAAACAGTTGGAAAAATAAAGGGGAAGATTTGCGCCAAATCAGAACGATAATTACTGCACGTTGACAAAATAAGTCAACGTCATGCTATCCAGGGTTTTGGGGTGTTGATACCTGATGTGCAGCGGATGCGTCCCGCTGGCGTTGAACGGTTGCTGGTATTCATTATTTTTAACAAGATGATGGTTAACGCTGATGGGAACTTCTCGTATGTTTTTTTTATCAAAGCCAGTGTTTATCGCTAATAACAACTGTAGGGCAACTGGTCGTCCTACTTGACATTCAACTTGATTGCTGAAAAGTTCCGGGTCCATTGGAAAATCCACCGAGGCTGTTGATTGGTTTCTGCTAACTAACTCAGCGATTTGATAATTTACCTGAAATATACTGTCGATTCCTTGCATTAATTTTTCCGGGCTATTGATAAATTGTCCGGTCGCCTGAACCCAATAGTCCATTTTGTTTTTTTGATCTTGAAATTGTGTAAGGGCTTTAATACAATGCGAGCAGATGCGGTTTGGTAAATCTCGTTCTAATTCATGTTTAAATATTGTACTGTATGCCTGGTGTATGGGCAGACTCTCTACCAGGCCGCTTTGAATCAAAGTCGCAACTTGCTCATTGTCGGCCCTGATTTGGCGCAATTGTCCAATTTTATACAACAAAATTAGCATAATGGCGCATGCAACGCCGTGTAATAACAAGCGCATTATTTTGATTTGTTTGGACATATTGATCGTGTAAAAGTGCGCTGGTATGAATCGGTGTAGCCTGTAAACGGATTTTTCCTCAGAACTTTGGCTTCAATGTTAACTTCACCGGGTTTGTTAAACGTAGTGGTCCACCGACCAATACCGCGCTCCACCGGAATAGGTTGCCCGTTGATGTACATTTTTAAGTTTTCCGACTGGCATAAATACGCACAACCATACACATTCACAACGCAGGTGTCTCTCTGGCTCAGACAGTTGCTGGAAGACTGAACAATTGGTATATAATCCCACAGTTGTGCTTCTTTAATGTAGGCAGAGTCCCGCAATTGTTGCATAGCCCGGCTTTCCAAAAGATACATACGCGAACGGAGGCAGCCTGCTATGTATTGGTGGTATTTGGCTTCGGTAGCCGTACTTAAACTTTCTGTTACTTTAGAATCCGCAATTTGTTGGTCGTCTTTAAAAAAGGCTTGCGTTTCCCGATGCAATGCGGAGTACAAAAGCGCTAAACTATCCTTGCTGGATGAGGTTGCTGCTTGGGTTAACGATTTGATTTTCTCTGCTTGTGCTAAATATGTAGTATCTTCCAACACCAGCAATTTTTTGTTCATCATGTATATTTCCCCATAACATTGATCGGCAAAACGCTCCAAAATACGATTGTTGGTCGTTTGATTCTCCCCCAAACGGTGTAATATTTGCTCAGAAACGCGGCAATCCTGGCGCAAATAGCACCAATAACCCGTTAATACCCCAATGAGGAGGCCGTATATAATAATGGTTATTCTCATGGGGGGAGTAACGATTTTATCTAATTTATATTTTGATCAATTCCCGTACGCCTGCGTTACCATCCACATCCTGAACCAACACATGGTACGTTCCACGCGGGAGTTCGCGCACATCGAGGTTGTATATATGTTGGCCAATGCCGGTACGTTCCAGCGCCAATTTACCGCTGGCATCGTACACCTGAATCCGTTGAATCGGGTGGGTCATTTCTACAGTGCATTGGTGATGGGCCGGATTGGGATACATTTTTAAGTCATCTGTGAGGGCCGAAATTTCCGGCGCGTCCACGGTGCTGGCTCCTTTCCCAATGGTGTATTCGCCCCGCAATACCAGCGAAGTGCGCAATTGCCCCCAACGGTCGGTGGTGCTGCCCAAGGTGTTTTTGGTGTACGCCGGGTGTTCTTGCCACGGCATACCCGCGTGCGGGCGGTACAACAACCGTACGCTGTCTTCTTTAGGCCCCGTGGCCAAAAACAAAAGGCGGTCCAATTGATCGGCTTGCCCCCGGCCGTCGTAGGTGAAAACCATTGTTCCGTTGGCGTTATCGGGAATTTGGCCATCTACCACCCAAAAGCGATTGGTGAGTTGATAACCCGCCGGAGCCGCCGAATCGGGGTTGGCGTAGTGGTACTCTACCCGTAATTTGACGGTATCAACGATGGGGTCACTAACTTTTATATCGAGTTTAGCGGGCGCAAAACTGATGCTGACAATGTTATTGGTGATGTTTTTTTCGGCCACGGCGCGCGCCTGCGTGAGGGTACTGCGCGTATTCACCCACACTTTACCGCTGAGGTTGGCGTTGGCGGGGAATTCAAATTCCAATTTGGTTTGTACGCCGCTTACCGTGCCTTGTCGGTAGAGTGGGGTAGTGCCCGGGCGCAAAAAACTCAGTTCGAGGGGGACGTTGTTGTAGTATTTGTTGGTGCCGCGCAACCGCTGTTTTACCCAAACCGATACTTTGGTGTTGCCATTGGCGAGGGGTTCAAATTGGGTGGAATCAAGCGTAAAATCGGTAAAACCGGGTTCAAATACCCAGTTTTCAAAAAAATCGTTCATGTTTACGCCCGTGGCCGCCGTGAGTTTATCGCGCAGTTCGGCGCTGGAAAAATCTTCCATTTGGGTTTGCTCCATCACGGCACGCAACCCAATCCGAAACAACGAATCGCCCAGGTAAGCGCGTAAATTATGCGGCACCACGGCACCTTTGTCGTACACGTGGCTGCCGTACGTAATTTCGTGCGGAATACCCGTGACGGCCCGGTAACCGCCTTCCGAAATATGCGTAGTTTCAACAACGTCAAGGAAGTTTTCCTCTACGGCGCGGATGTACCGCTCGCGTCCGTACACCCATTCTAAAAACAAATGTTCGGAAAAAGACGCCCAACCTTCGTTCAGCCACATATCTTCAGCGGTAGAACAGGTGGCCAAATCGCCCCACCAGTGGTGACTCAACTCGTGCGCCATCAACGTTTCAGAATCGAGGTTGCCATTAACGGCCGAGCGCATATAAGCGATATTGGTGGCGTGTTCCATGGCTCCGGCGTTAAAAGGCACTACGGAATAACCAATTTTTTCCCAACGGTAAGGCCCGTACCAATGCTCAAATGCGGCAACGGCCTCGGGTAAATGCAAAAACGACCCTTTGAGTTTGTTGGTATCGGCCGGTGGAACGGCAATCTGGACGGGAATGGAACCCAATTCTCCCGCCACTGTGCGTTCGTACGATGTAAATGGCCCCAGCGCCACACAGGTCAAATAACTCGGAATTGGGTCCGAGATATCCCAGGTGCGGCGGCGCAGGTTATTGGGCAGGGCTTCATCCGATTGCAATAAACCATTGCCAAATGCCGGTTTATCAGCGGGTGTGGTGACGGCCGCCGAGAACGTGCTGCGCTCCACAAAATTATCAAAACAAGGGTACCAAACCCGGCCATAATTGTGCGGGTCCGCGTCAAAACCCACGCCGAGGTTGTACGCAAAGCCCGCCTGAAAATAAAATCCACCCCAACCCGAAGCGTCGGTGGCCGGTTTGCCTTGGTAAAATATCTTGATGGTGTAGGTGTTGCCCAACGCGAAAGGCGCAGTGGTCTCCACCAGAATATGTTGGCCATTGTAGTTCCAGGTCATTCCCAATCCCGGCAGTTGAACGCTGTCCACGGTGAGGTTTATCAGGTCAAACCGGAGGGAATTTACCGCGTCTATTTTTGGGGTAAATTCAATGGTGGCCGCCCCTTTAATGCGGTTATTAACAAAATCGGTGACGTTTAAATCAACGTGGGTGTGTACAATATCAATTGAATCGCTGCGCCCATCGGTATTGTTCACGACCGGTGCGCGATAATTGGTGTTAAAGTGTGAGCACCATTCGCCCGTGCGCAAAATGGTTTGAGCATTGGTGGTGAAAGCCGCAACGAGCAGCAGTAGGGTAAACATGTTTTTGCTGTTCATAAGTGTAATTTTAAACGTTTTTAATAATAATCCGGTGCTTTTATGTACAAAGTACTCCATACCAAAAGGGCAAAAAATAAAAAAAGCATGAAGAGAACGAATATACCGTAATATCTGAAATGGTTGCGCAAATGCAGCCAAACCGATTCAAATTTGTTTTGTTGGAGCGAACGCACCGCCGGCGTAATGCCATTGGCAAACAAAAAATGGGCGCGTTGAATAAAGAAGATGGATCCGATGCCTACCAAAAAGACGAGATCGGAAATCACCAGCGTCCAACGAATGGTGTTGATCCGTTCTTCCTGATAAGAGGCAATATTGGAATCCGAAAAATTGCGCAATACTTGAAAAATAGCGAAATTATAAATCGCGAAAATCAAGACCAAAATTACACCTAATGCAAAACCTAAAATACTAAAAAAATAAGCCCAACCGCTTATCTTTTTCCACGATTCGGTCATGCTGGGCGTAACTTCAATGGGTTCAATCAAATTGTCAAAATGATCCATGTCTCATGTAGTATTTTATAAGGTTATAAAAAATGTACACCACGGGCAAAATGCTAATGATGGTCAGGATGCCCGTAACGGCGTACAATAAATAAAACCGGCGAAATGCCAATTCTATCGAACTCGTTTCGGAGCGGCTGCAACCAAACCGAATACTTGCTCCAGTTGCCCAATACAAGCCCCCGCAAGTGCCATAAATGAGTAATGAAAAAACAAAACTGAGATTACCTACTACTTCGGCACCGAGATAAAGGTCATCTTTATTCATAAGCCCCAAAAGGATAATTAGTGACAAAAACAAGTAAAAAATGCCAAAAAAAATGCACCAATTAGCAATTTCAAGCCAAAACTTCACTACGCGCTCATTTACTTGCAGTTGTTTAAACCCGTATTCGCTTTGAATACCGTCGTCGAGCGGATGGTTATGTTCAAATGATTCCATTGAATAAAAAATTTGCCGCAAATATGCAGCATTATTACTAACCATTATATAGTTTTTTCGTTTCTTAGCGCCTCAATTTTAAAATCATCAAACAAAATGGAATTTCCAACCAAAGTAGAAAAAGCAATTCGGAACCCCAAACCTTTTAATTTTTCTTATTACCTGCAACGCGCTTTTGAACTCACCAATGCTCGCCGAACGGCTTTTATGGGGGCTACATTTACTTATTTGGTGATCATGTTAGTGGTTGCAATTATTTTATCCGTCGTATTTGCCGGTTATTTTGCCATTGCCATGCAATCCGCCCTCGAAAATGACGAAAATGTAGTTAACCCGGCAACGGGTGTATTTACCCAGATCTTGGGGGTCGTACTCGCTGCCTTATTTATTGCGCCTATTCCGGCGGGTTTTGCTCAGGCGGCGCTTAACATCGATAAAAAAGAGTTTTTGTCATTTGATCATTTTTTTGCCGGGTTCCGGCTTCCCAAATGGTGGCATATTGCATTAACCTATAGTATTGTTGCAGTCATCGGGTTGGTTATTTCTTATCCATTTGCCTCAGCAATGGATCCCGCCGCCATTCAATTGTTAGGAGAAAACCCCGCCGAATACCTTACGAATGTTGCCGGTGCGGCTTTGTTGGGCAGCCTATTAATGTGGATACTGCGCAGTGTGTACCGCTGGGCCGAAATATCCACTTATTTTTTTGAGGTGAAAGGCTGGCAGGCCATGGAAGTAAGTCGCCAACTCATTGGGGCCAACTTTTTTTGGTTCATGCTTTTTGATTTTTTATTCATCATTGCCTTTATTCTTATGGTGTTCACCATTGCATTGATGGTCTCATTAGTTGGTGTTTTAGGCTGGATAGTGGCCATTTTTGCAATGCTTTTTCTCCTGTGCTACCTGATACCTTGGTACCTTAATTTTCATTACGCTGCTTTTGCGGACCGCGTAAATCTGATCGAAGCCGAGGAAGATCCATCGCAGGTGGATTCAATTATTGATCACTTTATGCCCGAGTAAAGAAGATTTGCTAATTTTGCCCGGCATGACAAGAAGAGTACTAGAAACAGAACAAAAAGCGCTCGAAATTAACCTGGACGAACCCATTTACGGTGCATTTGCCGAAATCGGGGCGGGACAGGAAGTGGCGCGTTATTTTTTTCACGTAGGTGCAGCGGCGGGGACTATCGCCAAATCCATGAGCGCTTACGATAAAACCGTATCCGACGATATTTACGGCCCCGAACAAATCGGAAAGGGCCGGTACGTGTGCGAAAGTCGTTTGTACAAAATGCTCGATCACGAGTATCACCTGATGGAGCATCGCTTGCGCAATGAACGACCCGGCCATACCTTTTTTGCGTTTGCCGATACGGTGGCGGCCATTAATTACACCAAAACAATAAAAGGAGACGGCTGGCTGGGCTTGCGTTTCCAACTTCGCCCCGATAGCCCTCCCAACGATCTGGTGGTGCACGTGCGGTTGCTCGACCAGGATAACCGCCTGCAACAACAAGCCATTGGTATTTTGGGGGTAAATATGGTGTATGCCTGTTATCGTTATTTTAACGACCCCGAAACCCTGGTGACCAGCCTGTTGGATAACCTGCGCGGGCGCGCTTCCATTGATATGGTGCGCCTTAATGGCCCCGATTTTCCCGACATGGATAATCGTTTAGTGTGCCTTTGGATGGTCAAAAACGGATTGTCGCCCGTGGCTATTTTTGGCCCCGATGGCAATAGTTTGCACGCGGGAGAATTTTTGTACCGGCACTCCATTTTGGTGGCGCGGGGCAGTTACCGCCCGCCCACGCTGGTGCAGCAGGACATGATCCGGCACGCGTACGATCAGTTTTTGGCCGAGCCGGAAATTGACCGCTCAAAAGCCTATTTTTTGACCGAAATAACCCTGGAAAACCTGAAAAACGGCACTGACACCGTGGACGAGAAGGATTTTATTGATCGCGCCACCTTGCTTTGTGCATTGGGGCAAACGGTCATTATTTCCGATTGTGTGGAGCATAAAAAACTCATCAAATATTTTTCGGATTATAAAGTGCCCCGGATCGGTATGGTCATGGGTGCGCGCAAACTGGAGATTATTGTGCGCGAAACCAGCGAAAAACACGCCGATAACTTATTGGCGGCTTTTGGTGAGTTGTTTCCGCGCAACGTACGGTTTTATATTTTCCCGGCTCAGCACGAAAAAAGCGGTGAAATTATTACCGCCCGCAAGGTGAATGTGCCTTACGCCATTCACAGTTTGTTCGATTATTTATTGGAAAACAACAATATCGTGGACATTAAAGAATACGATCCCGGCGTCCTCAATATTTACCATAAATCCGTTCTTAAAGATATTCAGGAAGGTCGAAGCGGATGGGAAAAATTGGTTCCGCCCCAAGTGGCTGAAATGATTCAGGAATTAGGGTTGTTTAAAAACCCTCCTCTTTCCTGAATTCGGCCAGCATCCGCTGGATAACCTCTTTGTTGTTTTTAAAGATTTTTGCGCCCCGGGTCGCCGTGACAATGCTGCACGGCACCTGTTTGGCAATTTCGCGTTGGGTCAATCCGCGGTCACAAGCGTCAAAAATGCGCCAACGTTCCATAATTTTATTGCGTTCACTTTCGGTAAACGTGAGGTCGAGCAGTTGGTCTAATTCCTGGGTAGAAGTAACGGATGTAAATAAGCGATAGAGCATAGAAATAGAACTGTGTTGGTATAATTCGTTGGTAAACAGTGCGTTACGCCTGGAAACGGTGTAAGTCCAGTTTCATTGCCAAACCAATCATTAAGGTGAAACCAATGAGCGACGAACCGCCGTAACTCACAAAGGGCAGCGGAATCCCGATAATGGGAAATAAACCCATTGTCATGCCAATATTCACGATAAAGTGCACAAACAATACCCCGGTGACGCAGTAAATGTACAACCTCGAAAAAGCACTTCGTTGTCGCTCGGCCATGACCGTCAGCCGGAGTAATAACCAGGCAAACAAGGCGATGACCGCAAATGTGCCGGCAAAACCGTGTTCTTCACCTACGGTACAAAAAATAAAATCGGTGCTTTGTTCGGGTACAAAACGCAAACGGGTCATATTGCCCTCAAATAACCCTTTTCCCGCCAATCCGCCGGAACCAATGGCCATTTTGGAATGTAAAAGGTTGTAAGCAGCCCCCCGGGTATCGGTAATTTCCCAGGGCCGCAACCAAATTTTTATCCTGACCTGCTGGTGAGGGGCCAAAATTTTGTAACAGGCAAAATTAGCCGTAAATACCAATACCGTGGATAAACCCAACAACAAGGCCCAAAACTGCAATTGTGACTGTATCATGTTGTTTTTGCGCAAATAATTGGGCAAAAACGCGGCAATAAACAACAATAAAGGCGGTACCAGCACCCAATAATCTACGTTGGCCGGAAGTACCCCGGGCGTGCCATCGGAGGTGGACAACAGCCATTGTAGCAGCGGCTGCCAATACCATACAATCGGAATTAACAGTCCCCAGATACCCCACCAAATATTTTTTCTTTCTTTAAAACGACTAATCAAAGCCGCCGAAACCAACAACAACAAGTGCGCTACCACGTACGGCGGATCAAAAATAAGGCCCAAAATAACCAAAGCCGCCGTGCCAAAGCCCAAAATATACCAACTCGCC
>Ga0075154_10001930_pt1 | contig 14052 bp, 10 predicted proteins | sample JI71714BDNA_FD_70965 | JGI IMG/M metagenome (GOLD analysis project Ga0075154, IMG submission 70965) | Wastewater effluent complex algal communities from Wisconsin, to seasonally profile nutrient transformation and Carbon sequestration -... | ecosystem: Engineered > WWTP > Effluent > Algae... | reverse complement strand
AAGCTGCCCAAAGACTTCATCGACATCAACCTGGCGTTCAGCCGCACGCCGGGCCAGCCCAAGCGCTACGTGCAGGACCTCATGCGCGAGCGCGCCGCCGATCTGGTGCCCCTGCTGCAGGACCCGAACACCTACATCTATGTGTGCGGGCTCAAGAGCATGGAGGAGGGCGTGGTCATGGCCCTGCGCGATGTGGTGAAGGACGCCGGCCTGGACTGGGAGCGCCTGGGTGCCAGCCTGAAGGCCGAAGGCCGGCTGCACCTGGAAACGTACTGAAGCCGGCCTAGACCAGTTCCACTCAGACCAGTTCCACTCAGACCAGTTCCAGATAGCGGGCCAGTTCCCAGTCGGTCACGGCGCTGTGGAAGCGGCGCAGTTCCCAGCGCCGCGTCTGCACGAAGTGGTCAATGAACGGTCCGCCCAGCAGCTCACGCGCGAGGGCCGAGCCGGCCATGTAGTCGGTGGCTTCTTCCAGCGTGCGCGGCAGGCGCGGTCCGGGTTCGCTGGCGGTGCGCGCCGGTCCGGGTTCCAGCTGGTGATCTATGCCATACAAGCCCGATGCAATGGCCGCCGCCATGGCCAGGTAAGGGTTGGCGTCGGCGCCTGGAACGCGGGTTTCCAGCCGCTGGCTGTGCGCGCCACCAGGCACCACCCGCAGGGAGGCGTGGCGGTCATCCACCGCCCAGTTGGCATGAACCGGCGCCAGCATGCCATCGACCAGCCGCTTGTAGCTGTTCACGGTGGGTGCATACAGCGCCATGAGGTGGGGGAGTGCATGCAGCTGCCCGGCGATGTAATGGCGCAGGGTTTTGCTGGGGGCGCCCGAGCCAGCCGCTGCTTCATGGAAGACGTTCCGGCCATCGCGCCAGAGGCTCTGGTGCATGTGCTGGCCGCAACCGCCGTAGGCCATGGACCACTTGGCCATGAACGTGTTCAGCAGGCCATGTGGCCGGCCAATCTCGCGCACTGCCTGCTTGAACAGCACGGCGCGGTCCGCGCTTTGCAGGGCTTCGCCGTAGCGCAGCGCGGCCTCGAAATTGCCCGGGCCGGCTTCGGTGTGCAGCGCCTCGATGGGGATATCGGCTTCGGGCAGCCAGTGGAACAGGTCGGCCACGAAGGCTTTCTGCGCATCGATGCGGAATGGCGAGTAGTTGGTGATGCCTTGCGTGGCCGTGCTCAGCCCCTTGAACCCTTGGGCACGTACCGACTGTTCGGTTTCCTGCAGCACGAACCACTCGAACTCCACACCCACCTGCGCGCTGTAACCGGCCGCGTTCAGGCGTTGCAGCACGCCCTTGAGCACCTGGCGCGGGCAGATGGGCAGCGGGCTGCCATCGGGCGCCAAGTGCTCGCCCAGCACCACCCAACGACCGTCGTCCCACGGAATCTGCCGCGCCGTGGCGGCGTCCAGCCGCAGGCCCACCTCGCCCAGTGGCGCTTGCAGATGGGCAAAGTCCACATCGGCGGTGTAGAGGTCGTCGGCCATGTCCCAGCCGAACACGGCGCTGGAGATGGTGCCATCGCCCTCCAGCATGTCGGCCAGTTTGTCGGTGCTCAGGTGCTTGCCGCGACAAACGCCATCGATGTCGGTGACGAAGAATCGGCCGTGGCTGTGTGGGTGTCCGGGCTGGCGCAGGCGCTCGGCCAGGGAGGCGGACGGGGAGGGGAAGGCGGAAGGGGCGTTCATGGGTAGGGCGTGGCGTGATGGCCGAGGATGAGGGCCGAGGATGAGGGCCGGCAGATCGTCCTCCATTGTGCTTCAGCCACCGATGCCCGCGCAGCGGTGGCAACCCCAGGGGCATACTGGCAGCGGCCCCTATGCGAAAATTCGCATATGCAGGAGACAACAACAGAGCCCCTGGCGCCCACTGGTGCCCGGCCCACCTTGATGACCGCCGTGGTCATGCGCCGCGAGCCGGTGAGCGGCCCCATGAGCCGCTGGCAGGCCTGGCGCTGGGTGTTGGCCGACGTGGTGACCGAACACGACATGCCCGAGCTGGCGCAGTGGACGGCCGGGCCGTGCCCGCTCCAGATCGAAGGCCCGGAAGGCGCAGCCGGCGATGCCGATGCAGGCACCACCCACTGGCTGTACCCTGGGTTCACGGTGGAACTGTTCCGCGACGATGCCGAGGGCTACTACCTCAACCTGACCGCGCCGCAGCCCTGTTTCTGGGTCATGTGGCGGCCCGATGCCGAGGGTGATGCGGCCCCCACCCTGGTGGACGGCGAACCCGCCCCCATGCCCCAGATCGTGACGCTGAGCTACCACGACGCCGGCCGCTGGCTCGATGCCCAGGAAAAGGTGGACCAGGTGCCGGCCAGCGCGCGGGTGTGCGATTGGCTGGCAGCTTTCGTGAACCAGCACTACCAGCCCGAGCCCAAGCGCCGCCAGCGCCCACAGAGCTTCCAGACCCTGACCGACCGCTTTGGCAACCCGGTACGCATCAGCACCGAAGCCAAGCGCAAGGGCGGCGGCAACCCCGGGGGCTCGAACGGTGGCTGAGGACGACAATTTCTTCAGCCGCTGGTCGCGCCGCAAGGTGCAGAAGCAGGCGGGCGAAGCGGTGCCCGAGGCGCCTGTTGCTCCTGTGCCATCAGCTGCAACCACCGCCGCGCCCAAGGCTGTACCCCCTCTATCCACCGGTGCAACTCAGGTTGCAGTGCCCGCCGGGGCCGCGCCAGCCCAGGGCGACACTCCGCCCGCTGCTCAGGAGAAGGCGCCGCCGCCCTCCCTGGAAGATGTGGCCCGGCTCACCAAAGATTCCGATTTTTCCCGCTTCGTGGCCAAAGACGTGTCGCCCGACGTGCGCAACGCGGCCATGAAGAAGCTGTTCGCCGATCCGCACTTCAACGTGATGGATGGGCTCGACATCTACATCGACGACTACTCCATTCCCAGCCCCATGTCCAAGGACTTTGCGCGCACGCTGGCCAGCGCCAAGTTCATGAAGCTGTTCGACGAGCCGGAGCAGACCGAGCAGAAGGTGCAGGCCCCCACGCCGGGCCAGGCGTCGGCACAGAACTCCGCCCAGGCCCAGACCCCGGCCCAGGCCCAGGCCCCAGCTGCGGAGCCCGGCTTCGAAGAGGACCCAGCGAAAGAACCCCAAGATTCCAACCGCCAGCCTCAGCCCGCCAAGGCTGGCGTGGCCGACCCGGTTGATACAGCTACGGCCCCCGACACCCCCACCTCTTCTTCAGCACCATGACTACCCTGATTTGCAACTGCAACCGCACCATGCCGCTCGATGGCGAGGCGCTGGGCGCAGCCCTGGGTGAAACGCTCACCGTCCACACCACGCTGTGCCGCCGCGAAGCGCCTGCCTTCCAGCGCGCCGCGCGCAGCGACGCCGACCTTGTGGTGGCCTGCACCCAGGAAAGCCGCCTGTTCACCGAACTGTCGGAGCAGACCGAAGGGGCGGTGCCGCTCGATGTGCGCCCCATCCACTTTGTGAACCTGCGCGAGACCGGCGGCTGGAGCCGCGAGAACGCCCGCAGCACCACGCCCAAGATGGCGGCCCTGCTGGCCGCAGCCCGCCTGCCCGAGCCCGACCCAGTGCCCACGGTCACGTACCGCAGCGCCGGGCGCCTGCTCATCATTGGTCCGCTGGACCAGGCCGAGGCGCTGGCTGCCAGCTTCGAAGGCACGCTGCAGGTCAGCATCTTTGCGCAGGGCGGAGCGGGGCGGCAGGAACGCCGCTACCCGGTGCTGGCCGGGCAAATTCAACAACTCTCGGGCTGGCTGGGTGCCTTCAAGCTCTCCTGGAGCAGCAGCAACCCCATCGACCTCGACCTCTGCACCCGCTGCAACGCCTGCGTGGCCGCGTGCCCGGAAGGCGCCATCGGGCTCGATTACCAGATTGACTTGAACGCCTGCAAATCGCACCGCGATTGCGTGCGTGTCTGCGAGGCGCCCGGCGCCATCCAGTTTGGCCGCGACGCGGTGGAACACGAAGAAACGTTCGATCTGGTGCTCGATTTGCGTGCCCAGCCCGCCTTCACCCAGCACGCATTGCCGCAGGGTTACCTGCACGTGGCGCCGCAGGCGGCGGCCAGCGCCACGCTGGACGCGGTGCTCAAGCTGCGCGAGATGGTGGGCGAGTTCGAGAAGCCACGCTTCTTCCAGTACAAGCAGAAAATCTGCGCCCATGCGCGCAACGAGAAAGTGGGCTGCAACGCCTGCGTGGACATCTGTTCGGCCAGCGCCATTTCCAGCAAACCCGACCGCCAGCTGATTGAGGTGAACCCGCACCTGTGTGTGGGTTGCGGTGCCTGCACCACGGTGTGCCCCACCGGCGCACTCACCTACGCCTACCCCAGTGCGCCGCACCAGGGCAAGCACCTGCGCACGCTGCTGCAGACCTACGCCAAAGCCGGTGGCAAGAACGCCGCACTGCTCATCCACAGCCAGGAGCAGGGCAGCCGCATGGTGAACGACTGGGGCCGCGCCGCCATGCTGGACAAGTCCCTGCACGGCGTGCCAGCCCGCGTCATTCCCTGGCCGGTGTGGCACACCGCCAGTCTGGGTATCGAGGTGTGGCTGAGCGCCATTGCCGCCGGTGCCAGCCAGGTGTTTGTGCTGGCTACCCACGAAGAAGCGCCCGACTACCTGCGCGCCCTGCGCGAGCAGATGGACGTGGCCGAGGCCATTCTGCAGGGGCTGGGTTACGAAGGTGAGCACTTCCGCCTGCTGCAGGCCCGTGATGCGCGGGATGTGGCTGCGCTGGACGCCGCCTGCCGCGTGCCCGCAGCGCAGACCGTGGCCAAGCCGGCCACCTTCGCGCTCATGGCCGACAAGCGCGCCAGCCTCGACCTGGCGCTGGACCACCTGCTGCAGCAGGCGCCGGCGCTCCAGGTGGAAGAAGCACGGCGCCCCGCTGCCATTGCGCTGCCCGCAGCCGGTTCCCCGCTGGGTTCGGTGGTGGTGGACAACGACCGCTGCACCCTGTGCCTGAGCTGCGTGAGCGCCTGCCCGGCATCGGCCCTGCTGGACATGCCCGGCCAGCCGCAGCTGCGTTTCACCGAGAAGAACTGCGTGCAGTGCGGCCTCTGTGCCAGCACCTGCCCGGAAAACGCCATCACGCTGGAGCCGCGCCTGTGGTTGTCCGAGGCGCGCAAACAGCCGCGCGTGGTGAACCAGCAAACCCCTTACGGCTGCATCCGCTGCGGCAAGGCTTTTGGCACGCTCAAGGGCGTGGAAGCCATGCTGGGCCGCCTCGCCGGCCACTCCATGTTCCAGGGCCCGGCGCTGGAACGCCTGAAGATGTGCAGCGACTGCCGAGTCATCGACATCCATACCTCCAGCCAGGAAGTGCGCATCACCGATCTGTGATGCGCTGGCCACACATTGCCCCCAGGAAACCCCATGTCTGAATCCGAACCGCAAAGCCCCGCTCTCACGTCTGCGCTGGACGAGGAAACCGCGCGCGCCGAGGTCTATGGCCTGCTCGCCGCGCTGTATTACTCACCGCCTGCCCCTGAGCTGCTGGCCCAGATTCGCGTGGCTGTGACCGAGGCGCCGGCCGCTGGTGGCCTGCTGGAGGAGAGCTGGCGCGGCGTGGTGGCCGCCACCCGCGAACTGTCCGACGAGGCGATTGCTGCCGAGTTCGATGCGCTGTTTGGCGGTGTGGGCAAGCCCGAGGTGTACCTGTTTGGCTCACACTACCTGACTGGCTTCCTCAACGAGAAGCCGCTGGCTGCGCTGCGCACGGACCTGGCCGAGCTGGGCCTGGCCCGCGACGAGCAGATGCCCGAGACCGAGGACCACTTTGCCTACCTGGCCGAGGTCATGCGCTTCCTGATTGCCGGTGAGGATGTGGCGGTGTCCAACCTCACGCGCCAGCAGGCCTTCTTCGCCAAGCACCTGCAGCCCTGGGTGCTGGACATGTGCGATGTGCTGGGCGGCCACGACCGCGCCCGTTTCTACCGCGCGCTGTCGGACTTCACCCGCGCCTTCATCAGCGTGGAGATCCAGGGCTTCGACATGCTCGACTGAGCACAGCTCAGTTCCCAGAGGCCAGCTGCCCGGGCCGGCCATCGCGCGTGCCGGCGCGGGCCTCGTCGGGAATCTGCGGTTCGGTGAGCAGCAGCACGCGGAAGCAGGCGCCCTGCTGCGGCTCCCCCTGCGGCTCCCTCTGTGTCGGTTCCATGTCCGCGCGGTTCACGGCTTCCAGCCTGCCGCCGTAACGCTCCACCAGCCCCAGACTGATCCACAGGCCCAGGCCGTTGCCGTCGTTCTTGGTGGTGAAGAAGGGCGTGAACAGGCGGGCGCTCACGGCATCGCTCAGGCCTGGGCCTTCGTCCAGCACCTCGATGATGGCGCCCTGTGGTGTCGCCGTTTCGCTGTCCAGCCAGTCCCGCGTTCGCAGCGTCAGCCGGCCGCCCTGCGGCATGGCCTGGATGGCGTTGATCATGAGGTTGATGACCACTTGCTGCAGTTCCTGCCGGTTGCAGCCCACCGCTTGCGTGGCGCCCCATTGCGTGGCCACCTGCACGCGGCGCTGCTGCACCAGATGGGCCACCAGCACCAGCGAGTCGGCCACCAGCTGGTTCACGTCCAGCGCCACCACATAGCCCGCGTACTCCGTGGGCCGCGCGTACTGCAGCAGTTGCGTCACGATCAGGCGCATGCGCTCCACCTGCTCGTCCATCAGCTTGAGTTCCGGGCGCACCGGGTCCGCGGCGGCGCCCAGGGTCTCGCGCAGCAAATCCAGGTTGCCCTGGATCACCGCAATGGGGTTGTTGATTTCGTGGGCAATGCTGGCCGTGAGCTGGCCCACCGCCGCCAGCTTCTCCGACTTCACCAGCTGCTGCTGCGTCTGCTGCAAAGACTGGTTGCTCAGTTCCAGGTCGCGGGTGCGTTCGGCCACCTTGGCATCGAGCTCCTCACCCCAGCGGCGCAGGCTCTGGGTCTTGTCCTCGATCACATCGAGCAATTCGTCCAGGTGGTTGGCCAGCGCGCCCAGCTCGTCGCGCGCCTTCACGGGGCCCACGCGCGCATCGGACAGCCCGCTCTCCACCAGCACCATGGTCTGGTTCATTTGCTGCACCGGGTGGAAGATGCTGCGCGCCCAGCGCACCGAGAACAGGGCGGCCAGCGCCATGACCAGCAGAAAAATCACCACGATGGCGGCCAGCATGCCGTAGCGTACCCAGCGGAAGGGCTGCTCCAGAAAACCCACGTACAGCATGCCGATGCGCTGGCCCTGCGCGTCCAGCAGCGGCTGGTAGGCGCTCACGTACCAGTCGTCCACCACAAAGGCGCGGTCGAGCCAGGTATTGCCATCGCGCAGCACCGTGTTGCGCACCGTTTCCGATACGCGCGTGCCTATGGCGCGTTCGTTCTGGAACAGCCGCACGTTGGTGGTGATGCGCACATCGTCCAGGAACAGCGTGGCGGTGCCCTGGCTGCCAAACGGCAAGGAACCTTCGGGGTACACGATGCGGTTGATGTGGTCGATGAAGTCCAGGTTCTGGTTCAGCATGAGGCCACCGTGCAGCGTGGCCAGTACCTCACCGGCTTCGTTGAGCACAGGCAGGCTGGCCAGCATGACCATGGCGCGGTCTTCGTGCTGGCGCTCGGTGGGCGCGGCGTTGCGGGTGGGCACCAGGGCAATGCGGGTGCGCGACAGCGTGTGGGGCGCGAGCCGCTGGAGCACCGAAGGCGCCAGCAGTTGCAGCTGGGCCGCAGGCGGGGTATCGGCGCTCAGGCGGGTCTCGAAATCCAGCACCAGGAAGTCCAGCGCCAGCCTTTGCTTTTCCTGGTCTAGCCAGCGCATCAGGTCGCGGTTCTGCAGCGCAGGGACCGGTCCCAGCAAGCCCGCCTGCAGCTTGTAGGAAGAGGCCACGCCCAGCGTGCCCGAGCCCACCTCGTTGCGGGTCTGCTCGAAGTAGCCGCTGGCCACCGCCAGATCGGAGCGGATTTTGGTGATGAGCAAGCGGTCGTAGGCCAGACTGCTCCAGAGCATGAGCACCAGCACCAGCAGGGGCAGCACCATGGCCAGCGGCAACAGGGCCATGGCCAGCAGTTTGTTGCGCACGGAGCGCGCAATCCAGGCGGGGGTGTGCCAGCGCATGGTCGGCGGTTCGTATCGGCTTACCGGTCGGCGGCCCAGTCAGCCACTCGGCGCTCCAGCGTGCGCCGTGATACGCCCAGCAACTCGGCCGCCTGCGTCTTGTCGCCACCCACGGAATCGAGGACAGCCAGAATGTGCTGCTTCTCCAGTGTGTGCAGGTCGGTGGGGCGGCCCTCACTCCAGGCTGGCGTGCGTGCTGCAGGCATGGGCGGGTAGAGCGAGGAAATGTTGAGCTTGCCCAGGATGAGCGAGCGTTCCACCAGGTTGCGCAGTTCCCGCACGTTGCCGGGCCAGTGGTAGCGGTGCAGCAGGGTGCGCTCCTCGGGTGTGGGCGAAATGGGCTCCACGCCCAGCACCGGCGAGAGTTCGAGCATGAAATGCTCCAGCAGGTCGTCTATGTCTTCACTGTGCTCGCGCAGTGGCTGCAGCGTGATGTCCACCACCTGCATGCGGTAGTACAGGTCGGCGCGGAAGCGCCCGGCGGCCACCTCGTCGCTCAGGCGCCGGTTGGTGGCCGCCACCATCCGCACATCCACAGACACCAGCTGGTTCCCGCCTACCGGCCGTATCTGCAGGTCTTCAATGGCTCGAAGCAGGCGGGCCTGCACCTCCGGGGGCAGTTCGGCTACTTCGTCGAAAAACAGCGTGCCGCCCTGGGCATAGTGGAACAGGCCGTCGCGCATTTGCGTGTGGCCATGGACATTGGTTTTCACATGGCCAAACAGCTCGGTCTCCATGGCCTGGGCCGAGAGCGAAGAACAGTTGATGGGCACGAACGGCCCTTGCGCACGAGCGCTGTGGGCGTGCAATTCGCGCGCGGCCAGTTCTTTCCCAGTGCCCGATTCGCCCTGCAGCAGCACCAGGCTTTGCGTGGGCGCCGCGCGGTTCAAGGCGGCGCGCAGTTCCTTCATGTAGGCGGAGCGACCCACCAGGGCCGATGCGCCGTGTGTGGCCAGCCGCGCGTTGCGGCGCAGTATGTAGTTCTCGCGCTGCAGCCGTGCGCGGTCGTGGCACTGCTTGATGGCGTTCAGGATCTGCGGCACCCGGAAGGGCTTCAAGATGAAGTCCGAAGCGCCGGCGCGCAGGGCCTCGATCGCGGTCTCCAGATCGGCAAAGGCGGTGATCAGGATCACCTCGCCGCTGTAACCCTGCTGGCGCAGTTCCTTGAGCCACTCCACGCCGCTTTTACCCGGCAGGGAGATGTCCAGGATCACCAGGTCCACCCGGTGCGCGGCCATCCACTGCTCGGCGTCTTCGGCGCTCTCCGCGCTCATCACGAAACGGCATCGCGGGGCCAGTGTCTTGACCAGAAAGTTGCGCATGCCCTGCTCGTCGTCCACGATCAGGATGGACCAGTTGGGCCAGCCCTCGGCCAGTGCCGTCCCTTCAGGCGCTGGGGTGGGTGCGGTAGGGTGGGCGGCGGGAGTCACAGGGGGTTGCATGGGCGCAATCATCTCAGGGAGCGAGCCGGTCGGCGCCGCGGAGCCTGATAACCACCCCGGGCAGTAAGAAATGCCTTAACGATTCACTAAGGTATTCCTGAGTTTACAGCCGGGTAGCGGTGCGTCTGTCCACGCTTCCAGACACTTGGGCCGGTGCGACAAGTTGTCGCACAGCGACAAGATGCGCACCAAGCTGGAGCACCCCGGAACGGTGCTTGCCCCTTTGCACCGCATTTCATAAGTCGGTAGTGATGGTACAAAGTTTGCTAGCGCGAGCCGCCCGCTGGGCAGGAGCGGGCGGTACCACAGCGAGCTGAAGCCAGCACCGACGCGCCTTGGCGGGGCGCCATGCTGCACGGCACCTTGCGCGCGGGTGCACCGATGGATACATTCGCGGGGTTTTCAACACGGTTTGTCCGTGCCCGAAATCTGTGCATAGACAAACACAAAAAGCGACTGTTTCAACCCCGGAGACACGAATGAGCAAGTCCAGTCCTCCCGCCACCACGAGCAACCCCACCCCCACTTCTTCCCTGAGCCGCCGCCGCTGGTTCGCCGGTGCGGGTGCCGTGGGTGCCGCTGCCACCGTGGCCGCCGTCCTGCCGGGCGTGGCCAGCCAGGCCGAAGCGGTCGCCCCCACCGCCGCCGCCAAGCCGGCCAAGGGTGGCGGCTACACCGTCTCCGAGCACATCCGCCGCTACTACCAGACCACCCGCGTCTGAGTCCCCCCGTTTTTTGACCACAGTTTCCAGCCCCCGGCGGGCTGGACGCCAGGAGACCCTCAACCATGTTGTTGACCAAAAAATCATCTGCCCCCACGCACGCCCGCAGTGGCGCCGCCGAGGTTTCGCCCTCTGGCTTTGTGCAACGCCTGCAGCGCGGCTTGTCCCACGCCCTGCCCACCATGGACCGCCGCGCCTTCCTGCGCCGCTCGGGCCTGGGTATCGGGGTGGGTCTGGCCGCCACGCAACTGGCGCTGGTGAAGAAGGCCAAAGCGGCCGGCGCCAAAGGTTCCATCGACGGCACCGGAAAAATTGAAGTCAAGCGCACCGTGTGTACCCACTGCTCGGTGGGCTGCGCGGTCGATGCCGTGGTGGAAAACGGCGTCTGGACCCGCCAGGAGCCGGTGTTCGACTCCCCCATCAACCTCGGTGCCCACTGCGCCAAAGGCGCCGCGCTGCGCGAGCACGGCCACGGCGAGTACCGCCTGCGCTACCCCATGAAGCTGGTCAACGGCAAGTACCAGCGCATCAGCTGGGACGTGGCGCTGAACGAGATCACCGCCAAGATGAACGAGCTGCGCGATGCCAGCGGCCCCGACAGCGTCTATTTCATCGGCTCCTCCAAGCACAACAACGAACAGGCCTACCTGCTTCGCAAGTTCGTGAGCTTCTGGGGCACCAACAACTGTGACCACCAGGCCCGCATCTGTCACTCCACCACGGTGGCTGGTGTGGCCAACACCTGGGGCTACGGCGCCATGACCAACTCGTACAACGACATGCAGAACAGCAAGGTCGCTCTGTACATCGGCTCCAACGCCGCCGAGGCACACCCCGTTTCCCTGCTGCACATGCTGCACGCCAAGGAAACCGGCTGCAAGATGATCGTGGTCGATCCGCGCTTCACCCGCACCGCCGCCAAGGCCGACGAGTACGTGCGCATCCGCTCCGGCACCGACATTCCTTTCCTGTTTGGCCTGCTGTACCACATCTTCGCCAATGGCTGGGAAGACAAGCAGTACATCAACGACCGCGTCTATGGCATGGAGGCCGTGAAGGCCGACGTGATGGCCAAGTGGACCCCGGCTGCCGTGGAAGAGGCTTGCGGTGTGCCCGAGGCCACGATGCTCAAGATTGCCACCATGCTGCACGAGAACAATCCCGGCACCATCGTGTGGTGCATGGGTCAGACGCAGCACACCATCGGTAACGCCATGGTGCGCGCCTCCTGCATCCTGCAACTGGCGCTGGGCAATATCGGCAAGAGCGGCGGCGGCACCAACATCTTCCGCGGCCACGACAACGTGCAGGGCGCCACCGACGTGGGCCCCAACCCGGATTCTCTGCCCGGCTACTACGGCCTGGCCGAAGGCTCGTGGAAGCACTTCGCCGCCACCTGGGGCGTGGACTACGAGTGGATCAAGTCCAAGTACAAGGACGGCATGATGACCAAGCCCGGCATCACCGTCTCCCGCTGGATCGACGGTGTGCTGGAGAACCAGGACGCTATCGACCAGGGCAGCAACCTGCGCGGTGTGTTCTTCTGGGGCCATGCGCCGAACTCCCAGACCCGTGGCCTGGAAATGAAGAAGGCCATGGACAAACTCGACCTGCTGGTCGTGGTCGATCCCTACCCTTCGGCCACCGCCTCCATGGCCGCCATGCCCGGCGACCCCGCCGACCTGAACCCCAACCGCGCTGTGTACCTGTTGCCGGCCGCGACCCAGTTCGAAACCAGCGGTTCCTGCACCGCATCCAACCGCTCCATCCAGTGGCGCGAAAAGGTCATCGAGCCGCTGTGGGAGTCCCGCAGCGACCACATGATCATGTACCAGATGGCGCAGAAGCTGGGCTTTGCCAACGAGCTGGTGAAGAACTACAGCATGCACAAAGTTGGCGGCATGGACGAGCCGGTGGTGGAAGACATCCTGCGCGAAATCAACAAGTGCGTGTGGACCATTGGCTACACCGGCCAGAGCCCGGAGCGCCTGAAAGCCCACATGCGCAACATGCAGGCTTTCGACGTGAAGACCCTGAAGTGCAAGGGCACCGTGGTGGACAAGGAAACCGGTTACGACATGACCGGCGACTACTTCGGTCTGCCCTGGCCCTGCTACGGCACGCCCGAACTCAAGCACCCGGGTTCCCCGAACCTGTATGACACCTCCAAGCACGTCATGGACGGCGGCGGTAACTTCCGTGCCAACTTCGGCGTGGAGCGCGAGGGCGTGAGCCTGCTGGCCGCCGATGGCTCCCACAGCGTGGGCGCCGAGATCACCACCGGCTACCCCGAACTCGACCACACCCTGCTGAAGAAGGTGGGCTGGTGGGACGAGCTGACCGATGCCGAGAAGGCCGCAGCTGAAGGCAAGAACTGGAAGACGGACCCGACTGGCGCCATGATCCGCGTGTTCATGAAGCACGGCTGCCATCCGTTCGGCAACGCCAAGGCACGCGCCGTGGTGTGGAACTTCCCCGACGCGATTCCGCAGCACCGCGAGCCGATCTACGGCATCCGCCCCGACCTCGTGGCCAAGTACCCCAGCCACGACGACCAGAAGACCCGCTGGCGCCTGCCCATCCTGTACAAGTCCCTGCAGGCCAAGAACGTGGAAGACAAGGTCCACGAGAAGTACCCGTTCATCATGACCTCTGGCCGTCTGGTGGAGTACGAGGGCGGCGGCGAGGAAACCCGTTCCAACCCCTGGCTGGCCGAACTGCAGCAGGAAATGTTCGTGGAGATCAACCCGGAAGCCGCAGCGGCGCGGGGTATTCGCAACGGCGAGCGTGTGTGGGTGTCCAGCCCCACGGGCGCACGCATCAATGTCCAGGCGCTGGTGACCCAGCGTGTGGCGCCGGACACGGTGTTCCTGCCGTTCCACTTCTCCGGCCACTGGCAGGGGGTGGACATGAAGCCGCACTACCCGGAAGGCGCCATGCCCGTGGTGCGCGGTGAGGCGGTCAACACGGCCACCACCTACGGCTACGACATTGTCACGATGATGCAGGAAACCAAGACCACGGTCTGCAACATCGAGCGTGCTTGAACGACACAGGACATCAGGAGAACAAGATGGCAAGAATGAAGTTTGTGTGCGACGCCGAGCGTTGCATCGAGTGCAACGGCTGCGTGACGGCCTGCAAGAACGAGCACGAAGTGCCCTGGGGCGTGAACCGCCGCCGTGTGGTCACGCTGAACGACGGCGTGCCTGGCGAGAAGTCCATTTCCGTGGCCTGCATGCACTGCTCCGACGCACCCTGCATGGCCGTGTGCCCGGTGAACTGCTTCTACCGCACCGACGAAGGTGTGGTGCTGCACGACAAGGACGTGTGCATTGGCTGCGGCTACTGCAGCTATGCCTGCCCCTTCGGCGCTCCCCAGTTCCCGGGTGAAGGCACCTTTGGCGTTCGCGGCAAGATGGACAAGTGCACCTTCTGCGCCGGTGGCCCCGAGGCCAACGGCAGCCAGGCCGAGTTCGAGAAGTACGGTCGCAACCGCCTCGCCGAAGGCAAGCTGCCGGCCTGTGCCGAAATGTGCTCCACCAAGGCTTTGCTGGCCGGCGATGGCGACATCGTGGCCGACATCTTCCGCAACCGTGTGGTTCAGCGCGGCAAGGGTGCCGAGGTCTGGGGCTGGGGCACCGCCTACGGCAGCGCCAAGCAAGGAGTACGTTCATGAAAGCACGCACCTTCCTGACGGTGGCTGCGGCCACCTCTCTGCTGGCGCTGGCCGGCTGTACCGAGGCGCCGCAAGGCGTGGGTGGCACCGCTGCCAAAGCCGACACCGCGCCCCACGTGGGCGTGGGCGCCAGCCAG
>Ga0075154_10001929_pt1 | contig 14052 bp, 13 predicted proteins | sample JI71714BDNA_FD_70965 | JGI IMG/M metagenome (GOLD analysis project Ga0075154, IMG submission 70965) | Wastewater effluent complex algal communities from Wisconsin, to seasonally profile nutrient transformation and Carbon sequestration -... | ecosystem: Engineered > WWTP > Effluent > Algae... | reverse complement strand
GGTATAGGTAACACTGCCATTGAACCCTGTTTCTTTTACGCCGACGTTTAGATCGTTGTCGAATGGAAAGAGGTAATTAGCACCTAAAGAAATACCAAAATGGTGGGTAGGACCTGTGTTTTCCTGAGCTCGGGCTGTTGTGAACAGGCTCAAGAGGATGGACAAAACAATACAATTTTTCATATCTGGTCATTTTAGTTGAAAACAATTTATAAAGTGTGTGTCCGTTATATAAAGTCTCCTTGTAGCCGGGTCAATTGCTACACCATTATAAAAATAGGTGCCGAAAGATACGGATTCATATCGATTTGGAGATATTATACTCCATAATTCCTTACCAGTGGCTACTTCAATAGCATGCAATTTACTATCACTATCGGCCACATAATAAACTACACCGTCAAAATAAGCCAGACTATTTGGTGTATCTCCAGCCTGCAAATTGCTCCAAATTATGCCACCGGATTCCAATGAAACAGCATACAACTCCGACCCTGATGTTTTCACTATCAGCATATTTTCAGCAATTATTAGGTTGCCGAGTAACATATCTGAAAATGATGGCGGATCAAATTCCCAAATAATATTACCTGTTTCAGCATCTAAACAAAACACTTCAAAACCGGCTTTGAAATAAACTTTGTTATCATGTATCAACGGAATAAAAACAGCACTGTTGCCAGATTCATTTATGTCGTCAAGTTTCCATAATAAAGTATCATCAGACATATTATATCCATAAAAATCAATTTTACCATCATAAGGTGGCGATTTCCATTGTCTGTTTTGAAAAAATAACAAGGTATCATTTTCATCGTTAATCAGAACTGCAGGCGGGTATAAATGGCAACTGTAACCTGCTACTGAGTCTACTTCATAAATTGTTCTGAAATTTTGGGTTAATATATCAGACATAACCAGTTCACTATGCGTGAATGGGTTTATACCGGTCGCAGTTGAATGAAAAAATTTATCATTCCAGACACACATATGCGAATCACCACCTGTACCATTATAGTCCCATAAAATGTCGCCATTTGTTAAATCCACAACTCTTGGATTTAGGTCACATAATGTTGCAAAATAATTCAAATAAACTCCGTGCCCGGAACCATCAATCATAGAAATGTCATTGCAATCCTCCATAAAAATATCATTAGCCTCCCAAACAATTGTTCTGTATGCGGTATCTATACACTTAACACGTGCCGGATCAGGAGACAAAACTATTTTGGCAGTAAACACCACATTTCCGTTAGATAAAACAGGTGTCATTGATGCTCTTTCGCTCGTATCCATTGCTAATGGAAATTTCCACAAAAATTCCACATATTTTAAAGATGGATCTTCAATATTTTGATCTCCATTTTTTGAAATTATTTCTTCTTGTTTACATGCATAAACAAGAAGAAATAAAATCAATACCATTAATTTACTTTTCTGCATTTTATCGTTCATTATTTATAAAATATTCGCCATGTAATCCATCATACAATTCATGTAATCTTAATTGTGTATTTTGGTCATTACGCATACTGAAGTGATTACTACCGTACATTGCTTTACCTGTTAACGCCAGCACATTCCCCACGCATTCACTAGCCGATTCTGCCAGCACAACACCATCATTTGGCTTAACCACCCACGCATAATTTGTTGTGGTGGTGCAATCAGTGTTTGCATCATCTGTATAACATGATGCTCCAGGTTCAATTTCGTATTCATCATCGTTTACATCACCAAGCGGGCCCCAGTCTATACAATAACAAGTTTCCGATTCAGGTTGTAAACTACCTGCTCCTATTAAGCCTTCCCATACTTCATTCGCATCGGTAAACCAGGTATACCCTTTATAATAGGCAGCACTTATATCTTCACATTCTTCGAGAGAATTATGTGCCGAAAAATAACAGAGAGGTGTCATATAACAAATGATGGTAGTTAAATCAAACCCATAAATTAAATCAGCATAAATATCAGCAAGGTAGTCGTAAGCATAGTATTTAGTCCAATACTTTTCCATCATAGCATCGGCATAATTTACCAGCATTTGATCTCCTCCTGACCCGAATGGTTCTTCACCGTAGGTTATTACATTATTAGGTTCGTGTCCCGGAAAAATATGTGTCAGGGTATTCCATAAAACAGGTTCTGTTTCAATTCCGTAAAAACAAACATAAGGAATTTCCGGAACAAATTCATTTAATTCGGCGAGTTGTTCTGAACCTACCATATAACTTTCTGTAATGCCGGAAAAATAATCTTTAAATAAAAAAGGAGCTATGTTAAATTCGAGAATATCACAAAATTTTTTTTCAAAAGTATCAATACCAACTGGGCTTAATGCCAGGTCGAGGAAAAAATTAGCTTCAACTAATTCCGTAACCGGACCATCGGATAATTTATCGCAGGTTGTGCCTGTCCATGCTAATAGTTCGTCTCTGTTATTTAAAATCATTGCGCCTTGATGTGGTGTGCCAAATGTAACCAGTCCCCCAAAAGTTCTTGGTTCAAAACCCAGTTCATGGAGGGAGTACATTTTGTCTACTCTCCTACTAACAATTCCGCCCTGACTATGTGCAATTAAAAATGCATCGGGACTGCCGGTAATGTAATTTTCCAAATCACCTTTTAATTCCGCTGCTGCAAAGTCGAGGGAAACATCGGCGTAATCGGGACGACGCGAATTGATGTAATAATTTTCTTCCGACCATAATGAAGCCTGGCTCCAACTAATACCGACAGTGCCGGCTTCATCGCCCTGACCGCCTAAACCATGGATAAAATACACAGGTCTGTCGGTAATAAAAGTAGGTGTTGCCCAAATATCATCGGTAAACAATGACGGAATATATTCAGTAGGAATAGCAGGACTAATTGTTATAGATTTACCTAAATCAGTACAATCCAAAGCTAATTGCGCATTTATATGTATGCCAATTAAAAGCAAAATATATAGAGAGATAATTTTTTTCATATTGCTGTTTTTAAGGTATTAATTTTTGATAAAGGAAGTAGTAATTAATGCTTCACTGTGTTGCAATTGGGCGTAATATATGCCCGATTCCAAATAGGTTATATCAAATTGAATTTCAAACTCACCTGCGTCAATAACGGATTGGAAAACCATTTTTCCGGTATTGTCATAAATGTTTAGTGTTTGGGTATTATCAGCAATAGGTATTTGAATGGTGATAGTTGAATTGGCAGGATTTGGAGAGATTTGTAATGCCAAAGGTTCATCATCTGTTGATATTGCATCTTCATCTTCCCACTTACCTCCGGCGAAGATGGTATAATCGTAATACACATAATTAGTATAAGCCACTTCATTAACGCAGTGGTCAATAAAATTTTCTGCTTTTTTGGTTTTAATTTCAAATGCAGGCACAATAACGCCTCGAACATTTGTTTGGTAGGCTCTTTTGATACCGTAACGAGTGGTACCATCTGCTGCAGTTAAAATTAATTCATTTGTTCGTCGTGAATTATTATAAAACAGTGTAACAGAATCTTTTACAAAACGAAAAGTGCCATCTCCTAAATTGGTCATAACAAATCCCCGTGCGGTGAAATCTGTTTTCATGGTAGGACTTAAATAAACAAAGTCGGGAATAATATCAAAACTGTTGGTGGTTAAAAAAGATTTAAGCTGATTGTTTTTACTTTTAAACTTGGCTGAATGTGCCTGATTAATCAATAATGCCCCGTGATCGTCGTACACTTTTATCCGGGTTTTATCAATAATAGTTTTTGCAGGTTGAGTAGCCCATTCAGGAAAGCCTGTGTTGACCTGATGATAGATAGTTGTTTTAATGTCGTTATTGGTATATACCAATTTAATAATACTATCTCGTGTAGTAACCGGCATTAATTGCAACTGCTCTTCAATAGTGAAAGTGTTTAACGAATCGTTTGTCTGGAAGGTAGTTTTCGACTCAGTAACATAAGTAATGGAGTATTTAACTGCACCCTGAGCAAAGACTGCCTGAGCATTTCCCCAAATAAATAAAACAATTACAATACTAACAACTTGTTTCCATTTGTTTGCAGATGCCAGTGTATTATATACAACTGCATCCGCCTTCGGGTCTTGGAATTGACCCCGGCATGTCATCTTCATACATTTCATTTTTAAGGTTAAACAATAAATTAATATGACAATGCTATATATTATTTTTTAAGATTACAAATATTTTACAGGCATTTTTTGGCGTGTTTTTTCGACCAAATCATACGATTTTAGGAAATGCTTAATTGCGTAGATAATAAGCGGTTATGATTTGTATAAATTAAATAATCATTTTCAACTTCTTATGCTTGCCCATCATGACAAGTCAGGAAGCTTCGATATAATAAATAACAGAAAACAATCAAAAAGGTGTTAAAACTGAAGTCTGAAAAACGATTTGAAACAATTGTGATTGTGTTAAGGTAATATCCATGTAACCTCTCCAACTGCTAAAGTTAATTTCGAATCGGGCGTTGATAATATGAGTTTGCCTTCCGGATTAACGCCATTTACCGTTGCGGTTATTTTTTCATTATTCAATAAAAATTCATGTTCTGCCTGATGGCCAAATAAATAATGATGATAAAGTGCATCTATGGCGGTAAACTGAGAAGCGCGCAATTGGAGATAATATTTTTCCAATTGTCCGCATAATTTTTCGAGCAGGGCCGACAAATCGGTTTCCCTACCGGTTACGAGGCTAATTGAAGTCGGATTAGGTATCAAAGTATCAAAGGCGGTTTGATTGACATTGATACCAATTCCAATAATGGATTGGCGTATTGAAGTGCTGTCTATTACATTTTCAATTAAAATGCCCCCTAATTTGTTGTTATGGTGATACAGGTCGTTTGGCCATTTTATGGCAATACCGTGCATTTCAGTAGCCAATGTGTCATGAACTGCCAGAGCGACAGCTTTGTTCAAATAAAAAACATAGCGGGGTGGTAAAAACACCGGTCGGAGCAAAATACTGAGTGTCAGGTTTTGTTTTGGCTCGCTAAGCCAGCTTTTAGCACCTTGCCCTTTGCCTGAAAATTGCTCATCAGTAGTAACGAGCAGTCCTTCGGGTATGCTTATTGATGAGGAGTCGAGGGTCTGACGCATATACGCGTTGGTACTTTCCACCTTAAGCAGATGCCGGTGGTTTTTACCGATGAATAGTGTATTGATTGGAGGGCGCAATAAGAATTCGTAATTTTGTAATTCAGAACAAAGTAAGTGAGAAAAAAAACAAAGCAATCAACAACCACACAATATTCTTTAACTGATCTCGTCATTGAAAGTATCCTGGATAAAAAAGGGGAAGAAGTGGTTCATCTTGATCTTACCGCATTAAACGATGCAGTTGCCGATCATTTTATCATTTGTCACGCTGATTCTACAACACAAGTTATGGCTATTGGAAACCATATCGCTCAAAATGTGTTAGATAAGGCGGGTCTTCGTCCTTTTGGAAAGGAGGGCTTCGAAAATGCCGAATGGATAATAATTGACTATACGGATGTAGTAGTGCACGTGTTTTACAAAGAAAAACGTTACTTCTACCAGCTCGAAGACCTATGGCACGATGCCGCAATTAAGAAAGTCAGTTAAAAACGTATATTTAAAGTAATGAGTACCGAACAGAACAATCAAAACAAGAACAAGCCGGGTGCGCCTAAGAAATTCAATTTTTACTGGATTTATGGTTTAATCGCCGTAATTCTGATAGGATTTCAATTTTTCCCATTTCAGGGCAAGCCGGTGGAGTTGAAAAACATCGACAAGTTTAAAACAGAGATGTTGCAGCAGGGTGATGTAAACCGTGTAGTAGTGATAAACAAAGAGTTTGCGGAGATTTATATCAAAGAAGACAAACTTACTGAAGAGCCATATAAAACCGATAAAGTTCCTGAAAAGGGTCCTCAATATACCTGGACAATCGGGTCGACCGAAACTTTTGAGCGCCAGTTGGCTGAGTGGCAGCAGGGCGGAGCGGATAAGCCGATTACCGTATCTTATGAAACCCGCCACAATGTGTTGTTGAACCTTTTAAGTTATTTATTACCTATCATATTGATTCTTGCGATTTGGATTTTCATCATGCGCAGAGTAACCGGAGGCGGTGGTATGGGCGGTGGCGGTCAGATTTTCAATATTGGAAAATCTAAAGCTAACTTATATGATAAAGACACCAAGGTAAACGTAACCTTCAACGATGTTGCCGGTTTGGATGAGGCGAAAGAAGAAGTGATGGAGGTTGTTGACTTCCTGAAAAACCCTAAAAAATATACTTCATTAGGTGGTAAAATCCCTAAAGGTGTATTATTAGTTGGTTCACCGGGAACAGGAAAAACCTTGTTGGCAAAAGCTATGGCTGGGGAAGCTCAGGTGCCATTTTTCAGTATTTCCGGTTCTGATTTCGTTGAAATGTTTGTGGGAGTAGGTGCGAGCCGTGTTCGTGATTTATTCCGTCAGGCTCGTGAAAAAGCCCCTTGTGTAATATTTATCGATGAAATAGATGCGATTGGACGTGCTCGTGGTAAAAACATGATTCAAAGTAACGATGAGCGTGAGAACACGTTAAATCAGTTATTGGTTGAGATGGATGGTTTTGGAACGGACAAAGGGGTAATCATTTTAGCGGCAACCAACCGTCCCGATGTATTGGATCCGGCTTTATTACGTCCGGGTCGTTTCGACAGACAGATTTCTATTGACAAACCGGATTTAGCCGGTCGTGAACAGATATTTAAGGTGCATTTAAAACCTATTAAAGTAGCACCGGATTTAGATGCACATAAATTAGCCTTACAAACACCTGGTTTTGCCGGTGCCGATATTGCTAACGTATGTAATGAAGCCGCTTTAATAGCAGCGCGCCGCGGAAAAAAATTCGTTGAAATGCAAGATTTTAACGATGCCGTTGATCGTGTTATTGGAGGTCTAGAAAAGAAAAATAAACTGATTTCTCAGGATGAGAAAAAAATAGTTGCTTACCATGAGGCCGGACACGCTATTTGCGGATGGTACCTGGAACATGCTGACCCACTGGTGAAAGTATCTATCGTACCAAGAGGGATTGCAGCTTTAGGATATGCTCAATATTTACCTAAAGAACAATATTTATATACCACAGAGCAACTTACTGACATGATGTGTATGACCTTAGGTGGTCGCGCAGCTGAGGATATTATTTTTGGCAGAATTTCAACAGGGGCTCAGAATGACCTAGAACGTATTACTAAAATGGCTTATGCAATGATTACCATTTATGGTATGAATGAACGTATAGGTAATATTAGTTTTAACGACCCTCAGCAAGATTATCGTTTCTCAAAACCTTATAGCGAACAAATGGCTCAGGCTATTGATGAAGAGGTTAAAAAAATGATTGCCAATGCTTACAACCGCACGAAAGTGTTGTTGAATGAGAAAAAACCTCAATTGGAAATCATTGCTAAAGAACTTTTAGATAAAGAAATCATTTTTAAAGCAGACATGGAACGCCTCATAGGACAAAGACCTTTTGAGGAAAAACACGCTGAAGTTGAAGTAAAAGCTGATGCTATCGTGTTTGAAGAAGAAAAAACTGCGGAGTGATTCTTCATTCATATTTTTTAGAAAAAAGCCGATGTAGATGATGCATCGGTTTTTTTAATGTGCTGATGTGTCCGCCACGGCGGATGTTAATGTGCTGATGTGCTGATTAATGTACCGATGTACCAATGCGGGAATGTACCAATGCGAACCGTCCGCCGAGGCGGGAACAGCCGGGTGAGGTGCTGATGTGGTAATGTCTCCGACTTTTTCCCTTTTTCTCCGCGCTTTCAGTCCGCTGAGGTGGGTGAACCTGGTTTATAAACTTAGCGCGCTTGAATTAACACAAAGTATGAACCATACCCTTTGCAGCTTTGCGAGAAACAACTAATGTACCGATGTGCTGATGTACCGATGTACCAATGAAACAGCCGGATGATGTGCTAATGTGCTGATGTGGTTATGTGCTGATTAACTGCCGGGTTAGGAGGTGGAATGGAATTCGGAGGTGGGTAATGTACCAATGTGCTGATGTACCGATGTACCAATGGAACAGCCGGGTGATGAGGTGGAATGGAACTCGGAGCATGGTAATGCACCAATGTGCTGATGTACTGATGTACCAATGGAACAGCCGGGTGATATGCTGATGTGGTAATGTCTCCGACTTTTTCCCTTTTTCTCCGCGTGAAACTGGTTTATAAGCTTAGCGCGCTTGAATTAACACAAAGTATAAACCATACCCTTTGCAGCTTTGCGAGAAACAACTAATGTACTTATGTAATGATGTACCGATGTACCAATGAAACAGCCGGATGATGGGGGTTGTGGTGGGTTATTGAGGATTTGTGGACACTTTGGGGGTTGGGGTGGGAAGAACCAACATAGTATGATATGGGGAATTACTGTAAAAGCCCTAAATTTGGGGATTCTGTTAATTATTGATTAACACAAACAGGTAAATGGCAAAAATATTATCATCGAAAGAAAAAATGCTGAGCAGTGTTCGTGCAGCATTGTATCATCAAAATAAACAACCCTATCCGAATCTGGAGTCGAATGATGCGATTTATGCATTGGAAAACGAGCCGCTGGAAATCATTTTTGCCTCTGAATTTACAGAAGTATCAGGTCAGTTTGTGTACTGTGAAAATGAGAAAGAATGTGTTGATACCCTAAAAGAATTAGTAACTCAAAAAGGCTGGAAAAATATTAGTTGTCCCGAAGTTGCGTTGCACGAAATGTTTGACAGATTTCAATACATTAATTACGAAACAGATTTAGCCGTAACTTCTACAGATGCGGGAATTATGTTATGTGAAGCATTAATTGCAAGAACAGGCAGCATTTTAATTTCGAGCCGACAAGCAAGTGGAAGACAATTACCGGTATTTCCTGAAGTAAATATTGTAATAGCATCTACCCGACAATTAGTAATGGATATTAACGAAGGATTTGCGGCAATACGAAAAAAATATGATGGTAATTTTCCGAGTATGGTAAATTTAAATACCGGACCAAGCCGCACTGCAGATATTGAAAAAACGCTCGTATTAGGCGCTCACGGCCCCCGAGAAGTATATGTATTTTTAATCGAAAACTGGCCGGTTGCCGGATGGGATGGAGAGAAATAAAATTTACTTTGCTTCTGATTTTCATTTAGGTATTCCCGATTATAATTCCAGTCTGGAACGCGAAAAAAAAATCGTACGCTGGCTCGAAAGTATCGAAAACGATGCTGTAAAAATTTTTCTTGTTGGTGACTTGTTCGATTTTTGGTTTGAATATAAATATGTAGTTCCGCGCGGACATGTTCGGCTATTAGGTAAAATTGCACAGTTAAAAGATAAAGGCATTGATGTTCAAATATTTACCGGAAATCACGACCTGTGGATGTACGGTTATTTTGAACAGGAATTACAAGTGCCGGTGCATCACGCAGCTATTCAATTTGAATTTGGCAGCAAAAAGTTTTACGTTGGTCACGGCGATGGCATTGGCCCAGGCGATTATGGATTTAAATTCATGAAACGCATTTTTAAAAGTCGTTTGGCACAAATATTATATGGCTTTTTGCATCCTTATATTGCCTTTAAAATTGCTCGCTATTTTAGTTACAATAGTCGCAGAATGAATGAGGAAGAAAAATTTATGGGCGAGGATAAGGAATGGCAAATCATTTTTGCAAAAGAAGTGTTACAAAAAGAACATTTCGATTATTTCTTATTTGGTCACCGACATATTGTTTTAGATATACCAATTGGCGAAAGGTCAACGTTTATCAACCTGGGCGACTGGATGATTCATTTTACTTATGCCGAATTTGATGGCAATACCTGTAAGATAAAATATTTTGAAAAATAAATACCTGATAATATTATTACTACTAACTAACACAGTTTACGCTGCTGACAGTCTGGTATGTAAAATAAGTGTGACTGCCAGTTATTTCACGGCAGATGCATTATCGGATATTTATTATATCAATCAGCACAATGAGATTGTAAAAACCCACTGTGGTTCGGGTGATTTATTTACTTACAGCAATAAAAATTTAGGCCGACCTGTATCAATTGATGCATCTAATCCAATGAAGGTATTGGTGTTTTATCCCGACCAACAAACTATTGTTATTTTAAACAATCAACTCGCCGAATTATCTGCATTACAACTTAGGGGAAATATTAGTACACAAAATTTTCAGCCTTCTGCCATTTGCAAACATACCGGCACGGACCATATTTGGATGTATGATGAATTGTCGAGGAAATTATTTCGTTTAGATGAGACAGGTAATCAACTCGCCAGCAGTGAAGCATTTGATCAATTGTTTACTGAACCAATAGAAGTGGAAACACTTTATAGTGCAAATGATAAAGTATTTATTAGCAGCAAAAATAGTGGTGTTTTAGTATTTGATGCTTATGCTAACTTTGAAAAAACTATTCCAGTTACATTTGATGTGCAGCAAGTTACACCTAATTATATAATCGGTATTAACCAGCAAGCACTCCAATTTTTTGAATTCAGTAATCAAGAAATTTATAATTACCCGATTACCGGAACGAGTGCCCGATTAATCGGAAAATCTGTTTTTGTTCAAAATCAGGATAGTATAACTATTTATGATTTAGGTGAACGTTAGGTACTCCACTTATTTACCTAAATTGCCAAAACCTTTCCAATAATTTTATATTGAAATGTGGTGTGATTGGTTTGCATCCAATTCACGGTAATTCGGTTAAATGAATAGGCATCAATAGCAATGCTTAAAAACGCAAATCAGATATCAGGAATAAATTTTAATTTTAAGTCGAATTTATCACAATGGATTTTGTTTCAAAATTACAGGCAATAAAAGAAAAGTGGATGAACATTCAGGAGCAGCTGAGTGACCCGGAGATTATTGCTGATATGAAACGTTTTAAAACGTTGAATAAAAATTATCGCGATATGCAGCCGGTGGTGGAAGCCTTCGACAGTTATCAACTTGTTTTGGGTAATTTGGCTGATAGCCGAAATATATTAAACACCGAAAAAGATGATGAGTTGCGCGAAATGGCGAAATCGGAATTAATCCATTTTGAAGCAGAAAAAACAAGACTGGAGGAAGCAATCAAATTATTATTAATTCCAAAAGACCCTGAAGATGAAAAAAATGCCATTATAGAAATTCGCGCAGGAACCGGTGGTGATGAAGCTGCGATTTTTGCAGGCGATTTAAGTGAGATGTATATCCGTTTTTGTAATAAACAAGGATGGAAGGTTGAAGTAATGAATGAAAATCAGAGTGAAAAAGGTGGTTACAAAGAAATAGTGTTAGAAGTAACCGGCGAAAATGTATATGGCAAATTAAAATACGAAAGTGGTGTACATCGCGTGCAAAGAGTACCTGCAACTGAAAGTCAGGGCCGTGTGCATACCAGTGCTGCTACAGTTGCTGTTTTACCTGAGGCAGAAGAATTTGATATTGAGATAAGTGTAAATGATATTAAGGTAGATGTGTTTCGCGCGAGTGGCGCAGGTGGGCAGCACGTAAACAGAACTGAAAGTGCAGTGCGAATGACGCATGTTCCCACAGGTATTGTTGCGGAATGTCAGGATGAACGTTCACAAATAAAAAACCGTGAAAAAGCGATGAAGGTGTTGCGTACGCGTGTCTATGAAAAATTCCATAATGAACATCTTGCCAAATTATCGCAACAACGAAAAACTTTAGTGTCAACCGGCGACCGTTCGGCAAAAATCAGGACATATAATTTTCCGCAAAGCAGGATTACCGATCATCGTATTAATATGACTTTATATAATTTACCAGAAGCGATGAATGGCTATATTGATGAAATTTTAGATGCCTTACAGGTTGCAGAAAATGCAGAGAAGATGAGAGAAGGGTAAAAGAATTTTGCGTACCGATATTTCGAAAAAGCAATTTCATTAAATAAAAAAAGCACGAATAATTTTCGTGCTTTTTTGTTGTTTAGTAGTTGAGTTACTTTTTGAGATGATTTATCATCCAGTTAATACCATATTTATCGGTAAATGACCCGAATAAAGCGCCCCAGAACATGTCTTGCAATTCCATCGACACTTTACCACCGGCAGATAATTCATTAAATAATCTTATTGCTTCTTCTTTGGTATCCGGTTCGAGTTGTATGTGCATATTATTTCCTGCAATTACATTAAATCCCATTTCTTTAGGTGCATCGGTTGCCATTAAAACAAAATTTCCCATTATTGGCAGTTCAACATGTAATACCATATTTTTTACCGAATCGCCAATAGGTGGTTGGTTCGGGTCGGCAGGTAAATCGCCGAAGCGTTGAATACCCGGAGCAGTGAATTCTGATTTAAATACTGATTGATAAAACAACATGGCTTCTTCAGTATTCCCAGGGAAATTTAAATACGTGGAAACACGAGAAGTATTATTAGTTTTCATCATATTTCTGAGTTTAAATTGTTGCTCCATGTATTGGTCGAGGTTACCTAATGCCATGGTGAACCCTTCTTTAAATCCGAGTGCTATAACTTTTTCCAAATCTTCAAGTGAATCATATTTAATCTGAATATTTACTGCAGTATTATTTCCTTTTACCACAAATGAATTATGCCATAAAGAGCGTGGGAATTCCGTATTTAAATTGCCTTCCTCATCGCAAAAACCATCTAACCCTGAATAACTTTTTAATGGGTCGATACTTTTATAGTCGGCACGACACCAATGGGTATCGCCTGTAGGTCCCATCATTGCATAAAGCCAAGTGCCACCTACCGTAAAATTCATCGATTTAGTTTTTGTCTGATACGGTTTTGGCGCCCACCATAAATTTAAAATTTCAGGAGTAGTCCATGCAGCCCAAACCAATTCGAGGTCTGCTGCAAATTCTCTAACGACATTTATTGTACTATTTTGTTTGTCGACAGAGAAGTCGAAATGTAAGTTGTTGTTCATTTTATTTTTTATTTTTTTTGAGTGATGCTAATACATTGTCTAATTGATTAAAGCGGCCTTCCCAAATTTTGCGGAATTGTTCGAGCCATTTATCTATTTCTTTCATTTTATTGATATTGAGGTGATAATAAATTTCTCTGCCATTTTCTGTAAATTCAACCAATTCACATTCAGTTAGAATGCGCAAATGTTTTGATACCGCTTGTCTGCTTGTATCGAAATGTGCAGCAATGGCATTTGGTGTTAGCGCATGCACTGCTATCAGTGTAATTATTGCTCTTCTAGTTGGATCGGCTATAGCCTGGAAAACATCTCGTCGCATGTTATAATTTAGTATAAGTAAGTACAGTAATTCCGCAAACAAATTGTTTTGCACTTTCGAGCGCATATTTTTGCTGACTTTCGATGGCACTAAAAATTGGCATTCCTTTTCCGATGGCAACCGGATTGATAAATAAATTCAATTCATCAATCAAATTCGCTTTTAAAAGAGAGGCAACAAATTTTCCTCCGCCGTAGACAATAATATCACTACCGGTTTCATTTTTAAGTGCATTTATTTTTTCGATATAATCACCATTTTCAATGCTGGTATTTTTCCAGTCTTTGGCAATCGCATCATTTGCATTAAGTGTAGAGGAAAACACAATTTTGGGTGTTTCAACAAAAATTTTGGCACCTTCCGCCGGTACCGGTTCATTTAAAGCAGCTGTCCAATACGGAATGAAACCCATTGCGAGGTTTTTGCCCAATAAAATGGTGTCCACCGGACCGGTAAGCCCGATTACGAAGTTTTTAAGGTCATCGCTCCACTCAATTGCCGCCCAGTCTAATTCGCCGGAAGTCCCGGCCATGAAGCCATCTATGGTAGTTTGCACTTGAAGTTTTAGTTTTCGCATTAGTATTTTGTTTTGAGTTATGCAATCAATTGGTTGCAAATATATGTGCAACCGATTGGTTTCTCAAAATTTTTTTAGTTAAAATTTTAAAAAACTTGTTTTAGGTCTCTGTAATTGTAATTCACTTAAGGTAGTAAGCGTATACGAAAATTAGGCTCATG
>Ga0075154_10001928_pt1 | contig 14052 bp, 14 predicted proteins | sample JI71714BDNA_FD_70965 | JGI IMG/M metagenome (GOLD analysis project Ga0075154, IMG submission 70965) | Wastewater effluent complex algal communities from Wisconsin, to seasonally profile nutrient transformation and Carbon sequestration -... | ecosystem: Engineered > WWTP > Effluent > Algae... | reverse complement strand
TCAATCAGCCGCGGATGAGTTGGTCTGGCAGAGTGGAGAGGGGGCCATGGGCCATTCGGTAGGGCGGAGGTTACCTAACGGCATGCCTCCATCAGCCAGCAAAGTCCGTAGAGGTCGAGAGCGCTAGGTATTCGTTGATCTCAGACTGGCGGCGGGTGAACGCTTCTCGGGCATAGGAGACTGCATCAGAGCCCGCCACAAAGTGAAGCGGTGGGTTGTCCATTTCAGCCACCCGTACCAGTGCCAGTCCCAGCTTTGCCGGGTCACCAGGCTGCCTGTGGTTATAGGAACTGTAGTCGGCACGAGGCGGATGCTTCGGGTCGTCGTAATCGCTGATGTGCCTGTCGCCGTACCGCACGGAAGATGAGTCCAAGAAGTCTGTTCGGAAGAATCCTGGCTCAACAACTGTGACGTGAATTCCAAAGCGAGCGACCTCAAGCGCCAGCGACTCTGAGAACCCTTCAACGGCGAACTTGGCCGCGCAGTAGATGGAGGATGATTCAAATCCTATGAAGCCACCGATCGAAGAGATGTTGAATATGTGCCCGCCCCGTTGTCTCCGCATCTGGGGCAAGACGGCGCGGGTGACTTGCATCAAACCAAAGACGTTGGTCTGAAACTGATCTTCAACAGCAGAACGAGATACCTCTTCGAACAGGCCAAGCTGCCCATAGCCAGCATTGTTGACCACTACATCGATCCGCCCAAATTGGTCTACCGCACGAGCAACCGCATCCAGAGACTGATGGTCGCTAGTGACGTCTAGCGCAAGACAGAGCACCCTCTCTCCAAAGTCACGGAAGGTGGACTCAAGGTCGCTAAGTCTCCTGCCGGTCGCAACTACCCGGTGACCTGCATCTAGTGCGCTACGCGCGATCTCAGCACCGATTCCACGCCCGGCGCCGGTGACAAACCAGATTTTGCTCATGGAACTCTCCTAGTTGGGTTGAAACGCAGCCCAGTCTAGGAAAGAAGCACTCTCCGGAGGTAGCCAGAAAGGCCGAAAAGATTGCCTGATCGTCTCTATCGATCAAGCACGATGTGAGAACCTAGCCTGTGGCTTCCCCTCGGACAAGACTGAGGACCTGTTGGATATCGCGTGCTGGAGAAGATCCGAACTGGCGCCGATACTCTCGGCTGAACTGAGATGCGCTTTGGTATCCCACACGGTGAGATGCTGTGGCCGCATCTGTTCCCTCGGCAAGCATCAGACGCCTCGCTTCCTGTAGCCGGAGCTGCTTGTGGTACTGCAGAGGACTCATACTGGTTAGTTCCCGGAAACGCAGGTGGAAAGAGGAGGGACTCATATGCACCTGTCTCGCCACCTCATCAACCCGCAATGGCTCCAAGCGGTGTACCTTCATCCACTCTATGGCCCTGGCGATTCGGCTAGCGTGGGAATCACCGCTGGCTACGCTTGCCAGTCTTTGACCTTCAGGGCTTTGGAGCAACCTGAACAAAATCTCCCTTACAAAAAGTGGGGCGAGCGGCGCCACCTCGTCTGGCCTATCTGCCAGCCGCATTAGACGCAGCACGGCATCCAGCAGCTCATCGGTTGCCGATGTCAAGAACAAGCCGCACTGAGTCTTTTGTGATTGCGGGCGCGGCATCCGAGCCTGAACCACAACGTCGGCCACCTGAAGCGGATCGATATCCAGTCTAAAGCACAGATAGGGCTCAGCAAGCGAAGCATGCGTAACCTGAGCGCTGACTGGAAGGTCTACGGTAAAGACCAGAACCCGGCTCGGGTCGTATTCAAATGCCTGTGCTTGCAACATCACTCGCTTGGCCCCCTGAGCGATCACACAGACGGCAGGCTGGTGAACGGTATGCGTCATCTCGTCACCAGGCTTCGACACCCGAATGGCCTGCACACCAGGCAGTGGTGTGCTGTTCACACCTTCACGAGGTGACCAGGCCAGCAGGAGCTGGGAGAGCTCTTGTACCCGTTGTTTTGTATCAGCAATGGCTACTTGCATCGAAGCGACTTTGTAGAGCGTTGTGATTGAGTGAGTATGAACGGTTTCCTAAAGAAGTTCGATCATTGACCTGTGAGTTACCGTACTTGAATCAAAGGAGGATCAGGCAAGCAACTTGTAAAGCTAGGCATGCTTTCAACTGAGTACGTTCCTAGACTGAAGGTTCTTGTCTACATGGAGTTTTGCTACATGACGTCCATACGAACTTTGTTTCATGTTCTTTCTTCCGCAGTGCTGCTCTGCGCAGTGGCTCCAGCATCCGCTCAGTCAACTACATCCGCACAGACCAATGCCCGGGTCGAGCGCGGCGAGCAAGTTCTGAGAGATCTGAACCGCGGGCGTACACAGCCAGTGTTCGAGTCGATGCGAAAGGAGTTCCCTTTCCTTGCCGAAGCGACCGCTGGATATGCCCTTGGCGATGTGTGGGGCCGATCGGTGCTGGATGCAAGGACCCGGCAGCTCTCGGCGATGGCTGCTTTTGCTGCGCTTGGGTTACGCCCATTTTTCAAGGTTCATGCCGGCTATGCACTCGATGCGGGAGTCTCCGTGGACGAGCTTAAGGAAATTGTCTACCTTGTGACTGTCCCCGCGGGTTTCCCGCGCGCTATCGAGGCATCACAGGCGTTGCAGGAGCTCTTGCATGAGAGAGGTTTGACTTCCGACACGGCTCCTGGCAAGACTCCCTGAAGCAGGGTGTGGTTGTCGGGTGTGGAGGTTGACGCTGGGATGATTTCAGAAACCCAATCGTGTCTTAACTGCTCACTGACCGTTCGGCCCAAAGGTGGATTCACAGGGCGAGTGAAGAAAGCTGCAGAACTACGCCCGCCTTAGATCAACGTGGGGCAGAGGTGTGGTGGACGTTGCTCCATCGGCTCCTTTTGAGTTCTTGTTTTTGGGTGCTTCACCGTTTCGGGGGGGGGCTGCTCGGTCTGTTGCCAGCTTAACGCTGAGGGTGAACGGGAGCCCTGTCTTTACATGCGGAAGTGTCGACAGGGAGACGGGCAAGCTGCATGAAGTGGGCGCCCCTAACGTTTGGTTGCCGGCGGATTGAAGCTAGAACCACAATCGAATGCATGAACACATCAGCCTCCATGCATCAACGTACATCTCTATTCCGGCGGGTTTGGCCCATCACGCTATTTGGTTTCGTGGGTGTGCTGTCGCTTTTGCTGGCCCCTGTGCCTGATTCCCTGCATGTGATTGCCCCTGAGATTGCGGCGCTGCCGCCCACGTTGCAAAAGGGGGTGTTACTGATCAATCCTGGCGTACTGGTGCTCGTTGCATCACTGGCTGGAGGAATCTTGGCGCATCGGGTCGGCTTGGTCAGTGTACTGGCGGGTACTGCCTCTGCAGCACGGTGGGTCGGCGCTTTGCCGATGTCCGTGAGCATCGGCCTTGCACTTGGATTGTCCTTGGCTGCGGCTGATTCGATCGCTGCGGTAATGTTGGGGCGTGAATGGGACGCCTTGATGGCAGCGCCTCGCAATGGCGGAAGCGTCACCGTCATTGGCATGTTTTATGGAGGGATCGCCGAGGAGATCATGCTTCGATGGGGTGTCATGAGCTTGATAGCTTGGGGTCTTGTTTCGCTGATACGGTCGCCATCTAACGTAGTGTGCATATACGCGGCGATCGCTCTAGCGGCTTTGATCTTCGGCGCTGGACACCTTCCCGCGTTAGCCGCTTATGTTGAACTCACCCCGGCGATCGTGGCCCGCACGTTGCTCTTGAATTTCCTGGCTGGTCTTGTTTACGGCTACCTGTTCTGGCGCTACGACCTGGAATCAGCAGTGATCGCACACGCTTCCACCCACTTAGGGTTTGCTGGCTGGCGTCTGCTGGCAGCCTGAGGGCTGAGAACACTCTGAATTCTCTTTGCAGAGATCCATAGCCTATTCACGTCCCAATGGATCACTCGATCTCGAGCCGTTAAGTGACTTCATGAATCCAATAGGTGGCTGGTATGGCGCACATTCGGTGGTGTAGTGATGGTTCGCGGGTTAGCTGCCTGGGCTAGCCAGGGGCTAGATCTCTGGCGCTGTGTGCTTTCTTGGACATGCCCTGCGAAACGGCTACTTGCGCGTCACCACTGGCGAGTCACCTCGATGAGCTGAATGATGCAGTCCGAAGTCTTTTAGTTCATCGAACAGATCGGTCCAGGCCTCATCGCTCATGGGTAAACCCACCAAATAGCGTACAAAAAACGCTCCCTCAGCAGCCAGAAAGGCGGTTCTGAGGGCTTTATCCTGATCTGTGGACGCTTCTACGTTGAGGCCTCGAGACTGGTACCAATCCACAACCTGAGCGAGCCCACTGGGGGCATCTTTCAACGCTGCCATGATTGCGGCCATGCGCCTCATCATCTCTGGCTCTTCCCGGGCTGTGGATTCGATGTGAGCAACGACTGCCTCGGTAGCTGATGGGTGTTCCCCCGCAAGCGCTTTGAACCTAAGTTGCTCCTGCTCCATCCAGCGCCCAAGCATGCTCTCGAGGAGTTGCTCTCGAGTGCGGAACACTGACTGCACCGTGGCTTTGGACACGCCTGCGGCTATACCGACTTCGCCAAAGGTCAGCTTGGCTATGCCGTAGGTGCCTGCTATCTCTTGAGCGCAGGCGAGAAGATGTTCGCGGTCGATGCTACGGGGACGGCTCACTTAAGACACTCCTTCTGATATAATACGGGCGTATTATAAATGGCTATTGTAGGAGCTTAACAATCATGGTCATTAGTTGGATGTACTTGGTGCTTGCCGGTCTGCTGGAGATCGGCTGGCCTGTTGGTCTCAAACTGGCGCAGTCGCCATCGACCCGCTTGAGTGGAGTTGCAATCGCCGTGGGTTTCATGGCGGCCAGTGGCTTCTTCCTGTGGCTTGCTCAGCGGCAAATTCCAATCGGGACCGCGTACGCAGTGTGGACAGGGATTGGAGCAGCTGGGACATTCCTGGTGGGCGTGATGTTCTTTGGCGACGCGACGTCTTTGATGCGCTGCGTGGGCGTGGCGCTGATCGTAGCGGGCGTCATCACATTGAAGCTAGCGAGTTGAGCTCCTGATCTCCTACAAAGCAAGTCTGTCGAATCATCTCTAGGGCTTGTCCAGGGCCCTTTAAAAATAGCCAGCATCCTCCATGTCGGCAATCAGTCCGGGCTCGGTTGGAAGCCAGCCAAGCCTAGCGCGTGTGAAGTCAGAGGATGCTCGCGCATCTAAGCCGACAAAATTAGCAAGCCAAGAGAAATGGGCAACTGCCTGAGCTTCGTCCAAGCTCGAGATGGGAATCCCAAGTCCTCGACCAATCGCAGTAGCAATCTCCCTGAACGGGATACCTGCCTCCGCTGACGCATGAAACCGGTCGCCGGCTTGCCCTTTAGTCAGAGCAAGCTGGTATAGCAGCGCGGCGTCACGTCGGTGAACAGCTGGCCAGAGGTTTTCTCCATCTCCAATGTAAGCCGACACTCCGGTCGCCCTTGCTGTCGCAATCAGCCGAGGTACGAATCCGTGATCTCCTTGGCCATGAACGGAGGGTGGTAGCCGGACAACCATGGAATTGACACCCTCAGTCGCCAACTCTTGGGCGGTCCTGTCTGACACACGAGGATAGGCAGGATTCACGATCGGGGTATCGGACTCGAGCGCAGTGCGCCCTGGCGCTATGTAGGCAAGGCCAGAAGTCACGATCAGCGGGCGTGCTGACCCCTTCAGCGCATCGCCCATCACACGGATGGCTTTCTGGTCTTGTGCGCAGCTCTCGTTGAACCGGGAGAAATCGTGGTCAAACGCTGTGTGGATGACAGCGTCGCATGCTCTTGATGCGGCATGCAAACGATCATGGTCGTCTAAAGATCCTCGTACGATCTCAACGCCCATGGCACTGAAATTGCCGGCAGCGATGTCACTCCTCGCTAAAGCTCTTACGCTGTGTCCTACCTCAATAAGCTTGTGAATCACTGCCGATCCGACAAAGCCAGTAGCACCTGTAACGAATATCCTCATCATGCGTCCTATAGTGTTGTAAAGCTCCACTGTTTCTCGAAATCTGACGCCTGAAAAGACGTGACTTCATACTGGTATGACCACTAACAGGATCCCGGACTCTGGCTCCCACGACCGCGGGTTAGGTACCTACCTTAAGCGCTGTAGAGAGCGACTCGATCCAGCGCAGTTCGGAATCAGCACAAGCCGTCGGCGTACGCCAGGCTTGAGGCGAGAAGAGCTAGCCCAGTTGGCTGGTATCAGCGTGACTTGGTATACCTGGCTCGAACAAGGGCGGGGTGGTGGCCCGTCACATGAGGTCTTAAGCAGGATTGCTAAAGCGCTTCTCCTGACTAAAGCCGAGCACGAGCACCTCTTCACGCTTGCTTACGGCTCTGCAGACAGCCTGATCCCTGACTCTCTGCCCGCAGAAGTTCACGCTCGGCTTCAACGAGTCGTTGATGCATACGTAGAAAGACCTGCCTATGTGAAGACCCAGAGCTGGGATCTTTTGGCCTGGAACGAGGCAGCGAATGCTGTTTTCGGCTACACAAGCTTGGCCAAGCAGGATCGCAACCTCCTCAGAAGGATATTCCTCTCGGAGGATGCAAGGACGCTGGTAGACGACTGGGATGATGTCGCGGGCTTCGTTGTCTCGACGTTTCGGAGGGAGGTTGCCCGGACGTCAAACAACGGGGAGCTGCAAGAGTTAGTAGCTGAGCTCAGCGACCGCAGCGCAGACTTCAAAAGGCTCTGGCTCCAGCACGACGTTCGTACGCACGGTACCGGAATCAAGCGCTTGCGATTCCCGAACAATCTCCAGCTCGACTTAGAGTACTCTGCCTTCGTTGTCGACGATCGCCCTGAACTCACGATGGTGGTCTTCAACCCTGTCACAGCAGATGACGCGCAGGCCCTCGGGTTACTTTTAAACCGTTCAAGAGTCACTCAGCTAGCGACAGTGAATGGAGCCAGCCAAACGTGCCTCGTCCGGTCTTAGCAAGAACGCTCTGCAGTGGATCGCGATGAGGATCGATACGTCTTCAGATAGCGGTTCGCTGTCGAACTGATACCTACGAGTACAGAAGTCCCAGCGCGTCAGAGGCGCAGTTGGGCATGGATGTGCATTTTGTGTAATCCAAGATCCAACGCTATAAGCCCAATGGTAACTACGGAGCAGGGGCTCTGGCAAAGCAAATCCCATCAAACGAATGAAGCATGACCCCGAATGCTGTTAACTGTTAACCAGTGCACCTAGTGTCTGCCCGGGGTGCACGGCAAACATCAATCCATTCTCAACCCAAGCTCTTGTGCTTTCTGGGGCAAGATCGCCAGCTCCCGCTGGATGACATCGCTAAAGGCTTCTTGGGTGTTACCAGTGGTAGGTGCCAGACCGCCGATCTCGCTCAATCGGCGGCGGAACTCGGGTTCAGAAACGATCTGGGCTACCTTCTGGTTGAGCATAGTCACGATCGCAGGGGGCGTCTTGGCAGACGTTACCAGGCCAAACCACATGTCGAAATCTACTCCACCTGCTAGGCCTTGCTCGGTAAGCGTTGGTAAATCTGCCCAGAGCTCCGAGCGCGTGGCGCGCAGTTGCCCTAACGCCTTGAGCTTGCCAGCCTGAATCTGGGCACGCGCATCCGCTGTACCGAGTAGGCCCCACCGCACTTCATTGGCCAGCAACGCCTGAACCAGCGGCGCACCGCCGCGATAGGGAACATGAAGGAAGTTGCCGTCAGCCGCTGAGTTCACCAGTTCAGAGGCAACATGCGAGATACCGCCTGCGCCGGTTGAGCCATAAGGAAGGCCATCTTTTCCCGCAGCCTTGCCGGCCGAAATCAGGTCTTGCACACTGCGCCACGGCGAGTTGAGCGGTACGACCAACACCAGCGGTGCAAGCATGACACGCGCGATGGGAGCCACATCGGACGCAGAGAAGCCCGCCCTACTGAAGGTGACAGGGTTAATCGAAAGCATGCCCGTGAGTGTCATGGCCAAGGTGTGACCGTCGGCTGGGGCTTGCAACAGAGCCGTCATGCCGAGGTTGCCGCTGGCGCCTGGGCGGTTATCCACCACCACAGGTTGGCTGAGCTCTTCTGACAGGCGTTGCGCCACCATGCGTGCAGAGACATCGGTGGCCCCTCCTGCTGGATAGGGGACGATGATACGTATGGGCTTGCTTGGGAAAGCCTGAGCGCGGGCAGAAGGCAGTGCGGCAGATAGAGTTAAGCCAATCAAGGTGGCGTTGGCTTGGCGGCGGTTCATGGGCATCTTTGGTCTCCTTTTGCTTTTGAATGAATGCGGGTCAGGTGTTGGTAGCACCAAGTTCAAGGCGCTCTTGCAGGTGTTCGAGTTCATGCCAACCGATAACTTGCTTGAACTCCGCCATGCTCGTGCGGGGGCAAGGTAACTCGCCCATAGGCTGGCCGCGGCGTACGGCAAGCGCTTGCAGGTTGGCTCTCAGGGCATGCACAACACTCAAAAGACCTACGATGGGATATGTGGCCATACCTGCAACCGCCTCGATCTGGCTACGCGTTAGAGAGGCCATCCAGGTTCCCTCCATAAGTTGTAGCGAAAGCGGTCGGCCACAGATTGCTCTGAGGCGTACAAGATCCTCAAATGTGCTGAAGGTGCGCGAGATGGGCTGAATGAGGTCAGCACCCTCTTGGGCAAAGTGCGCCGCGCGGTCCATCGCTTCCTGTGGGTCCACCACGTCGGTACGTGCCACGATGAGGAGGTTTGGGTCACGGCGTGCATCCAGTGCTGCGCGTAGTTTGGCCAAAGCGTCGTCCAGGGGAAGCGTGATAGAAGTTGCTGCCGCCGCGGGGCAGCGCTTAGGGCTTACCTGGTCTTCGAGCGAAATGGCGGCAACGCCTGCCTTCTCGAAGCTGCGCACGGTACGATGTGTGTTGAGAACGTTGCCATAGCCCGTATCGGCATCGGCAAAGATGGGTTTACGCACTACATTGGCAATGTGATCTATCACCCCCAAGTTCTCACTGAGCGTGTAGATCTCCATGTCAGGTTGACCCAGCAGCGAAGCCGAAACACCAAAACCAGTAGTGAACACACCGTCGAAATCTGACTGATCCACCAGCAGGGCTGAGAGGGCGTCCTGCGCTCCAGCAAACCATACGGTTTGGCCACTAGCAATTTGCTTTCTAAGTTGGGCTCGTTGTTCGTTCACGGTGCCACTCCTGTGCTTCGTCCAAGGCGATGCTTGAGGTAGGGAATCAATCCTCCAGCTTCTAGTGTCCTGCGCTCGGCGGAACTCAGAGGTAGGGTCGGCAGACTTGTGCCGTGGTTTATGCAGCGCACGCGGTCTGTTGAATAGTCCACCTCAAGCTCATCACCACGCTGGACATTCGCCAAGATGCCGGGGCAGGTAATCAGCGGAAAGCCCATACTGATTTCTCCACGGAAAAAGCCGGGAGCAAAGGACTCTGCCACCACGCCTGCGATACCCAGATGACGCATGGCGCGCATGGCGGGGTAGTGGGGATGGCCGTACCCGAAGTTACGCCCCCCGATCAGTAGGTCGCCGCGCCGAACCGAACTGGCGAAGTTGGGGTCGCGGTCGGCCATGGCCAGGGCGGCGAGCTCTTTGACATCGGTGATCTTGATGTTGCGTACTCCCACGATCCGGTCTATGTCGTAGTCGTCCTCATCAAAGACCCAGGCCACGCGGCCGCGCAGGTTGGGCAGCTTCATGCCGTATCTCCCGGGAGATAGGAACGCGGGTCAGCAATACGGCCCTCAATAGCTGATGCCGCCACCACCGCCGCGTTGCAGATGTAGATCTCGCTGTCCACACTGCCCATACGCCCGGGTGTGTTCAGTGTGCCGGTTGAGACTGCGCGCTGGCCGTCGGCCATGGTGGCGATACGGCCATAGCAGTAGTCACACGATGGCGAACTCACGAATGCACCCGCCTCCACCAACGTTTCGATCAGCCCTTCACGCGCCGCCTGAGCCATGATGGCTTGCGAGGTTGGGACTACGTGCAACTGAAAACCAGCTTTGACCTGCCGACCGCGGAGCACTTCGGCGGCGATCCGCAGGTCTTCCAGACGGCCGCTGGCGCAGGAGCCCAGATATCCCGAGTGCACTTCGATACCGAGGTGGTCTTGCAGATTACGCGTATTGGCTGGGCTGGGTGGAATGACGATGATGGGCTCTAGGTCCGACACATCGACCGTGACAACGCGCTCATAAACTGCGTCCTCGTCGGGGTACACAGGCGCCAGGTCCAGCTTGGCGCGGCCTTTGGTGTAGGCAAGTGTTCGCGCATCGGGGGCCACGAGCATGGTGTTGGCGCCTAGGAACATCGCCTGCCCGCATATGGTTTGGCGGCCTTCAATTTCCATGGCATCGATGACGGGCCCCGCCAGTTCTACAGCTCTGAAGGCACAAGAGGACGGCCCCATCACTCGCACAAGATGGTGAAAAACATCACGGGCCATCACGCCGGGGCGTAGCGCGCCTGTGATAATGATCTTGACGGTAGGGGGTACTGCCAGTGCCAGAGTCGGTGACACATAGGCCTCAAGAACGCCCTTACGTGCGCCGAAGGCATAGGTGCCAAAGGCGCCGAGCTGGCTTACATGCCCGTCGAAATGCACAACAAATGCGCCTGGCGTGGCATAGCCCAGTTCTGCCGAAACCTGATGACCGATGCCACGGCGCTCATGTACAGGTACCCCTTGTTCAGCCCCCCAACTGCGGGTGCCTTTGTGTAGTTCCTCTTCTTTGGGTGTTGCGGCCGGGACCATGTGGTCGATGAACAGCACAAAACGCTCAGGCGTGTCCACCCTCTCGACACCAAACTCCTCCCGCGCCTCACGGAAGAACACGTCGGTGTAGCCTGGAAAGTCATAGCTGATGACGAAATCTGGCCGCGCCTCGATTTCGTCGCCCGGCTGCACGAAGTCCCTGCCACTTGCGCGGGCAAGGATCTTCTCTGTCATGGTTTGAGGAATTCGCCTTGTTGTCATTTCCACTATATGGCAATAAACTGTCGACTCTGAACAAGTAGATTTGAATCGTGCAAACGAGAAGTCTCGTCGGAAAAAACCCCAATTAATGCCGTATCGTGGAATAAATATGAGGACGCAAGCATGAGCGGTACCCAGAGCATCGAACGCGTCATCAACCTACTGCGTGCCGTGGCTTCTCGCGGGCGTAGTGGTATGCGGCTAGGTGACATAGCGGCGACGTCAGGGCTTCCCACTTCCACATGCTTTCGCATGCTGCAGAGGCTGGAGGCAGAAGGAGTGCTTGAGCGCAATCCTCTGAGTCGCAAGTACCAGCTCGGCCCACTCATCTACGAGTTGGGCCTTCTGGCCAACCCCCGATTTCAACTGGCGCAACGTTGCGAGCAGACTCTAGATGCTCTGGCGGAGCGCACACAAGACACTGTGTATCTGAGCGAGCGACGCGGGAACGAGGCGGTATGCTCAGCGCGGGCGCTCGGTGACTATCCCATCAAGGCCCTTACCCTTGACGTAGGTATCCGCCGCCCGCTCGGTGTGGGCGCGGGCGGCTTAGCCATCCTCAGCGCACTGGCTCCAGCCGAAGCGGATGAAGTTATCACGGCCCATGCGGATCGCTATCCGAAGCTGTCCACGCTCTCAGCAGAACGCGTTCGCGCCGAGGTCGCCCAAGCTCGGGACCAGGGCTATGCCTTTTTAGAGGGGGTGGTGTTCCCCGGCACGGCAGCTGTAGGCGTGACCATTCCTGGTCTTGCGGATCGGGCTGCGATCAGCGTTGCTGCTATCTCTTCGCGCCTGGATGAGGCCAGACGGATCGAGGTGGCGTCAGAGCTGAAGCGCCAGGCAGCGCTGCTAAGCCGCTTGCTGCACGCCCCGGGGGACACGTCATTGCGCTCCAAGCATTGAAGTGGCCAACTGAGGACGTAGGCAGAGTACGTGGAGCGGTTTTGGATTGCTCCTGGTTCCGTGGTTCTTTGATCTTTGGCGACCCGCACCGCGTTAGCGCGGCGCTACCTTGTGTTCTCCTCCTGGCTGTCCCTGGGGCGAGGCGGGTCACCAAAAGTACCCGGTGAACTGGGAGACTCCGTTACAAACCTCTACTGGGTTACGCTCGCTGCATTTTTGTCCATCCTGTCCGTTTGATGGCTTCTATTTCCAACGTCCAGCTGCTCTTGATCGCCGTACTTGTGCAGCAGTCGCTTTTCGGGTTGTTATGGCTCGGGGCAGCGCAATTGCGCCTGTCTCAACGGGCAGCCCTCCATTGGGCAGTCATGGCGTTGCTGATGTCCAGCGGTCTCGCGCTGATTTTGCTCCGAGGGCAGAGCCCGGCGTGGCTGTCAGTGGGTATCGCCAATCTTTTGGTGCTGGTCGGTTTTATCGCTTTGCGACGAGGGATTCAGAGCTTCGCGCGTCTCCACACCAGCGACCGTGAGCATGGTCTGATACTAGGTTTGGGTCTGTTGAGCGCGCTAACCAGTTCCATCCCCGGCTTAGATCCGCTCCTTGCGGTATTGCTCGTGGCCTCAGCCATGATTTGGACGCTTTTGCGCGCCGCTGCTGAGGTTCGAGATGCACTAGCCAACGAGTTTGGCAAAGCGGCAGCTACGTGGTGTGCGCTGCCAATGGTGGTTCTGGCCATACTGTTCCTTGTTCGTTGCGTCGTCGCATTGGCTAGTCCGGAGCGTTTCCAAGCCTATCTGCAGCAACCGGGAGGTAGTGGCTTAACGGCGGCCTTCATCGCGTTGGTTATAGCTCTCCTGTTGCAGGCCGGTCTGACAGCGATGGTGCTGTTGAGATTGGTACGGCGCCTGCAGTACCAGTCGGATCACGACCTTCTGACTGGCATGTTGTCGCGCCGCCCTATGGAGCAGCGCCTTTTGGCAGAGTGGCAGCGCCATCAGCGTTCCGGAGGAAGCTTCGCGCTACTTTCTATCGATATCGATCACTTTAAAAAGGTCAATGACCTGTTCGGCCATCCAACTGGCGATGCGGTATTGAGGCGTGTGGCGCAGGCTTTACATGGTGCTACCCGTAGTACCGACAGCTTGGCTCGGATGGGGGGTGAGGAGTTCTGCGCGTTGTTGCCAGGAACTGACGCGGCTGGTGCCGAACGCGTAGCTGGCAGGATGCTCGAGGCTGTGCGCGGACTCACACACACAGAGATGGACGGAGTCATGACAGTCACTGTCAGTATCGGGCTTGCGATGATGGAGCAACCCGGAGAGCCCATGCTAGCTTTGCAAAGACGACTCGATCAGGCGCTTTATGCGGCCAAATCGTCTGGGCGCGACTGCCTAGAGATTGCGGTGCCCGCCTTTTCAACCGATCCGATCGGACCGCAGACAGCGCGTTGAACTGAGTTCAGCCTGCAAACACGTGCTCGCTATCCCCGTGACATGGCTCTATCTAAGAGTTCGAACTACTGGCTTGGGACCCGGGTACACGGCCACTGAAGCGCGGTGCTACGGCATAAAGTAGTGTGCGGGCCAGTTGGCTGAGAAAAGTTCGGTCGCATCGAATGCAGTCGTCGATCGACGCACTAGCACTAGGTCCCTACCCATGCCAGTCTAGGCTAGTCTAGCAAAGCCTACCCAACATTAGCCGTTGCCAACCATTCCGCATCAGCCCACGCGGATGGCTGTTAGAACAACTGCGGACGATAGATTTTTGGCATGCTCACCGACGGCAAAGGGCAGTTAAGTCAAAGGTCTAGCACCAGTCTTGGGGTTCTGCTCCGAGATACGCAGATCATCATGGACTTGTTGGCGGCTTGCTCCTTCGCGGTGAGGATACTGTCCCGGTGATCAGCCTCGCCCTCTATGATTCTGGTCTCACAGGCGCCGCATAATCCCTCCTTGCAACTGTGGTCCGGGAAGCAGCCCGCCTCTAGAGCTGCATCAAGGATAGATTGATCCTTCCGAACGCTGACCGTGATGCCTGTCTTTCGGAGTTCCACGACAAAGGTTTCGGCCGTCTCAGCCTCTGCCTTGGGTATAGCACTGAAGCGCTCAATATGGACACGCTCAACACCAAGCTCCTGGCAGGCGGCCTCGAACGACGCGAGCATGGGCTGCGGACCGCAGCAGTAGTAATGACAGTCCTTCGAGTG
>Ga0075154_10001927_pt1 | contig 14053 bp, 12 predicted proteins | sample JI71714BDNA_FD_70965 | JGI IMG/M metagenome (GOLD analysis project Ga0075154, IMG submission 70965) | Wastewater effluent complex algal communities from Wisconsin, to seasonally profile nutrient transformation and Carbon sequestration -... | ecosystem: Engineered > WWTP > Effluent > Algae... | reverse complement strand
AAGTAATCTAGAAAAATGTAGCTAGGATTTAGTATATCACACATGTAAGACTTTCGTTTGAATCAATTGCACATGATGGCTTCATTATATATGCAAATATTTTACAGGAGCTTGTCTCGGCTCTGACATATATTCTGTTAGGACCTTCTATGAGCACATCTGTTGGTCTTAATGGTTTTGTCACACTATTCCTTCGAGAAAAAGGTATCAGAAAGCATTATCATGTTTATGTTGTATGATCCTGGTGTTCAGCTTAGACTTAAGTTAATTCTCAGGAGTTTAGAGCTGTAGTTGTTTATTAACATGCCTTATTTATTCTATTACCAAATTTCTGTCGCTTAGACTGGGCAATTATCTGCATGAACATGCTGCGGGCTTGTGACATTGTTTGTGGGATTGTGGCAATGTAAATCATTTGCGATTGAGGATTGTGTCCTGGATGGACGTCCTGTTTGTTTGTATGGATCATAGAAGTTGTTTTCGGTTGCGTTTATCTTTTTGTCTTCTTCTTATTCGTTCTGTTTAAGTTCAAAGAAGCTCATGTATGCGACAATATAGAATGTTCTGATTGTACAAGTTCATTTGTATCTTTGTTTTTGATGTATTTGGAAATATATGCCAAATCAAATTCTACAGGTCCTCTGCGGATCTCATTCCGGCCGAATGACAATTGTTCTGGGACATATCGTTTCCTTTCCGAGACCAATACTAGATGATCTATTGCGTTGCGTACCATCGACTGAAGAACAAAGCAACATTGGCAGGTACGTTTTCCCAATGTTTCTCAGATTTTTCTTTGAATTACTCAAAATATTGTTTTGCAAAATCTCGTCAAATTGCCTCTTAAAAGTGAGGCATATCAGGATTACTAACGTTTGCCTATATATAGGCCGTTTCCTCTGTTTGTCATAAAAGGGCATTCTTTTCCAAATTTATTGTTGATTTTTTTAATTACTACACTACTTTACTTTCCACATGCAATATCTTTGGATGATCAACATGCCGTATTAAAGCGCATTGTTTTCCATTAAATGAATTGTTTGCAACACATGAGGTGTAATCCTTAATTTTGAATCCCCATCCCTGTAATGCTTTGGATAGTAAATTCCAGTAAATAAATGCTGGCTAAAGTTTTCCATACATCGCGTTGTTTAATTGTACATTTTAACATAGGTTTACATTCTTGTTTCCATATTTTTCTGTAAATGCTTAGGGTATAAGCTGACAATTAGCTCTGCGATTTCACCTTCCTATAAGAATGTCACTTTAATCTATACATTTAGAAATGCTCCTCAGATGTTGGTTAGCACATCGTACCTGTATTCTTTTTTATAAAATACACAATCAAAGATTCATGGCCTCCAGGGATGCTGTGGTTAAGCTGCTTTCATCTTTTGTGTTTCATAATTGCTTAGATCTGCGTTCTGCAGATCCTCCAGCCTTGATGGTTACGATACGTTTTTATTTTAGGATAATAAAACATCAAAGGGCATTTTATTCTTCATATTACATATTTCTTTATTATTGGTAATAGTGCTTATTCAGTGCATGGTTGCGGTAGTTGTTTAAGCATTGCGTCACTTCCTTTTTTAACCAAAGATTTAATTCCTTCTCTGATGTTCATGTGTGTATGGATGCTTTGTGCATGTGTTGCTTGGAAGTTTATTGCAAAACATTCGTGAAAATAGGTTGTATCACTGTTTGATCAATTATTGAGATTTCTGTGTATGTGACATGATCATCCTCTCCAGTGGTATTACTATCTCGGGTAATTTTACATTCCTTTGTTGTCACCTCCAATTACTGTGATGTGTTTATCTTATCAGTCTATTTATTTGCCATATGTGACATATTTGTCGTCTTACTCATTCAAATTTTGGTTAGTTAGTGTATTGCCGTCCATGTCTGTAAAAACAATTCTAACATATTCTGTGGCTACTATTGCGAATTAATGTGCTTGTTCAATTACCTTGTTTGACTTGGGCAATTTTGTCCAGACATATCTTTTGATTCTTTTCCCAAAGTGAAAGCTTAAAAGTAGTGCCAGACCTACTCATTTCCTGTGGGAAATAAAAAAATTGTGTCTGATGGAGCAAATTTTTGTTTTGCCTGTGCAATTGTACATAGCTTCCAATTTTATCGCAAAGTTTGTTGTGGTCTTTTGCCAGCCGTGTAATAGCTGTCCTAGGGTTAGTGTTGTATGTAAATCACACCATCTTTGTGTGGTAGACTGTTCTAACAAAATCACATAATATATCTAATATCTAAAATTAACCTTGGAACAAATTTTTAAATGTCAATTAATTTGCGACATGATTATCTCTACACATGACTAACCTCATGTTTTCTAATTACTTTCTTGTACATCCCGAATCATGCGGTACCTAGTATATTTGTCACCCTAAATCCTTAGCCTTATATGCATTTGTCGTAATGAGGTCATAATTGTTCTTGTCCTTTTTTTGGACTGATTCTGCGGTGCAGAAACGTATAAGGTTGTGATTATTTATGGAATTTTATCGATTGCCATGATGTTGATTGCTGGTGTGACATTTCTGCATTTCTCTGAAATTTCTTATGGTATCTCTTTGCCATCTCAGTTGTGCATGTTTGGTTAATCGTCTTACGCTCTTTTGTAATCAACACCATTCTTACTTATTACGAATAGAGTTTCCGCCATCACTAGTGCGACATCCATTGAGTAATTGACAATACAACAGACCAAACCAATCAAATATTGAATTAAGGAAAAACTATTGTAGACTATCACAAAGGCCACTTAGAATGATCCAGACCAACTAAATCGTGCATTTTGTTGCTCCCAATTATTGTTCTACATAAATCATTGTTAAATATGAAGGCCTGTTATTGATAAGGCATAACGTAAGACAAAAGCCATGAATAGTACAGCGAGACTCAAGTTCTTCTATATCTCGTTCCACCAATGCTTGGCAAGTATGTAAAAACCATCACAAAACAAAATAACCAGGATGCCTCAAAAATGTCCAAACACAAAAAAAGATGCAAAATGTGATTCAAGTGAAAATAATTAAATCCTAATTAAAATTGAGATAGACTGTCAAATAAAATATAGTTCTAGCTAAGTTACTTGAGACGGTCTAAATTAATTCAGACTAACGCGTAAGACAGAAATTTAGAAATTCTATAGGATTCCTGCAATTTATCAAAAATATTTCTCGCTTTTTAGTGTTGACCTTTGCACTATTACATGATATTTCTATGGATTTTCACAAGAACAACGTCTGTGATATTGGCAAATAAAATTGACTTGTTTAGAATATTCTTCTGGAATTTCAATAGACCGGTGTTTGATTTCTTTGTTGTGTCTATGCAAATAATTTTGTTTGTATACTTGTTTTGAATTGAAATTCTATTATAGTAGTTGATTATGCATCTAATACGAAATCTTTCGATCCTGTAGAGAATGTTGATAATCTGTATCAGTGCATCATCTTAAAATGGGCGTTCAAAAGACCAAAATTGAAACATCTCCTAGTGAAAAATAAGGATTAAATCAACTTAGAAAATCACACACGGCCATATTTGTGTATCATAGGTAAATTGATATTTTGTATAATAATTAGTAAGCTCTCGTGTAGAATAGGGGTAGTCAATTTATTCACGTTTTACGTTCTCATTTTTTATCAACCTCCGCATAAGCCAATGGGCTCGCAGCATAATTGACCACCCCAAAATGGCTTCATTCTCAAAAAATAAGCAAATTTGTCAAATGATTTCGAAGCTTTAGCAAAAACCTGCACCATAAAGGCTTATATTCACTCTTGCCTCGATGAAGAAGACAGCTTTGAAGATGAAATCAATGATCATATTAAAGACAAGAGACATAGTCAAGTATTTGCCTATATGATAAAATGTGAAGCCAATAAAAGATGCTAAAATATGCTTGCCATTAATAAACAAATAAGAGATAATTTTCTATGAGAACAGGGAGTGCTTAGCTTACTTCACCAACCAATTCAATGGTTCAATGGATCCTTATTTGTTTATTAATAGCAAGCATCTTTAGCCATCTTTTATGCATTAACAAATTGTTCAAAATCATGCAACTGAAGCGACGAACTCGTGGCAAACACTTAAAATGGTCAGTTCAACCAACCATGAATGGAGTAACTACACAGGGTGTAACCACACGACACGAACACGTAACCGGTTTATTGTAGATAGATTTAGCGTTTTCTAATTATGGTTATCTTCGAAACCCCGTAATTGAATCTACTACCGTCGTTTAATCAGTTTATCAGACCCAATGAGATCACAGAGATGACAAAGCAAGGTACATAACGCTTCGTTATCTAGGTGAAGTCCTAAACGAATCTACCGGTATTTCCACGACTTACATTCACACAATTTTGATTTATACTCGCTACCATGGACGGAAAACCGTGGGACGTAAACTAAACATAAGATAAACAAATACATGAGATAAACAAATAGTATGAGAAAGAAACCGTAAGGCGTGAATGAATGCGAGATATGAGCAAACAACAATGCGAACAAATGAAAATATTACCGATATGAAATATGAAATGATATGAAATGATAAACATTTGTGAGACAAAGCATGTAACGAAATTGTCAAAAAATGCATCAACCATGCTTGAGCTGTTGAATAGTGAAGATATAAATATTGAAATAAAGCAGATGGCCCTAATCTAAAAATATTATGGGCCAAAAGATCCAGGGAGCAGTAACATGGTAGGTCACAAGGTGAGAAGCTCAACAGGAGTGAAAAGAGAAAAATCATTGGAATTTAAATTTTAATAAGGAATCATGGGATAGCGCCGTATGCTCTAGCCTATAATTTCTAATTTTATTAAAATACACTTCAACTTTAGTTTATTGTTAAGTTATTTTTTGCATTATCAACATAAAACTAGAAATTACCAACAAAATAGAAGAAACTGAAATTTCAAAAGAATTCAGCAAAGGACGCAGTGGCGGAAAGCAGGGTTTCAAGAAAGAAGGTGGCAGAAATTTCAAGAAACAACAATCATCCACAGGAAATAATGTTTTAAGGATGTAGGATTCTGTTTTGGCAGAGAGGGTCCATAACTGTACGTAAAGACAATCGAGAGACTAGGAATGTATGTGAGCAACCAATTCAAGAATGGATCCAATGTTAAAAAATGCCTCATGTGAAGCTGGCAGTTCCTGTACTTGGTCAGAATCACACACCAAATGATATGAGAGTATGGGAGTATTGCATGGGAGAGTTGATGAAGACTGAGAGAGTCCTAGAAGGAAACCTGTGCAATCTGTTTGCCATACTGATTTCACTGTGTGACTCTGACATGAAAAATCGCATAGAGGGTAGTACTGAATATGCTGAAGAAGAGGAAGACCATGACTCTCTGAGATTTTCTGGCTATAATCAAGAAACTTGTGTACACCAGAGGTGCTCATGACCTGCATTCATGTCACGACAAGGCTATGGCTCATATGAATCTGATGAATCTGTACCAAGACAAGTTCCAAGACATACAAGACTTTAGGGACCAGTACATGACCATGTAAAAATGTGTGATGAACTACCATAAACAATGTCAGTTAATAACACTGATGCTGGATGAGCACCAAAAGTCATTTTCATGTACACTTGATCGCCATGTGTTCAAGAACGAACTTATCGCAGAATTTCCTGTTTGTCTAAACAGATTATTTCAATAGCATTATTTTGATACTTAATATGTCTACCTTTCTCTTACATCCACCTGGAATAACTGTAAAATTCATCGGGGCAGACTGTGTCACGCATGGTAGGTCATGATAACCCACCACATTTGTGGGTCATTGCTCACTATGGATGTTGTTGTTCATTTGCGGAGGCTCCAGATCCTTGACAAAGGCAAAGAGATGTCAGTCATTGTGGCCTTCCATGTTTCAGATGGGATATACTCTTGTTGCGTTGGATTCCTAAAAAATGAACTGACGAATTTCAGCAGCCTTTATGAAGGCATGCTTGCTCAAGTAAGCAGTGTGCGACCAGGCAGCTCTGTTGCTGTCATAATCTCTTGTTTACCTGAAGAAACAATCAAGAAGATGAAATTCAACAGGGTGGATGATGTGGAAAGTGATAAGTCATGAAGGATTAGGTTTTTTAAACAAGTTTAGAGGTAAACATCCAACCATGAAGCTCCCTTTTTAAACCAATTAAGAAATACGAAATAAAGTTAATTTGCTTTTGGGAGTGATTCCTTATTTCAAAATTTATAACCTAAAGCCTTGATCATCGCCACAGAAGGCATACAAGGTAAGACAAGCATGATCTTATCATTAAAGATTTTGGTACAATATACCTAAGGCTCTGAAGAATCTGCGGGAAACCAACCAAAGTGTCTATGACACCATGCATTCGTCACTGTTTGGGTAGAACTGCTCTGAAGTTCTGCAACCTTAAATGAAGCAATCTTTTCTCTCTTTGGTGGTGGCGTCATTACACTGTTGATTCATAATCTCCAGGATAGCTCTCTGTCCTGCCTTGTCTCTTCTTAAATCATCCATGATTCCCATTGATTCTTGAGGTCATCCTTCAATGTCTTAGAAACTCCAACATCCACAAGCTTGCACAAGCCCGTGCATCCACCCAGGATGTGCTGTACTTCTACACCCAACTTATTGATCCATGATACAACCAAAGCCATCATGTGGCACTTGTAAGAATCTTAAAGCAAAAGGGGAAAAACATGTGAAAGTGTCTCCAAAACTGAAGACTTCAACACCTGCACCACCCACTGCAGCATTACCACTTCCATCCAGGCCGAAGACTGACATACATAAATACTCCCACATGGATAGGTAGTGAAATCCCATTTAGCAATATGACCTTCTGAATAACCTTTGAATACTAATACTGAGGTTAACATTCTTCCTCATGCTGTGATTTTCATTGCTATTGTTGCCACTCAGTGTCAAATGTCGATTTTCAGATACTAACCATATGATCACCTGCCAATTCTAAAGTTCTCTGTCTGTCGAAAGTAGATGGGATAGGAGACTGGTCCATAATGATAATAAAGTCTTGGTCCCTGCATATTCCAGAAACCATTGGATAAATTGTTTGCATGAAACATGCTGCTATGACCTCTAATTATCTTGGATGCCAGTGGGAAATTCTTGTGCCCATATGATGAACCAATCCATGGAGATGCCACAGATGTGCACGAAGACATAGAAATTGATGATCATGAACCAGAAAACTACAAAAAAATGGAACATGATTATGTCAATGATGGAGAAGTGTCCATAGAAAATGAATCGAATGATGAAACATAAATATCAATTGATGACCTAAGCACAACAGAAAAGATAAACATGGCACAAATAGACATGCACCATAAACCAGCAATGAACTACCCAAGGAAGATGAGGGATGAGGACCATCACTAACCATAGGTACAACGTCAGACCATGACCAACACAACAAAATAAGAAATACTTCATGAAACAGGATGGGCAACAATCAGCCATCCAAAAATTGGCAAAACTACATGCACATATCATGATGAAGCAAATGAGCATAAAACAGGGCATCAAAGAATTTGGTGAAAAAGGAATTGAGGCCCTATTAAAAGAATTAAATCAACTGCATGAGCAAGAAGCACTACTGCCACTAAGAATAGAGGTCATGTCACACAAACAAATGAAAAAGGTTCTTCGATGTCGCGTGTTCTTAAAATAAATGCGTGAAGGCACCATAAAATCAAGTCTATGTGCTGATGGGAGCTCGCAGAGAGAGTACATGGCAAAGTCTGACAAGAACTTGCCATCAGAATCACTAGAGGCAATGATGATGGCATGTGCCATTAATGCAAAAAAAAACAGGCACGTGTCAGTGACCGATATACCTGGGTCTTCCTACATGCTTAAATGAAAGAAGAGGTATGGATGCTACTTGAGGGAATGATTGCAGAGTTAATTGTCAAGCTCATTGCAGAACAAAAACGACAAACCAATGTTATAAGTAAAACTCAAGAAGGCCCTTATGGGGCACTGCAAGCCACACTATTATTCTGGAGGCAATTGTCCAACACCCTTGTAGAATGGGGTTTTAAGTTTAATGAATAACACAAATTTGTTGTGAGCAAAACAATCAATGGGTGACAATCTACTATCATATGACATGTGGACAATGTAAACATATTGCACATAGAAAAGAAGGTCATGGAGGACATCATCATATGATAAAATGATTAATTTGGAAAAGAGAGTCCTCTCACCACTACATGCGGAAAAGTACTTGAATACCTCGGCATGACATTGGATTATACAAATAAAGGCAAAGTAAAAATATTTATGTACAAATACATAAACAAGATGCTAAGCAAGCTACCTATTGACATGAATGGAAGTGCAAGGACACCAGCTGCTGGGCACTTTTTCAGTGCGAGATGTACAAGACAAGACACACAGACAGCATTAGCATTTACTTGCACCAGGGTACAAGCCCCTGACAAGGACAATTACTAGAAACTCACAAGGGTACTGCAATGCCTATATTGTACAAAGGAGCTGACACTAACAATCGAGCCAGGTGATAATGCCCAGTGGTGGTTAGAAAATTTCCTATGCAATACATCCAGAAATGCGCAGTCACAGTGGTATACTCATGATGCTAGGGAAAGGAGTCACATACTCAACATGCAAGCAGAAGATCAACATGAAAGATTCAACAGAGGCAGAACTAGTGGTCATCAATGATGCAGTGGGCCAGGTACTATGGACAAGACACTTTCTAGCAGCCCAAGGCATGGCCGTACCTACCATGACAATATACCACTATAATAAAATCACAGTAATACTTGCAGAAAATGGTACTACATCAAGCAGCAGGCATATAAAGCACCTTGACATACTTTTTCAAAGAATGGTGAAGTGAAAGTAGCATACTGCTCTATGAGCAACATGCTAGCAGATTTATTTCTCTAAGCCTCTACAAGGCAATACATTTGTATGGATGTAAGGGAAGAAACTAAATCTGCCCAGCAGTATGAATACAGCTGTGCACAGGAATGTTCTGAATAGTGAAAAAAAGATAAAAATAAAGAAATAAAGCAGATGGCCTGAATCCAAAAATATAATGGGCCAAAAAGGTCCAGGGAGCAGTAACTCGGCAGGCCACAAGGTAAGCTGGGCTTACAGGACTGAGAGCAGCTCGACGGGATCGAAAAGCGAAAAGTCATTGGAATTCAAATTTAAATAAGGAATTATGAGATAGCGCCTTATTCTCTAGCCCATAATTTCTATTTTCAAAAGAATAAAAGTCAAGCAAGAACAGAAATCACTAAAGCCATCTTGGACATTCAAACATCAAATGGGAAACACAAAGACTGGATAAAAGCAAGAAGATTCATGGAAGTCTATCTATTCAAGGAGAAGAATGCACACTGCATTCCTAGATCTTATGTAATATGAATGAATTAAAACAAACCAGATCCAGTTCCCATGGAAGATTGAGATCTCTGGGAAACTCCACTAAGTGGGGAACAATTCCGGTATGCTAACAAGGAGGCATACCAGATCCTATTACCATGGGTAAATGACGGCTCTGCCGTGGCATATGCAATAACTGCAAATAATCATTAGATGGAAGAAACATGTGGCTAAGCTTGGTAAGTACATACAAGGGGGAGGATGCAAGACAAATATCCATTCCGAAGCCCGAAATTCGATATTCAACACATATTTCACACACGAAAGCATGGACTTCACATTCACAGATTATTGAATCAAACATTTAGCTGCAAGCGATGGACTCTTATTAAGAGGTGTGCCTTTGGATGGTATCTCCCAAGTAAGAGCATTCATACAAGAAATCATAGTACCGGAACTGATGGCCATTAAATCCAATGTAATAATCAACAAATTTACAAAAAACGAACTACAAAAAGCTATCATTCTTTCAAGGATAATGCATCAGCCTTACTGTTGGTAAAACACTGTGTAGCTAGCCGTAAACTAAACTAACATGAATTCTAATAAATTAAGAAATTATGAGCTAGGCCCTCGTGAACATGTCTGTGTACCCCTGTACTACTACCCCTGTACTACTGTTCCCATCCCTCAACTCTGATTCCTGTCACCGAGTCTTGTTTATATTTCCCGTCATTTTTCTTGTCCTCATATTTGCTCGAGTCTCGTCTGTGCTTTTTAAGCGAATCAGCTTTGCGTTCCTCCAACACTTACTACCAGCATTCGTGATTATGGCGACAAACACAGGGTACAAGAAAACTCAATGGAACATCTCCACATTAGCGGCAAGAGGCCATGAATTAGGGAATAGGGGATGTGGACCTAGTATAGAGAACAATCGCGGAAGAAATCGTGGAAATGATGGTAGTGGCAGACCATATGAGGTGGAGGAGGAGGATGAGTCAATGCAAGAGGAACTATCCTACTACCAATACCATGGGAGATGGTCCGTACATAGAACCACATGTAATAAACGCCATGCCTGACAGCAACTACCATGCTATGCTTATGATCGGAAGAAATGCAAAGGCGACAAAACTCAACTAGAGAAGTGAGTGCTGAAAATGGTGAAAATAATAACCAGAACCAATTACAGGAGCAGGCAAAAACAATAACAACAACCCCAACACATGGACAGTCCATTTCATCAAGCAATATATCACAATTAAGACCTACCTCAACTGATCCAAGAAATCTGTCGAATCAGAGGGGACAGTGGTTTGGATCAGCATCCCACAATAACAGATGTATATAATCTGAATCAACAATGATCAAAAATGAACCAAATGATTACTCACAAAGAGGGGATGTGATGTGGATACCTTGGCGGAAACTATGATTGCAGGTGCAATCTTCAAGTTAATTGAGACTACAGGCCAACTATTTGATGTCACTGGTTTCCATCCGGATTTACCACCTATAAATGATATATCAATTGGCACAACAGCAATTGCTTATGACCATATCAATGGTCAAACATTTATAATATTATTTCCACAGAGCCCATATTTTGGGAGAAGACTTTGAAAATTCATTATTAAACCCCAAATAACTACCTGAAAATGGCTTGACAATACACACATGTCCAAAACGGTATGACAAGAAGAGCATACAAGGCATCTATGTACCTCAGGAATCAAAACAATCCCATTCTCAATGTATGGTATAATATCCTATATTCCATGTAGATTACCAACTGAAAGCTAGCTGAATAGTTGTGTATATCTACAGATGACAGAAGATAAGGAATGGCGACCATACAGTTAGGTGTTTTCAGAAAGGGAAAACAGAACATTGTTAAGACAACAGACAGAAATATGGGAGAGCCTTTGAACAGTATCACCCTTGGTGGAAGCAATTAACACACAAGATTTAAGGGCCAAGTCCCACCCAAGAAACTTGCAAATATATCGGGCATAAGCACTATGCTGGCGAAGATTATATTATCCACCACTACACTAAAAGGAGTTCGCACATTATAAGGACCAATGGTCAGAAGGATCAGAACAATACAAGCTCATTTGAGGTATACTTACCTCAAAATTAGAGTATGTTCTGATACAATGTTTGCAGATAGAAAAAGCATGCATGGGTTGACATGTGCACAAGTATTTGTAACCCTAGAAGTGTTTGTGAAAGTATACCCCATGAGCACCATGGGAGATGCTTACAATGCCCTCAACAACTTCTCTACAACTGTTGGCTTACCACATTTGATTGTAAAGGACAATCAAAGGAAGAGTATGGAGGTAACTGGGAAATGGTAAGGAATAAATCCCTTCTACAACAAAGCACTACAGAACCACATTCAACCTCGCACAAGAAAGCGGAATTAGAAATCAGAGAACTCAAGACACATTTCCAACAAATTATAAATGTAATAAGTGCTCAGAGAGACTTTCTGACTATTGAATTTGACATCTAGCATAAATTCGGCAGGTGATACTGAAGGGCTGATCAAATGAGAGGAACCGAAAGGAATTAGTAACTGGGAACACACCAGATTTCTCACAGGATCAAACATTAGGAGCCCTCAGGATTCCCTACAGAAGGGGAAAACTTGGGTTGGTGGCTAAGGGAAGCCCATGATATTGTACAAGCCATGACCTACTACATATTAGAACAGAATGGCCAGATCATATCAAGATCGAAAGTACAGCTGCTAGCCAATGAAGAGATGAATAGCAATGCAGGAATAATGGCGCGAAACGAATTCACAAAACTGGTAAGAGAGATCATTACCCTTCTTGATACTAACCTTGTGTCTTCACCGGATGTATTTATAATAGAAAAAGACAGATGCAATCAGGTTGAAGACATTCCTGAAACATTAGAAAAAGCCCCCCCCCCCAGTCAGAAGAGAAGTGGAAGGGGACTTATTACAGGGTCCAGAAACTCTTATTGGGGCAGAAGTATATATAGGAAAATAAAATGGGATATTTGATGAAACATGATTCATTTCACCTGATTCATATGTAACTAAAGCAATCACAACAGTAGAAGGAAGATTTAGATCTTTGAAAACTATGTTTGCGCGGAATACAAACAAAACCCTGGCTCCAACCAATTTCCACCCAGAATTAGACAATAACACGTAACTACGGACAGATGAACACAATTATACCAGAGTTACTTAAGGATTTTAATATGGGCAGTTGAACTGGGTCAAATCGACGTTTAGACATGTGACTGCTACACTAGCAAAGTTCATGAGCGACCCGCGGGAAGGACATCTGACAGCTATCATAAAAAATATTTGTATACCTAAAAATCACCCAAAAGCAAGAATCATAATGGACACAAATGATTTAGATATTGAAACAAAAATGATCAAAGATGAATATGAAAACATATCAGATCAGGGTTGGACCTACAACAGGCATTATAATTTTCTTATACAGTACACCAATCATCTGGTATGCAAGCGTCAAAACAGTATTGAAAGTAGTACATTCAGATCAGAGTTCGTAGCATTCCGAGTCACTGCAGAATTGAATGACGCACTAGGATACAAGTTAAGTATGTTTGGAATACCATTACTCAACCCACCTATTGTGACAATGAGAGTGTAGTTAAAAATGCGACTACTGCCACATAAACTTAAGCAAAGAAACAAAACTCTATTTCATATCACAAATTCAGAGAGTATGTAGCAAAAAAGCAATGGAAATCCGTTTCGTACGCAGCAAAGGAAACAATCATATTTCCTAACAAAATTTCTCACGACTCACATGTTGCAATGCCACTATTTGGCATCAGAGGCCTCAATAGGATGCATATCGTGCCCCTGAGGGGACTGTTCAAATCAGTCATGCAACTGAAGCAATTAACAGATGACAAACACATATAATGGTCAGTTCACACAGGGAGTAACCACAAGACATGAACAAATAACCGCTTATTTGAAGATAGATTACCAAATTCTAATCATGGTTATAATTTGGTCTTTACACGCTTTTACTTCAAACCCCGTAATTTGAATATCGTACCGTATTTTAATCACAAAGTAGAGACAGTTTTATATGAGAAAAGGGAGTGCTCAGCTTACTTTCTCGAAAAATTCAATGGATCTTTATCCTGAGATCTATAGAGTAGAGCTGGTTTTGAAATGGTCCGAGGTCAGGATGTTACAAATGAGACTGTTCTAGTGTGTGAGTGCAAACTCGGCATTGGTGAAAAATCTCTCCTCTTCCAGGGCAGCATGATTATCACTGCAATTAGAGATATCATGGTTACAACCAACAGAAATTCGATTCAAGTGAATCATGTTGATCAGACCTCACTCGCAACAAATCCAATCTTTTGCCTCAACATGGGCACCCAAATGGGATGCACAGTCATCTGGACAAGAACGACAGTTCTCTCCTTATTCGCATACTTGAGGAGTAGCTTGTCCACCTGTTATACTTTCTCCAGACTCCTGTGTTGTTTTTGTTGTTGTTGTTGTTGTTGTTGTTGTTGTTGTTGTTGTTGTTGTTGTTGTTGTTGTTGTTGTTGTTGTTGTTGTTGTTGTTGTTGTTGTTGTTGTTGTTGTTGTTGTTGT